>JAABUM010005686.1_pt1 | contig 12877 bp, 29 predicted proteins | sample 5559161 | NCBI WGS metagenome assembly JAABUM01 (sample SAMN10711868, study PRJNA513369) | rock metagenome | isolation source: Antarctica rocks | place: Antarctica: Victoria Land, Siegfried Peak nord | reverse complement strand
TAAAAAGGAACGCCACAGGCCTCCTTTGTTTTAACCTTTTTATGAAAGCCGTCATGAGCGCTTCCTCCTTTTAAAAAGGTTAAAACAAAGGAGGCCATTGAGCTCTGTTTAAAAAGGAACGCCACAGGCCTCCTTTGTTTTATACTTTTTATGAAAGCCGACTTGACCGTCTCCTTCTTTCAAAAAGTATAAAACAAAGGAGGCCAGTGACGACAAAAGACGGGTGATGCCTAGACGTTTACAGGAAAATCAAGAGAGGGCCTCCCACTCCATTCTCATAAACCACAGGCCTATGCTCGGTGCCAGGTGCTGCATCGAGAGTAACCCGGCAACCTGCAGCCGATTCCAGAATCCTTCTCACAGCGGTTCCCTCCTTGTCCTGTGCGCAGGTACGTGCTGCACATCATCGACACGGACCCGCTGTCGCTGTCGGCCAATGGCTGGCTGGAGGACACGTCCAAGGTGCAGAAGTACGAGATGTCGGACGAGGACTACGCGCAGCGGGAGAACACCTACCGCAAGTTCAAGGAGAAGAAGCTGCAGGCGCGCCAGGCCCTTCCTTCACCCCTTGCAAATGGCCTCGAAATGGCTGCTGTCGCGAAGGACACCCTCATTGCATCATGCCGCATGCAGAGGGCTGCCGACGCCTTTAAGCCTGGAATTGGTGGAACATTCGCTGAGGCGCCTGTCACCACGGCTGGGCTCTGGAGGCACTCACCACTTTTCGACCTGCTGGCGGCCTGCAGGAGGACCCGGAGTGGACGATAGAAAAGGAGATGGCGAAGCGGCGCAACGTCCCATACGTGCCGCCGGAGTCGCGGTCAAAGACGGACGACCCAGAGTTCCAGGTTTGCAGCTTTGATACTGCTCCATCCATTATTTGTTGCGTTGTTTTTTGCATGTCGCTCCCGCCAGAGCCCCGCCACAGGTCAGTAGCCTATGTAGATATGATATAATTCCCTTCTTTGCACCCTTCCCTCGGCGCAGGAGGCAGCGGACATCGCCGTCGGCAACCGCTGCGAGGTGCAGCCAGGCGCCAAGCGCGGCAGCGTCAGGTGCTCACTGCCACTTGTGCATATGTATTGTGAATGTGAGCTGCACAGCCATCTCGTCAGTAGGCAGCAGCTGACTTGCACCATCTGCGCCGCTTCCTGCCTGCACATGCAAGGCGCTGGATGTGTCCACATTGCTGCAACAAGACAAGGGTGCTGTTCTGCAAGCATGCTGTGGTCCGCTTGGGCATGCGAGAATACATTGTACACTAACCCACAGTCATGATTATGAACTGTGAGACCTCGACCCGGAACAGGTATGTGGGCAAGGTGCCGGAGCTGCCGCTCGGCCACTGGGTGGGCGTCGAGTACAAACTATTGAATGCTCGGTTGTATTCGCGTACGTTGCCCATTGTGACACCATATACCTACACAGGTATGTGGGCAAGGTGCCGGAGCTGCCGCTCGGCCACTGGGTGGGCGTCGAGTACGATGAACCGGTCGGCAAAAATGACGGCGCCGTCAAGGGACGACGCTATTTCCAGACCAGGCCTGGCTACGGCGGGATGGTCCGCCCGGCGAACGTGTCCGTGGGCGACTTCCCGCCGGCGGACATCGAGTTCGACGACGAGGACGAGATCTGAGAGGGGGCGGCTGTGGGGCATCAGATAGGTTTGGAGTAGCGTCGCTAGCGTCGGCCTCAGTAGGCAGGTTAGTTAGTGAGGACCTTCATTCTTTGCAGCGTGCTCGCTGCTGAACGACATGACACCTGGATGCGGTGATCTGCAAGCAATCTTGAGAATGGTTTACCGTAGGCAATCGTCAACCGTTCTGTACAGGCCTCAACGACGTTATGTCCTTGCTACGTAACCTTCATCAGAGCACACATATACACAAGACCGAGCAGATCAATGAGAGCCTTGAGACAGCGAGCGGCTCACAGGCTTCCCCAACAAAGCCGTGCACCCGCCTATGAGGCAGCAACGGCTGCACCCTCCTTGCGGCATGTGGCGGCTGCCTGGGCGCGCAGCGCGAAGGGCGCAACGCCGGCGTTGCACAGGTTGCTGAAGGCGCGCGTGTTCTTCATGCCGTACTGGTCCAGCTTGCCGCACTCCGCCTCCCACGCGCCAACCATGCCCTGCATCAATGGCGCCCTCATGTCAACCACACTTCAGCTGCCTCAGCAAGCATGGACGATGAAGACAGAGATCCTTTGAATTGCTGGCTCATCGCGGCATCAAGGCTGCGATTCTACACTCCACTGTGCAGAGAGAAGTTTGGGAATGGCAGAGTTCAATCAATATCATGGCTTTGAGATACGCACACAGCCTGCTACAAATCACGGGAGGGTGCCATTCCGTAAGTTTGAGTCGTAGGCTGCGCCCGTGCAGCGATGCTTTTCCCAATGCACATTGGCAAGAGGCGTTGACAGATGCGACGACCCACCCGGAGGCAGTCCCAGTCGTCAACGAGGGCGGCGCCGGCTGGGCGCGGTGGCACGCCCGCCACCAGGAACTCTGCCTCCGATGTACCCGCCTCCGCCGCCAGCGTCACAAGCGGCGTGCCGTGATTGGCCTGTTGGGGCACCCCGAAAAGTTGGCTCACCTTCGGCACATGGAACTGCCTGCCAGACGGATATTGCAGCCACAGGCAGATCAAGACGTTAAACCAAGGAGCGGAACCTTCACCGTGTGTGACAAGAGTCGCTGTGATTCGGTGCCACATTCAGCTCTTGTGTGCCACAGTTCGACGTGCTCCAGCATTCATCAAAAGTGCAGTGGTTTACATCTTGAGACGGTGTTAGCACATGTACAACAAGCACGCCAAGGTAGAGCCCGCAACAAAATTGAGCCGCACACTCAGTTGCTAGAGGCGCTTGTGTGTGTCTTGACTGTGTGATGTTTTCTGTGCGGCGTGACGTCCTTTTCTGGAACAGCAAGGCACGGCTTGCGCAGCGGCCCGGCGACTGCGTCGTCCACGCCGTTCAAACTACTGCTCGTGTTTTCCCCACCCCTTTGAGGAGGAAAAGGCCAAGAACTGCTCCTGGAAGCGGGTTGCGAGGCGCGCTCCCGCACCGACCCGGCGACCGCGCGCACGCCGCATCGTCCACCGCCGCACGGCACTTTTGGCAATCTGAGGTGAGGCGCCGATTACCGAGGTGTAAGTCAGCTGTCAAGAGGGCCAGCATGCTGCGCACCTGGAGCTGGGCCGCGAGCTGCGGCTGGCGCAGCAGCCCGGCGACTGCATCGCGCACCCTATTCTGACCGCTTATCGACTCTGTTCCATACAGGCATATGCGAGCGCAAGAATGCACCTGGAACTGCGCCACGAGCTGCGGCTGGCGCAGCAGCCCGGCGACTGCATCGCGCACGCCGTCGTCCACCGCCGCGCGGGCGCGCAGCGCCGCCTGCAGCGCCGCCTCCGCTGCCGCCTTTGCTTCTGGGTCCTTTGCGTGGTGCACCGCCCAGCGCAGCGGCAGCAGGTCTGCCTCGCGCTGCGGCACTGCGCCCATGCGCGCCGGGCGCGGCAGCACCTTTCTGTTGCCGGTCACCAGGTCTGCATGGCAGAAACATTTGGTTTAGGGTTCAGGGTGTACAAAGGCTTGAATGGCTCCACAACAGAGACGAGAGGCAGAGACAGGCTGTCATTGAGACAGAGAACCCTGCTGCATGTACGGCGCGGTGTCGTCCGCCACAGTATGACTCGCTACTAGCTCACGCTGGCAGATGCGCTGCCTTCCACCAGAGACGGCATACACAGTCCGACACTCAGGAGCCAGAACCGTGTCTGATCATGCAAGCGGTATGTTGGAGTACACAACACAAACCACTATGGCCTGCTCTTGTTCAGTCACCTGTCCCTGCTTCGCCTACGTAGTCTCCAACTGGCTCTGTGTCAATGGCGAGGGAACCAATTTGCAGCACGTGGCTGCCCTGATCGTACGTTCCTGCACACAGGCGACATTGACTCAGCAAGAGTAGGGTTTCACCATCCGGTGCCAGACGGTTAGTCTTTTCATGGCAGGGAATGTGGACTGAGCAGCAAGGTTTCCAAGCGACCAGGCGCACCATTCTGGCTGGTGCGCATCTTGACGAGCTCGAACTGCTTCTCCAGGGTCTCCTTCACGAGATCCTCCGAATCACTGCCAGAGCAACGAGGCCACCCATTGATTGCAGCCGCTCTATTGACCTTGACAGCACCCGCCAATCTACTGTGAAAATGCATAAGTAGGCCGCAAGCATGCCCCCGTGAGAAAGTCCTTCGAAGCAGCTTGTCGACGCGATAGCATCTGCGCACATGTCTCGGTGCCCAGAGAAGGTTATCTGAAGAATACCAAAAGAAGACTCACTCGTCTTCCAAGAAGGAGACGCTGAAGAGGTCGCCCAGGCAGGTGCCGAACTCTGGTGGGGGGCCTGGATTCTGTCCCGGGCAGTAGGCGCTGCAGGCAGAAAGAACGGCACAAGTAGGCGGCAGCAGGCGCCACAGCCTCTGCCGTCTGATGAAGTTGTGTGTGCAAAGGTCCAAACAGCATGGCTTGTCACTTGCATGCACTGAGGGCAGCTCACCCCCAGCTGCTCTCGACTGCATTGGCTGCTGTGACAGCGTAGATCTTGAGGCTGTCGTCAAGCGTGCCCTGGAAGATGCTGCCGCTCTCGCACGCCTCGATGTAGATCACCATCTCTGCAAAGCCGCTGCGCGGTGACATGCCTAGTGTCACGAACATGGCTGAATGTGGTTCACACGCAATGGTGCTGCATGAATCTCAGTGCACAAGGGGGGGCGCATGCATGTCATTTTCAAACAGATCCAGTAGAGGCTCAAACATGGAGTCTCACTTGGACTGGGCCTTCTCGTGGAGCGTTTTGGTGAACTTGTCAGCGTACAGGAACTCGCCGCTCGGCATGCCGAGGATGCCCGGCGCCCCATGGTCGCTGCAGGACACGAATTTTCGATCAATCCGTGGCGACTTTGCTGTACAGCTGGAACGCACAGGATAATCATCCATGTGAGTAGCTGCTAAGCTACGCCACAGCTTAGCTGCTGTAGACAACGCCCGTAACTGGCAGCGCACCTGAAGTACACAAACACCCTGTCGTTCTCCTTCGACTTGATGGTCTTGCCGCTGCTGCCCAGCACGGTCGGCATGTCCTGCAACACCGTGTTGCCATATGTCAGTATATCTCATGTGCCCAAAATGCTCGCCGCATTGCCAAGATGATAGCGGGATATCCATCGCTTGCCACCGTGCCACCACGCTCAAACATTCCAGCTCACCTCTTTGCCCGCCAGCACATTGAGGAACGTCTCTGCATTCACATTCTCGCCCGTGTAGTCCTGCATGGTGACATTATGTGTGCCATCGTTACGGCGTCACCTGCATCGGGATGCGCGCCCGCGAGTTGAATTTGCAAATGCGGGTCGTGAGGCTGGCAGCGTCGTCACGGTCCGCGACGCAGGGGCAGGATCGCTTTGCTTACCTTTGGAAGCCCTTTATACACGTCAGGGCCTCCTGGCTTGTTGAACAGCTTGCCCGGGTGCGGGTTCTGGAAGTCGTTTGCGATGTCGTCGTAGACCATGACAACAATGTGGTCATCCGGAACGCCGCCTCTGTGCAACACCTGGTATGCCTGCCACAGAGTGACAGGCGTGTGTTACTAGATCATTTGATCGGGACATGTGGAATTGCTAGAAACTCAAGGGATGTGCATGTTGCCCCACACTCCACCGCAAAGCGCGCACATTGTGCGAGGGACCATGACTCTTGCGTGCACAGCGTGCATGAGTGATCTCAGCAACCACTCACATGGGCTACGTCTGCCTGGTGGCGATAGTTTCCGAAGCCAGCGCTCCCCGCAGTGAGTAGCGCCCAGACTTCCCCTGATGCAGCATGGAAAAAGTGAAATCGATGCACCACCCAGCGCACCGCAGACGCACTCCATTGCAATTCAATAGGTCCCAGGTGCCTCTCAGCAATCAATATAAGCGAGAGAACTGTTTGCAACCTACCCAGACCCAAAACCACACGCCAAGGAGGTATGAGACTGTGCACCTGTGAATGGCGCAGTTGCAGCCTGCAGCGATGCCTTGAGATCTCCGAGAGGTCTGGCTCCAGACACCAGCGCTGCGAACACGGCAAAGCAGCAGAGCAGCGCCACAAAAACGTGCTGACCCGACGACAGCGCCATGACCCCAAGCAGCGTGCCACAAAGTTTGCGCTCCAATCGCCACAGGTCTGGCACCACTTGCAAATGTTACATATGCGAATGTCACATCTGGGTCGGCAAACAAGTCCGCAAACTCGGCGCAAACGCTCCTTATGCGACTAATTTCCGACACGTGCAGGCTGTACCTCATTCATCATCGCCCCTTCCGAGACTCCATTGCCATGTGGACACGTCGCCAGGCAGCAGTCATTTGTCATTGAATGGCAGCACGCAGGCCTGTGGGCCATCCCGATCAACCGTCAGCCCAGGCGCTGCAGCGCGGCAGCCTGCGTCGGCGTCAGGTACGCTGCGGCCGCCGCGAAGCGCGGCGCATCGGCGGCGGCAAAGCGCCGCAGCTCGCCCGCCAGTACCTCCGCCAGGTCGATCCCCGCGATGGGATCGTCGCGGAAGTCCGCCTCCTCCAGCTGCACGTCGTCGCCCTCCTCCGCCATAGCCTTCGCCACAATGTCCTCCAGCGCCGGCCGCGTCACCTGCGATACCAGCCGGGAAAAAGATTAATACAGGCAACGAGTACAGTGAACTTGCAGGGGAGAACTCGAACGTGAGGTCCATGTCGGGGCTTACTTGCGGCATGCCCTGTAGTGCATCATGCCCTGTAATGCATCATGCGCTACAATGTCATCAAGCACAGGCTGTGTGTCGTGCTGGGTAGTGTCACCAAAAAGCATCCGACTTGGAGGAGCGCAAAACCTATCACACCGTTGGTGTGGGCTCACCTTTCCAGCGACTGCGCCTTCAGCGTCGGACTCGTCGCTGTCGGCCTCCACCCAGCTGTCATCCGAGTCGTGGCCGCCTGTTCCCGCGCCATTGACCCCCTGCAGTGTCACGACGGCAGGCTAATGAGATGAAATTTCGACAGACGAAGGGGAGTGCACTGGGGTGGTGCAAATTTCAACTCGCACTCCTGCGCGAGACATTGACAATAGCGTTGATATGTAGTTGTTTGAGAGATGCATAGATGCGGCATGGCGTCGTGCGGGCAGGTCTGCCCCCCTGCTCCATCCAGGCCCCCCCGCTGATCCCCACATCCTCGTGATGAGCCATGCAGCAGCTTGATGATGTGTGTTGGAGCAGGCAGGACAAACACTGGAGGAGAGTGCGACGGTCCACGCAAAGGGCACACGTTTGAACCAAGTTTGGAATGAAAGAATCAGGAAGTAGAAACGAAAGAGAAGTACCTGCTCGGCCTGCGTCTCCGCCTGCGCGTCGACGATTAGCATGAGGAGGGCAAAGGGCACTTTTCAGATGCACCAGTCTCAATACAAGATAGAGCGAAAGGAGAGCACCAGCTGAGCCTGCGCCTCTGCCAGCGCATCGACGGTCAGCACGAAGAGCTTGAGGCGCAGCGGCACGGAGTCCCACTGCTCCGCCTGCACCTTGGCGCGCGAGCGCGTGCGCGGCCCCCCCTCCACATCCAGCCGCCGCCCCTTGACCTGCGCCAAGCAGATTTAAAAACAAAACCCTTAATCAGGAGCCAGATGGGAGCCGGCAGGTTGGTGGAATGCCTTTTCCTGTTGATGAATTGCCTGTCACAATGCATACAGCGTGAACAGGAGGCAAGGGTCGCAGACATGGGTGGTGCGGCATGAACGCCTGCTGCAGCATGTGACTGCTGGGGCAGTCCTGCACAATGGCATATTCACCAGGGGTGCTGGCACCCCAGCTAGCACCCCTGCTGGCTGCACGCTGCCTTCCCGCCACCGCCGAGGCAGTCCTGCACGATGATGTCCCCAACAGGAGTGCCAGCACCCCTGTTAGCACCCCTGGGAACTCGAGGCGCCAGCGGAAACGTCTGTTTGGGAGGTGGATTTGTCGTTACAACGGCTGCATCGTGGCGGAGAGCGTGCCTGTATCTGGTCCAGGGCGGCATGGTCGCTGCACATGAGCTGTGACAGCGCGGTGGCGCTCAGCTTGATCTGGAAGGCGCCGCTGAACTCGCTCTGCCGCTCCACCCACACGGCCAGGACCGCCTCCAGCGCCGAGGCCCCCTGCCCACCTGCGCATGGTTGTCAAAGGCCGTCTGTGCATGCGTTCAATGGCCGTCTTGAAGAGGAGGTGCTTGCACGGTTGCCGGCAAGCAAAAGCAGAATCCCAGGCAGTTCCTGGCAGCCACGCACCTGAGGAGGCGGCTGATGTCCCGAAAACAAAACTTGCCGCTCAGCAGCGAATGTTGCATGGCTGCCGCTCGGCAAGACACGGTGCTGCAAACGATCATCTGATGTGAGACGGCTCGTTCTGTTCTGGAGACTCATGTATGACTCTCACCTGCGGGCGCTGGCTGGGAGGCGAGGCAGGCCAGCGTGGCAGGCAGGTGTAGGTGCACGAGGCGCGCCACCACCAGCAGCAGACCCGTCAGCACAGGGCTCATCTCTGCTGCGGTGAGCTTGCCTGCAATGCACAATCGCTGTTATCGTTTGCCTGGTGTGGGCATCATTTTCGAGATTTCAGGCAAGTACTGCCACACAGGGCACACGTTGCACAAGAATATGCCAAACACATAAGGTGCCCAGCAGCATGTGAAGTAACAGCTGAGTGCTGACACAGCCATCCAGCTACACTGACATATTTGGCCGCAGAACCTTGCCTGCGATGGCGCTGAGAAGCGCCGGAATGGCAGGGCCGACAGCCGCCGGCGCCGCCGCAAGCAGCGCCAGCAGCGCGGGGCCGGCGCACAGCGCGGCAGAGTCGCCCAGCGCCGGCTGCAGCGGCCGCGCGAGGCCGGAGGCGACAGCCGACAGGCTGGTGGCGGTGCCGGCGCTGCCGAAGAGCGACTCCCCTCCCGCCCGCAGCAGACACCTTTAAGAATCGATGAAAACATCAGCACATGGCGAAGTTGATGGCACTCTGCATCGGCCATTCTCACGGCACAACAGTAACCTTGGAAGCCGGTTGCTTGTCTGACGGCTCGTGCCGGTGCAGCTGATCGCAGAGGCTTTCTGCATCACATCCTGCAGATGACCAGTGTGACTGCAGCGCGTCGCAGCAGCGTTGCCTCCGCAGCAACATTGCCCTGTTCTATGTTGCCCAACGAGAAGCGCATTGTTCCCCAGTCATTCAGGTCGTCACAGAACAAGTCATTGTCACGGAATTTGCTGCTCACCGCCAGTACTCGCAGGCGGACTGCAGGATGCCGTTGTCGTCGGAGGCGGCCAGCAGCGCCAGCGTGGGGGCCGAGGCGACGGCGTGCACTCGGGACGCGGCCTCCGCCCCCGATGGCCGCAGCAGCGCCGCCAGCAGATCCAAGGCGCCCTCCACCAGCATCGGCGGCTGCCTGTCAGGGGCCGACAGGATGCCGGCCAGCGGCGGCAGCACCCGCTCCTGCGGGAAGGGGACGAGATTGTCAGTGGCCAGCATAATCTTCCTTCCACCATCATGTGTAGCAGGCCAGCCGAGCTGGACAGGGTGCCCGCCAGCGGCGGCAGCATGCGCTAGGCTCCCGTTGCTTCGTCTCTCATTGCTTATCCTTCCATCACATCCTCGCGAGTGGCTCAGCCGGAGGCTAGCCAGGCAGGCGGGCATGCCTGCCAGCGCCTGCAGCAGGCTCAGCGCGGCTAGGACGACCGGCTCACTGTGTGAGACAGAGTGACTGCAATGTCTTCTCGATCTCAGGGGCTTGAGACTTCCCCACCTGGAGGCTGGCCAGGCAGGCGGGGATGCCCGCGAGGGCCTGCAGCAGGTCCAACGCGGCCATGACGACGAGCGGGTCCCGCACATTAGCTTCCCACAGCGCCAGCACGCGTGGCGAGATGCCCGGCTCCGCCGCCACGGCCGCGTCTGCACTTACCGCCATTGAGAGGTATAAAATCAAGTCCAGAAGATTGGCACACACTGACAGAGAACCTGCTCCACATTAGGTCCAAACAAGCACAGCTGCGTGTCCGGGGTCTGTTACCACCGGGTTGTTCAGCATAACATCGAAAATTCACAGCAAACCCTTTAGCTCTACAGGTGACCTAACGAAAGTGCGACGCACCCGGGTCTGCCAGCACTAGACTGTTCAGCGTCAACAGCACATCGTGCAGCTGCTCCATCGACACACTGCCCAGCACAGCGCCCAGGCCTGCAGGCAGGAAGAAGTCACATCGTGCTCAGATAGGCAAACGGTGGTGGGGGCCCAGCAGGACCGACATGCGGCAAGCAATCGAGCTCAGACTCATAGCTGCAACCTTCACACAAGAACGCACACAGGCTTGCAAGGAGTGAGAACCTGACGCTGCCGCACTTGCACTGGGTGCTTACGACGGCGTGTGCTGATGACGTCACAATTGTGCGGCTGCTGTCGTTTGTGGGTGGGCTGCACGCGCACTCTCAACCCTGAAAACCCTAAAATGACGGGCTGCATGCGCACCTTCGTACAGGTCGGGCAGGTGCGCCCGCAGCGCCTCCTTTGGCATTGCTTCCACCAGCGACAGCACTGCCCTCGATGCTCCCACCTGAAAAGATCGAGTAAGGATTAGTTTGATTCGGTTCAATTCGATTACGACAGCACCGCCCTCGATGCGCCCACCTGAAATGATTTGGGGTTCAATTTGGCTCATTCCCTAGCGACAGCCGCCCTCGATGCGCTCACCTGAACAGGGTTGAGTGGAGATCAGTTCGTTTCAATTCGTTCGAGTCGGTCGGCGGTGCATTCGTCGAACAAATGTGCCTGAGCAGTCGTTGCGGCACTACGTCCTTTGGGGCCTGAACCCTTGTAATTCAGCAGCTGGCAGGTCAGGTGAAGACCCGAGCTCCAAAGCGTGGCCTAGCGGGAAGAACTAACATCTGAAACTGGCCCACCTGCACTGGAGCCTCCGCGTGCCGCAGCCTTGCTGCCGCCGCGCGCAGGAACGCAGACGACTGCTGCGGGCTCATCCCATCTTTGCACCTGGCACGTCATCAAACCCATGTTACGGTACATGGAGCTTTGCCTTTCTGACACGGCGAATGCTGAGGAGGCCAGCACCATCTGTGCCCTGGATCTGTGGCCACTCCGCCGTGCAGAGCATGTACACGACTGCACCTGCGTCGATTGCAAATGCCCCGCAGGGCATCGATCAGGAAGCCACTGCACACTGGCGTTGCTGCCAGCAGTCTACACCGAGCAGATGTTCGTACTGCAGCAGCGGAGCGTTGTCCAGAGACTAGATACTTTCAGAGAGATGGTCAAGAAAGCGAGTGTCCATGTCGATTCTCACTTCGCGGCGAGTCACAGCGTGCGGTCGACGAGGAACGGCGATCGGCGCTCGCCAATGCAAGACGCACTCAGAAACGGCCTCGAGGGATGGCACACAGGGGGTGACAGGAGTACTGCTTCGTTCGGCGAGCCACAGTGCGCGTCCGACGAGGCAGGGCGGCGCAGCGCCCGACAACTCATTCAATTGACTCAGCGGACGGCATGCAGGGAAGAAAGGCAGGAGTCTCGCACTGCGCGGCGAAGCAACTTACTGCGCGGCGAGCCACAGGGCGCGGCCGACGAGGAAGGGCGGCGCGGCGCCCGCCGATGCGGTTTGCTCAAGGCATGATCCAGTTGGCTCAGCAGGCGACACGGGGGGAGTGCAATGCTCACTGCGAGGCGAGCCAGAGTGCGCGGCCGACCAAGAACGGCGGCGCTGCGCCCGCCGGGTCGTCCGCCAGGTCCTGCTGCAGCACGTGGTCCATCAGCGGTCCCGCCTGGAAGCAAAAAGGATTTTCAGGGTTTAAAAGGGCTTTTTGGGAAAATTCACAGGGTCGTCCGCCAGCCAGGTCCTGCTGCAGCATGTGGTCCAGCAGCGGTCCCGCCTGGAAATGAAGGAAGTATCATCGCATTACACACACGATTCGATCGTTCTATCATGCCCAAGCAGGCCTGCTGGCCTGTGGTTCCAGGGGGAGCGACATGCAGCACACTACCAAAACTGGGACATAAAAGCTGCAAACTGTCAAAAGCTGCGAAACACAGATCTCGCCTGGATGGCTGACGAGTCGACGTGCGGCCCGCCGGCCTCCTCGGCCTCGGCCAGCGCAGAGCAGGCGTTGCCAAAGGCCAGCAGCGCCGCCTCGCGCAGCCGCCACCAGTGCTCCGAGCCCACTGCCTGCAAGCATGAAAAGTATGAGACCTCGTGGGAGAGTTGGCAGTATGATGATGTCATGTCTCTGCAGGTAGACGCCGGCAGGGACGCGCGCCTTGCGCAGCCGCCACCAGCGCTCCGTGCCCACTGCCTGTGAAACGCAAAGGCAGTGATGGGTCACCACAGCACTGCGGATGCATGTGTACCATGCTGTTTCGCTTTTGCAGCAATGTCACTGCTTCCAGTCCTTGCGCGGGGTACCCTGATGCACGTCCACTCGACACACATCTTCAGACATCGGGCACACGGACTGCCAGCCAGCATGGGGGCGCACGCGCAGCACGGTCCCACAGATCAGCGCCGCATGACCCGTGCAACAGGAGGCGGAGAAGCCTGGACGGTTGTCTCTCTGCATTCAGGCAATCAATCCCCTAAGGGCGCCTGCATCTTGGATTTTCGTATGGCGGCGCGCCTCTGCAGGGCCGACGCCTCGGCCAGGCGGCGTTACAGCGCGTCCACCACCGCGGGCGGCAGCACCGTGGTTTCATGAGCTCTCAGCAGCGAGCAGAAGCGCGCCTGCAGGGCCGACGCTTCCGCGAGGCGGCGCTGCAGCGCGTCCACCACCGCGGGC
>JAABUM010005685.1_pt1 | contig 12880 bp, 26 predicted proteins | sample 5559161 | NCBI WGS metagenome assembly JAABUM01 (sample SAMN10711868, study PRJNA513369) | rock metagenome | isolation source: Antarctica rocks | place: Antarctica: Victoria Land, Siegfried Peak nord | reverse complement strand
AAAACGCATCTGTTTAAGCTCACTCTCTAAACCGTAGTCCAACCACAGTCTGCAGCCAAGCGCCTCCTCCTGCGCATTGAAGTTGCCGTTATGCGTGGCAACAAGAAGGTCCAGTGGAGGGAGGTCTTGGCTTAGCTCAGAAATGGTTGTGTTGAGAACATTAACCCCGCTGCCTACCTGACTAAGATGAGCTGGCCCAGCAAATCGGCTGCCACGTCCAGGCTGGGCGTGGCGGCAAAGGACGAAGTTCGTGGAGGACAATCGAGGAGACGTTGACATGCTGAAGCGTTCTGTAGCGCAGCCGCCCACCTGACCAGATTGAGCTGGCCCAGGAACTCCGCCGCCGCGTCCAGGCTCGGCGGCTCGGCCACGCAGTCCGCGCCCAGCACGTCAAAGCCGGCGCCATCGCCACGGCGAAGCTCCAGCAGACGCAGCAGCGTGGCAAAGGACGCGGCGGTCATGTAGGCGTCGTACCCCGCCTCGTGCGCAAAGCTGCCGGCGGTGTTGCCCTGCGTGCCAGTCGGGTGACAGCTCACACCGCTGGCCGTAGCCTTTCAAAAACGTGCAACACCTGCATATGCTTTTTTGAAGCGCTAGTTGCACTCAGCAGTCAGGACGGGCTATAGAGGGCCAAGCAGATGCTGCTCTGACTTTCACAGCAGTCGCACATGCATTAAGGCGCAGCCTGTTGCGCTTGCCGTGCAACGAGTGGCCACCGCATGGCCAGCACTGCGCTCCACAATGGGCTTGGCTGTAGGATCTCCTGGGGATGAATCGTCGAAGACTTTCACATGCTCGTATCCACTTTCCCACCTCGTAGCGCACAAAGCCGGGCGCGTGCTCGATGGGCGGCAGCGCGTCCAGCGGCACGCCCGCGGCGGCCACGCTCGGGGCGGGCTGTCCGGGCGTCATGCGCGCCGCTACCGTGACGCCGCTGCACACATCGTACACCTCCCCCAGCGACGTCTGCCCCTGGAACACCTATGTTGTTTTTACCAAGTTAATTTTATTAAAAACCAAGTTACGGAAAAATGTACATTAGAGATTACCTTTCAATGGAAGTTCTATATCCAAACTACAAGGATTTTTTTTTTGAGAACGGTATAAATAAATAACAGTCAAAGTTTTATAGGGAATTTCAAGGTTGGCAGGTGAAACCAGGATGATGCAGCGCTGCAGGAACGTCACAGCAGTAGCAGAGACAGGATACAGAGAGAACCTCCTCGTGGCACGGTCTGCTGTCCGTCAGACGCCCATGTGCAGCGTGGCCGCTGATGCCGTGTTACGGTAGCTCGTTGAGCCAGCATGCAGCGTCTCACAATCTAGATGAGAGCATCGCAAACCAACACGTGTTGTGCACCTCCGGCAGCTCGGTCGACAGCCGCTTGGTGTCGTACACGCCGCCGGGGAACCAGGCCGCGGCCAGCGCCTTGTACTCCGCCCAGCTGGGCGGCAGCGGCCCCACAAAAGCCTCCAGCGTGTACGCCAGGTCCCACGCCAGGTTGTGGCCGACCGCGGGGGCGCCGCACGCGCGCATCGCCTCGAACACCGCAGTGAAGCCTATACTCCAAGCACAGGTCCCGCATACGATGTTGCATGCTGTAGTGTATGTGTCGCCATGCAGGCTGCGCCGCACGTTTGCAACGCTCGAACACAGCCGTGACAACTGCGCTTATGCACGGGCAGCAGGTGTTGGCTGCAGGAATTTGTAGTTCGATTGTGTGTGGTCAAGCAGGACGGCCGCTGCACGCCTGCGTTGCCTTGAACAGCCGCAGGTGAAACCTGCGCGCTTCGGTACAAGCAACAGGGCTCGACTGCTGAGATGTTGCTTTTCCGTCTGTCGCCATGCGGGTCGGAGAGGCGGCTCAGCTGCTGCGCTCGCGTGGCTGTGCATGGCTGCCAGCGGCACGGTATGGCTGGCCTCGCTCGACCGCACGTTACCAAGGTTCGAGACCCTGATTGAAACCCTGATTGAAACCATGGTTCCAGCTTTTAGCTTTTAGGTTTTAGGTTTTAGGTTTTAGGGTTTAGTGTTTAGGGTTTAGGGCCACTCGCACAAGCGCCGCCTCTCACCTGCCGCCTGGTGGACCGCGTCCTCGCCCGCGGCGGCCTGCGAGGCCTCCCAGGCACGCGCCTCCTCGGGTGACGCCCGCGTTAGCCGTAGCGCCGCCTGGCTATTGGCGCCCGTGACCCTCTGCAACACGGACGATTTCCACGGTCTAATGCAACAAAGGCTATGCTGGCTTCTTGCTCGGACGATCAGGCAGCGAAAGAGCGGCCTGGACCGCAATCCGGTTGGGGCTCGAGTCCTCCAACCTCCAGGAAGGAGTGACACCTCAATAACGAAGCCGGAAGCGGCGGACGAGCCGCGGCCGTGTATATGCTGGTACTGCAGCCGGCGCAGGTAGCCGTTGACCTCCGGCAGCAGCAGCGTGGATTCCGCGCCCTGTGAGCAGAGTCGCTGCTGAGCCAGGATTGAAGATTGTCTACCTTTTTTCTGCAGGAGGACGCAGGCGGTGCTGCTAACGACCAGCAATGCGGTAACTTCTGGTGCGTTTCAGTGTGCATGGCAAGGCTCGACCGTCAGCATTCAACGGCAAAAGAAACAGGAACGTTCAGGAAGGTCGCTAGCAGGACACAGGAAGCTGCAGACTGAATGCGATGACTACCCACCTGCAGCCAGGCGTCGACGCTGGCGGCCAGCTTCTCCGTGAAGGCGCGGTCGTCCGGCTTGGTGAGCGGGATGTCGCGCCGGCCGCGATTGAAGCCCGCGTCCGCGCCGCCGCGCTCCTGCTGCAGCGCCGCCAGCTTCGCGTCGCGCGTCGCTGCGGGCAGGTACCGCACGCCGTCGTGCACCTGGGGCATATAAAGATGGGAATTATGATGCACATAGCCCTACGAGTAGTTAGTGTTCACTAGCGGCATTGCGGCGTGAGACCAAACGGTAAACCCTAAACCCACATCTTGTGCAAGACCAGCAGCGACGTGGCACTGCAGACTCATATTAGGGCCGGCAGACGGCTGACTCAGGGATGCGGATCGTACTTGTCCAGCGGCCCGCCGTGCAAAAGTATGATGGAACCAAAGGCGCACCCATTTGTTGAAGTCGAAACCCTGCCTCGCCAAAAAGGCCAAGCTCCCCGACTGCGCGGACGTCGAATTTGGCAACAGGTCAGTTGCGTTTCTGAGGATCCACCCATCCGGCAACACAGAGCGTTTCGAGACCCTGAATGTGCACGACATCGCAGATTAGGGCACGTGCTCAAACAAGCGTCCATACCTGGGAAAGGAAGCGGCGGTCAAAGCCCTCTGTCGGGCGCGGGAAGACGTAAAAGTTGAACGTTCGGGCCACGTAGCGGCTGCCCTCCCACTTGAAGGCGGACAGCCCGAACTGCGTGATCTGGAACGCCTGCGCCGACTCCACCATCTGCGCGCAAGAGAAGGAGGCAACTGCTCCTAACGTCCGCCGATTCACGTGAAGCCTAGGGCAGGCGTCACAAACAGTGAGCGTGTTCGATATCATGGCCTGACAGGATGACACGAACAAACCGGAACTCGTTTTGCTGCTGGCCTGCCGCTGGACCCGCCCCTGCATTGAGCCACTTGCATTCATTGCAATGCCGATGAAGCAAGAGACTCAAAACGCGCCTGGGCGTAGCGGTCGTGGATGTCCTCGAAGAAGCTGGAGCGCGACTCCTTCACGTGCAGCCCCGTCATCTCCAGGTCGAAGGAGAAGTAGTGGCAGCCCTCCAGGGCAGATTTGACAGCCGGCAGCACCTCTTCAAAATTGTGCCTGGTGACCTGCGTGCAGCGCGAGTTCTCCCACATTTGCCAGATATCTGTGTTGCTGCGACAACGGCTGGCATGCAGTCTCAATCAAGCAGTGGTATCAGGCATGGCGTGATGTGGCGCCACGGATTAATTCCGTGCACACGTCCGCAGAGCTGCCGTGCGCACGCGGTGCCACCGCCGCTGCTGCAGTGGCAGGCATGCATGCATGCCAGCCGCATGCACAGCGCGTGACGTACCTCCATCGTGGCTGCCTGGGCTGCCCTCGGGAACTCTTCTCCACCACGACCGCCGAACGTTTGCTCGTGGGGGTGCGATGACCCAGGCCAGCCAGCAAATCGCCGCCTCTGCGGCGGCCGAGCAGTGAGAGCGGCTGCGTGTCGGGGGGACAAGTGCAACTGGTGGCTGGCAGCAACGAGGCTGTGAGCAGGCGCCTTACTGCAAGTTTGGGACAGGCGCAGCGAGCGGAATAGGCGGGCTGTGGAACAGGATGAAAGCATCTGCGGTTCAGGAAAGGCGATCCCGCCTGTGTACCCACTCGCAGGCCCGCTGCCGTTACAAACAGTAGAATCTGCAAAAGAAACGTGAACCAGTTTCGGCGCACAACAGGAATTCGCTAGCTTTTGCACGACGGGGGGGCGTGTTGCGAGCATTCTTAAAAATATTAAATATTTAAAAAAAATAAAGGGGTCAGACCCACGTGGCGTGAGCGACAAAAGTCGAGGTGCAGCGGCGCTGCAGCGCATTTTGCAGTGTTGCAGACCATTCAAACTCTTGCTGACTCTGATTGTAAGCGTTTGCGTCGTGTCGGAGGCGTCGCTGCCCCCAATTTGTGCCAAAAGGATACCACCCCTCCGAGTTCATATACCGTCCTCCCTCTACGCCCGGCGTGCAACGTAACAGCAAACGGTTTGAAGCCCCAAGCCGCAGTTGCGCGCTAGTGGTGCCCCATGTTTGCGGCTGCAGCCGGGCCTGCATGCCAGGCGCATGCGCTGCAGCACACTGGCGCCACAGCACGAACACGACCGCCTGCGGGTTGGAGATCGCGGTTGCAGCAGACCAGCAATTATTGCAGCCTTGATGCAGCGTTACACTCGGTGCAGAAACAATATGGTGCGACCTGCGGCAGTTGTGCATTCGGCCACCGAAGCAGCGTGCCGCGCCTCGATCGCGGCGTACTCTCCACCTGCCGAGCCACCGAGACTGAGCAGCAGGAGGCGGAGAAGGTATGTTCCCTAAAACAAACATCGAATGAGGCCACGGCGTCTCACAGGCAATGTCAACTATCTTTAAACCCTGCCCCGATGGTTTTGGTTTGTGCTTCCTTCGGGCGGCAGCGTGACCCTGCATTCGGTTTTCCTATCATATGCAGAGCGGCGAGGAGGCGGTGCAGCCGGTGGACTGGGCCATCACAGTGCCGGCGTTCCTGTTTCCCGCGCTCGGCGGCGGCCTGTTTGGCTACGACATTGGCGCCACATCCGGCGCGCTGCTGTCGCTCACGTCCTCTGCGGTGTCCGGCACCGACTGGTAAGCTTGATGGTTGGTTTGTCTTTTGACGCGCAGACGATCAGCACTGCAGCAGGACGGTTGGTTAGTGCAGGCTTTGGAGCTTCGAACAGGCGGATGGAGCATGTGCTGCTTGTACAGGTATGGCCTGAGCTCCTGGCAAAGCGGAGCAGTGGTGTCGGCCAGCCTGCTGGGCGCGCTGGCGGGGTCCGCAGGCGCCTTCGCGTTCGGCGACGCACTTGGCCGACGCAAGGAGCTGCTCCTGGCCGCTGCGCTCTACGGTGAGCGTGGCTGCTGTTGTAGCAGCTGCCATTCGCCACCGCGGCGTTGGCGCTGGTGCTACCCTTGACGGCAAATCGCCAGCACATGCATGACACTGCCAAAGACGCTGGACACAGAGCCCAAGCCAGGTTTGACTTGATTGGAAGCATGGACAAGGTGCAGATGCGCACTCATTTGCTCGAATTCGTGGTCTGACAACATTGTTGACACCCCATTCTCGTCCGTTGAAAGGTGGAGCAGCCGCGGCCATGTGGGCGGCGCCAAACTATGAGGTGCTGCTGGCGGGGCGCATCGCGTACGGCCTGGGCATCGGCTTCGCAATGCACGCCGCGCCTGCGTATATCGCTGAATGCGTGAGCGGTCCTGGTTTCGCGTCATCTTCAGCTCTGTTTGTGCAGCTGTCCAGCTGCTCAGCTGCCAAGCGGCCTGGAGCGCCAACGATGACGAAACAATGTTTGCTGTATTCTGACCGCAATGCCGGCACAGCATTTCACACCGCTTCGCACAGGTGCCATCCAGCGTGCGGGGGCTGCTCATCAGCCTGAAGGAGGCGCTCATTTGCGTCGGCGTGCTCTCCGGCTACTCCACTGGCTATCTGTTCGCTGAGCAGGTGGGACGCTGCTCGAGGCTTCCGTGTCGCAGTTCCTGAATGCGAATGCGGCCCCGACCGTGGCGGAGATCAACTTCAGTGCCGGGCAGTCAAGTGCGTTGGAGCATCAAAGCATCTGAATTCATATTTTCCAAGAGATCCTGGTGCTCCGCAGATCGGCGGCTGGCGCACAATGTTCGGGGCGGCAGTCTTCCCCGCCCTCGTCATGGGCGCTGGAGTGGTGCGCTTTCGGCTTGCCTTTCGAGCTGACCTCGTTTTGGTCGAACTCAGCAGCAGATCGAACTCAGCAGCAGATCAAGAACACACACCGATCATTGTCTACAAACACTGCAGCACACAACCAGTGCCTGCTGCTTTCGCAGTTCAGCTTGGTCCGCTCAGGCTGGAAGGCGTAGCACATGATCAGTAGGTGTCACATTATTGTCACCACTTTTGCTTGCAGCTGTGGCTGATGGAGTCGCCGCGCTGGCTGCTGCTGTCGAGCGGGCGGCGCGACGAAGCGGTGGCAGCGCTCACGCGCGCTCGCGGTAGGTATGGCGGCGACACCGCTGCCGTGGAAGCCGAGGTCGCCGGCATCGAGGACAGCCTGCGCAACACCTCAGACTCTGGCGGTGAGCAATCTTCGGAGCATCTGCATGAAATCTGTGCTGCCCGGTGGCTGGACGGCATCACAGCGCGATCGCCGCAGCAGCACCAGGGCGTGCGTGGATTGCTGCTGGTAGGTGATGCGAGGTTTAGCGGACCCTAAACCCTAAAACCTTGCAGGGTGTAGCACTCTGAGCGCGCCCTGAACCGAAACGTGGCATGAAGAGCTTTTTGACCGGAGTCCATGATGAGCAGCAAGAATCTGCTTTTGTGCTGTGGCCCCCCAGGCATCGGCGCCTTGTTTAGCGGGCGCAACCTGCGGCCGCTGCTCATCGGCTCCTCGCTGATGCTCTTCCAGCAGATCACCGGGCAGCCCAGCGTGCTGTACTACGCCACGAAAATCTTCGAGGTGCGTGGTGATTTAGGGTTTAGGGTTTAAACCCTAAACCCTAAACCCTAAAACCAACCAAGGGATCTTATGCGTCGCTCCCGGACATGGGCGTGGTGACAGTTTGCATGATGCGTACCCGGGGAGTTCCGATTCCAGCTCCGTGCTCGTGTCTGGGCTTGTCCGACGATGACTGTGCACATTCTGAGAATGCTCGCGTCGCTTAATCGCAATTCCTGCCAGCGCAGGACGCAGGTTTCACGGGCGGCAAGGACGCGGCGGGCGTGTCCGTTCTGCTGGGCATCTTCAAACTCGTCATGACAGGTGCCTCTGACGCCAAAACATTACCGATGGCTGGCAAAGCTGCAAAAGAACCATGCATACCAGAGATGCACAACTGCGATTCAGCGAACCAGTGTGCAATTTGACCGGCAGCAGGGTTTAGGGTTTAGGGTTTAGGGTTTGCAGGTTGGGGTCCGGACGTGGCTGTCAGTATCAGGCAGGACGCCATGTTGCTGCGCCGTGAGGGCGGGAAAGAGCACGATTTGCCGCCCCTTGGCGCAGGCGTCACGGTTTTCACGGTGGAGAAGGCGGGGCGGCGGCCGCTGCTGCTGGGCGGAACGGCGGCGATGACGGCGGCGCTCGCCGGGCTGGCGGTGCAGCAGAGCAGCGACCTGCCGCCCTCCGTGGCAGCCGCGGCGCTGCTCCTGTATGTCGGAGCCTACCAGGTGGGTTGCGGTTAGGGTTTAGGGTTTAGGGTTAGCGCGCCGCGAGCGGTGTATGGTGGTCTCGGACCCCAACCTAGAAGAGGGCATGCCTGCCTGCATCGCGCTCTCCTGCAGAGCCTGGACCACTTTTGAGGATTTCACAAGATTGCTGATTGGCAATGCTGTGCGGACCTGCAGATCAGCTTTGGCCCCATCAGCTGGTGAGTGTGCTGCCATTGCCCTGCCGGATCAATGGGCATGCATTTGCAGCTCGCTTTTTACTGCCGGGCAAGCGCTGTCCAACCAGTCTAGCACCAAATGAAAAGCTATCTTCGTCCGCAGGCTCATCGTAGGCGAGGTTTTTCCTTTGTCTGTCCGCGGACAGGCCACAGCTGTGGCCACTCTCATCAACTTTGGCTCCAACTTTGGGGTGCGCCCGCGTTCCCCGTACTTGTACCTGTGTTTGTCATCCCAGTTCATCGTCACGAATGTGCAGCAGGACCAGATTGCTTTCACGACCCTGCTGCTGTGAAAAGGCGTGTTCGCCATGGCAGCACTCCGTCATTCTGATCGCACAGGATTCCATCCTCTCGCTTTCCCACGCCCTGCAGGTTAGCCTGGTGCTGCCAGCGCTGCAGGACAGCCTCGGCATGGGGGCAACATACAGCCTGTTTGGCGCCATCAGCGTGGTAGCCCTGGCAACAATGTACTTCACGGTCCCGGAGACGAAGAACAAGTCCCTCGAGCAAATCACAGCCATGATGGACGCTGGCAAGATGAAGTGACGGCGTCGGCAGTCGAGCAGCGTCTGCAGGCGTGGGCCATCTTGTTTCAGGAGACCTTTGGACTGCAGAAGGATGTGCCGAGCACGTGTAGACTTCTGCTAGTTGGAGATCTGCTGCTGCACTGTGCAATGCTTGCATTCCTCTGTCAGCCGTGTGTTGCACGGACACATTCCTGCAGACAAATTTGCAAGTTGCGGGTATGTCCTCTACTCACCTCCCCTCATCAATGTCACAACAACATCGATTGCCCCACAGCATGCGTACCCGTTCAAAACTATCTGCGAGGTCCTCAATCGCCAACTGAAGCTGAAACATGCGGCCCGCACTCACTATCTCCTTCATCAAGGTTGCAGCGGGGGCTTTCAACACATGCATTGCAGAAAAACCATAATTGCACTTGTCACAGCCAGATGCTGCACTTGTTTGAAATAATTTCTAGGCACGTCGCCTACAGCAGATGCATTTCATGTGTCATCATGGTACGGTCACAACACAGAAAGCGCATCCGGCAGCGTGCATGGCGAACTCGTGTACCCCTGTGCAGCTGGCAGCGTTCGCCCTGCACATCGCCCGCGCATGTGCGACTGGAGGATGTAACACCCAGACCCTTGCCCTTGCTGGAGGCGAGCTGCTGGCGGGCGCCATACGCTGCCCCGGGCCATGCGGCTGGCAGTCTGCCCCATCATACCGCTGGCGCTACATCTAAATCCCTCCTGCAGCAGCCACCGAGCATTGTCACGCATTATTTGAGCCACTTGTGGGACTTTGACTCGTGACGACGGACATATCTGCATCAATGCGGCAGTACACCCCAATGAAGATGCACAAGCAAGACACACCCCGAGCAGGATGCACAAGCAGTGCACCCCTCCAGGCACATGGATATGGATGTGCATACGCCCAATATTCCAGGGAACATGCACAGTAGCTGATGGGAAACCCTAAACCCTAAACGCGTACTGTGACATGTGCCGCCGGCGTCCGGCACGTAGCCCTGGACGCAGGTCTGGCACAGCCCGTTGGGAAAGCAGGTCTGGCAGAACCACGCGCACCTGTGCACCCAGTACATACCGTAAACAACTGTTCGATGACTCGCTCTTCCTTACATACGGCTTTAGGGTGAACGGGTTAACGGTGCCGCCTTCAAAACAATGTCGCACTCCCGTATGTGGTGTGCTGGTGCGGATACATAGCAGTCGGAGCCCTGCGCAGCCACGAGCCACATCAGCGCCGTGCAATGTTGGAGGCGTGCGTGACAGCTGGGCAGCGCAGACCGGATGCCTGGTCTCGCGAGTGGGTCAGAGGTGTGGTAGTCAGAGCCCAATTGTTAGGAACTCGTGCAACCCGCCACAGTTTCTTGTAAGAAAAGGGTGACTTTGCGCTTTGTAAGAAAGCTTGAAATAAAAGGGTTGTAGTGACGTCTCTCTTACAGGGGCGTCACTGGAACCTTCTAGTTCAAGCCTTCTTAAAATTGGGCCCGAGGACGCCCCTGTAAGAAAGCTTGAACTAGAAGGGTTCTAGTGACGCCCCTGTAAGAGAGTCGTCACGACTAACCTTGTTTTTCTCAAGCCTTCTTAAAATTGGGCCCGAGGACGCCCCTGTAAGAAGGCTTGAACTAGAAGGGTTCTAGTGACGCCCTTGTAAGAGAGTCGTCACTACAACCCTTCTAGTTCAAGTTTCTAACAATTGGACGTCCTGGTAACAAAGGTTCAAATAAAAGGGTTGCAGTGACGCCCCTGTAAGAAAGCTTGAAATAAAAAGGTGACAGTGACGCCCCTGTAAGAGAGTCGTCACGACCAGCCTTTCTATTTCAAGCTCTCTTACAAAGCGCAAAGTCACTCCTTTTCATACAAGAAATTGTGGCGGGTTGCACGAGTTCCTGACAATTGGGCCCGAGCACGCCCCTGTAAGAAAGCTCGAACTAGAAGGGTTCTAGTGACGCTCCTGTAAGAAAGCTTGAACTAGAAGGGCTCCACTGAAGCTTTCTTACGGGGGGCAAAGTCACTCCTTTTCTTACAGAGGGAGGCACATAGCACAAGATGCGTGCATGCCCCTAACCAGAAGGGGCCGACCTGGGTGACTGTGGGGTCGTCCACGAACTGGCAGCCGGCTGCAAGGCAAGGGCAAAGGCAAGGACGGTGATGTCAGGATGCTGCGGTAGTGGCTCCAGCTCGTGCAGGCCGACTCGCACCCCCTGATAGCCCTAACGTGTCCCGCATGTGCACTCATATACGTTTCCTGGCTGCTGGTCCCCGCCATGCATGGGACTCGTGACAACACATGTGTCTCATCAGCGTTCATCAGAGGCACAGCCGTCAGAGGCAGCGTTCGCAGCACAGTGAGGGCGTGCTCCTCTGCCTGGCCCGTCCGCCACGCCGCGCGTCCGCGGCGATTTGTTCACCAGCCATGAAGCTGGTAAAACATTCAGAGTTTCAGTTTTGTTGCAGCTGGCACCGCGCGCGGGCGGGGTCCACGACGCTGTGTTCTCACGATATGGTTTTCGATGACCGGTCCGAGTTGCTTTTGCAAGCGCGCACCCTGGCAGCGGAGCTAACCCTAATCGACTTTGTCAACGTGCGCATCCCCAGCGGACCTGCGCCCACTCGACGATTAGGCGGCTGGCGTCAGTGGCGCTATGAACGAATGGTTTATGAGAATGGAGTAGGAGGCCCTCTCTTGATTTTCCTGTAAACGTCTAGGCGTCACCCGTCTTTTGTCGTCACTGGCCTCCTTTGTTTTAACCTTTTTAAAAGAAGGAGACGGTCATGAAGGCTTTTACAAAAAGATTAAAAACATAGGAGGCCTGTGGCGTTCCTTTTAAACAAAGCTTCACCGGCCTCCTTTGTTTTAACCTTTTTGAAAGAAGGAGACGGTCATGAAGGTTTTTACAAAAAGGTCAAAACAAAGGAGGTCTGTGGCGTTCCTTTTAAACAAAGCTTCACTGACCTCCTTTGTTTTAACCTTTTTGAAAGAAGGAGACGGTCATGAAGGCTTTTACAAAAAGGTCAAAGCATAGGAGGCCTGTGGCGTTCCTTTTAAACAAAGCTTCACTGGCATCCTTTGTTTTAACCTTTTTGAAAGAAGGAGACGGTCATGAAGGCTTTTACAAAAAGGTCAAAACATAGGAGGCCTGTGGCGTTCCTTTTAAACAAAGCTTCACTGGCCTCCTTTGTTTTATACTTTTTAAAAAAAGGTCAAAACATAGGAGGCCTGTGGCGTTCCTTTTAAACAAAGCTTCACTGGCCTCCTTTGTTTTATACTTTTACAAAAAGGTCAAAACAAAGGAGGCATGTGGCGTTCCTTTTAAACAAAGCTTCACTGGCCTCCTTTGTTTTAACCTTTTTGAAAGAAGGAGACGGTCATGAAGGCTTTTACAAAAAGGTTAAAACATAGGAGGCCTGTGGCGTTCCTTTTAAACAAAGCTTCACTGGCCTCCTTTGTTTTAACCTTTTTGAAAGAAGGAGACGGTCATGAAGGCTTTTACAAAAAGATTAAAACATAGGAGGCCTGTAGCGTTCCTTTTAAACAAAGCTTCACCGGCCTCCTTTTACAAAAAGAATAAAACATAGGAGGCCTGTGACGTTCCTTTTAAACAAAGCTTCACCGGCCTCCTTTGTTTTAACCTTTTTGAAAGAAGGAGACGGTCATGAAGGCTTTTACAAAAAGGTTAAAACATAGGAGGCCTGTGGCGTTCCTTTTAAATAAAGCTTCACTGGCCTCCTTTGTTTTAACCTTTTTGAAAGAAGGAGACTGTCATGAAGGCTTTTACAAAAAGGTCAAAACATAGGAGGCCTGTGGCGTTCCTTTTAAACAAAGCTTCACTGGCCTCCTTTGTTTTATACTTCTACAAAAAGGTCAAAACAAAGGAGGCCTGTGGCGTTCCTTTGAAACAAAGCTTCACTGGCCTCCTTTGTTTTAACCTTTTTGAAAGAAGGAGACGGTCATGAAGGCTTTTACAAAAAGATTAAAACATAGGAGGCCTGTGGCGTTCCTTTTAAACAAAGCTTCATTGGCCTCCTTTGCTTTAACCTTTTTGAAAGAAGGAGACGGTCATGAAGGCTTTTACAAAAAGATTAAAACATAGGAGGCCTGTGGCGTTCCTTTTAAACAGAGCTGCAATGGCCTCCTTTGTTTTAACCTTTTTAAAAGAAGGAGACGGTCATGAAGGCTTTTACAAAAAGGTCAAAACATAGGAGGCCTGTGGCGTTCCTTTTAAACAAATCTTCAC
>JAABUM010005683.1_pt1 | contig 12882 bp, 24 predicted proteins | sample 5559161 | NCBI WGS metagenome assembly JAABUM01 (sample SAMN10711868, study PRJNA513369) | rock metagenome | isolation source: Antarctica rocks | place: Antarctica: Victoria Land, Siegfried Peak nord | reverse complement strand
ATAGAGAGCGCAAATGCACGCGCGATACCCCGCCACAGCCGTGTCTACTGTCGGAAGTCAGCTGTTCACCCAGCACTGGGCAGCAGCCCTGCCGATCGAAGCTGCTGCCGCTGTCGTGCTGAGCCGCTGGTGCACTACCGCATTCTCCGCCAAACATTGATACGGCGGGATATATGCGAATATAAAGCACTTACTTTTGCACTGCACATGCAACGTTCATACCCCGGCTAACATACCCAGCTCCATCAGAACCTGGAAGTCAAGCGCCGGTGGGCGTCGTTAGTAGTGCCATGGGGGACCTGGCGCGAATCCGACGTGACGTTGTGTTTTTGCTGGCTATGTCTGCACATCTTAGTGTGATTGCGCCCGCACATCACAGCTGCGCTGAGATTGTCTGCTGGCTGGGTGGAAGCTTCACATGCTCTGAGAGCGGTCCAGTTGCGCTGGCCGTGTAGGTGAGGTGGCAGCCAAGTCGAGTGCTGCCTGTGGGTGTCGGTGGCCCCCACATGGCCAGTGCGCTTGTTAAAAATGCGCCCATGCCATCCTTTGCGGTTGTCAAGTTGCCGCCGCCGGTCAGAGAGTGGGGTTGAAGCTCGGCCGGCAGCCGGTCGACAGTGCACCTTAGTCTTGATGGTTTGGCCATTATTTCTACTACTCCCAGCAGCGGCGAACGATATGGAGTCAGTACAGTGTGATTGCGGCAGTCTTCTAGGGTACAGACGATGGCTAGTGTCCCAGCTGATGGCAGCCTCCCATTGCCAGGGAGTCACTTTGACAGTTTTGGCTGCTTCATCGTCCACACTGGCGCCCGCCGGCCCGCCCCTTTATAGACACCGGCAGTATATACACACAAACTTCGTTTGGCCTGGAGACCCTGCGATTTGGTGGTTGGACTAGCGTTTTGGTGGTCCAGTATCTGTCATTGGTGAATTCTACCTTCGCCTTGCTGAATATTGCTCTGGCCATTATTTCTACTATTCCCAGCCTTTCGCATTTTCCCAGCAGTGGCAAACGATACCGAGTCAGTACAATTTATGCTTACATGCAGTTGCGCTTCTACCAAACACATGACAAAAAGATGCACTTGCAGCTAGTGACCCACACTGCATGCTTATGCTGGCCGTGCCCTGACTGCCAGGCAACCAGCGCCCTGACCCCGCAGTATATTCTCCTGGATTGCAGCTGCTTGCTCATGTTGTCCACCAGCGCAGGAGGCGGCCGGAGATGAACGGAGTCCTTCATAATTTACTCGTCCAAGGGCTCATATTTTGTGCACCTTGAGCTTCGGCCGCAGGAGCAGTGGGAGATAGAGCAGGCGCTGCTGCAAGATGGAGGTTGTGCACCTTTGATTACTGTCTATGAAGAAAAAGGTTCCCAAATTTGCTGCACCACGCTGCACAGGAGCCTCGGGAGATAGAGCGGGCGCTGCTGCGGGGGGAGCTGTGGGGCATGGCGGCATTTGTAGTGAAGAGACATCCAAACCCGCAATATCATCGATTCGCAGGAGCGGCGGGAGATTGAGCGGGCGCTGCTGCAAGGGGAGCTGTGGGGCGTGGCGGCCACCAACGCCATGGAGCTGGGCGTCGACATTGGCAGCCTGGATGTGACGCTGCACCTGGGCTTCCCCGGCTCCATCGCCTCCCTGTGGCAGCAGGCGCGACCTTACCTCATGGTCAGCTCTGTACAGCTTTGGTGAGAGCCGCGGCAGATTGGAGGTGATACTGCACCTGGGCTTCCCCGGCTGCATCGCCTCCAGGTGGGTAGGTCATGGGTCGTATTCGTGACGAGCTTTCGAAACGGTTTCGCGTAAGCAGTTCATGACGTCATGCTCCGCCTGGACTTTTCGGGGGTCCATTGCCCTGCCCTGCCATCCTGCCGTTCTGCTTCTGCATATGAAGTGCACTTGACCGTGCGTTGCAGTCAGAGAAGCTGGCACACCCAATTGACGATCTGGGAATGAAGGCGTCCAGATTAAGGAGCCGCTCAATGCGCCTCTTTGTCAATTGTATCGATCCTGACATTCACTGAGGGAATGCTTCTAGCACCTCGAAACAATCGATTATCGCGTGTGTTTGGGTGATGGCGCAGGCGGGGCGGGCGGGGCGGCGCGGCAAGGCCAGCGCCTCCATCTACATCGCCTTCGATGGGCCGCTGGACCAGTTCTTCATGAACGACCCCGCGCGCCTCTTCGGCCGCCCCATTGAGTCGGCACAGGTTCGTGGCTATTCAGTCAGGTCCAACTCTTACGAGAACCCATTTGCGCTCTCCCGTAACCTGACGCTTCTGCCTCTGGCAGAACATCATCATGCAGGGGTCCAGAATTTCAGCTGCAAAATGATTGTCAACTTGCTCGTGGTCGCGGGTCTCGAGTCTCTGGGATGACATCACACAAGTCAAGTTGGACACCTGGACACTTTGCGTCGGCACAGGTGGACCCGAGCAACCTGTTGCTGCTGGGGCAGCACGCCGCGTGCGCAGCGGTGGAAGCGCCGCTGCTGCCGAGCGAGGACGCAGCGTTTTTCGGACCCAATCTGGCGCATGTGGTCGCCAACCTCGCCTCATCAGGTAGGTTTCACTTTCAGGTGCTGGGCAAAGTCAGCGGCAGGCAAGCCTGCCGCTAACGTGACCGCGCCCCTGGGGCAAGGCTTATAGACCACCAGAGTGCCACTAGAGTGTCCCTCCCTCACATGGCAATGTCGACTTGCGGCGCATCTCTCGCTGCTCACCCAGCATCTCCGAACCCTGAACAACAGTGAGTTTAAGGCTGAGCCCCAAATTGTGTACGCCCCTGCAGGCGTGCTGGCACGGCACCCGCAGGCCATGGCCACTGACGCATGGCACTATGTGGGCCCCGCCGACAGCCCCGCAGCGGGCGTCAGCCTGCGCGCCATCGACCCGTGAGTCTGAAATCCATGTGCAAACAGATGAATCAACCGAAGCACGTTCTGTCAGTGTTGTCAACAAACCACCCGGATGGCCGGCGCCAGCCTGCACGCCACTCACCCGACTTTGGTGCGTGTCTGTGGACGTGAAGTTTTGAAGCTCGGGATTTGTTCTCGCAACCAGTTCCTACATTCAGTGGTTCTTTTGAAGCATACAATGCTTCTTTCTGAAGTCACTTTGATCCAATGCATGCAGCGAGCGCTTTGCCATCGTCAACGAGGCGGCGGGCGGCGAGGTCATGGAGGAGATCGAGGAGAGCAAGGCCTTCTACGAAGTGTACGACGGCGCCGTCTACATGTTCCAGGTGAGTGTTGTGATCTCCAAAAACAAGCATTCCTGCAGTGCCGACTGGGGAGGCCGCTGGGCTTGGCAGCATGGTCAGAAGTTGAGTGCCAGGATCTCAACCTTTGCCCTGTGGATCGTGAAATGATCTCATTCCTCATTATGAAGGGCCGCACGTACCTGTGCAAGCGGCTGGATTTGTCGGCCAAGCTGGCGGTGGTGAGGCCTGCGGACCTAAAGTACTACACCAAGACGCGCGACTTCACCGATGTGCACGTCCTCGGCGGCCGCGCCGCCTTCGCCCACAATGTGAGCATTCGAATGTTTTCCTTTTCAGCAGCTCACTCTCAGGCAGCGTCAGTCAGGCAGAGCGAGGCTGTCTGTCGTGAATAGCGACGTCGCCTACACCGTTGGGCTTGTGCGCTCTGTCCGCGGCAGGAGAATCCGGTCTCAGGCATGAGAATCCGGTCTCAGGCATGCCCAGCAAGCAACTGCAAAAGCGTCCGACGTGTGCAGCACCCCTGTTCCTACCAACTGTCCAGACCCTAAACCCTAAACCCCAAACCCTATGTTCCCAACCAACATCATCAGAGGGCCTTATGGAAGAAAATTTGATACCCCGCGTGCAGACGGTGGCGCGGCAGCACCCGGCGACGAGCGCGGTGGCGGCGCCGTGCGAGGTCACCTGCCGCTGGCTGGGCTTCCACCGGATCTGGCACGGCTCGGGGGAGGTTTTTGACACCGTGGACCTCTTCCTGCCCGACGTGCAGTTCACCACCCAGGTGCGGCTTCTGCTGCCTCCGAGAATCAAAACCGTGTGCTATAGCGTCAGAGACAAGTGTTTCAGTGGAATTCAGTCAGTAAGCGTCGGACACAAAAGCGTGCAGTGTCCACTGTATTGAAAGGGCCGACACTGGTGACGTTTCTCCTCGTGAAGTCGTGCTGGGTGCGCCATGCCATTTTCGTTTTGGAGACGAATCAACGCTCACGTTGACATGCACTCATTCGAGAACAGGCGGCGTACATCCGGGTCCCGCCGACCGCCCGCGTCGCAGTGCGTGAAGCGGGACTGCCCTTCCGGGACGGGCTGCACGCCGCAAGCCACGCGGTTCTCAACGTGCTCCCTGCATTTGTCATGTGCGCGGCTGGCGACATGGCGGCGGAGTGCGACAACCCCTACGACTCGCGCTACCGCCCCGAGCGCATCCTCGTGTATGACACCCACCCCGGCGGCATCGGCCTCGCAGGACAGGTGGGGGAACAGATTTGATGAAGAGAAATATGAGGCTGTGATGCGAGGGCAGAGCGCATCCTGGTTTACGACATCCGCCCCGGCGGTGTCGGGCTCGCCGGCCAGGTAGGGGCGGCAGTCAGTGACTGGAAGAAAAAGGGTTGACATGACTATATCATATGTTCAATGCAGGTGGCGCCGCTGTTCACGACACTCATGGAGCGGGCACTGGAGCTCATACGCGGCTGCGGCTGTGCGCGCGACTCCGGCTGCCCCGGATGCGTGCAGCACACTGAGTGCGGGGTGCGCCGCTGCCGCTTTGTCCTCGGATTCGACTATGGTCTGCTAAGTTCCCAGCACTTTGCTGTCTGGACATGCACCGAAACCCTGGACGTGAATGATGCCTGCCTGCTGCACTCGCTGCCTGGCCTGCTACACATACTGCCTGGCCACTGCACATCCTGTGTGCTGAAGAGTTCAACCGGCTGACGATTGCCCGTGACGCTGCAGGAGTACAACGCAGTCATCAGCAAGGTGTGTGCGCTGGCGTATCACCTGCAAGGCGCACGCTGAAGGACATGTGCTGGCAGCTTCCTGGCCGACGCTTGCCATCACGAGCGCTGCATGCAGCCAATGAGACTTCGGGTCCTAAAAGCAGCTCCAAACTTGAATCTGTGGTGCAGGCGTCTGCGGAGCTCGTTTTGGAAGCCACGCTGAAGGCAGAGGCTGAGCGTGCAGCAGCCGCGAAGGCAGTGGAGCAGCAGCAGGCGGCGGAGGCGGCTGCGCGGCGCTGCGGCCGTACTGCATGAAGCGGCAGGGGGGCCTCGCCACCTCTGACACGGAAGAGGTGGCGGGGACCCTCCTGCAGGCTTGGCGGCCCGGGGACCAGCGAGAGGTGTGGCTCGTTAGGGGGCAAATGGTGGTCGTCTGGCAGAGCTGCGGCTGCAGCTGCCTCTCGAAGTGCAATCGCTCAGGGTGTGCGTGCCGTTCTGGCGCCGGTGGTTCGGATGTGGGCTGCGGCCACGCAGCACAGCAGCGGCGGCGGCGGCAGCAGCGGCAGCAGCAGCAGCGGGGGCCTTGCCTCCAGTCACAACGCGATGCAGGAAGGAAGTGACCCTCTCCCTGTGCTCGTACGGGCTGTAATTGAAGGCAAAGTGGCGAGCTGCTCTCGTCGCATCTCATCGTGGTGCCGAGGGGACCTGTGGATTACACAGCGCGAGCTCGCGAGAGTGATCACGCTGGCTCCTCAAGAGCGGCTGCATTGTCTTGCCAGGCGTGTTGACAAGCAGCCCCTCACCCCGCGCCTCACACAACAGCTGCTTCGCAAAGCGTTTGCGGACAGGCAAGGCCGCGCGACACCTGCACGACCGCAGTGGGCCCTGGCGTCACTACACGTCGTCCACCTCCTCCGCTCACTGCCCATACCATGGAGCGTATCCGCTTGTGTCTCAGCCTTCCGCTCAGTAAACGGGTCATCTGCTCTCGACTCTAATCCCCCCGCTTGCCTTCGCTCGTGCTTTGGGCTCATACGGGCGGCGCAACAGCAGGTGCCGATCCAATCGCTTGTCATAAGCTCTGCACTATGGCAGTGCACACCATCTTTTCAATGGCTTGATCACCGGGCTGCCTACCCACTGCAGTCATACCAAAGTCCGAAATGTGTCTAGAATGCTTCCACGCAGGTGGCGGCACATGTAAGCCCCGGGCATGTCAGCGTGGGGCTGACGTCGAGTGCAGCAGTCGACACCGAGGGAGGCCGACTCATACATGCTTACGTCAAGTGGACGCAGGCACGCGGCCTAGCTGTTTCCATCCTGGGGCACTATGGCAGGCGTGTGTAGGCAGGCGGCGTTCGCTGGAAGGCCTTTGTTTTGGGGAGCACCACGCAGCGGCAGGATGGGTATATGTGATTCGTGCAGTGAAACCAGTTTGGTAAGTGTTATCAGCGAGTCGGTATCATCTGGTTTCTAGATGTTTCGTTTGAGCTTCATGCTTCCTGCCGTTTAGCCGCTTATCCCGGTTGGTCTTCCCATTTCAGTAGTCTGCAGCCAGACAGACTTTGTGGCCAAGAGAGTCTGTCTTTGACGGTGCAGTGATGAGTGTGTCTGTGCTTGTGCCAGCCAGGACCGTGAAGGCACATGCTTCTGCTCGTTCAAATTTTGAATGCCGCCAAACCCTAGAGCCGTCAACCGCAACTTGCAAGTCCTGCACGGTTTGCAGTTTGTAGCGTTCATATAGACGTAGTATGGAACGATGCAGAAGTAGATGTAGCCCAGGCCGATTGCCGCAGTAGTTCGCGTTGACGGGCACAGATGGCTGGTGCCGAGAAGTCTGAAACTTGACCAAGTGGACCGGAGCAACAGGAGCTCCGAGGTCTGGGTGGTCTCGACCCATTCTATGGTGCGCTTCCACGAACCTCGCGGTGTTTGCCTGGTGCTGTCGCAACTGCACGCGATTTTCACGTCAGTCTGACTCGGTGCACAAAGGGGGTGCAGCCTGGTGAGGAAGCAGGCGCCTTTTCGCTCATGAGCGTCACTTCACCCCTGTTGCTGTCGCAAATGCGGTGGCGATCACGCTCGTGCTGCTGCACCTTTGCACAGTGCACAATGTGCAGACAGGGAAGGTACAGTGCTGCGAACCAGCTGCGACATGGCAGGGCCAGCACTATCGACGCGTGTGTACTCAAACGATCGAAGGGGGACACCCGCTTCGATACGTCATCATGCCTGGGTGCAGGGACGTTGCCGCCGCGGGCTGGGGTGGCGCACTGTCACGACCGCCGTGGTCTGTCTCACTGCGCTGCTGCTGGCTGCAACTCCCCAGGTGGGCTGTCTACGTGGTCGACAGCCGTTTGTTGCTTCGCAACTGCATATCCAGTAATGGGCGGCGGCTTGCGCAGAGCGCAGCGGCGGTCCCCCGCGGCAGCGGGCCCCCGACATGTAGGCAGCACGCCCCAGAACACCTGATCAGAATAGCCTGCAGGCTGCGCTGCTTCACTATGACCTCCGTGAACTGGCCGCGGTCCATGCGTCGCAGGCACAGTGCGCCAAGGCGCCGCCGCCGGCAGCTGCTGTAACAGGGATTGCGCGGGGTCTGCCGCCGCAGGCCGCCAGCACCCGTCCGCCTCCACGCGGGCCAGGCAGTGCCGGTGAGCGCTGGCGGCCCTATCAACCCTGAAACAAATCTCCCTACACACATCCCGCCTCCCACTCTCCCATCAATGGCTGGGGAGCCCGCAAGACTGAGGCCTGACAGGCATTTGCGTCTCATGTGCAGGGCGCTTGCCTTTTGTTTATGGGCAGTTGTGGCAGGAATTTGTTGTCAGAGAGGAAGGAGAGGAACGTGCTGCTGCCTGCTGCTGACTGCACAGGTCCATCTAGCAGCAGAGCGGCCATCCTCAGCGCAGCCGTGGCGCAAGGGGTGCGCACCGCATATGCGCTCGGCGCACTCGCGGCGACGGCGGGGCAGCTGTTCCAGCTGCACAGGCTGTTTGTGGACGGGCTCATCCTGCCGCGCTCTGGCGGAGCCGTGCTGGGCTTTGCGGTGCCCAATGCGACGGTACGCTCTGGCCTGGCCTCCACCTGTCAATACGCCTCAGCGCACCCTGAGATTGCAAACGCTGGATGCAACAGCGGCTGCCTGGCTGTCCAGCGCGCCCCCCCAAGCAAAGCAATATGCTGGGGCTCACAAGCTCCATGCCATGGTAGGTGGGTGAACACAAACTCAGTCATCGATTAAAACCCAAGTTGAGTCTAGTGTGTCGCCCAGGTGAGCGTGACGCTGGTGCGTGGCGGCCGCGTTGCCGCTTCGAGCAGCGCCACGGCAGGCAGCGACGGCGCATGGCGGGCGGCGCTCGGCACGGCGCCTGCAGGTGGAGCCAGCTTTGTTAAACGCTGAACCAGACCTTTCAGCATGTGCACTGTCATGTGCACTGCCATGTGCATCAGCGGCACTGCCAACAGGCATCACAATCGCCTCTGTCAAGTGCGTTGCCTTCCTTGCTTGAGCAGCGCTGACATTGCTTCTGTTTACCCAGGTGGGCCATACACGATCATCGCTCGCAGCCTGGGGAGGAAGCTGCTCCTCCGCGATGTGCGGATGGGCGAACTGTTCCTGGTACGTCTTCACACCTGTGTTATCGCATCCTTCCCGCCAGTCACCTGGCCATATAATAGTGACGCTTGTGCGCCAGTAATTTCCAGCCAGCGAAGGCGCTCCAGCACAACGAGCCGAGCGTACTCGGCCCACCTGAAGGCTCTGCCGCCGCATGGCAGCTGTCAGCGCAGCAGGCTGCACGGCGGCCGCCCTACCGCGGCAAGCTCTGCCTTGTGTACGCCGCCTCAATGCGGCCACCCTGCTGCGCAGATAAGCCAGTCCAAGCACAGGACTCCGGAATTAGTTTTCCCACCGGGTTTGAGAGTCTCACAACGTGGTTCGATGCAGGTGAGCGGCCAGTCCAACTGCATCCTGTCGCTGGGCGACATAGAACTCAGCGAGGCCAGCCCGTGGGCAGGCCTGGCGGAGGGCACTATTGCTGACGCCGATGCCTCGCCAGCAGACGACATCCGCATCTTCCAGGCGCGTCTGGCGACATTGCGGGAATGCAGGAATGCAATATAGTGGTCGTTGGGTGCATGCGTGTTGGGCTGCCGCTGCGCGCCGTGTTGCAGACCTCGCCGGTTCCTGCACTGCTGCTGCCGGGGCACCGTCAGCACACGTACAGCAAGAGCTATCAGCTCCTGCCATGTTTGCAATCATCACAAACACCAACTTCCCAGCACATGCATGCCTCTCGAGTCATCCAGCAACCATCTCAGAATCGCCGCAACTTTTGTTGTTGCCCTTGTTGATGAGGCCCCGCCTTTGCTGCGCAGGTGCCGCTGGCCAAGTCGCGCGTTCCGAACAACAACCTGCCGACCGCCGGAACGCTGCTGTTCGGCAACCAGGGGCCGATGACAGTGGGGCAGGGCGCCTGGGCGCAGCTCGACGGTGCGGCGCCTCCAACCTCCTGACACCAATACATGTGATCCCGATTGCAGCGTTTTACAATCCGGGTTGCCGATGCGTTTGCCGGTGCACAGGAGCACTGCTGTGGCGAGAAGTTGCGCGCACGACTGCGCGTGGCGAGGGCCCTCAGGGAGATTGAGATGTGCCTGTGTGCTGAATGTTGCACATGCTGTAAACATGTCGATGGATCACAGGCTTGGCTCTCACGTGAAAGCGTGTCGGAACACACGGCATCACCACCTATCTGTATCTGCGCGCCAGGCACCGCGGCGCGGGCGCAGGGCGCTCTGGGCGTGCTGCTTGCCAAGCAGCTGCGGGCAAAGTTGGGGGTCCCCATCGGCATCATCCAGGTGCGCCATCAAAACCGCTTGCTGCACGCTGTGACACCTAGCGATATCGGAGAGGTACATCGCTAGGGCGTGCGCAAGCCTCAACTGCAGCTGGCTTGAGGCCTCGGAGGTGGCAACGGTGGCTGCTACCTGCATGCAAGGGGCGGATCTCCAGATGTGCAGCTGCTGCGGCGCCCTCTGTTGCGGAAGTCTCAGCAGATTCATGTCAGCGGCAAGACCGTGCAGGATTGGATGCTGCCGGATGCGGCACTTGTTGCAACTGTTTGCAAGCGCTTCACATGATGGAGCTCGTACTGTGCTGCAGAGCGCCGTTGGCGGCGAGACCATCCAGAACTGGATGCCGCCGGAGGCGGTGCGCGGAATCTTGGGCGCCAACTACTCGGGTCTGCAGTCGCCAAACGCCAATCTGTACAACGCAATGATAGCGCCCCTGGCTGGCGTCCCTCTGTCCGGAGTGGTGTACTACCAGGTATCTTCCAAGTCGGATTCTTTTGCATTGGATTCTTTTGCGAAACAAAGAGGCAAATTGAAGGACAACATTCAGGCAAATTGAAGAAAACAACACTGCCATGGTGGCGCTGCTTGCCGGCGTCCCCCTCTTCGGCATTATATCAGGTGCAGCAGGTCAGTGGCGATGTCCTAGCTAGCTCCTCTGAGCGCCTTTGCTGAATGGAGTGCCCTGCGAGCTTGTAGTGATAACCGCTCCGAAGCCAATCATGAAGGGCAGCGCGGGAGCAGCTGACAAGATGCAGCCGGCCTGACGGCAGAGCAAGCCTGAACGGATTTCATCGACCCTGCAGCACATGCAAGCCCAGGGTCTGCTGCTGCTGAACCGAGGGTGCTAGGAAATATCACTCCACCTCAGGTCTAATTGCTCATGGATCAGTTCGTGACTGCGCTCTCAATCTGTGACTGCTTCTTTTCGTGGCCGCAGGGCGAGAGTGACGCGGGCATCAACCAGGCGCCCGCCGTTTACCGATCCTACGCTGCGCTGCTGACCGCGCTGCTGCAGGCGTGGCGGCAGCGGCTGCGGCAGCCGACGTTGGCCTTTGAACTGATACAACTGGCAGCTTACAGGTATTTCCAAGTGGTGTGTGTGCCTTTCGAGGTTGATTACAGGTCGTCCTCCATCAGGTTTACAGGACTCCGTCTCGACTGAAACCGACATCTTGTTGCTGCAAGGTGGAGAACAGACCCGGTGTCAGTGCAATCATCTTACAATTGCTTCCCTTGCCAGATCGCCGTACGCACGGCTGGACGAAACGCCCAAGCGGTGGGGACTGGGCCACTGGGCGGCGGTGCGGGAGTCACAGCGCCAGGTAGATTGTCTCCGCTCCCTTCTGCTTCGCAACCAAGCTGAGCGACAGCATATCAGGGGATACTAAGTTCAGCTTGAACTTGGACTTGTTTTCCCTGACCGCACGGCGGTGGCTGTCGCCGCTGGCGTCGCAGCCAGACCACGCCCCGCAAAGCCATGTCCTGATTGAGCATTCCTGTCCGATGCAGTTTTACACTTCTCTGCAGGTGGCGCTAAAGGATGGCAGCGCGTCGCTGGTGGTGGCCATAGACATCTCCGGCGACGACATGTCGCTGCACCCGCTGGACAAGTTCAACCTGGCCCGGCGGGTGGCGGCCGCTGTGGTGGGCCGCTTCACGCGCCCCACGCCCGTCGCCAGCGGCCCCACCTTCCAGCAGGTAATTTGTTGATTGTTGATCACATCCAAGACAACACAATCTGAAACTACATCCTTTGGCGGCGTCACCGTGGTGGGCCGCTTTATGTGCCCCGCGCCGATTGCCAGCGGCCCCACCTTCCTGCAGGTGATCTTTCTTGTGATACCGACAAGTTCCCTAGAGGTAAAGATGCAGCACCCGCCGTCAGCGGCCCCACCTTACAGCGGGTGATCCTCTGAGTACAGCTCCTAACAAGATGAGCCGCACATCCAACCTGCTACCTGAAGCGACTGGCGCCGGCAGCACTTGTACACTGCAGCGGCCGTGAGTCTGCTGCTGGCATACATATGGTCTGTAAGGGATCAGCTGTCACCGGTCACAACGCTGACGACGAAAGCCTCCCTCTCTGCTCGCAGGTGTCATACGCCCGAGACGGCAGCGCCGTCGTGACGCTTGGCGACGCCGCCACCGGCCTGCGTAGCGGCAGCCCCGTTGGCCCCGCCATCTCACTGGACGCCTCGCCGCAGCCGCTGGGCTGCTGGCAGCTGGCCTGCAATGGCACCTGGCGCTCCGTCGCGGCCGCCATCGCGCCGCCCGGTGGCGGCGACGGGGGCGACGATGCAGCTGTGCGGCTGGACCCGCCGTCCGGCGGCAGTGGCAGTGGTGCCGGAATGAGCGGCGGGGCTAGCGGCGCGGCGGCCGGCGTGCGCTACGCGTACGCAGACGCGCCAGAAGGCTGCAATCTATACAACAGCGCAGGCCTGCCGGCCGTGCCCTTCATCTCCTCTGGCTTCTGAGCCAACGAGCAGGGGTTGGTATTGCAGGTGGGGGACGGGGGCCGCGCATGCGGTGCAAAGGTGTTACAGTCGTCAGCTTGTAGAGGACCCAGTAGTTCGCATCGGTTGTTCGGTAGGCACTCGTGTTCGTGGTTTCGCACAGAGCAATCGATGTGGTTCACGCACTCCTTGGGTGAAATAACAGTCGCAACACAATTGTCTTGCCCTGCCCACTAGGTTGTGGTTTTGAGCTGCTGTGATGTTGCGGCGCCCTAGCGACTACATTGGGACCCCGCCTTCCTCGTGGGATCAGCAGTAGGGGTCTAGGTAGCTGACCAACATCTAGCAAGGCCGACGCGGCAGCCATCCTGGCATGAAATTGAGTGGCTTATATGCGATACTCTCGGCTTGAAGCTTCTCACATGGCGAACGCTTGAATCTTCACAAAGCACGCCGCTTGAATTGAATCGGACCGTGCAATGCGCTGCAAATCGCACAGGCGCAGCGCGGGGCGGCTGGCAGACGTGCATATTGCTTCATCAATGCGGTTTTAGCCTCGTCTTTACGGCGCAACAGGCGCATCAGGTGCCTCCGCAGTTGCTGTTGGTGTAGCTTGTAC
>JAABUM010005682.1_pt1 | contig 12886 bp, 17 predicted proteins | sample 5559161 | NCBI WGS metagenome assembly JAABUM01 (sample SAMN10711868, study PRJNA513369) | rock metagenome | isolation source: Antarctica rocks | place: Antarctica: Victoria Land, Siegfried Peak nord | reverse complement strand
CCCCCCCGAACGAGGCCACAGCAGCTGAGATCATCGGTGGCTATGCCGCGGCTGGACACCGAATCTTCCTTGCAGAAGGCAGACCGAGGCAGGCAGTTCCTTGCGCACCAGGTGGCAGACAAAAACGGTGAAGCCGATGGCGAAGGGCGCCAGGATCTGCAGCAGCGCCAGGGATGACGAGATGGGTCAGAGCTGTGCAACACGGAGCCGTGGAGCAGAAAGCTGTGGGAAATCTGATGATTTTAAATAAAATATAAAATCAAATAATTTTCAAGGAGATTTTCCAATAAACCTACTTTATTTTTCCATCTGCAGCATGATGCGTCCGTGTGCTACAGTCATGTTGCTTGGAAAAGGCCGCGCCGCGCCGCATCTGCTCGGCTCTCAAACGAGCCCGCAAGGCGTGCCGGCCCGCAGGACGACAGAGGCTGCGCTGTGCACAATGCACAATGTGCAATCTAGGGTTTAGGGTTTAAGGTTAAGTTTCTTTAGTGTAATCTCCGATATATCACTCACAGGGAGGTGGACGCTGATCTTCTCACGGTCGCCGTCGGTCGCCGCAAACACCACGAAGACCTGCTGACAGTTGAAAATGATATTCATGTTTATGTGGATTTGAGGTTTTCACCTCCCGCGAGCCTGACAGACGCAAAGTATGAACTCTGCAGGCGTGCTGGCAAACACACGAGCTCCAGACTTGCGGCTGCATCTGCCAAGGCACATCATCGCCCCTTTTCCGGTATCGATTGTGATGTTCCCGCGGCGAAAGCGCACCAGCGCGGCTGTCATCAGGCACCCTAGACCCTAAACCCTAAAGCGCACCAGCGCGGCTGTCATCAGGCACTCCAGGAACCAGGCGGCAGCGTCTGAGGTGCCAGGGTTCACGGCATTCGTCCCGCCCTTGGCCGCGTGCCAGCCCGAGCGGTCAAACTGTGCGCCGCACCAAGCATTATGTCATGATGATGTCATGACTATGTCCTGCTGCAAACTGGCAGCACGGATGGCGGCGCCCAGACCGCCCATGATATTCAGTGCTGCTGGCCGCTGTTCGACACGGTCAAGGATGCTGCATGCAGCTGTGTGATGGCTCTCTGCGAGGTGGGTCTGCATGCAGCAGCTCTCTGCAAGCACGCCAAGAAACCCTACATCCTAAACCCTAAACCCTAAACAGCAGAGGTAGAAGGACGCACGGCATAGACGAAAGCCGAGCCGAGGATGGCACCGGCAATCTGGGCGCCCCAGTAGAACAGCGCTCGCATCAGCGTCACCTTCTTGGCGACCAGCAGCCCCAGCGTGATGGCCGGGTTGAGATGGCCGCCCTGTTGGTGTTCAAATCCACAAAGTGAGCGACTGAGCAATATCTGCAAATGAGCTGCTGAGCGTGTCAAGAGACCATCAGGTGACCATGCAGGGTCTACAGACAATCTTTTTCATTAGAATTTAAGCCTGACAGACGCTGCAGCTGCCCGCCGCCATGAGGGTTTAGAGGGATCGGCCAGCAACAGGTGTGTTGAAATTGCCAGGGGAGTTCCCTGTTCGAACCCGTCCAAAATCTGTCGCATTACCGAGAAGGTGGCGCATGAGTAGACGAGGATCGCGATGGTCCAGCCGAACGTCATCGCGATGGTCAGCACGCGCGGGGACGTGAGGCGGCAGCCTGTCGGATCGCCTGCGGGCGAGCACGAACCCGAGTTGAGGTGAAACTTGCTCAGCATTCGAAGAACGTGTGTGTGAGTCATGCCGAAGGTTTTCATCGTGTCGAGCAACTCTGTCCCGGTGCTCCGGAGCTGGATCCAGAAGCAGCACGCATGTGCGGATCTGCACAGCCCTGGCAAAAGCATGTTCTCCCAAGTAGGAACTGGCGGGTCCGTGCACAGGGTTCTAAGGCCTCGCGATGCGCAGGACCAATGCATCATGGATGTGCTCACTCAGCGGCAAACATGCGGAAGGCAACCTCGACCCTGCCATGCACGCTGGTGGAAGTGCACCCGACCCATCCAACAACATCATCATGCAGTCTACCAGGCCGCTGATCATCGTGATGGGTGAGGAGTTCTCACTCAGCGGCATGCCGGCAGTGGCCTCGGCCATGCCCTGCGCGCTTGCGGAGGTGCCTACATCGGCGTCATGGCAGCTCGATGTGAGCGCGCCTGTGGCGCACCAGAAAGGAAACACCCGATGGGTGACGAACTCGCCGACAGGCATTCTGAGCACAGCGCATCAGGCACCACGAGCACTGCGCATCATGCATGCGCAGTGGCAGACCAGCAGCTGTGCGACATGCCACGAGCACGAACCGATGGTGATTGTCAGGAAAGCCGCCATGTGCACGAACTCGGCGAACACGGCCTGCGGGGGCAGAAGGTGCAAGACCATGTGACGCCAGCATGCTCCTCAGCGGCACGTTTCTCTGCGTCAGGCATAGCAGCCGCTGAAGACAAGGCGCGTGGCATTGTGTGGCTACTACTGTGTGTGAATCTGGCGATGAGCTGCGACATCTGGCAGCGACCATCGATGATGTGATCTCATCTGGATTCTGGATGGGGTCACTGCAGCCTGGCAGCTTGAGAGACCGCAGCTGCTTTCTCGACAGACAGCTTTCCATCGTGATGGTACCACGGCGGCGGACAGGAATACCGCCTCTTCAGCTGCTCAGCACACACAGTCCTGAAGAGAATACATTCTTCGGCGGCTCGAGATCAGCCATGTCTAAAAGCTGTTGAGTGAAGCTTTGGCACCTTTACGAAGGCGCCATTCAGTGGCTCCCACGGCGGCCACGCTAAACCGATTTGTACTTTGGGGACGGCAGGTCTTGGCCTCCGAAACCTCTTTTCACCGCCAGAGTTGCCTCCTCGCGGCGAGTCCGCCATGGCTCACGAGATACACAGCCGCCTGCACCTTAGGCTGCTGCAGTTCTCGGTGACAAAACTTCGTTGAATCTGGAATATGAGTCAAGATGACCTGCTTGTGGCGAACGGGATCCAAGTAGCAGCTTTAGAGAAGCTAGCGCGGATTTATCGGCGGGAGCTGCCACCTATTTGCAAATGAACCCGCTTGAGCAGGAGGCAGAACAAGGAGATGCAAACTGTCATCATTGTGTGTGATACACAGACGGCACCGTCAGCAAAGTCGTATCGACAGTCAGGAGCCAAACGTTGGGAGTGGCGACACCGGCTTGAGCAGCGGCGCACGCCGGCATCTGGCGGACTGCCCAGCTGCAAGTACTACGCTGGATGGTGAGGGCCACCGTGCAATCTATCATGTGAAGTGCGTGCCAGCTGTTACGCCGCCAGCGGCGCTCACCTGATACCTGATCTGAAAGACCTCATGTGCTTTGCTGGTCGGCACGCATAGCACAGGAGATAAAGAAGGGGTGACCTCATCCTCTGGCGGGCATCTCGTTCTGTCAGCTGACATCAATAAGCAGAACAGCCTTGTGGTCATAGTATTCATATCGCTCCATGATCGATCTATCGTTGTGATACGCGGTCTTGCCATCAATGCGCACAGGTTGCTTCGCTACCAAAAGGTTGCTTCGCTACCCCAACACACACATCGACAACGTGTTACCGGTCCTAAAGCAATGCTCAGAAAAAGAAAGGAACACATGTTATCTGGCGCACATCTGCAGCGCTACCAATTGGTAGGGCGTTGCAACAGCCGCAGCGGCGGCCAGTTTCCCGTTCGGCCCCAGCTCTACGAATTGCAGCAAGCTGTGGCAGCAGGCGAAGCTCACCCTACATGTTGCACATCTGGTGTACGGGATACCGGAGCTGATCACACAAGCCAGCGTGAAACACGATAACAAGTGGCGTCGTCCATCTGGATTGCACTCGTCGAAGTTCCACCCCTTGAGCTCGCCTTAGACCCTGGCGCCTCCCTGATTGTGATCTGCTTATGGTTTTTGGGGTATGAGGTTCCGTGCAGGTGACCGACGCTGCGCCGTCGCCCGCCGCTCTTGTCTCGTCAGTAAATCAATTAATGTTGTCTTGGGCCTTGCTGCTGCTGACCCGCCCCGTGGGTATATCGCAGCCTGCAGACACAAATTTGAATGTTTGCATGAATATTTACAAATGTAACTGCTTGAGCGTGACCGCGCAGCTCGCCGTGCCGGATAGCGATGACCAGTCGATATGCTGGTGGGCAAGTCAAGTCCGGTGTGTGTTCCCCCAGGTTTTGCCAATGGGGATGAAGATTTCTTCGTCCCCCTTGGTTGTGCTGTGCACTGCTGCTCCCGGGTCAGCTTCCCGACTCAGATAGCAGATACGTCAGAATCTCAACGGCCAGCACGCTGTGTGGCCCTCGCGCCCACGATGTAATGCACGTAACTGGATCACGCCCAGGACCGAACCTCCATGGCATTCACTGGTCTTTCACATAATCTCGCAGTGAGCTCTTGTCCGGTTCGCACCCGTCTGATAAAGATGCCATCATCAGGGGGACCCGTTGCCCATCTTGAGCGAGGCGGCGGCGGCCGCGTCTGGAGACACGTCTGGAGACACGCCGCCGCGCCCGGCCTCGGCGTCCTGCAGAGGGAGACCGACTATGGAATACTAGGACGAGTTTGAGAACAAAGATACAGATGAGGGATGGTTTGCGACAAACGTTGTGCTCTGCCGGTCCACAGCAGCGGAAAGCAGCAACGTCATCCGTTTCTGGATGCGACGTTGCCGTCCAGCTGCTCCGAGATGAAGCAAGATGAAGCAAGCCTGTACACCTGTCGTGGAAATTGGATGGAATGGCTCAGAGCACCAACCTTGGGCTGCCAGGCGCCCTGGTAGCCGGCGTAGTCGGGCAGGTGCGCGTCTCTGTGGTCCTCCACCGTCTTGCCGGCGGCCAGGATCTGTGACCAAAGGCACAGGAAACCCTAAACCCTAAACACAGGCGGCGAAGTCAGATCTGTCCATCAGGGCATTTCTCACTTCGGCGGGTGCATGTCAGCGTGGTCCTCCACTTCATCCCGGCAAGAAACCCTATCAAAACCCTACAAGGAACCCAAGCGGCGCCCAGAAGCTGCAGGAGACCAAGGGAGTTGACGAATTGTTGAGAAAAGTGCAACAGCCAGACTAGACGGGCAGGTGTGCGTCGGCGCAGGCTTACACCGTTCTCCCCGCGGCCAGACCCGGGGTCTGAAGATCATGTGACGACATACGTAATGCTGCATATGCTCCAGAAAAGAGGGCGGTGGACCACGCCAGCATTCCAGGAAAGACATGACATTTGGAACAGATCCCGCTCTCGATTCCCTTGTTGTGCAAGGATGAGCATTTCACCGCCCGCGTGCATTGAATCTGCGGTATGTAGATCAGAAAACGCACTCACCGGGTAGCGCGTGGGACGGAACCCGATCTCGTAAAGTACTGCAGCGAAGACGCCGCCGCACATCGGCCCGACCTGCACGTCGGAACACGACATGTCTGGCGCAAACACCCTGTACTGAAATCCTAGGTACTGCACTCGTTGCTTGGTCGTTTGAGGCATGGCCACATGCATGCTGGCATGCCTCGTGGCATGAGTGTCTTGCCCGCATTGACTGTGGCGATGGCGTAATGCGTTTCCATGCAAGCTTGGCGCGGGACTCGCTGCTGCAGGCGCTTGGGAGCAGGGCGACAACTCACCCAGAAGACCCACTGGTTCTGCCACTTGCCGGATACGACCGCGGGGCCAAAGCTGCGAGCCGCTGCAGGTGAAGGAGTGCGCTGCTGTCGTCAGTCGTGATAGCGGTAATGCCGATGACAGAGGTGCGAGCAGCGTCACAGATGAAGCGTAGTGAGGCCATGTTATACTGACGCAGAGACTTAATCGCTCACGGTTGATGCTGCATCCATCGATGGGAATCGCGACCTGCGACACGATTCGCATAGCGCAGTGATCAGCCTGGGTGTGCTTTGCGATGCGGAATGCTCGCTGGCAGCCCTGGAGCTGGCCGTGTTTGGGCGTGAAAGCACGACGAGAGCAGAGCTTCGTGGCAGCTGCTCACCAGGTGGCAGATGAAGACAGTGAAGCCGATGGCAAACGGCGCCAGAATCTGCAGCAGAAGGCATGGTTGAAAGCATTTGTTGCCAGATATTGACAGCCTGGCATTGAAGTTCGAGGTTTCGATTGTGCTTCAGGGGTTTATAAATCAACAGCCAACGCTTCATATTGCTGCGTTGTGCTTCATATTGCTGCGTTGCGCTGCAACAGAGATAACTGCATCGGGGAAAGTCAGGACACATGCAAACCCGATCCGATGAGTCATTCCGCCAGAGGCCGGAACGTATCGTGCAGTTTTGCGATGCGCAAGAATGTAATTATCACCCCGCACCGGCAGGTGGGCGCCGATGGCCTCGCGGGCGCTGTCGGTCGCCGCCAGGACGACAAACACCTGCAGAGCGACAGTTGGAATGATTGATTAGAATCGAGGCCTCACAGCGACTTTCGGAACATCTCTGCCACACAATACAGCTGACGTGCCCATGTGGGGCTACTAGCCCAAATACCTGAGCTAGTAGCTCAGGTACATGCTGTTGCATGTCGCGTGGCGCTGAAGCACGAGGGTCTTCCGAGAACACAGCTGGCAGGGCAGGGAGCACTGCATGCTGCCAGGCAGACGTGGGTACCAAACTGTGGGATCATAACTGGAGCGATGCTGATAGGCCTCACCAGCAGCATGGTCAGCAGGGCCTCCATGAACCAGGCGGAGGCGAGGGAGGTGCCGGGGTTGACGGCGTTGGTGCCGCCGCCTGCCGCGTGCCAGCCAGAGCGGTCGATCTGCAAACAACAGAAGATGTATATGGCTGGCGTATCTTTTCGCAGAATGCTTCATCTTGTGATCTGTGTTTCGGCAGATATGTTTGCACCGCATGTGGGTAGGACAATTGAAGCTGTTGGTTTAGGGTTTAGGGTTTAGGGCCGCCCGCCAGTGGTCGATCTGCATGCAACAGAAGATGACTGCGCAGTCGATCTGCATTAAAGAGAAGATGTATATGGCTGGCGTATCTTTTTGAAGAATGCTTCATCTTGTGCAAGCACTCTGCGCTGTGCATCCAGCGGACGTGCTGTCAGCGTTGTTGCGGAACTCACAACCTGCTGCACGACTCAGTTGGGCTTGGGCTGCCGACAGTAGCTTCGGCATACCGAGTTTCTTGCGCGCACATCTGCGGTGTTTGCTTCCCTTACAGAAACAATATAAGCGCATGCAGGACTAAGGAGGGGCCGGGTTTCAGAAGGATGGCGCCAACCATCCGCTCCAGCCTTTTCATGATCAACTGAATTCTGAGGGGTCTCACCGCGTAGACGAAGGAGGATCCGAGGATGGCGCCGGCCATTTGAGCCAGCCAGTAGAACAGGGCGCGCTGCGCGGTGATCTTCTTGGCCACCAGTAGGCCCATCGTGACGGCGGGATTCAAGTGCCCTGCGACATGGACAGCTCAAGCTTGACCCTCAACCCTAAACCCTTAAGGGTCAGGAGACTGCAGTGGGTATATATATGAAACAGTGCGTGCTCGTCCGTGACTCATCGCCGTCGCCTGACTATCCGAGGTGCAGCGCGCTCATGTGAAAGCCGCTGCAACTGCTAGTCCGAATGCCAATGCGTCACCGTTCGAGCATGAGCGCAAGTGCATGCTGTGGGAGTTTGAAGCAAGGAGGCGCACTAGCCTAATGCCGGAGCAGCTGACCAACATCAGCTGGTAAGAAAAATCGCGTCTTGAGTTGGTGTGCATTAAATTTCCAAGGGCATACAAACACAAGGGGGAACCCGACGCACCGCCGGAGAAGGTGGCGCAGGAGTACACAAGGATTGCGATCGAAAAGCCAAACGCCATGGCCACTGTTTACGGAGTAAATATGACACATAATATAATTTTCTTCAGTTCCATCAACAGCATCCGCCAACACGGCAATTCAGAAGCTAGTGCGACAGGTCTGGCTGCGCTAGATCGTGCAGGTGCACCCACATGGGGGCAGAATGATTGTCATGACAGTCACACACCATCCCTTTCCGGTTGACGTCTCACCAGTCAGCACGCGCGTGGAGTTCAGCCGGCAGCTCTCGGGGTCGACTACAAGGAGTTGCACCGGAGTCAGCATGCAACATCAGGGCGCATTCGAGCATGACCTCGAGTCAGCCCATGGTTGCCCTGCTCTGCACCAGGCGGGTGTTAGTTACAAACAAAATTGAACTGCGTCAACTTTTATCAACTGCTCTGCACCCGCCTGGAGCTCCCAACCTGACTTGGCAGGTTGCCAAGACACTGGCATTGCGGCGAGGTGCATCCATTGCAGAATCGGACAGAAGGAAGCAAGACGTCTCACTGAGTGGCGCGTTGCGGTTGCCCCACGCTAGGTCAGCCACAGTGCCGCGCACGCCGATGTCGGTGGTGTGGCATCCGGACGTGACGACGCCTGCGGCAGCAAAAGCGGGCAAAATGGGAATGAGGAGTGACAAGCGTATCAATGATGAGCTTGTGCAATTAGCGATGCTGACCGGTGTGGGCCGTCATCTGTCAGATTGGGGTTGACAGTGTTTGTGCGCCGGGCGGTTGCTGGCGGAGAATTGCTCAGCGCACCAATGGTGATGAAGAGGAACGCCGTCATGTGCACGAACTCGGCAAAGACGGCCTGCGGCATCATGGGGAACAGTCAAGATGTTTAAAATGGTATAGGTAGCCTGAGTGGCTCGATTTATGCGCCGGCTGCGCGGGCCATGCATATGCCCCAATGCGGCGCGGTCCGACATGCACGACCTTGATGCGCACGAACTCCGGGCACGAGATCTTTCTGACTTCTATGAAGACTCTTGTTCGAGAAGGTCACATCATGACGCTGGAACTGAGATACATGAGGTGCATGTAGCACATCACTCTGTTTCCATTTGTCTAATGGGACCCGACACTCTTGCATCCTGCTCTAAGGCGCGTGGGCACAGCCAAACCGGTGTCCTCGAGCCCTGCACCTAGCCGTACACATTTGGGAGTATCAGAGGTTTTGGAGACCGTTCACTGAGTCGCGCAGCGATCGACAGCTGCAGGTTGCACCATAGTATCCATCGTGTGATACCGAGCGCCGTCAACAAGCATGGGGCTGTCGCGACGAGTGTGCGCGGGTTGAGACTTCGAACCCAGTATTGTCCTGCCGTCTCCAAGGCGCCTCTCTCACCAGCGCACGCATCTAAGACAGCCGAGAACATTGCAAAGGGGTGTTGCAAAGGGGTGAAATATAGCTCTAGGGAAGGAACTCGGAGGAACATAGTAGTGAGACCGCCGCCTAGCACGGCATCTGTGGTTCCGAGACTGCTGACGTCGTGGTATTTTTGGCAGGTTTGGATCCTGCGCTCGCATTGATCACACTGCAGAACCGAGGGTGAATTCGGCCTCCATGGGTGCTTCCAAGGCCGAGTACACTTTGGGACGTGCAAAAGGCATGCGAAACCCCGGAAACGGCACCATGGTACAGTCCACAGCCTTGGACGCGGCCTTCAGCTGTGAGCACCGACTCGGCACAAACACTCCGTGCATACTGGTAAGAAACATACACTTGGTACATTCTTCCTCGAATCGCGCGGCCCCATGCCCGTTCCTGCCAGCTGTGCGGGGTTCTGCCACAGAGCGAGGTCATCTCATCGTCCACCGGACGCAGTTGTTTGGGTGAAATGGTCATATGTATCGTTCATCTTGCTCTCGACAGTGCTCACCTTACAGAAGGCACCTGTGAACGGTTCGACAAATGGCATCTGCAGCCCAAGCTGCGGAAGCGGCGGCCGCCGGTCAGCACTCGTCCCCTTGTGGTCGCCGACATGGTTGCAGCAGCTTTTTTGCAAATATCAAGGCGCAGGCTGCACAGCCGATGCAGCAAGTTGTGAGACTGCTCAGGCAGACACGACGGCCTTCGTGCACGACAATACGTGGCATACTGTTTGGTCAGCCTAGATGATTAACTCACGAATCCCAACTCATCAGTTGAGTGTACAGCATCAGCTGTGCCCCAGGAGGTGCAGACGCGTTATTGGGTGAAAAACTAGCAGCGCTGTGGCCACAGTCGACCTCTGGGCTTCGGGACTGCACCACAGCCCGTTGCCATGGGTCAAGCGTTGCATGGCAAGTCCTGCGGGCCGTCTCCGAGTGCCAAATACATTCCTCGTCAGTGCCTGATTAACACACCCTGTCCGACATTCGCCAGACGCTTGCGTAGCTCTTGACCCAAATCCTGAGTTTACGTTCGTGCAAGGGCAGACTCGGGGGCCCTTCTGACTGTCGAGAATTTTTTGACAGCGCAGACTTAGTGTGACCTTGCACGACTGCACTGTCGCAGACTTACTGTGGCCTTGCATGACTACACTGCCCCAGCTTTCATCTGTGTTAAACGAGGGTTGTGCGTCAGTTTATCGCCTCACCACCGTTTCAAATTGAGCTGCTTGACATGATAGGCTGCAACTGGAGCATTCCTCTACGATTGGAAACTCGACCTTGTGCCTCGACCTCCGACACTTGAACCTGTGAGTTCTGCAGCGATTTAGTCCAGCAGTCATCATGGAAGCAAGAACCGTTCTCCTGTACATCTCCAGTCTGCTCGTCGCGGCCATCGTCGCCGCTGCGACCAGAATCTACATCGCTTGGCGGCGGCGCGACCAGTGGATCCGCCGCAATGTTCCCTTGTGAGGCACTGGCACCCTCTCAGACCTCAGCCTCTTCCATCGAATTCAATCGCTGCCTGAGCACCATCCACCGGAGCCAGCAGCGCATTCGATGATGCCACCACCACACCGCGGCATTGGCGCCTAGGGTGCATGGCCTGATGCATGCTAATCATCGTCCACACTTCACCGTCACAACGACACACCTCCGTCTAGTGATGACGCAGCGTGCTGTCTCCGCTGCTGCAGGGCGGCATCTCGTGGCAGCAGCGCCGCATGATGTCATTGGTGGCGCGTCATTCTGATGGTTTGTCTCGGCATGCAGCGTGCCGTCGCCGCTGCTGCAGGGCGGCGTCCTGCGGCACATCGCCCAGCCGCAGCGGCACCGTATCGTTCAGACCTGGTCGCGGCAGCATGGACTGGTGTTCGGGTACCGGTTCCTTTGGAACCATGTGAGTCCGATCGTTCTTTAAACACCTTTGTCAGAAATCTCCAACCTGGCTGAGAGCGGCCTGGTCGCGGCATCACGATCTGACGCCTGGCTACCGCCTCCTGTCGGACCACATGCGCTTTCCCACGTGCAGTCTGCCTCCCATTTGAAGTCTGAAACGCAAGCCGGTCATCCGGGCAGTAGCACAAGGGGCATGCCCTGCCTTTTGACAGCCAAGCTCCAAGGACGCTTTCATGCCGTTACGAGGTTGCAACCTGCTGCTATTGATGCTACCGGCCCCCAGGTCTACCGGCGTCCCAGCATCCCAAACCCCGCCGTGATGGCGGTGCGCAGAGCTCGTGCGCAGAGCTCGTTCATGGTGTTGGATTCTTGATTAGCTTAGCTTAGCTTAGGTTAGCTTAGCTTAGCTTAGCTTAGCTTAGCCCTGCCGGCGTGTCGTCGTGCGCAGAAGATCGATCAACACCGATACTGATTTTTTTTTTTTTTTTAAGTTTTAATAATTTATCCATCCTGTGCGCGCAGACGCTTGTGGTGTCGGACCCGGCGATGGCGGCGCAGCTGCTGGGACCCAGCGGTTGGACGCGGCAGGGTTTAGACAAGTCCCGCGTCAACCTGTACAGGTGAGAAGGTGGAAAACTGCTCTCACTAGTTTTTGAACTGGCCCTTGGGATGGTTGCAGAAGACGTAAAGCATGCTGCTGGGACCCAGCGGTTGGACGCGGCAGGGTTTAGACAAGTCCCGCGTCAACCTGTACAGGTGAGAAGGTGGAAAACTGCTCTCACTAGTTTTTGAACTGGCCCTTGGGATGGTTGCAGAAGACGTAAAGCATGCTGCTGGGACCCAGCGGGTGGACGCGGCAGGGTTTAGACAAGTCCCGCGTCAACCTGTACAGGTGAGAAGGAGGAAAACTGCTCTCACTAGTTTCTCAACTGGGACTTGGGGTGGTTTCAGATGACGTAAAGCATGCTGCTGGGGGCCAGCGGGCTGGACGCGGCAGGTTTTTGGACAAGGCCCGCCTCGTCTTGTGCAGGTGAAACATGCAAATGCCTTGCAGCCCGATGCTCCGCAAGGCGCTCCCCTGACGAGTCCCTAAGAAAAATATGTCAGGGGTTTAGATTAGGGTCTTCCAGTGAAAAAGCACGTGGTTGCAAACGAGTTCTTTCCTGGCTTGGTGGTTGCTCATCTCTGACACATTTGCACCTCAAAACACTTCAGCGCTGCCGACTGAGCTCACTCCCTTTCTGTCTACTGGATTCTCAAGTCCGTAAACCCTGGTGTCTCGCAGCCGTCCAGACTGCGTGTGTGACAAAAATCCGGCGCAAGGCTTCCTCTTCACGTTGCCGACTGGGTTCCACTCTTTTCGTTTAGGGTTTAGGGTTTAGGGTTCCTTAAACCCGAAGGGTTACCTAAACCCTAAACCCGAACTCCTGAGTGCTTATATACTGCCCCTTGTCTTGCAGCCGGCTGGACTGCATGTGGGATGAAAATTCGGCGCAAGGATCCCTCTTCACGCTGCCGACCGGACTTGAACTTCTCATGTTTAGGGTTCACACTTTCTTGTGTTTATACTGCCCCTTCTCTTGCAGCCGGCTGGACTGCATGTGGGATGAAAACTCGGCGCACGGCTTCCCTCTTCACGCTGCCGACCGGACTTGAACTTCTCATGTCTCATGTTGAGGGTTCACACTTTCTTGAGTTTACACTGCCCCTTGTCTTGCAGCCGGCTGGACTGCATGTGGGATGAAAACTCGGCGCACGGCTTCCCTCTTCACGCTGCCGACCGGACTTGAACTTCTCATGTCTCATGTTGAGGGTTCACA
>JAABUM010005681.1_pt1 | contig 12888 bp, 10 predicted proteins | sample 5559161 | NCBI WGS metagenome assembly JAABUM01 (sample SAMN10711868, study PRJNA513369) | rock metagenome | isolation source: Antarctica rocks | place: Antarctica: Victoria Land, Siegfried Peak nord | reverse complement strand
GCCAGAGCGGGGCCGACCCCTGGCCGGCCCGCATGCTGTTGGTCGACGCCGCGCCACCGCAGCACATGGACGGCGCCGAGACCACCGAAGCCGAGACCACCGAAGCCGGGACCAGCGAAACCGCGGCTTCGGCGGAACCCACGCCCGCGCTGACCCAGCTGCTGGAGCTGGTCTATCAGCACCCCGGACAGACCGGCACATCCGTCGTCGTCCACGGTGAGCGCAAAGGGCCCCCCGGGCTGGTCCTGCGCGTTACCGCAGACGGCCGGGTCAGCCTCCCGCACGCCGGGCTGGACCTGGTCGCGGTCGGGTTGACCAGCGACGAGGCCCAGGGGTGCGCCGCACTGCTGACCCAGAGCGAGGACGCGGTCGACGCGCCGATGCCGGTCGACCAGCAGGCGGCCGACGGGTGGCGTGCCTGGTCGGACGAGGCGGGGGCGCTGCGCGAAGAGCACACCCTGGCACGCCACGCCGCGTCCAGCAACGAACCCCACGAGGCGGCGCTCTCGGTGCTGGAGCGCGAGGACGAGGACTACCTGCGCGCGGGCGCGACCACCGCCGGCGACCTCGACGCTCTCGCGCCCAAGGTGCCAGAGCGGGTGCGGCAGGCTGTCGCCGACGCCGACCCGACGCTGGAGGACGATCTGGCCATGTGGTGGGCCGCCGACTGCCCACTTCCCCGACTGAGCCTGCTTGGCCCGGTCTGGGCACGGGCACGCGGCATCCCACCCACCAAGCAGAAGCCCTACCTGACAGAGGTCCTCGCCTTCCTAGCCACGCGACCCCACGGCGCTACCCCGGAGGAGGTGGCGGACCGGTTCAACGTCAGCCCCACGAAGGCACGTGACTACGTCAACCGGGTCCGCGACTGGTTGGGCGTGAACCCTGGCACCGGCACGCCGCACCTGCCCGACGCGCGGAAGACTCCTGCCGCGCTCGAGCGCGGCGTGGGCGTGTACCAGGTGCTCGACCTGCTCGTCGACGCCGACCTGTTCCGCCGGCTTCGAGTGCGGGGCCAATCGCGGGGGCCGGACGGCGTCGAGGACCTGCGCCAGGCACTACGACTGGTCCAGGGCCGACCCTTCGACCAGCTGCGGCTGGGCGGGTGGAGCTGGCTCTGCGAGGGCGACCGGCTCGACCAGCACATGCTCTGCGCCATCGTGGACGTCGCGCACCTGGTCAGCACCTACAGCCTCCAAGCTGGTGACACCCAGCAGGCACGACTGGCCGCCGAGACCGCCGCGCTGGCGGCGCCCGACGAAGAGATTCCCAGGTTGGATCTCGCCGCGGTGGCGCAGGCCGAGGGACATCACAGCGAAGCGGCCAGGATGCTGCGCGACCAGGTGTGCAACCGCACCGACGATGAGGGCGTACCCCCCGAGCTGTCGGACCGGACCCGCCAGGTCATCGCCTCCCGCGACTGGCAGGACCGCACTCGACAGGCCGGCTGAGCCCAACCGAGACGGAGTAGTCCCCGCCCCTCCACGGGCCGGGGCTGCTGCTTGCCCCAAAGGACAGCGACGGCGCAGACCCTCATCGGTCAGGCCGGACGAACGAGGTGCTGGCTCACCCACTGTTGGACCGTGGTCACCTCATTCGTCCTCGGCCACCAGCACGCACGCGACCCGCGCCTGCCACCCCGCATCCCCGCATCCCCTTTGACTGCCACGTCAGGACAAGACCCGGACGCGGACCGGGCGCCTCGAGGGGGCCCGGCACCCGACAGTGCCGCTGTGTGCTGCGCCGGACCCCTGGCGCGGGGGTCGTCGGCCCGGCGACGGGCCGCTCACCCAGGGGCAACACCCCACACAGGGACGTCGAGGTGGCGGTTTGACGGGCTCCATAGACCACAGTCTGCGTCCCACGCCGGACATCTGGACCGCCGCGGCTTGACGATGACCCGCCTGGTGACGCAGGGCGGAGGAGGCCGCGGGGCCAGGGGTGCAAGCGGTGTTGGCTGAGGAGTTTGACTTCTTGGGGTACGACCGCATCACCGCAGGTCAGCGACATGTACCTCCCGGCGGAACTGGGCACGTACCGCTGCTCCTTGGAGGTGCAGGGGACGAATCGGGGGACGTCCGAGCACGACCTTCATGCCGTGCCACACGGCGGAAGGAACTCGAGATGAGCGTCGCAACACACCTGGGCCTGACCGACCCCGACAACGACGTCCTGGCCCTGGCCCGGCGGCGCTGGACCAGCTGGCAGGCCTCACACGAGGCGCTGCGTGTGGTCGACGAGCTGCTGGACCTACCGGACTGGCTCCGAGCCGCCGACTGGGCCGCGGCCGACCGGGTGCTGCTCGCGCTGGCCGAGCTGTCCGCCCCCGACGGGGGCGACGACGTGGCAGCCACCGGGGCACTGGCCTGGGTGCTCCTGCCGGGAGCGAGCCTGCTCGCCTTTCGCCTGGGCCGGCTGTGCCAGCGGATCGACCAGGTCCTGGCCGCCCAGTTGTGGGTGGAGGCCCGCACCTTCCCCTGGCGGCGCGGGCAGAAGGTGGCCGCCAACATCCTGATGAACACCCGCAAGGGCGTGCTGCGTGACCTCGGGATTGGCGAGCAGGCCGACCCCACCTGGGCGCGCAGCATCCCCGTCGCCCCGGACGCCAACTTGTGGCTCGGCGCCGCCCACCACGCGCACCACACCAGCCCCACGCCGGCGCAGGAGCTGCAGGACCTCCTCGAGCGGGCCCAGGCCAAGGGCGTCCTGTCCGGCGCCGATGCAGAGCTGCTGCTGAGCCTCGCCGAAGCCGCCGACCGGGCCCACCCGGCACGCTCCGGCCGGGGCAACGCCGGGCTGATGGCGCCGGCCCCGTCCGAGGCCGTAGCCATCAGCCGAGGCGTCTCAGCCCGGACCGTGCGGCGGCACGCCTCACGCTCGGTGCACGCGCTGCGCGCCGTCTGCGCGGCCGACCAGCGCGCCCAGCGAGTGTCTGCCTGATGCTGTCCACCAGCGGGCCGCCGCCGGCCTTGGGCGGCGAGGTGATGACCGTGAGCGACCCGAGCGAACTCGACCGGCTGATGGCCCTGGCCAGTGGTGAGGGCCAGGCCTCTGCCGCATGGGACGGCTGCCTGCACCGCCTGCACCAGGTGCAGGGCGCCCGTGCCGCGCTGGCGCGCTCGGACGCCTCCAGCCCGCGCGCCGCGCTGAGGGCCCGCCGCGACGCCCCGGGGGAGGGGGACAAGCGATGACCACCACGACGACCCACCCCATGACTAAGCCGAGGACCCATCCGACGACCGGGCCGCGGGCTGCGGTCAGTGTCCCGGAACTTAAGCGGGCCTGGCTGGCCGTCCAGGCTGGACAGTTCAGCCGGCACATCGGCGCGGACACCACCGGGGCCGACGGGGGCGACCCGACCCACACGTCGCCCACCGTGGGGCGGGCGTGGGAGCCCACCGAGGCCGTGCTCCCCGTCGTGGGATGCGCCGGTTCGGTAGGGACCTCCACCATCGCCCTCGCCCTGGCCACCGCCGCCGCAGCTGCCATTGGGCCCGCCCGGGTCGTGGAGTGCTGCACCGTGACGGCCTCCGGACTGGCGGGCGCCTCGACCGCCGAGCTGGGGCAGCACCCCTCCGGTTGGGTGCAGGGCAGCCGAGGCCGCGTTCTGCTCGAACGCCGAGGTGAGATCTTCCTCGGGCCCGACGAGGTCCCGATCCCAGCCGACACCCCGCATCCGGTCTCGCTGACCGTGCTGGACGTCGGCTGGGAGCTGGGGCAGCTGCTGGCCAGCCCGAGCTGGCTGGCCGACCGACTGCTCCAGGGCCGCCGCGTCGTGGCGGTCAGCACCGCGACCATCCCCGGGATGCGCCGCCTCGAGGGCGCCCTGGCGCTGCTGGACGGCGTCCCGGTCCTCGCCGCGGTCCTCGGCCCTGGCCGGCGTAGGTGGCCGCGGGAAGTGGAGCACAGCATGGGCGCGCTGACCCGTCAGCTCGATCGGGACGGGCGGCTGCACCAGGTCCCGCTCGACCGGGGCCTGGCCAACCGCGGCCTGGACTCGCGGGCGCTGCCCAGCCCGCTGCTCACCGCCGCGGACCGCCTGCTCCGCGCCGCCACCGAAACGCCGAGTACACCAGCCACCACGAAGGGAAACCGGTCATGACGGCACTCACCCGCGACCTCGCCATGCTCTCGACGCTTCCGCAGGTGTGCCCGGTCGCGCCGCCGGGAGCGCAGGTCTACGCCGACCAGCTCATGGGATACGTCCTGTGGGCGGTGATCGCGCTGTTCGTGCTGGGCGTCGTGGTCAGCATCGGCGCCATCGTCGCCGGCCGGATCTTCGGCATGCCGCACGCCTCGAAGGCCGGGATCGTGGGCGTCGCGGTCATCTTCCTGGCGGTGATCGGCTACCTGGTGCTGCCGGGGATCGTGCACACCATGACCGGCAACGGGTGCATCTGATGGGTTGGGACGCCCAGAGCACCGCCGACGGCGTCTGGGGGCGGCCACGCCTGCTGGCCACCCTCGCGGCGGGGATCGTGGCGGCGCTGGTCTTCGTGCTGGGCCTGGGCCTGGCGCTGTTCTACGGGCTGAGGCCACGACCTGGCTCGGGAGCGGACGCCGCCCCGGCCCAGGTCGCCGCCACCAAGGCCGACGCCGCAGGGACCGGCCCGACCCACCGTGACCAGGTAGCCGCACAGCCCATGCTCCCGGTCGCCCCCGAGGACGCCCGCGCAGGTGTCCCGGCAGCCCTGGCAGGGCCGGTCATCGAAGTCCCGGTGGCGACCGGCTCCGGGCCGGCGCAGGTGGCCACCGGGTTCCCGCGCACCCCCGAAGGGGCGGTGGGCCAGCTCGCCGCCATCGAGACGACCGTGCTGCAGGGCATGTCCATCCCCCAGGGGAACCAGGTGTACGACCGGTGGGCGCTGCCCGGCGGTGTCGGCGTGGCCAACTGGGCGCTGACCAAGAACGTCCAGAACTTCCTCGCCAGCGCCGGTCAGGGCCAGAACAAGGACGTGACCGTGGCGGTGACCGCGACCCCCGCCGCGGCTCAGGTCAAGGGCACCGACGGGGCCGACTGGGTGCTGGCCTGCGTTCTGCTGGACGTGCGGGCTACCATCACCGTCGAGGCACGCATCGGGTACGGCTACTGCGAACCCATGCAGTGGCACCCCAGCAGTGGCGGCGCCGAAAAAAAGGCGGGCGGGCGGTGGATGATCGCCCCCGGCGCCCCTGCGGCGCCCGCGCCCTCCACCTGGCCGGGCACCGACCTGGCGTTCAAGGCTGGCTGGCGCACCTGGGTCACTAGCGACCCGACCAGCACCCACCCGACCAGCACCCACCCGACCAATACCCACCCGACCAGCACCAACCCCGCCGGCAGCAACGGTTCCGGGACCCGCTGATCGGAATGGACTTCCTCAACCCCTTCAGCTACCTCGGGTCGGCCGCCGGCAAGATCGTCGCCGACGGGTGGACCGCGGCCATGCTCGGCCTCTGGAACGCCGGCCTCTGGCTGCTCAAGCTGGTCCTGAACATGGTCGACGCGTTCAGCACACCCGACCTCGGCGCGGGCGGACCGGGCGCGCAGGTGTACCAGATGACGTTCTGGATCGCCGGCGTGCTGATGCTGGCGCTGACCATGGTCCAGCTCGGTGCCGCCGCGGTCCGCCGCGACGGGAGGTCGATGGCCAGGGCGCTGGCCGGGACCGGTCAGTTCGTCATGGTGTGGGCCGGCTGGATCGCCCTGGCCGTCACCATCGTCGCGGCCTGCGGCGGGCTGACGCGAGCTCTGATGTCCACGCTGCTGCACATCGACAAATGGGCCCAGTTCGAGCCGCTCGGGGCCCAGATCTCCACCCGGGACATCAGCGACGGCACCGTGGCCACCGTCCTGGGCTTCATGGGCATCTTCATGGTCTTCGCCGCGATCGGGCACCTGCTGGTCATGCTCACCCGGGCCGCAGCCCTGATGGTGCTGGCCGCGACCACCCCGATATCCGCCGGGGGACTGGTCAGCTACCCCGGAGCGGGATGGTTCTGGAAGAGCCTGCGCTGGTTCATCGCGGCCGCGTTCACGCCCGTGGTAATGATCCTGGTCCTCGGCATCGGGGCGAGGATGACCTCCGGCGTCGCCACCGGGATGACCGAGAACCTGCAGAAGGCCATCGGGACCGCGGTCCCGGGCGTCGTCCTGATCTGCATCGGCTGCTTCAGCCCGCTGGCCCTGTTCAAGCTGCTGGCCTTCGTCGACCCGGGCACCAGCTCCGGTTCCGCGCTGCGGGCCGGCGTTGCCGCCCAGGGCGGCCTGGGCGGACTGCTCAGCGGGCAGAGTAGCCAAGGCCAGAGGGAGGGAACTTCCTCGGCCGCGTCGATCACCGATCAGAACGGACGCTCCCAGGGGGAGAGCGCCGGGCAGGACTCCACCAGCGCCCGCTTCAACGCCGGAACACGCGGGCTGATGGGCTCGGTCGGCGGGGCTCTGGGACAGGCCGCCGGCGCCGGGATGGGCGCCATGGAAGCCGTCGGCTCCCGGGGCGCCGCGATCGGAGCCGACCTGAGCAACCAGATGGGGGTGGGGCACAACAACTACGTCCCCGACTTCACCTCGACCAGGCGGTCCGGACAGGGTCAGGGCGGCAGCAGCAACCGGGCCGAGGACGACAACCCCGAGATCAGCGGCGCCGGACCTCACCCCACCCCCGACGCCGGCGACAGTAGCCCGCCCGGCCCAGGCGGTGTGGGGTCGTATCCGACTCCCCAGCGCCCGACGCCGCCGGCCGCGCCCGTCCCCACAGCCGCCCCAGCCGCCGGTGGCACGGGCGGCGGCTGGACTTCCGGCGTCGGTGCTGGAGCTGGCGCCGGCGCCGGGGAGGCCGCAGGCGCGGCTGCCGCCGTGCCGATCGTCCCGGTGTGAGGGCCCCATCCCAACCTGAGCAGAGGAGAACGTCATGGCCGTCATCTACAACGACTACAGCAGGGCTCGGATCGGGTGGTTCTTCGGGCTGTCCGGGTGGCAGCTGGGGGTCGTCGCGCTGTCCACCATGCCGGTGTTCTGGTCCATCCAGTCCGGGGCGTGGCTGTCAGCGGGGCTCTTCCTGGTCTTGTGGGCGGTCGTCGCGGCGCTCACCGTCACACCGGTGCGGGGCCGGTCCACCAGCGGCTGGATCGCCGCCTCCTTGGCCTTCGCTATCGGTGGCCTCGCGGGCTGGACCCGCTTTCGTTCCAAGGCGTCCCGGGGACAGGTCGAGTCGCTGGAGGAGGCCGACCTGCCCGGGGCGCTGCACGGCGTGCAGATCCACGACGGCCCACCGTTGCTCAGTGACGGGCCCTCCTTCACACGCATCGCGATCATCCAGAACCACACCAGCCGCACCTGGGCGGTGACGGCCTCGGTCGTGCACCCCGGTATCGGGCTGCGCGAGCTCGAGGAGCGGCAACGGCAGGGCAGGGGCCTGAGCGAGCTGCTGGACCTCGCCTCTGCGACCGAGCTGGTCGACGAGATCCTGCTGCTGGTGCGCACCGTCCCAGAGGACGGCGCCGAACGAGACCAGTGGCTCGCCCGGCACCGCCGACAGGCAGGGCAGACGCCGGTGCGCCGGATCAACGACGAGCTGCAACAGAGCCTGACCAAGGCCAGTGTGCGCACCGAGTCCTTCGTCACCGTCGTCATCCCCGAAGCACGCCTGGGCAAGCAGGCCAAGGAGTCCGGAGGTGGAATGGAGGGCCGCGCGCGGGTCATCTACGGGGTCCTGGGCGAGATCGAGGCACAGCTGCGGGGCGGGGTCGGGATGACCAGCGTGAAGTGGCTGACCAGTCCCGAGCTGGCGTTGGCGTCCCGCACCGGGTTCGCCCCCGGAGACCGGGCCGGGATCATCGACGCGCTCGGCGCCCGGCGAAGCGACCCAGGGGTGAACGCCGACGTCCCGTGGGCGATGGCCGGCCCCTCGGGCGCGGACCCGGCCGCCCGGCACTACAGCCACGACGCGTGGAACAGCGTCAGCTCGACGGTCAAACTGCCGGTCAAGGGGGCTGTGATGGGCGCGCTGCTGCCGGTGCTGACCCCCAGCGACCCGGGCGAGCGGCGCAGCTTCATGGTGTCCTACCCGATCCTGAGCCAGTCCGCCGCCGGCAGGGCGAGCGCCACCAGCGAGTGGGCCGCCGACATCGGCGACGAGCTGCGCGCCAAGGCCAAGATGAAGCAGAACGCCAAGGCCAAGGACGAGGCCGACAAGGTGCGCCGCCTGGACGGCAAGCTGGCCCGGGGCAACTCGCTGACCCGCCCGTATGCCGTGTGCACCGTCACCGTTGCCAAGACGGCGCGGATCTCAGAGTTCGGCCGCCGCCTGGATGCGTCGGTGCGCCGGGCAGGGTTCGCGCCGCTGCGCCTGGACCTGGCCCAGGACGTGGCGTTCGCCGCGTCCACCGTTCCGTTGGGGGTCAGCCTGACCCGCAAGGCGAACTGAGATCCGTGATGACATGGAGCGCTGCGCGGCGAGCCGCCCGCGGCCAGCGAGACCCGGGCCGCGGCGTGTCCCGGCTGCTGGCCGACTTCGGGCACGACCTGCCTTCGGTGCCGACCCAGGCGAAGGCCGCCGAAGAGGTCCGGCTCTTTCGCCCCGCCCCACGCCCGCTCATCGGGCAGGGCCGCCGTAAGCCCGGCCGGGGCTGGGCGCCGGCGTCGGCGCCGGTCTCGACCTGGCGGATGACCTCTGACCAGGCCCCGGTGCTCTGGCCGTTCATCTCCACCCCGGGGTTGGCGCCGACCGGGGCGCAGATGGGAATCGACATGCTCTCCGGCGGCTGCTTCTACGCCGACCCGCTCGGCTGGGTACTCGACGACGAGGTGCCCGTGACCAACCCCAACATCTTCAGCTTCGGCAAGCCGGGCCGGGGCAAGTCGGCCACCACCAAGGCGTTCTGCCTGCGGATGACCGACTTCGGCTACCGGATCCTGGTCCTGGGCGACCCCAAGGACGAGTACGAGGGTCTGTGCCGGTTCTTCGGCGTCGAACCGTTCGCCATCGGCCACGGCCTGCCCACCAGGATCAACCCGCTGGCCTTCGGCCCGCTGCTGCAGGGCTGGGACCAGCTCAACTCCCAGCAGGCCCAGGGCCGCGCCGCCCTCGTCTTCGGACGGTGGCTGACCCTGGTCCGAGGGCTGGTCGGAAGCCAGCGGATCGGGCAGAGCCACGTCCCGTTCGGACCCACCGACGAGGTCGTCGTCAAGGCGGCGCTGCAGTACCTCACCGGGTACGCCCACGGGCACACCCAGCTGCGCGAGAGCACCATCCCCGCGCTGTGGCACCTGCTGGACAACCCCACCGCCGATCTCATCGCTGAATGCCGGTACGCCGATCAACGGCACTTCCTGGACGACACCAGGTTGCTCCGCGACGCCCTCGGTCAGTTGGTCGGCGGCGCCCTGGCCGGCCTGTTCGACGACCACACCACCATCGACGTCGACTGGTCGGCGCCCATCCAGTCCCTCAGCCTGTCCCGGCTCGAGGCGCTGGGAGACGAGGCCGTGGGCATCGCCCTGACCTGTCTGAACTCCTGGGGCCGAGGCATGCGGGAGATGGCCGCGCCCGGTGACCTGCGCGTGGTGGTCCGCGACGAGTCGTGGAAGCAGCTGCGGCTGGGACCGGAGGCGGTCAAGTCCTTCGACGCCGACCTGCGGCTGTCCCGCCGGGACGGCGACATTCAGTTCGCCGTCGCGCACAAACCCTCGGACCTGCTCTCGGCGGGGGATACCGGCTCCCAGGCCGTCGCCATCGCCAAGGACCTGCTGCACCTGGCCGACGTGAAGATCCTGCACGGCCAGGACCTGGGCGTGGCGCGTGAGCTGGAGAACATGCTCGGCCTCGGCCCGATGGCCCGCGACCTGGTCACCGGGTGGGCCATGCAGGGCAAGGGCCGCGCGCTGTGGTGCGTCGGCGAGCAGAACTACAAGGTCGCGACCGTGCTGCACCCCATCGAGCGGGAGCTGACCTTCACCAACCAGTCCATCGCCGGCGCCGCCTGATCCGCGGGACTGGGGAGCCGACCATGAACAAGATCGCCCTGGTATTGGCGCCAGTGCTGGTGTCCCTGTTCGCGATGCCGCTGGCTGCGGCTTTGATCGTCATGGCCGTCAGCGCCCCCGCAGCCGCCCAGGAGCTGCGCACCATCGCCTGCGCCGGGCCGATTCCCGCCACCGGGAGCTGGCGCCCGCCGTTCCAGCAGCCCTACACGGTCTCCCACCGCGGGTTCGGTCGGGGGTTCCATCCGATCTACCACCAGTGGCGGACCCACACCGGCCAGGACCTCCTCTCCCAGCCCGGGCCGGGGCCGGTCGTCGCGATCGGCGCCGGCCGGGTCACCTACGCGGGGTCGATGGGCGGGTACGGCGACCTCGTCGACGTCGAACACGTCGACGACAGCGGTGCCGCTGCGGGGGGCCGCGTCGTCAGCCGGTACGCGCACCTGGCAAGCCTGAGCGTGGCCACCGGGCAGAGCGTCACGGCCGGGCAGCAGCTCGGCATCGAAGGGTCCACCGGCACCAGCACCGGCAACCACCTGCACTTCGAGATCCGGGTCGACGGCGCCCCGATCGACCCGGTGCCGTGGATGCTGGCCCACGGCGCGCCGCTGAACGGCTCTGCCGTCGCCCCGTCCACGTCGCAGCCTCAGACCGAGCCGGCGGGAAAGGACAAAGTCGAGGAGGGCGGCATCGGGTTTGCCCTGCCGTCGCCGGGACAGCCCAGGCGCGCCTCGCTGCAGAACCCGCCGGCGCCGATCCCCGCGACGGTCAAGAGCTACTACGTGGCAGCCGCGGACCGGTACAAAATCCCGTGGACGCTGCTGGCCGGGATCGGGATGGAGGAAACCGGCCACGGCCGCAACACCGGAACCAGCTCCGCGGGCGCCCAAGGACTAATGCAGTTCATGCCCGCGACCTGGGCGAGCATGGGCGTCGACGGAGACGGCGACGGCCGCGCCGAGATCACCAACCCGGCCGATAGTGTCATGTCGGCAGCGAACTACCTGACCACGTCCGGTGCCAGCAAAGGTCCCGATGGCGTCCGGCAGGCGATCTTCGCCTACAACCACGCCGACTGGTACGTCAACGACGTGCTCTACTACGCAGCCGGCTACGGCGGCGGCACCGTCCTGGGCAGCGTCACCGACTGCAGGCCCGGGCAGGGAAACCCCAACCTCCCACCGATCACCAGCGGACGGCTCCGGGCCGTGCTGGGGTGGGCCACCAGCCAGGTGGGCGACCGGTACGTGATGGGCGCCAACGGCCCCGACGCGTGGGACTGCTCCTCCTTCACCCAGACCGCCTACCGCCAGATCGGGATCAGCACACCCCGCACGGCGCAGGCACAACGGGACTGGCTCGCTGCCGGCAACGGCTACCGGGTCGACCCCGTCCAGGCGCGGCCCGGAGACCTGATCTTCTACGACTCCTACCTGGGCCCCAACACCATCGGCCACGTCGCGATGGTGTTCAACCCCGCATGGCAATCGACAGTCGAGGCGATGAGCACCAGCCGGGGCGTCACCTACGGTAGCTACGCCGGTAAAGCCACTACCAGACACCTCTTCGAGATCTGGCGAGTCGGGAACGTGGCCGATGAACCCACCCGCACTCCCGCGTAATGGCTGCCGGTTGTCGAGAGATGCTGTCGAGATCCACTCAGGATTGAACTTGGCCTCGATACTGGCTCTTCACAATCCAGGGTGTAGCGCTGGGTCGGCGCGTCGCTAGCCGGTAGGGGTCGAGGTCTTCCGATGATGAGAGTTCCTACACCGCTCATCTGGAAGACCTCGACGTGCCTGACGCTACCTTTGCCTGCTCTGACCTGACCACGTTCTGCCGCCTCGATGAGCTCGGTCTCGAGGTGGTTGGGCAACGGCTCGAGCCTGGCCGTGCGGTCCTGGCGTGCCGGGTCGTTGAGCCGGATCAGTGGTGCCGTCGTTGCGGCTGCGAAGGGACCGCGCGTGACACGGTGACCCGGCGGTTGGCGCATGAACCGCTGGGCTGGCGTCCCACGACGCTAGAGGTGACGGTGCGCCGCTACCGGTGCACCGGTTGCGGGCACGTGTGGCGCCAAGACACCAGCCTGGCCGCGCAGCCGCGGGAGAAGCTCTCGCGGCGTGGGCTGCGGTGGGCGTTGGAGGGGATCGTGTGTCAGCACCTGACCGTGACCCGGGTCGCTGAGGGTCTTGGGGTGTCGTGGAACACCGCCAATGACGCGGTCCTCGCCGAGGGCAAACGCGTCCTGATCAATAACCCGGCACGGTTCGATGGCGTCACCACGATCGGGGTCGATGAGCACGTGTGGAGGCACACCCGGCGTGGCGACAGGTACGTCACCGTGATCATCGACCTCACCCCAATCCGTAACCACACCGGGCCAGCCCGGTTGCTAGTGCCGTTGCTGCCAACGTTCGCCCGCTGAGCGACACGCCGATGAGCATCCGTTGCGGTAGGGCTTGATCGTTTGATGCTGGTTCGCCTCTGATCCTGACTTTCCCCAGGAGACGCGAGATGGTGGCACGCGTGCAGGTCCGGACCATCAGCAACGACGAGGGCAACAAGCTGCTGCGCATCGTGCGTCGAAGCAGCGGGTCGGTCGTGACGTGGCGGCGGGCACAGATGGTGCTGCTGTCCGCTCAGGGCATGGACGCTCCTGAGATCGCGAAGGTCACGTTCACCAGCGCGGACCGGGTCCGCGACGTGATCCACAACTTCAACGCCGACGGGTTCGACTCGCTGCAGCCCAAGTACGGCGGCGGTCGGCCGCCGAAGTTCACGTTGCCGCAGCGCCAGGAGATCAAGAAGACCGCGCTGGCCAGGCCGACCGATCATGGTCTGCCGTTCTCGACCTGGAGCCTGCCCAAGCTGGCGGACTTCTTGGTCGCTGAGGGGGTGGTCGACGACATCAGCCACGAAGGCTTACG
>JAABUM010005679.1_pt1 | contig 12890 bp, 13 predicted proteins | sample 5559161 | NCBI WGS metagenome assembly JAABUM01 (sample SAMN10711868, study PRJNA513369) | rock metagenome | isolation source: Antarctica rocks | place: Antarctica: Victoria Land, Siegfried Peak nord | reverse complement strand
TTCGAAGCCTCGCCCTTCGAGCGACCCGACGACAGCCCTCACGCCGACCAGATCATGGAAGAACGCCGCCTCTACGCCTCCAGTCTTTCGCAAGACCAAGGCGACGCCGTCGGTGTTACCGACGCCGACGCAAATGGCGAGGAGGCACAAGAGGAGCGGCAGGGGGAGGGAAGCGATGCTTGAGCAACTCTGGGAGGATGAACCTGACGGGGGCGAAACCGAGGCCGCTTGCCCTTCCGGGGGTGTCGGGAGAAGCGTTGGGTTTACTGGCACCCAACACGGCCTCACGCCCGGTCAGTGGGAGGAGTTGGGAGAGTGGCTGCTGCGCCTGCGGCCCAGCGAAGCGCACCACGGCGACTGCATCGGCGCTGACGCGCAGTTCCACCAGAGGGTGCGCGAGTTGTTGCCTCAGGCGCGCGTTGTCCTGCATCCGCCCCGCAACCCCGGCAAACGGGCCTTTTGTCAGGGCGATGAGGAGAAGGCGCCCCGCGCGTATCTCAGGCGCAACCGCGCCATCGTGCGCGCCAGCGATTTCCTGCTCGCGGCTCCCTCACAGCGTGAGGAGAAGCTGCGTTCGGGCACCTGGGCAACCGTGCGCTTCGCTCGCTCGCGCTTCTGTCCGCTCCACCTGATTCTGCCTGCACGGGCCTTGGACGGAGGACAGCCGTGAGCCAAGACCATAACACCAACCACAACATCAACTATCGAACGGCGCTCGCTTTCCAGCGAGCGCCGTTCCTGTTTCTGGAGCGCCGTTCCCATGGCTACAGGCCAAGGAAGAAGGCTTTCCTCGCTCTTAATAAAGTCCCGAAGTTGCCCCTATGGAACATTACCTTTTGCCTCAACCCGCTTCTTCCTGCGATGACGACGACGACACCATGTCGACCTTCTCCCTCAGCAACCCGTGCGCGACGCCCGCCGACACCCGCCTGGGAGCCACGGGTATCGACACGCTCAAGCTGTTCTTTCCCCTGCGCCTCTTGCGACGCCCCGACTTCCACGTTCTACAGCGGCGCGAAGTGCGCGGGCGCGATGTCGGCGAGGGCGTCTTGTGGCGCGATCCCCACGGCCAACTGGCTTTTGGCGCGATGGCCGTGCGGCGCGCTGGCCCCTTCCGCTTCCGCATCGCGCCCGTGGGCTGCGAGATCAAGCTGCGCGCCTTCTTCTCGGCCCCAAGCGCCGCCTTTGGCCACAACGCCCGCGCCATCACCAGGCACGAGTTGCAGGGCGTTTTACAGGAGATGCAGGACGTGCTGCGCGAGTTGGGCTTGGCTGTGGATTGGCGCGAAGGTCAGGTGTCGCGCGCCGATGTTCACCGCGATGTGGCGCTGCCCCGCCCCTTTTACTTCTACCTGCCCGCCCTGCACCTCATCGAACCTCGCTACGGGCGGCTGTGGGGGAACTACCCGAGCGGCGTTCTGCGCGGCGCCGCCACCCGCCTGGTCTACAACCTCTACGACAAGCGCATAGAACGGCAACACCGCAAGCGGCCCCAACCCCAGGAGACAGAAGGGCTTCCGGGCTGGCTGCGCTGCGAAGCGAGGCTGCCCACCGCCTGCGCCGTGCGCCAGCAACTGCACCTCGATAACGCCGGAGAGTTGGTCGAGAAGTTCGAGGCTCTGGCGCCCTGGCTGGACGAGCGCGTTCAAAGCGACCTGCTGGGGGAAGAAGTGCCCGACTACGTCTCCCACCCACAAACCATGTCCTTCCCGACCTACACACCCGACAACGAGTTGTGGTGGCGCGCCCGACTCGGAGGTGAGGGCGAAGGCTTCAAAGACCGGCTCGCCCTGTTGGGTTTGCAGGTGGCGGTTGCCACGCTCGGCCCGCAGAAGTTCTGGGAACTGGCCAAAGAAGAGTGCTATGACGACGGGCTGCAACCTTCCAAGCTGCGCGGGCAGTTCCGCCAAATCGCTCTCGCCTCCTTTTCTGACCAGATGCTTCCTGTTGCCCAGTTATATCACGAACTCAAAAAGGCTTTGCTCTGGGGTGAACTCCTGCCGGGTTGAGCGATTTGCCAACAAACGCTTGCGGCGCAATCTGAAGTTGAAGATCAACGCCTGACTTCAAGAAGTCGTCTTCGCTTTACGTCTACGGACGGCAACGGCCTTTTTGCGTCCTTCCTGGAGACGTGCAGCATCCTCTTCGAACGGCAGTTCAATCTCAACGATCCAACCGCGCCAGTCGCCGGGCGGATTGCTGGGCGCGGCCCCGTAAGCCGCGAGCGAGTCCGGGTCGTCCATATCGGGTTCGTCCAGAGGAACGTCCACGAAGCGCCACGAGCGCACCACACCGATCTCCTCCTGAGCCAGCCGGTTCAGGGCGTTTTCAAATTTTTCGCGGGTTTGGCTCACGCGGCGTTTGGCATCCTCGCTTTGCGCCAACCCCGAATTGCGCAGGATGGTGTCGGCGCGCAGGCGCAGCGGTTGGTAAGCGTTCGTGCGGCCAAGCGTTCCCAGGTAGCCGCCAATCAGAATGGCCCACGTGTCGCTGTCGCCCGATAAACGCAGTAACCCCGACCCGATTTTCCCCACAAAGCGGTGATAGCGGCGCCACTCCGGGTCTTCGAACCACGGGCCGGGCGCAAATGAAAAGGCGACCGGCTCCCACGAGTCGGGATCACCCTCACGGGCCTGCCCTAAGAGATCGCCGTAAATGTCGCGTTCCTGCGCTTCAAAACCCCGCGCCCACAGTGGCCCCCGAAGCCGCCGTTCCTTGTTGCCAATCACCTTGGACACGCTCATCTCGATGGACGTTAAGGCCTTGAGCATCTGCACCGCGTCGCGCTTTTGAGCGGGCCGAAACCCGCCGTTAACGTGCTTTTTGAGGCCGATGTCGGCGCAAAACTGCGGGACGGACACCATCACATAACGCATCCCGCCCTGCTCCATTTCCTCGTAATACCTGGCCCACAACGCGTAGTGCGCTTTCACGAGACGGGCGCCGCCCCCGCGCAAATACTCCCACAAACTTTGTGCCCGCTCGCCGCTCGGAAGCCCGATAATTACGCTCGCCGACGCGATGGTTTGCTCGATGCCAAAAGCGAAATCAGGCAATTCCGCCCACTCATTGACTTTGGCCAACCCGGTGACGGCCCCCCGATGCACGCAGTCGTTCAAAAAGCGAAGCTCGGGCGGTAGCACGACGGTGCGCGGCGCGAGGGATCTCACAGGCGAACTCGCCCCCCGCTTCACCGCCGTTCCCGCCGAGAACCCGTCGAGCAACCACAAGTGCAGGCGCGTCGAATACGCCGTCGCCCGTTGCAGGAAGGGCGCCTCGCGGGCCAGTTGCCGCAGCGCGGTCTGCCCTACCTCCTCGCCTTCGACTCCCCTGCCCTCTTCCGTTAACTGCGCCACGCGCTCGCTAAAAAGGCGCATCACCTCGCCCAACGCCTCGACGGCACCCTGCGCCTCGGCTTGCCCGCTCGCGGCGGCCACAAAGAGATTTTCCAGCAGCAGACGCCGCCGCCGCAACCGCTCGGCTTCTTTATGCGGATCGCCATCCTCACCCGGTAACGAGGAAATTGCCTGCGTCAAACGCCCGATCTCCCACTCGAACGGAAGCCAAAGCGAAAAGAACTCTTCGGTGAGGGTCGCACTGCTTACCGCTTGGGACGAAGATGAGGACATAGTAATAAGCCTTTATACCGTTTAAACAGTTCTAATCGTTAAACGGCTTTTGGCCGTCCGGTTTTCACCCGCTCCAGTTGCTCAAAGACTTCCAGGCGCGCCGCGTCATCGGCCTGGGAAAGCAGAAGCAGCCCCGCGCGCACCACTTCGCTCTTCGACACCGCGACGGCGTTTTGGAGCATGAACTTTTGCATCGCCTCGATGTGCGCGTGCTCGGTCGCGGGAATGGTGAACGCTTCGCGCACGACTTTGACAACCGGCTCGATTTGACTTGGAGAACTTGTCTCGTGCTTGGACTCGCCAGCGGCAGGCTCCATGTGCGCGTCCGCTTTGGCGAACTTGTCTTGAAACTTTTTCTCTTCGGCGGCGACCGAGTGACTCAGGGCGCCCTTGATGGAAGGCTTTGGCATTTGAAAACAGTTTAAACGGTTAATTCGGTTTCTTCAGTTGCAACAGGATTTCAAGTTCATCGGTGAGGCCGTTCACTTCGGAAACCGCGATCTTGTTGTCGAGGTCGAACACGCTCCCGCCCCACGCCGAGCTTTGGCGAAACGCCGTGCGTTGTCCCCAGCGCGTCTGGCAAAGTGGAATGCCGAACTCGCCCAGAACATCGAGAATCTCGCGGGTCAAGTTCTGCTGGGGCTGCGCCTGATTCAGCAGCAAGCGGGCGACAAGAGCCTCATTGGTATCGCTCATAAGGGCGATCACCTCGCGGATGCCAACCGAAGCCCACAGGTCGAGGGGAGACGGCACAAGCGGAACGAGCGCCACATCGGACACCAGAAGCGCGCTCTGGGGAATCGGAGAATCGGCAGCGGGCGGACAATCGATCAGGATGAGGTCGTATTTATCCACGAATTTGGCGACTTCGCGGTGGACCTTGCCCCCGGTCGCCGCCAGGCCCACAACCGAGGCCGGAAAAGGTTTTTCATCCGGGGCGCACGCTGCCCACCGAGTGGCGGTGCCTTGCGGGTCGGCATCCACGACTAAAACGCCCAAACCGCGCCGCGCAAAAGACGCGGCCAGTTGCATTGTCGCGGTGGTCTTGCCGCTTCCCCCTTTTTGGTTACAGATCGTCAAAATCTTGGCTGGCATGAGAAGAATGGGCGAGTTTAAACCGGCGTAACTGTTTGAAGAACTCAAACTCTTTTAACGGTCTCAATGAGCAAAATAATTAGATCAATTGAAACAGTTATAATCGTTTCAAGGGTTCAAACTCTTTCTTATGGTTTCTATGGGCAAAAACAGATGCAGTGGCGAATCGGAAAAGGGGATGAACCCGTAGCGGGCGTAGAACCGGGCGGCGCGTTCGTGGAGCGCCTCGACTTCAACAGCCCACAAACCCGCCTCGCCCGAAAGAAACAGCGCCCGTGCCAACACCGCATACAACAGCTTTTCGCCCAACCGCAATCCCTGGGCCTCGCGCGAAATCGCCAGCCGCGCCAGCAAAAGCGTGGGCACAGGGTAGGGCGGCACTTTGAGGTTCGGCGGCAGAAGTGCCCGTTCGACGCGGCTCATGGACAGCGTGAAATAACCCAGGATCGCGCTCGGCGCTGACGGGAAGACCGCCACATACGTCAGCCCCACGCCCGACGCCGCGTTTTGGCGGGCATAGCGATGCAAATATGCGTCGAGTTCCTCTTCGCCGCAGTCGAACGCCGCGCGGTTATGGGACTTGTCGAGCAACTCAATGAGCAAATCTTCCGCAGGAGGCAAGGCCATCAGGAAGGAGAAAGCCCCTCGTCTTCGCCCAGGTGGGCCTCGAAACGCGCATCAACGCGCGTGGCGCCTCCGACTTCCATGCGCGTATATTGCCCGCCCGCCCGCATCAAGCGCGCAAGCGCCTCGGTCGGTTCGGGCGGGTCGAGCAGAATTTGGACGAAGTGATCCCACTGCGCCTCGTTGAGGGTTGTGACGCGCCGTTTTTCCAAGACGCTTTCAGCGCGCTCCAACAGCGTCGAGGCGGCAAAGTCGCTCAAGCTCATGCCGGCGTGAAAAGCGGCCAACTCGATCTTTTCGCGCGCGTCGGCGGGCAGGCGAAAATCAATGCGGCCCGTGTGGGTTTTTCCGGGCCGGCGCCCGCGTTTTTTGGGCGCGGCCAGAGGCTCGTGACCGGTGGTTGAGGATGTGGACATCAGCTTGAAGGAATCTGACGCCCTACTTTACATTTCGTGCCGTTTATTAATCGGCGCTTTGTCCGGGGATGGCCTGGGCGCAAGCGGAACAAAGCGCATCAAGAACAGAGCGAGCATCGAAGCGAGCAACCCGAAAAATACCCAGCGATGGTGGGGTTCCAAACCCCACCATCGCTGGGTATCAACCCCACCATCGCCGTGTATTAACCCCACCATCGCCGTGTATTTTTACTTTTTTTTTCGCCGTATTGGGGCTTTATAAAGCCAAACTTTCGAAATCGTTTTTCCTAATATTCTTAATCTTCTTAAGGGTGCGGCTTTACGCTAAAGCTGCCGCCCCGATGAGCTACATTCCGTTCCGTGCGCCGCGCCGCCCTTTTCGCCCCTGGAAAACGCCGCGCCGCCTTCAACGCCATGAACTCCGCTTCGCCTTCCCTTGGTTCCGTCCCCGCGCCAATCGTCCCTAATCCGGCGCTGGTGAGTGATCTCGTGGCCGATCTACTCTTTGAAGAGGCCGCTTCGCGCGATGCGCGGGCTGCCGGACGAGTTCCCGGTCCGCGCACAGGTTTTGAGGCGCTCGACCGGGAAGTGGGCGGCTTTTTGGCGCCGGGCGTCCACACCTTGCTCGCCGCGCCGGGAGCGGGCAAGACCGCGCTGTGTTTGCAGATCGCCGCGCGTTGCGGCTGCCCCGCGCTCTACGTGTCCGCCGAGATGCGGCGGGTGGAGTTGTTGCGGCGACTTATTGCCCGCGAGACGGGCGAGTTCCTGGGCAAGCTGCGCGGCGGTCAGCTCGACGGCGAGCGTTTGCGCCTGCTCGCCTGCCGCGCTGCCGCGCAAACGCCGCAGCTGGCCCTTTTCGACGCGCAGGAGGCCGCCATGCTTCCCGGTGGTGCCGGAGCCTCGCCAAACGCCATCGCAGCCCGCGCAGTGGCCTTGAAAGAGCGGTTCGAAAGCGAACACCTGCTGGTGGTGATCGATTCGGTGACGGAGTGGGCGCCGTTGGCGCTGGGAGGCGAGGCGTTGGGAGGCGCGTCCAGCGAATATGCTCTGGCCGAGGCCGCTGTGAATGGCCTGAAAAACCTGGCGTCCGTGCTGCGCTGCCCGGTGATTGCCATCGCGCACCGCCACCGCGCCGCCCAGGGCGCAGGCGCCGACCGTTTGCACGGCGCCAAAGGGACGGGCCGATTTGAATACGTGAGCGAGAGTGTGTGGGATTTGGAACGCGATCTCAAGAACCGGCCCAACCAGAATGAGTGTTCCTTTGTGGACTTGACCCTGCTCAAAAACCGCTATGGAGCCGTCGGCACTACCGTCAGGTTTTGCTTTGAAGGCCGCGTCCAAAAGTTTTCACCCGCTTGAATCCGCTTGCTTTTCTCATCGTCATCACGAATTCCCATGAGTTCAATCTCCCCCTTGTCCCTGGCCGATCTCGAAGCCTACGACCCACAGGCACTCTGTCCTACGGGTGCGGGCGAGCGGCGCTTCTTGTGCCCCTTGTGCGGCGATGACAAGCCCAAAAACGCGGAGCATCGTTGTTTCTGTTTGAACCATTCTAACGGTTTATACCATTGCAAGCGTTGTAACTGTAAAGGTTGTTTAAAGGAACACTGGACGGCCACGCCAAAACAGCCGCCGAATACCGTCCGCGCTCAAAAGCTGCATCGCGCTTTTGAGGTTCGTCCCGTGGAAGTGATCTCTTCGCTGAGTGACACCGGGGCACCCAACACCGACCCGCATTTGATCTGGAACGCTGCAGTTCCCCTCAGTGGCACGCGCGCAGAGGGGTATCTCAGGCAACGCGGCTTAACGCTTCAAGCGGCGGCGTGGTCGAATGTGCGTTTCGTTCGTGATTGGTATGGGCGCGAATGCGTCGTCTTTCCCTTTGGCAACGAGAGGGAGGAACTGGTTGCCGTATCCGGGCGCGCTCTTGGGGATGGCGGGTTGGACAAACCGGCCAACGGCTCCAAAAAGCACGGTGCTTTTCGCGCGCTGTGGCGGCAGTTCGGGCCGTTTCATCCCGACGCGCCGATTCTTGTCTGCGAGGCTCCGCTCGACGCACTGTCGCTCGCACAATGCGGTTTTGCGGCGCTGGCCTTGGGCGGCACAAGCGCACCGGCGTGGTTGGCGCCGCGCGTCGCGTTTCGCCGCGTGGTTCTGGCTTTGGACGCCGATGGCGCGGGAGATGAAGCCAGCGCGAAGTTGGCCCTGCACTTCGCGGGGTATGGCGCGCGTAGCGTGCGGTTGCGGCCCGAGGGGGCTAAGGATTGGAACGCGTGGTTGCAGAGCGGTGCTTCCGAACTGCGCGATTTTTTGGAAGAACGCTTGATGAACGACATCTTATTCGAGTAAGCAACGAGCAAAAACAAGCGTGACCCTCCTGTTCGATTTTCAGAGGCGCGTGGTTTGGTGCCTGTGCCCGGGCCAACGACATCTACTGTCCATTGCTCTTGAAAGACAGAAATGACGCACCTTACCAAGGCAACATTATCTTGGGCGGGCAAGCACCCGGTCCGAATACTTGTCCAACTCACGTTGAGCTGCCGCACTCGGAACTGGCCAGCATTTACCACCCTGGATTTTAGAGAGCACTTCTTCATACCGCCGAACAAAATCTGGATCTTTGGCCATCTCGCGCCAAAATGCCTTCCGCATCCGGCTGATGGCGTCATTGGCGTGCTTGCGAGGCATTCCCGGCACTTGCTTGATCTTCTCTGCATAGCCCGCTATTTCGCCTTGGCGAACCATGCTGTCCAAAGCAGCCAGATCAAGGTCGTGGTTGATCCCCTGTTTTTGGCACCAACGAACCAGATTGAAAAGTTGGCCTTGAATGGCATCCTGGTCGCGACGGGCAAGACGTGGCTGGGGCGCTTGCAACTCCGCCAAATTATAGCGAAAGAGAGACTCGGTGTGGGCTGCGAAAAGGGCAGGCAGATCATTCCAACGATCCAAAAGGTGTTGAACGGTATGGATGCCCAACTTCTTGCGAACGTTCACGGCGTGTTTGACTTGCCACTCCCACCGCCCTAAGTTTTTGGGCAGATGCTTCCTGCGCAGACCCATGGCTTTCATTTTCACGATCTTGTCGTAAAACAAAGTGCCGTGGCTCTTGTTGGTGCACTGCATTCCCGTATTTGTGAACTCCTCTTTCTTGGAGCGCGGCAGATCCAAGGCCTTGTAAAGCGGCTCGTAAGACTTGAACTCGTCGTCCAACACCATGTTGCGATTGAGGTCGCAGCGAACAACCTTGGCTTCTCGCAGGTCGGCGTGGATGCCCAGGTCAGCGAGGAAGCCTTGCACCATATCAATGGCACCGCTCGCCAGAATCTTGTCGACGGGCCACGAGTTATCGCCCTTACCGATAATACCAGGAACGCTGAACTGGATCAAACAGCCGATGTTCTCACCCTCGATCCACCCGCGCCGCGGTGACCCGATTTCTACATACACCCCCGTGTCTTGCTTTCCACGCTTCGTCTTTTTGTTTCCCCATTTAGCACATTTCCCTACGACTGCGTTCCCGTCGCTGTCTTGCCATAAAACACGGTTCGTCTTCCCGGCACGTGCGGGCGTGACCCTTAATCGGTGATCGGGACTGATCACGACGCGCTTGATCGGCAAAATGATTTGAAGAGTGTCGACGGTGCAGAGATCGAGGGCCGGAGATGTGAGGACGTGAGCGCAGGATGAGACGCCAAAGAGTTGCGCGGAGTCACTCCACTCGCCGACCTTGATATTAGCTGCGGGTGATGAGTCGTCTCTGAGGATAAGCACCATCGTCCTCGCCCATTTGAAGGCATCAGCACGATTATCCGCTCGCCTCTCTGTTGACTCTAAACGCGCCAAACCCTGTTTGTTATAGGAAGCATCAACGATGCTCATCGCGTCCCTTAGGAAAGAGCCTGATCCGCAAGCAGAATCAAAAAGTAAGAAGACGGGTGCGTTGGACATGGAGTTGATGTTCCTAATTAACGACTGGTTGAAAATCAGGCTGGCAAGAATTCAGTTCAGTTTGCGCCGTCGGACTGTCATGCAGTGTTCCCGGCCAGCGCCGAGTTCAGATTTCCATGTTTGACATGGAGCATTTCGGCATAAACCTCTGTTCCTGCCAATAACCTCTGGCGAACCGACTCGGCCATGTTCTTCGGGGTTTTCACGGTGTGGTCATCGCCTCCAAATAAGGGCGCATCACGCGGCCTACGCGGTCGATGTCGCCGTAGTGCCACAGGTCGCGGCGCGTGACTTTCTTTCGACGAAGCGTATCGCGTAGCGCCTATAATGCCATATCCAACCCGACACAGCTACGGAACTTGAAGCAATTGACGACGGTCTTGGCGGCTTTAACCTTAACCCACATCTCGCTGACGGATAATGCGTGTTATTTCACGTCCTGCGTCCACTATCTATGAATAACTGGAGTAGCTTCTCGATTTCTCAACAAGCGTGTATAAATCTCTTGAGGCTACGGCAGACTATCTTGTCGAAAATCTGGCGTTGCAACCGTTTGTTGATATTTAGAGGAATATCAACTTTCGATCAACATTGAATGCTTAACCCTATCTTCCCAAGAAGAGGATAGATTTTTGTATGACTTATCCTGTGCCACCACGTTTTGAGATGTGAAATATGTCTACTACTTAGACGATCCAAAGCGATTCATCCAGTTCTGGAACAGTATGGCCAACATTTCATTAGAGCAATGAGACATAATGGCATTCGTAACAGCTATATCCTGCCGCCGTCGCGCGCTCTCGGCGCATAGCAAGCAGAGCCAGTTCTTATATGCTTCCGACACATCGGCATCGGCAACCAAGTCAACCAAAGTTTCGGTTGGCCTGTCTTCTGCGATCAGATTCTCCACCACGCTTGCTATATAGCCGAAGACCCGTTGCGACTCCTCATAGGGTAAAGCTAATCTGTCTGTGTTTGGGATGTCTGATCTCGAAGAATCGTCATGGATATAAGCCAGAGAATCCTCGTAGACGTGCAGGCTGTCACTTAACTGGTTGTAAGAACCGAGCTGAAGGCCCAGCCATCCGGCCATGACTTCTTGCAGCGTCGTCCACTGCACAAGGTTATAGGGAAGCCCGCGAAATATGTCGTTGGAGCGCATGACCTGAGTCCATTCCAAGCGGTCGCCTCGGATTTTAAGCAGCGAAACAACGTTGCACGGGATGTCAGCCGAGCGTGCTTTACCGCCCGTTTTGGGCAGATCGGCTACCGAATCCCATACCTGAAGCACGACCTGGCGGCTTTCGGGATTAGATTTCAGGGCTTGATACGCTGAATGAAGCTGGTCTACGCCCAGATGGTGCCGCAACCGGTAACCGTAGGCCCCATCGTAAGAATCGCCTGGGCCACAATACTGAGAAAGATGGCGGTTGAAGTAATTTAAGAAGGCAGCGTCGTTTCTACCAGTCACAATCCACACGACTTCAGCAATCGCGAATGCCGGATTAATAGGCGGTTGGCGATCAGAAATCCACCTCTGTCTGGGATCAGCCACTGACAAGGCCGCGTGCAGAATCTCTCGTGTCGCTCCAGCCCGACTCGGTTGTTGATGCACCAGAGCCGTTTGCTGTTCTTCGGTGAAAGCGTCAACGATCTCGTGCCAAAGCCCGTTTGCTGTGTGACTTGCGAATACATTGAACATAAGCGTTTATTTGCGTAGATCGATTGCGTCGTTTATTCCCCATTTAGGCGGATACCAAGGGTGAATGGGTGCGGATGTTGGATTGAAAGTTTGTTTAATGCGGGTGCGTCCAGTTAGGCCACAGAACTCTGGGTGGCGCACCCGGGCGTATTTGTCTACCTCGCAGAACAGGTTCTGGCAGTCGATGAGGTGCAAATCTCGCCCCCATAGTGGATAGAAGTTCAGCCCTAATCGCTCGAATTCCGCTTGTTGGCGTTCAGCCACAACATGAATGATTTGGGTTTCGGTCAAGCCGCCCAAACTCGAAAAACATTTGCTGATTCCGTCTCGTGCGCCAGGCCCAGGCATAACAAATTCGTTCTCCGAGAAATCCATCATTGGACTGTAGTTGAGGTCGATGACGTATTGGTAAGCAAGAAAATCACCTAACGTTGGATAAGAACGTAAGGCCTCAAACGCCTCGCGCAAGGAGCGTGATCGCTCCAATTGAGCAGGAAGACCGTCTTTCATCATGTAATCGAGCAGTCGCAGGTGCATCCGGTGTTTTCTCCCATCGGTGCATAAAGCGCCTCCTGAGGGCATTATATAGGCTGCTGAATAGATTTTCTGGTTGCTTTCTATAGCCTTCGTCAGGATCGCATCATAGTTCTGGAAGTTGTAATTTTTGTAGCTGATTTCCCCTAAGTGTCTGATCAGTAACTCCCAGGTTTCGATACGGTTGAAAAATTTGAATAACAACACGCGAAAGAGTAGCTCGTTGGTGTTCTGTTCTCCTTCGTAGATGACATTTCTAATCAAATACTGGCTAACGCGGTCAGAAGCGCGATAAGCATTAGTAAATTTGTGCGTTCTTAGAATGGGATCATCTGTCCAAGGTGCCGGTTCTTGCCGGAATCGCTTAAAGAAGATTGTCTGTCTTTCTACAGCCAAATGCCAGTATGTGTCATAAACAACAGTCGGTTGAGCTGGGCTAAGGTTTCCGAATCGAATAGGATCGGGAGTATGCTTGCTGCTGGTGCGGGTTGGCCTCGCGATGAAATCCATATGCAGAACTTTATCAGAGATGCCTAATTATTTGTTCTATTGCATCTTGGACCGTGCTTTCGTTTTTGATGCGATGCACTGGAAAGCCCCAATCTTCCCGGGAGCCTGCTTCGTTGTAAGCATGGGCGATTTGCTTCCATTGGGGTGTTGAAGGTGCTCCGAATGGCTCGTCCCGCTCGATGACGAAAATGGCAGTTGGCAGAATCCCCTGCCAGTGCATTTTCTCTAAATTTATCATCGCCTCCAATGATCGTTGGTTAGCTCCACTTGAGTTGCCGTAAATCGACGTCGACCACCAGAAGCGATCTAAGAGTGTGTATTCAAAGCCTCCTAATCATGAGTTGGATCATGGCGAGGAGGATGAAGGCGCGGCTGCTTCTTGGGTTGTGTTCGTAGTCTTTGGAGAGTCTTCGACACTTGCCAATCCAGGCA
>JAABUM010005678.1_pt1 | contig 12890 bp, 11 predicted proteins | sample 5559161 | NCBI WGS metagenome assembly JAABUM01 (sample SAMN10711868, study PRJNA513369) | rock metagenome | isolation source: Antarctica rocks | place: Antarctica: Victoria Land, Siegfried Peak nord | reverse complement strand
CACCGCCTCCCGATCCTGTCGATACCACTGCAGCGTCACTGTCTCGTCTCCTACGCGTGCTCTCCTCCTCCCTCCTCCATTTTATCTCCAAATGTCTTGACTATAGAGTCGGCAGTGACGGTGATCGCTACGCCATCCAGCGCCATATCGGGATTGTTAAATCCCTCGTGAGGGAGCTGATCGAGAGCCAGAGGCTCTCAATCTGGGATGGCGCCCAGCACGGCCTTCAAACGCGCGGCCACGCGCCGAGCCTCTACATCGTTCCCTGTGCCTACATAGTGGGCCAGATAGCCCATGCCCAAGCCGATCTGATACCTGTGCAGTCGTTCCGTGAAGCCCGGTCCAACCACACGCGCGTCGTCATAGCCAGCTAGGAGCGGTGCCATAGGCAGGTCCGGCTGCTCCAGGGCCAGGTAGGCCAGATCGTGGATTGGCGCGCCGCCCTGGAACTCACCGAAGTCTATGATGCCGGAGAGCGCCAGCCCGTCGGTGACGAATATGTGTTGTGGCACAAAATCACCATGACACAGCACCGGTTGCTCCCCGCGCGCCTCATGCTCCTGCTGGCTCAAGATCTCCAGCATGCGCGCGACGTCAACAGCGCTCAGGTGGGTCAGCAGCTGGGGGGCCTCGGCAGCGCGATTATGCATGGCCGATTTCCCCGCCGCCACTCGACTGGGGAAGTCCCAGCTGCCATCGTCGCGCCGGCGATAGTAGCCCCCAACGTTAATCGTATGGATGCCGCGTAGCGCCTCGCCTGCCTGGAACAACACTCGTGCCCGTTCGCCCGATCCCAGGGTGGGCAGTATGGCGCTGAGTGGCCGCCCTGGCAACCTGCGCTGCACCATCACCTCGCGGCGCCCATCAGCCGTCGTGAGCGTCTCCAGGCCAAGCACCTCTGGAACGGGCACACCCTGGCGCAGGCATTGCTCTAGCGCCCACGCTTCCTGGGTCAGGCTGACCTCACCGAACCTGTGCAGGCGCACAATAAACGACGCGCCGTCGTCCGTCTCGACGGCGTATACCTCGTTGTCGTAGCCCTGCACGATCCGTTCGCTTCGGATTGGCTGGCGGCGCGTTGCGCGGGCTACCAGATGGAAGAGCACGGCATCCGGCGTGCTGAACGCCGCGTGGCGGCGGCGCATAAAGTCGTTGGCGTCGGCCATGTCATCTCCCTCCGTGCAAACGCGGCCTCATAACTCCGCGTCAGGGGGGTAACACCACCAACACGCCTGATAGAGTGAGCATATGCGGCTACCCAGAGGAGTATGGCCTATGACGACAGTCGTGGCAAAAATAGATCAGGGTGGCAGGCTCCTCAAGCACGTGCTTGCACACGGTTTGATAGGCCCACGCCTGAGTTAGGAAACGTCCGCCTTGTTCAGGAACGCCCTGGAGGCAGCAGAGCAGAGAGGAGCGGCCAGATGCTACCGGCAAGGGGCGGGTATCCCGCTATGACGACGCCCGTGCATCCGGGGTCTGTCCTGACCGTAACCGACCGCCTACCTGGAGAGACAAACACTAGCGTCGCCTGCCGATCTATCTGAGGACAACTGAGGAACCCCCCAGTGCTGCGCGGGAGCGCATTGATAGCCCTCAGCGTGATGATGGCGCTATGCTTTGTGAGAGTTCGCGCAATGGTGCGCTGGTAGGCCAGCCCAGTCAGGAACTCGTACGTCACGGTCACCCTACTAACGCCCTCGGAGAGGTAAGATCCTGGCGCGCGGCGCGGCACAATCACAGCGCTGGCCCGGTATGCCACGATAGAACCGCCAGGCCTCTCCTCGAGCGCTACGTAAAGGTCCAGGTAGGGGGTGGCGCGGGGTCGGAAATCCAGTAACGTCCAACTGCTGCCCACTCCTGTGAAACTTCCTCCGCCACCAAGCTGCACGGTGTACCCGCGCCGCGAGAAGGCGTCTAGATACCACGCCTTGGCCTTCTCTGGGTTGGTTGGCAGTTGATAGGTCACCTGGGGAGACTCCTTGACATAGGGTGTGATGGAACTAAACATTGGCATGGCGTACCGATGCCGCCATAGGCGAGCATGGGGGTACAGCGGCGCGCGGAGTGTGAGCACACCCGGTGGTAGATCGGCAGGGGCATGGGGCGCTGCCCGCAGGCGCAAGGTGAGGAGAGTACCGTCCTGTGGTACCAGCGTGTGAATAGCTGCTCTTGCCCTCGGCGATCCAATGCCCGTGATCACGCTGCTCAGCACGACCAAGGCGATACTCAGTGACCGCGTGCCCATTGCCCCCCCTCTCACTCTTATGTTGTCGTACCGTCTTAAGCGTGGCGCTGGTAGTGGCTCTCATCCTGAGACCACGTGGTTTGATGGTACCCCTGAACCACTATGTCTCCACACCGACTCGTCGTGATGGCCGCCCCAGGCCATCGCTTTCTGCTGCCCCCTTGCCGCTCCTGGATCTGGCGCGGCCGCGCCATGTGCGCGACCTTGCCGGATATGGTGGGCAAAAAAGAGTGACAGGTGGGCTACCAGCGTGTACACTGGTAGGCGGGCTCCTCAAGAAGAGGATGCCCAATTCTGGTCGTGAGGTCCCCCAGCACACCAGCGTGCGCTCCGGCCCAGGATAGCATGTCACTCGTCTGTCCCTAGGCGGCGCGGCTTTCTCGTCGCACGCCCCAGAGATGCCCAGCCTGATCAAGCAGGCCTGGTTGTGTAGGCATCCCCATGCGCCCATGAGGCATGGCTGTGGCTGTTGAGCTGTGCCGGCGGCAGGGAGTGGGGTGTCATAGTGTCCGACATGGCCTTATCTGACGGCGCTCCACCCTGTTCCAGGTGGGCACAGCGCGGACCAGCTTCACAAGAGCAGATCACGACGTATCGGCGCCGACGACGCATGTAGAACTATCGGAGTAAAATCATGAATGTAGCCACAGGTCAGCAGGTAACCGACACCACACTCCCCATGGGAGGGACATATCCGGTCAGCGTCGTTTTCCCTCGGCAAGAGACATACAACCGGTTCTGGGCTCTGCCTGTCCTGGGGTATCTAATCAAGAGCATCCTCCTGCTTCCGCATCTGATCCTGGGCTATTTCTTCTATCTCGTGCTCGCCGTTGTCACCCTCTTCCTATGGGTTCCGGTGCTCATCACGGGGCGCTACCCAGACTGGGGCTACGCCTTTTTAGGAGGCGCGCTGCGCTGGCACGCACGTGTTCTGGCTTACTCATTTGGGCTCTCCGATCAGTACCCGTCCTTTTCATTTGCAGCCGGCAGCCCCGGCCAGGATACCGACGTCAGCTATCAGCGGAGTCCGACAGCCAGTCGTTTCTGGGCCATCCCTCTGGTCAGGTTTACGATCAAGTGCCTGTTCTTAATCCCGCATGTCATCCTGCTCTACGCCATCGGCCTCGTGGCCGCCTTGCTCCTGCTTGTGAGCTGGGTCCCTGTCCTCTTTACAGGCCAGTATCCTGAGTGGGGGACAAGCTTGATCGGCGGCTCGATACGCTGGTGGGTCCGTGTGGCCGCCTACCTTTGGGGTCTGACGGATCGCTACCCCCCGTTCAGCCTGAGTTGAGTAAGCGCCTGGCCCCCACCGAGCCCCGGTGGGGGCCAGGCAGCCAGCGTCTCCCGTGGCAGCGCCGCACAACTCGGGGTCAGGGGATAACGCTCACCAACACGTCTGGTAAAATGAGCATACGCGGACGAGCTGAGCGCTGAACGCCGCACAGCGGCGGCCAGTGAGTAGCGTCGTCCTCGACGCGTCGGCCGTCCTGGCTTTGCTCAAGGGATAGCAACCGGGGTGGGGGTCCGACAGATCCGCTAACGAAGCGCCGCGCGGCGTCGCCTCGGCGGTAGCAGCGTTGCTGTAGAGCGTGGTGCTACAATAAAGGGGCAGCCTTGATGGGCGATGGCGGCGCGCCACTGCCCCGTTGGGCGTTTCTCACGCAGGCCAGCCTGGTCCGATGACGCGCCAGGAGAGGAGTACCACACAGTTATGACCATGACACAGCACGGCCCGATTTCGGCGGCCACCCCAAACACCGACCAGTTGCTGGAGATGCGCGATCGCTACGTGCCCCGCGTGGCCACGGCCAGCTACACCTCGATCGTGGCTGCCCGCGGCCAGGGCGCCGAGGTGGAGGACGTGGACGGCCGTCATTTCTTGGATTTCGCCGGCGGCATCGGCACGCTCAACGTGGGCTATAGCCATCCGCTGGTGCTGCAGGCCGTGCATGCCCAGGTGGATCGCCTGCTGCATACCTGCTTCCCCGTGATGCCCTACGAATCCTATATCCGCCTGGCCGCTCGCCTTGCTGAGATCGCGCCTATCGCTGGCCCAGCCAAGACGATGCTGTTCAACAGCGGCGCCGAGGCGGTGGAGAACGCGGTCAAGATCGCCCGGTTGGCCACGGGCCGCCAGGCTGTGGTCAGCTTCGCCAACGCCTTCCATGGCCGCACCTGGATGGCCATGACCATGACCGGGAAGGTCAACCCCTATAAGCTCGGCCTGGGACCCTTTGCTCCCGAGGTCTACCACGCGCCGTTCCCTAACCGCTACCACGAGCAGGGCGACCTCTCCGAGGCCGAGTTCCTAGCTACATCGCTGCGGCGCTTCCACGAGTTCTTCACCTACCACGTCAGCCCCGCCGCCGTCGCCGCCGTGATCGTGGAGCCGGTGCAGGGTGAGGGCGGCTTCGTCGTGCCGCCGCCGGGCTTCCTGCGCGGCGTGGCCGAGTTCTGCAAGGAGCACGGCATCGTCTTCGTGGCCGACGAGGTGCAGACCGGCTTCGGGCGCACCGGGCGGATGTTCGCCGTGCAGCACGAGGAAGGGCTTCGGCCTGATCTGATCCTGGTGGCTAAGTCGCTGGCCGCTGGCCTGCCGCTCAGCGGCGTGGTTGGTCGGGCCGACCTGATGGACGCCCCGCCGCCGGGGACGATGGGCGGCACCTACGCCGGGAACCCCGTCGCCTGCGCCGCCGCGCTGGCCGTTCTGGACGTTTTCGAGCGCGAGGGCCTGGTGGAGCGGGCCCAGGTGTTGGGCGAGCGCACGCTGGAGCGCTTCCGCCTGCTGCAGCGGAAAGTCCCAGCCATCGGCGATGTGCGCGGCCTGGGGGCCATGGTGGCCATGGAGTTCGTGCGCGACGGGGTGAGCCGTGAGCCGGATCCCCACACCACCTCCGAGGTGCTGCATCGCTGCCACGACAACGGGCTGGTTGTGATCAAGGCGGGCACCCACGACAACGTGCTACGCTTCCTGATGCCCCTGGTCACCACTGACGCGCAGCTTGAGCGCGGACTTGATATCCTGGAGGATGCCGTGATCACCGTGAGGGATCAGGCGGCCGTCGAGCCGGCCGTGGCCCCCTGATTGGGGGCGCGTTGGCCGATTAGATCACTGCACGGGCGGTCGGCGGGCGGGGCGGTTGGCCCGCGCTCCCACCGTGCCTACGAGGAAGAACGAATGCCCATCAGGTTGAAGTCGGCCCGCCAGATCGCCGAGATGCGCGAGGCGGGGCGCATCGTGGCCCAGACCTACGAGGTGCTGCGTGAGCATGTCGTGCCCGGCGTGACCACCGCTGAACTGGACCGCATCGCCGAGGAGTTTATCCGCGGCCGGGGCGCTATCCCATCCTATAAGGGCTACGGCGCGCTGCCCGCCCGCAAAGGCTACAAGGCGCGGGCGGCGTTCCCGGCCACCATCTGCGTCGCCGTCAACGATGTGATCTGCCACGGTATCCCCAGCGCCAAGGAAGTGCTCAAGGACGGCGACATCATCGGCATAGACATCGGGGTGACCTACAACGGCTGGATCGGCGACTCGTGTGTGACTTACCCCGTCGGCCAGGTAGATGAGCAGTCGCGCCGCCTGATCGACACGGCCCGCCACACCCTTGATCTGGGCATCAAGGAGGCCTTGCCGGGCAAGCGGCTGGGCGACATCGGCGCGGCCATCCAGGAGTATGCCGAGGCTCGGGGCTTTTCGGTGGTGCGCGACCTCAGCGGACACGGCGTGGGGCGCACCCTGCACGAGAAAGACCCCTCCGTGCTGCACTTTGGCACACGCGGCGTCGGCCTGAAGATGCAGCCCGGCATGGTCTTTACAATCGAGCCGATGATTGACGTCGGTGATTTCAAGATTGAGGTGATGCCCGATCAGTGGATGATCCGCACCGCCGATCGCTCCCGCTCGGCGCAGTTCGAGCACACCATCGCCATCACCGATGGCCCACCCCAGCTGCTCACCCTACCCTGACACGGTGGATGGTCAGCAGCGACACGCCCCGGTTTCTGTATTCTGAGCGCGGGTTGCGCCTACTGGCTTATTCGCCTGTCGTCAGGCCGCTCAGGGTGGCCCGCGTTGGCTGTGGCGGGGAATGGATTCTCGGTGAGCGCCACGGGGACGTAATCCGGGAGAGTATCTCCGCTGCGCTGGGTCCGGTGGAGATAGTCTGCCTAGAGGTGGTAGGATCGCGCGGCGCGGTACACTGGATGTCATAAGGACAAACCCGCCGTCCGGCGGTGGCGCGCCGACTGGCGTCGGGCAACCGCGGGGACCTCATTTAGCAGGATGGGCAGAGGGAGGAGCGATCATGCAGCCGAGCACGATTACCATGGGTATGACCGTGCAGGCCACGGATGGGGCGGCGGGCAAGGTTGACGATGTGCTGGTCCAGCAGGAGGGCGGCCAGCTCCACGCGCTGGTGGTGCAGGGGCGTGGCTTCTTCGCCAACGATGTGGTTGTGCCGGCCAGCGCGCTAACCAACGTGGCCGATGGCCGCGTCTACGTGAGCCTGACCCGCAAGGAGGTCAATGCCCTGCCAGTCTACCAGCCTGGCCAGTATGGCCGCGCCCAAGGGCTGATCAGCCAGGCTGCCCATGGGTTTGATCGCCACGACCGCGACCGACCCTAGGACCAATACGGTTTAGATAAGCTTTGGCATGTAGCAGCACATGGGCTGGCAACGGGGCGTCCGTCTCCTGAAAACGCCTGTGCCGAAACGACTATGATCCCACGGTGTAACCCTTAACTGAACCGTATTGACCCTAGGACTGGCCCGACGGCCCCGGCGCGATGCCGACTGATCACCAATCAGGCTGCCAGGATCGTGGGTCGGTGGGCCTCAAGAGTGGGCCAGGGGTGACACATGGCCCACTTTATGTCATAAATTGTTCTCGGAGCGCGCCTCGGCGCAATGTAGCGGAGGAGGACCGTGTCAACCCTAAGCGCCCACGGCGTTGGCGTGGCCCATGGCGACTTCGATGTATTTAGCGGTATCTCGCTGAGCATCCCCGACGACGCCAAGATCGGCCTGGTTGGTCCCAACGGGATCGGCAAGACAACCCTGCTGCGCGTGCTGGCTGGGGCCAGCGCCCCCACCAGTGGCAGTATGCAGCGCGCCCGAGGCCTGCGCATCGGTTACCTGCGCCAGGAGGCCGTCGAGGCCTTCGCCGGCCGTACGCACACCATCCACGACGAGATGCTGACCGTCTTTGCCGACCTACTACGCCAAGCTGCTCAGTTGGGCGAGTGGGAGGCGCGCATGGCCTCCCACCCCTCGGAGGACCTGCTGCGCCAGTACGGCGCGGCCCAGGAGGCCTTCGAGCACGCCGGGGGCTACGAGTACGAGCTGCGCATCAAGTCGGTGCTGGAGGGCCTGGGTTTTGCCCGGTCCAGCTGGGAGACGCCGATCCACCACCTCAGCGGTGGCCAGAAGACGCGCGTGCTGCTGGCCCGCCTTCTGCTGGAGGCTCCCGAGCTGCTGATTATGGACGAGCCGACAAACCACCTGGACGTGGCGGCCATCGAGTGGCTGGAGAACACGCTGACCGTCTGGAAGGGCGCGCTGCTGGTGGTCAGCCACGACCGCTATTTTCTGGACAAGGTGGTGGATCGCATCTACGAGATGGGCAAGACCCGCGTGGAGGTCTACCGCGGCAACTACAGCGCCTACGTGGGTCAGCGCCAGGAGCGCTGGGAGCGCGCCCAGCAGGTCTTTGTCGAGGAGAAGGAGCGGCTGACCAAGGAGCTGGACTACATCAGGAAGAACATCGCCGGGCAGCGCACCGATATGGCCAAGGGCAAGCTCAAGCGGCTGGGCCGCGAGCTGCTAGCCATCGAGCAGCTGGGGCCGCTGGGCATGGTGGGCAAGAGCTGGTCGGAGACCGGGCTGCGTTCGCCCCATATGATGAGCGTCGAGGAGGCCGAGCGCCGCCTGGCCGAGTTCCGCCTGCCCGACGCCCACCCGCCCCGGCTGAACATGCGGCTCAAGGCCGCCGCGCGCAGCGGTGATATCGTGTTGCGCACGGAGGGCATTGAGGTGGGCTACCCCGGCAAGCGCCTGTTTGCCGCTCAGGATATCCAGCTGCTGCGCAAGGAGTGCGCCGCGCTGATCGGCCCCAACGGGGCTGGCAAGACCACCTTCCTGCGTACCCTGCTGGGCGAGCTGGAGCCGCTGGCCGGCCAGGCGCGCCTGGGGGCCAACCTCAAGGTGGGCTACTTTGCCCAAGCCCACGACGCGCTGAACCCCGAGAATAGCGTGATTGATGAGATTATGGCCCACCCCGGCATGACCCTGGGCACGGCGCGCGATCATCTGGCCCAGTACCTGTTCCGCGGCGAGGACGCCTTCAAGCCGGTCAAGGCGCTCAGCGGCGGCGAACGCGGTCGCCTGGCCCTGGCCGTGTTGGCCCTGCAGGGGGCCAACTTCCTGTTGCTGGACGAGCCGACGAACCACCTGGATATCCCATCCCAGGAGGTGCTGCAGGAGGGCATGGAAGCCTTCGGCGGCACCCTGCTGATGGTCTCACACGACCGCTACCTGGTGGATCGCCTGGCCACCCAGATCTGGGAACTGCGCGATGGCCGCCTGCACGTTTTTCCTGGCCCCTATCAGGAGTACCTGGCCGACCGCGAGCGCGCCGCCCTGGCCCAGAAAGAGGCCGCCGTGCGCCCCACGCCGTCGGCGACCGCGCGGGGGACCGAGCGCCCCGTCTCCGACGCCCGCGAGGCGCGCAAACGCGCCCAACAGGTGGCTGCGCTGGAGGACCGGATCGCCCAGTTGGAGGACCAGCTTGAGCAGCAGGGCCATAAGCTACAGCAGGAGGGCTCGGCGCGCCACTATCAGGAGGTGCGCCTGCTCTCCGAGGCCTACGCGGCCACCGAGCAACAGCTCAGCGCGCTGATGGACCAGTGGACCGAGCTCGCCGCCACCGCCTCCTGAAGCGTTCTGACATCCACCGGCCATACCACCGTGTCGCCTCATGGCTGGCTGCCTCCTCGCGCCACGCGGTGCTCCGCGGCGGCTGGCGGGGTCCCCTGGTGGTCCCCTCGCGCCAGGCGGTGCTATACTCAGTTCACACGATCAGGCGGGCTCAGCAATCGTTGCGGGGAGGGACCAATGACCACGGAGACACAGGACGCCATCCTGGGGCGCACGGCGCTCAACCGCCAGGAACTCGCCGCGTTTCTGGCCTCACTGGAGGATGACACGGAGGAGGCGCCCTGGATGGTCATGGGGGACGCGCAGTCCTGGTCGGCCAGCGGGTTCGCCCATAGCCTGAGGAGCTACGCGCGGGAGCAGGAACGTCCGTGGTATGTGGCGGCCATGCTGCCCATCCTGCACCGCCGGTGGCCCGGCTGGCGCAAGGGGCAGGTGGCCCCCGACACGTTCGTCGCGTTTGCAGCTCAGCGGGCGCGCACGTCCTACGACGTGGAGCGGGAGGGCACCTTCCCCGCCTTTGTGCTGGAGGTGGTGTCGCCCAGCAGCGTAGTGCGGGATGTGGAGGGGAAGACGACGCTCTACGAGGCGCAGGGGGCCCAGGAGTGCGCGCTGTTCAACCCCGACGACGCGCTCACGCCGCTGCGCGGCTACCGGCGCGGGGCAGACAACCTCTTCGAGGAGTGGCCGCTGGAGGGAGGACGGCTGTACAGCGCCGTGCTGGATCTATGGCTGACCGTGACGGACGAGCAGGGGCAGCGGCTGGTGCAGGCGGTGACGCCGCAAGGCCAGCTGCTGCTGACGCCAGCCCAGGCCGAGGCGGCCCGCTTGCAGGCGGAGCAACGTGCCCAGGACGCTAAGGAACAGGTGGCCCGCTTGCGGGCGGAGCTGGAGCAATTGAGGGGGACTGAGGAGGGGAGGACGAGGCAATGACCATGCTGGAGCAGGCGATATCAGCCATGGATCTGGGGCTGCCCGATCGGGCGATTGATAGCGAGGCGCTACCCTGGGTGCCCCAGGGCGAGCGGGTCTGGTTCAAGCCGCTACGCTTCGACCTGGCCAATGGGCGCTGGGTCAACCTGCTCAAGGTGACCGGCGGCGGCAGGGTCAACCGGCACCGCCACTCTGGGGGCCAGGTGCTGGGCTACTGCATCCAGGGCAGCTGGCGGTATCTAGAGCGGGAGTGGGTGGCTCGGCCAGGCACGTTTGTTTATGAGCCGCCGGGGGATATCCATACCCTGGTGGTGGACCCCGCCCAGGACATGATCACCCTGTTCCTGCTGGAGGGCGTAATCCAGTACCTGGACGACGCGGACAACGTGATCGCCCAGGATGATGTGTTCAGTAAGCTAGAGCGCTACCTGGCCTACTGCCGCCGTGAGGGCGTCACGCCACTGGACCTGCGCTTTTGAGCGTGCTGGAAAGCTTCCGCCTGGACGGCCGGGTGGCCCTGGTCACCGGCGCGGCGCGCGGCTTGGGCCAGGCCATAGCCCTCGGGCTGGCCGGCGCGGGGGCCGATGTGGTGGCCCTCGACCTTGTGGCCCCCCATGAGACCAGCGCCGCCGTGGCCGCGCTGGGCCGGCGCGGCCACGCCCTTGTGCGCGACCTGCGGGGCATCACCCCCGCTCTGGCCGGGGAGGTCGTGGCCCAGTGCGCCGCCGCGCTGGGTGGCCTGCATATCCTGGTCAACAACGCGGGGATCATCCGCCGCGCCCCCGCGCTGGAGGTGCAAGCCGACGACTGGCAGGCCGTGCTGCAGACGAACCTGAGCAGCGCCTTCTATCTCAGCCAGGCCCTGGCCCGGCACGCCCTCGGCGCCGGCCACGGAGCCAAGATCATCAACATGGCCTCAATGCTCTCCTTCCAGGGCGGCACGCTGGTCCCCGCCTACGCGGCGGCCAAGAGCGGTCTGGCTGGCCTAACCCGCGCCCTGGCTAACGAGTGGGCCGTCCACGGCATCAACGTCAACGCCCTGGCTCCCGGCTACATGGCCACCCACCTCACCGCCGAGTTGCGCGCCGACCCAGCGCGCGGCGCGGCCATGCTGGCCCGTATCCCCGCCGGGCGCTGGGGCCAGCCCGCCGACCTGCAGGGGGCCGCCGTCTTCCTGGCCTCCGACGCCTCCTCCTACATCCACGGCGTGGTCCTGCCCGTGGACGGCGGCTGGCTAGCCTGGTAGCCTCGGGCGGGCAGCAGCGACGGCCGCGCTGATCAGGTTGACCTTTGACGAGCAGTGGAACAGGAGCACGCGGCAGGCCGGTCTACAGCCGCGTCGCTGCTGATCTGAGTAGGCAGGCTTGCTGCATAGCGGCAGCATGTCTAGCTCTGGGTTCATCTTCTCTGGAGAGCAAATAACGATTGCTTCTACTCACTGCAATGTGCGACAGTATGGATCAGGATGTCGCGTCTAGGGCACGTGGCACGCCTAGGCGACGGCAGAGAGGTCAGCGGCCGGAAAATGTCTGGAGATCAGGCAGGAGGTGTCCCTTGGTGGCAGGAGAAATGACCATTCGCGCCGCGACGCTGGAGGACTACCCCAGGTTGCGGGCTGTCCTGATAGACACTCTCGCCTTCCATTGCCAGGCGCTCCCAGATGTATTTCGCACGACCGACACGCCGCCGCCATCGCGGGAGTTCGTCATAGACCTTGTCAGTCAGGGGAAGGGAACGCTCCTTATCGCCGAGCAGGAAGACGATGTCGTCGGTTTTCTCACGATCCGCGCCGTCGCAGTGGACCACCCGTACTTGATCCCGCGGCGCTATGGTGTCATTGACAATGTGGGTGTCACAGCCGTTCGGCGTCGCCAGGGCATCGGGCGCGCGCTCATGGTGGCGGCGCACGAGTGGGCCGGGCGCCACGGCCTGACGCAGGTGCGCTTGAATGTCTGGGAGTTCAATAGAGAGGCGCTTGCCTTCTATGAATCACTTGGCTACACCACAACCAGTCGAAACATGTGGACGACGCTATGATGCCAAAGAGCGCGAAGACCGGACACTCTCATCATGCTAAATGCTTCCTGACAACAGTTGCAGCATAATCAGCAGAATTAAGGCGCGTCTACATACCGCAAAACTTCGTGGGAAGCATTTAGGTTTCAGCCCCGCTCTTCGGAAAAACGCAGCGGAGCCGAGGCGATTGCTATGCAACAGATTGCCTGTTTCCTGGCATAGGGTGGCTGCACAGAGGACATCGTCAGAGGCGTGACAGCGTCCTATGCCAGGCGCGCCAGCGGATTTCTCTGGTGAGAGATGCTTACCGCGTATTTTGGTTCCGTTGCTCGTCAGTGGCCATGTTGGCGAGAGCACTAAAAAGTCGGGAGGTACAACACGCATCGTCTCCCCGGCCTTACTGTTCGGCGCTGCCGTGAACGCGCCTGTGCGGCGCCACCACCCTGGTGCTAGCTGCCGTCTCCGAGGGCTACCCCCGGGTTTTTTAGGGCTCTCCACTTTGGAGGACCTTGCTTACCCCCAGATCCCAAGGACAAACAAGGCGGCTTGCTGGGCATCCTCGTGCGAAACTCGGGGCACGACAGGCATGTCCAATGGGCAGAGGACGGAACGTGGAAGGTAGAGGAAGGGGCTTAGGGCGCGTTAAGCAATAAGTTCCCGATGTACCTCGTCAGCCTGCGGGCCGACAGGGACAGAGCAGCGCGGGCGGAGCGTGTAGTTCCAGGTGGGTGAGGAGTCATGGCGGTCCAGATGGAGCG
>JAABUM010005676.1_pt1 | contig 12894 bp, 10 predicted proteins | sample 5559161 | NCBI WGS metagenome assembly JAABUM01 (sample SAMN10711868, study PRJNA513369) | rock metagenome | isolation source: Antarctica rocks | place: Antarctica: Victoria Land, Siegfried Peak nord | reverse complement strand
CCCCCCTCGTATCCTGTACTCACAGTGTAGCCGCCGCGTTTCCACCATCCGCCGACATATGCACCGCACCGTCGTACCGACGTTGTGATTGCCCCCTGGCCGGGTGCGGTCATCCTGCCGCTGCTGTTACAGGCCACGCCCGCGCGTTGTCTCTGACGCGCGGGCGTGGCCCACTGCCTACACGTCTAGCCCCCGTGGTTCCCCTGCCACGGTGGGCCAACCCTCATTTATCCACAGCACTCCCCAGAGTTTCCACAGGTTATACACAGAGGCGAATAGAAAGAGACCGGCACCCCTTGATTAGGATTGCCGGTCTCTTTTGTCATAGCAAGCCGCGTGGACTATTCCACACGGCCTTGCCTCTTTTGGGTCAAGCGCGGCTACGTCGCCCCATAATGAGGTTGTACGCTACGAGAATGATGGCGACGACCAGCAGCAGGTGGATAGCCGCGAACGTAATATGCACGAGAAGGCCGATAACCCACAAGACAACCAAGATAACGGCAATGGTGTACAGAATTGAAGCTAGTGAGCCCATAATCCGCGTTCCTCCCCTATCATCCACGGGCAAGCATTTAGGTTGCGCTGGCCCTGTGTGCCTATCATCCTACCACAACGGCGATAGAGAGACCGGCAACCCTGTTAGGATTGCCGGTCTCTCTATTTGCGGGCTAGTCGGCTGCGTTTCGTAGCTCCGCGTACCGCCCCCGGTGCGGCGTAGCGTAGGCCACAGATGGCGCGCTCCATTGCTCTATCTCCCTATAATCCCGCGTGCCCATTTATCTCACGCTTACTAAGATTATCGGCACAATAACGCCATTATTTAGCGATTATTTTAGCAATATATCTATAAGCCGGAAAGAGACCCTATTTCTGGTGGGGCGTGGGCGCTGATTTACAGAGCCGTTTGGACATTGCCCTATGCAGGCATGGGTAGTATCATAAGGATACATTGCGTACAGATACACATATAGTGCGCTATCGTAGGGGAGAGGGGCGAATTACATGGGTGAAAGATGTGTGATTGCCATCCGGGTATCGGGTGAAAAGCAGCGCGACGGTGCTAGCCTGGATGTGCAGCTAGCAGAGTGCCGGAAGCACGCCGCCCGTGAGGGCTGGACTATCGTAGAGGAATGCCAAGACGTACAAAGCGGCTTGGATGCCACGCGGGCAGGTTATCAGCGGGTGCTAGGACTAGCACGCGGGGGGGCGATAGATGTTGTGCTGGTGTGGCGGTTGGACCGTTTTGGTAGAGATGACGCGGAAGCACTTAACCGCCTAAAAGAATTAACACGCCTGCATGTGCGTGTTGTGTCCGCCACTGAGGGGGGCCAGTCCCCATTTCTCCAAAAGCTGATGTTTCTATTAGCTAATGAGGAGAGCAACCGCACCAGCCAGCGTGTACTACCCGCCCAGAAACAACGTGTTAAAGAGGGGTTATGGCAATCACGCCCTCCGTTTGGCTACCGTATGGACCCGACCAAAGGCCCCGGACGCTTGACTATCTATGAGCCAGAGGCGGCTATCGTGCGTGAGCTTTTCGCCCGCGCTGCCCAGGGTGAAAGCTCCTATAGCCTGTGCGGTTGGCTCAACAACCTAACTAACCCAGACGGCACGCGGTACCTGTCCCCAGAGGGCCGGTGGTTCTCTGAGCCATTTATCAAGCGGCTACTTCGGAGCCCTGCCTACATCGGTATGGTCCAATGGAACAAGCGGCGTAACAGCAAGTTAGATGGCCGGTACGTAAAAGACGCCAGTGAATTGGTCTACGTCCCCGGTCAGCATGAGGCTATCATTGAGCCTGGCGTGTATGAGGCTGTACAAGCCATCAACGCTACGCACGTCGGTTATTACAAAGGTACGCCTACTAAGCAACTGTTCCTGCTCACAGGGCTTGTGAGGTGCGGCGTGTGTAGTAAGGGTATGTACGGCCAGTGGAATAACTACAGCCGTGCTAAGGCACAGCGATTTGAGGAACAGGGCAAGGGGCTCACAAGCTTCTCCTACAAGTGCAGCACGCGCGGCCACGCAATGACTAACGGACGTGTGCTAGATGCTTATGTACTGGACCAGCTTACACAGTTACCCCTAAACGCGGAAACAATCAAAGGCGTGCGGCACCTCTTGGAGCAGCAGGGCGATAGCCAGCCGGACAGGGCGGCAGAGCTACGGCGTGCCCGTGCCAAGCAGGATGCACGGCGCAAGAGCCTAACCATGTTCCTTGCAGATGGAACGCTAGAGCCCGTGGACTACAAGGCCGCGATAGCTGACGTAGAGCGGGCTGTGTCTGTTATAGACCAAGAGCTAGCCAGCATCGCGCCGATGAGCAATCCCTCAGCCCTACTGAGTGAGGCTGAGGAGTGGCTACGGGCCGCTGGAGACCTCGCAACGGTCATTGAGGCCGCTACCATTGAGGAGCGGACGGAGTTGATAGCAGGGGCTATCAAGTACGTCACGTTCACCAAAGACACGGGGGCCGTCATTACGTGGCACCCGTGGGCCGCTCTAATGCTGGAGCAATTGCCCCGGCTAGCGGTTGTTACATAGGTATTCATAACTGTAAGTACCGAGCTACGACCTACCGATGGCGGTGGCGCTGCTGGCCGCGAGTGAGCAGGTCGCGCTCGACCCGGCGGGACACCTGTTCCTGGTGAACTCGGCCTCGATGGCACGTTGCGCCACACCACCGGCATCCTGCCCATGGTCTCGCTCGCCCGCGAACGCGGCATCCCCACCGTCTACGTCCCCGCCGTCAACGCGCTCGAAGCCGCGCTCATCCGCGAGGTCGCGGTCATCCCCGTGCGTACGCTCGCTGGGCTCGTCGCCCACCTGCGCGGCGAAGCGCCGATCACGCCCGCCGTCGCCGCCGAAGACCTGCTCACCGGCGCCTTCCTGGAGTATGGGACCGACTTCGCTGATGTGCGCGACCAGGAGCACGTCAAGCGCGCGCTCGAAGTCGCGGCGGCCGGCGGCCACAACGTCCTACTCAGCGGACCGCCCGGCTCCGGCAAGACCCTGCTGGCCCGCGCGCTGCCCTCGATCCTGCCCGCGATGGGCATCGAGGAGTCGCTGGAGGCGACCAAGGTCTACTCCGTGGCCGGCCTGCTGCCCCCCGAAACGCCGCTGGTGCGCCAGCGCCCCTTCCGCGCCCCGCACTACACCATCTCGCACGCCGGGCTCGTCGGCGGGGGACGCTGGCCGCGCCCTGGTGAGATCTCGCTGGCGCACCGCGGCGTGCTGTTCCTCGACGAGTTGCCCGAGTTCGGCAAGAATGGCCTGGAAGTGCTGCGCCAACCGCTGGAGGACGGCACGGTGGTGATCAGCCGGGCGCAGGGCTCGGTGGCGTTCCCGGCCAAGGTGATGCTCGTCGGCGCGATGAACCCCTGCCCCTGCGGCTACCACGGCGACCCCACGCGCGAGTGCTCGTGCAGCCCCGGCGCGGTAGCCAAGTACCAGAAGCGTCTCTCAGGCCCCTTGCTCGACAGGATCGATGTGCACGTCGAGGTGCCGCGTGTGGCCTACGAGAAGCTGGCCGGCGATACGCGCGGCGAGACATCGGAGACGGTACGCGCGCGGGTGCAACGAGCGCGGGCGCGGCAGGCGGCGCGGCTAGTCGGGACGACCCTCGTTTGCAACGCCGAACTGGGACCGAAGGAGGTGCGCGCGCATTGCCGCGTAGCCGAGGAGGCGCAAGGGCTCCTCAAGGCGGCGATGGCGCGGCTGCAACTCTCGGCGCGCGGCTACCATCGCGTGCTCAAGCTCGCGCGCACCATCGCCGACCTCGCCGACGCCGAGCAGATCGCCGCCCCGCACCTCGCCGAAGCCCTCCAATACCGCCCCCGGACCTACACGCCATAAGCGTGGGGATGCAGAGATTGATCGTCAGCTAGACTTGTGACGGCGGCGTTGACGGCCTCGACGGAGAGCCCCCAGGTGGCGAAGACGGACGCTTCGCGCAGGCGACGCTGCGCCGGGTGTGTTCGCGCGTTGGCGCCGCCGCCTACGGCGACGGTGAGCGCCACGATTGCGTCAAACGCCAATTGTGTCGCGGCGGCGCGCGCCGCCGCCAACGGCGCCTCGGACGGCCCGTCCTCCAGCGTTGGGAGCGCGGCATAGAAGGCGCGCCGCTCCCGCTCGAGGCGCTCACCTAATCGAGCGGCGGCGGCGGCCGAGGCGGGCGCAGCGCGGCGCGCGGCAAGTTGTTCCAGGTCGTCGACGCTGGCGCGCGCCAGCCCATATAGACAGGGTATGGTGGTGGTGTTGGCGCGTGCGCGGCGCCCCGCCGGCTCGACGGCGAGGACGTCTTCCGCGCGTACCAGCAGCCCCTCGCAGGCCGCGGCGACCGTGCGCGCCCCATTCATAGCCACCAATTCCATCGGCGGCTCCAGGCGCAGCCCGCCGGACGAGGCGAACGGCGCCCATGATAGCAGCGTGTCGCCGTCCGGCAGTGTGGCGCCGATGACGACATGGCTGAAGAGCCCCTCGCCGGTCATCCAGGGGATCATGCCATCCAGGCGGTAGCCGCCACCATGTGGTCCGTCGCCTTGCAGCGTGGCGGCGAGCGCGGGACGACCCTGGCGGCGGATGTGCGAAACACCGAAGCCGCACAGCGTGTCGCCACTGGACATGGCGGGCAGGACGCGCGCGCACAGGGCCTCGTTGGGGCTCCGCGCGACCATCACCGAGGTCCCGTAGTGCTGCGCGATGATGAAGGGCGTGGTCCCGTCGCCGTAGCTCAAACCCTCGAGTACGCGCAGGTAGATCGCGCGCGTTACCTCGTCGCCCCCGTACTGGCGCGGGACCCGCAGGCCCGCTAACCCAGCAGCGGCGAGCGCCTGTAAGTTCGTGCGCGCTGAGAGGGTTCCCGCGTCGACGGCGGCGGCGTTCGCGGCCAGGAGGGTACGCCCCAGGTCGTCCGCGCGCACGATCAACTCCTGTTCGCGCGCCGTGGCTTCCGGCAGCGCCGTGTCAATCACCATCTGTACCATTCCGTCTACAACTCCCAACCAAGGGCCTGCGACTAAAGTCGCATGGCAGACCACGGACACTGAAGTGTCTCGCCTCTCATGACACGTACCTGATGTGTCAACACTCCATGGCGTACACTATCACGTTGGAGCGACTTCAGTCGCCGTTTGTTTGCCATGCGGCTTCAGTCGCAGGCCGTGTCAGGCCATATCTACTATCTAAAGGATAGCATTGTATACGACGCCACATAGGCCGTATACTATTCCTTACATAGTGGCAGCGTTCCGACGCCGCCACGCCCACCGTGACGATGTTGTCAACGGTGGTACCTGCGCGTGCCACAACGTCGTGCGCGACGCCCCAACCTTACGTGATGCAGCTACACGAAGGACGTGCGCATGTTGACACTGACGGATGTTGTCGACGACATCCTGCCCGCCGGGACCCGCCACGTGGGCGGTCCAGCCGTTACCTCCGTCCCCGTGAACCGGGTCGTCATCCTGGCGGAGGACGACCAGCCGGTCGTGGACCGCGCTACTCTGGCCGTCGCCGGCCCTGCCGCGGCGATCGATACGGACGACCTGTTGTCGTCGGCGCCGGCGGCTCTGGTGATCCCCTCCGGCCACGCTGTCGCGGCCTCGCCGGTCGATTATCCAGTGCTAATGCTCCCGCCCGGCGCGGCGCCGGCTGACATCACTGATCTTGTCGCGGGGCGTCTGCGCGGCCAGCAGGAGCATTTGGCGATACAGGGTATCGACGTATACCGTCGTCTCGCCGAGTTGGCCATCGCCGGTAAGGGCATCGCCGATATCGCCGCCGCGGTGGCCGTCTCCCTGGCGCTGCCGGTCGCCGTGGCCGACGAGGAGTGGCGACCCCTCTATGCCTTCGACGTCGACGGATTGGAGATAGCCGAGCCGGGCGACGCGATCCTGCGCGGGCTGCGTGAGAAGGCGGCGCCGGCGTTTGGACGTGAGCGGCTCAGCTCCAGCGCTCCCCCGGTCTTGCATGTGGCGCTGGCCGGCGAGCCGCACACGTACGTGGTGGCGCCGGTCGTGCTGCCCGCCGGCCCGAGCGCGTACATCTGGGCCGACGGAGCCGCGGCCGACCTCTCCTCGCTCGTCGACGTCACGATCAGCCACGCCGCCGCGGTCTGCGCTATCGACATGGCGCGACAGCAAGCCGTCCTGGAAGCGCAACTGCACCTGCGCGGCAACTTCGTCGAAGAACTGCTCACCGACGGCTACCAGTCGGTCGACGCGATGCGCCAGCGCGCCCGCTTCCTGGGCCACGTCCTCGACCAGCCCCACACGGTGGCTGTGTTCGACATTGATCACTTCGCTCGCTACACGACGGCGCGCCCCGTCAGCGGCGAGGGCGCCATCGTCAAGCTCAAGGAGCGCTTCACCCGCCTAGTCGCTGACGCCCTCACGGACGGCGACCAGGCGCTGCTGTGGCAGTACAGCGACGCGGTCGTGGCTTTGTTGCCCGTGCAGGCCGAGACGTCCGTGGCGGACGTGGAGAAACGCATCGAGGCGGTACGCGCCACGGTGCAGGCGCGGCTGGGCGGGCCCACCATCTCCGTGGGCATAGGCCGGGTCTACGACGACCCCACGCGCCTGCACCGCTCCTACACCGAAGCGCGCGAGGCCGTGGGCATCGGGCTAGCCACGGTAGGGCCGGCCCATACGACGCCGTTCGACCGCCTCGGCGTCTACCGCTTGTTGTTCCGCCTACGCGAGTCGCCCGAACTGGAAAGCTTCCGTGACGAGTTGCTAGGTCCGCTCGAAACCTATGACGCCGCGCGGGGCGCCGATCTCGTCTATACGTTGGAGCGCTACCTCGCCTGCAACTGCAACGTCGCGCGCGCGACCGAGGAGTTGCACCTACACCGCAACGGGTTGCTCTACCGCCTACAGCGCATTGGCGAGATCACGGGGGCCGATTTCAACGACGCGCAGCAGCGGTTGTCGTATCATCTGGCGCTACTAGCCCGCTCGCTCACGGGCGACTAGGAAAATCGTACTGGATAGCCCGAATGGGCTATACCGGATGACCCGATTGGCGGCTTATGCTTCTCGCAGGTACGGCGTGGGGCATCCGTGTATTCATGCCCTGCCCAAGCCTGTAGCGACGACAGACACGAGGAGCGCGGCGATGAAAACCCTGGCCACGTTGGGCATACCGGCCACTGGTGTGGCCGAGTCGATCGAACCTTTGAGCGAGTACATGCGCGCCATCGGGCAAGTGCAGTTGCTGACGGCGGACCAAGAGTTGTCCCTGGGACGGCGCGTCGTGGCGGGCGACAAAGAGGCGGCGCGCGCGCTGGCATCCGCGAACCTACGACTCGTCGTCAGCGTGGCTCGGCGGCATATCAACCGCGGCCTCTCATTCGAAGACTTGATCCAGGAGGGCAACATCGGGTTGCTGCGCGCCGTCGAGAAATTTGACCCCGAGCGCGGCTTCAAGTTCTCGACCTACGCAGTGTGGTGGATTCGCCAGGCCATTACACGGGCGATCGACGACAAAGCGCGCCTGGTGCGGCTCCCCGCGCACTTACAACAGACGCTGGGCACGTTGGCGCGCACGGCGCAACAGCTCGGTGGAGAATTGGGCCGTGAGCCAACCGACGGCGAACTCGCCCTGGCCCTGGGCCTGGATCGACAAGAGGTCGACCGGCTTATGCGCGCGATGCGTCCAACGCTCTCCCTGGAAGCGCCGGTCGGCGAGACTGAGGAGGGCGTGCTCGGAGACATCCTGATTGATGACACGGCCGAGGCGGTGGAGCGCCAGGCCGAGAACCGTCTGCTGCGGGCGGACATGGCTCAGGCCCTCGCGGAGATGTTGACACCGCGTGAGCGCGAGGTGTTGGCTCTACGCTACGGGCTCGAAGGCCGCGCGGCGTCGACCCTGGAAGAGGTCGGGTTGGCGCTCGGTCTGACGCGCGAACGCGCACGCCAGATCGAGACCAAAGCGCTCAACAAGCTGCGTCACCCCGCGCTGCGCGCCCTGTTCGCCGCTTGACGATGGGCGATGGGCGATGGGCGATGGGCGATGGGCGATGGGCGATGGGCGATGGGCGATGGGCGATATGGCTGGCGCATCGTGGACAAACGGTTGACCGGACGTCATATGGCAGTATGCACCATCGCCCATCGCCCATCGCCCATCGCCCATCGCCCATCGACTCGTCAGGCGGCGCGCTCGATGTGGCCGCGTAGCGCGCGCAAAGCCACGGGAACAAGGGCTGGGTCGAATTGCAGGCCCGCGTTACGGTCCAACTCCCCCACGATTGTCGCCCACGATAGCCCCTTGCGGTACGGCCGGTCCATACCCATGGCCGACACAGCGTCGGCCACGATCATGATGCGGCCGAGCAGGGGCACATCCTCGCCGGCGACACCGCGCGGGTAACCATTGCCGTCCCAACGCTCGTGGTGGTAACGCACCGCGTCCATCATATCGCGGTCCTGCGACACGACGGCGAGGAGCACCTCGGAGAGCTCGACGTGGCGAGCAATGATGTCGCGCTCCTCGGAGGTCAGCTTGTCCGGCTTGCGCAGAATGCGGTCGGGCACGCCGATCTTGCCGACATCATGCAGCAGGCCAGCCGTGCGCAGCGTGGCGATGGTGTCGTGGGAGAGACCAAGCTCGGCGGCCATGGCGCAAGCGTACGCGGCGACCTGTTCGGAATGCTCTCCGGTGTAGCGATCACGGTTGTCGACCATCGAGACCAATGCCTCCAGGATGCCGAAACGGCCCCCATCGCCTTTACCCTCCTCACGCTCGTCACCCAGCCGCCCGGCCCCGGCGATGGCTACGCCGGCGCGCTTGGCCGCATACATGCGCTCATCGGCGCAGGCGAGCAGGGCGTTGGCCGCGCCCGCGTCTGCGGGGAAATTGGCCGCGCCGATGGAGAGGCGCACGGGAAGGCGCTGGCCCGCGGGCGAGGTCAACTCGGAGAGCGAGGCGAGGTCGCTGATGCGTTCGGCGATGGTATAGGCCATGTCGGCTGTCGCGTCGGGCAGCAGCAGCGCGAACTCGTCGCCGCCCAGACGCGCCGCGGCGTCGGACGTACGGCAGCAGGCCTGGAGCACCTCACCGACGCGGCGCAACGCCTGGTCGCCAGCTTGATGCCCGTGCGTGTCGTTGAAGAGCTTGAAGTCGGCTACGTCGATGAGCAACACGCCAACAGGGTCCCCGGTCGCCTCCGCCTTGTCTAGCGCGGCTTCCAGGCGCGCGTGAAAGGCGCGGTGGTTGTAGAGATCGGTGACAGGGTCGCGCTCGGCCTGAACACGCGCGCGCTCGTAGAGACGGGCGTGCTCCAGGGCCATGGACGCGCCGTTGGCATAGACCATGAGCAGGCGGCGGTCGTGGTCGCGGATGACATGCGCGTCACTCCAACGAATGCACAACGCGCCGATCGCCGCCTCGCCGACCATGAGGGGTAGCCAGGCCGAGGGAACCGGCCCAATCGTGAACATCGCCCCACCGAGATTCTCCACCGTCGGCAGCGCCAACTCGACCGATTCGCCGTGCGCGGCCACGACAACCGGCGCGCCATTGGGCTCATAGAGGAGCAAGGTGACGCCACGCACGTCACGCAACGCGCCAAGGGCGCCGACGATGTGGCGCGGCAGCGCGGGCCGATCGTCGAGCGCGGAGGTGAGGCGCATGCTGGCCGACGAGAGCGCGGCGGCGTCCGCGCCCTCCTCTTCCAACTCGGCGCGCACGCGCGCGTGGTCGATGGCCAGGGTGGCGTGCGCGAGCAGGAGGGCCAACGCCTCGCGGTCGGAGCCGCCGAGAGGCGAGTCGTCCACGCGCTCACCGACCGCGAGGACGGCGATGACCTCGCCGCGCATACGCACCGGCAGCAATAAGGCCGGCGTGGCGGACAAGCCCAAGGACAGTTCACCCCATTCCTCCACGATCGCCGCTGTGGTCCCGTTGTGATTCTCTCCGAGCGCGACGCCCCATGACTGTCGGGCAAGCGCATCAGCTAACAACGGCATAGCGAGATGGAAAGCGCCCTCATCGCCCGGCGCGACGGAAGGGACATGGAACACGGCGCCGGGCACACGCCGCCGCGCCAGGAGCCGCGCCCACGCGACCCCCGTCGTGTCGCGCGCGGCATCCTCGAGGCGCGCCGCGATGCTCGCTAAGTCCTCCTCACCACGCTGCCAGACCTCTTGTAGGTCGGCCAGCAGGTGACGCGAACGCACGAGTTCGGGTGAGAGCACATGCTCGGCCAGCGTCTTCGATACACCGCGCACGTATCCGCTGCTCGACGCGCCTGCGAGCACGGCGACGACGAGAGGCAGCAGGCGAAGGCCGCCCAGCAGGGGGTTGAGCGCGACGGCGGCGACGGCGGTGGCGGCGATCAACATGAACCCACCAAGCGCGGCGGCGACCACGCGTCGCGCCACGATGTCGAGTCCCATCAAGTCGTAGCGCACGATGGCGTAGGCCAGCGCCAACGGCAGCGCCACCACGGCCAGGGCCGATACGTCGTACGGCACGAGCGGATGACCAAGAACAATAAATGGCGCGAAAGATAGCAACAACACCGGCAGCATGGCCCCGGCGGCTCCAACGGACACAATGCGCCGTTGCCGGCGCAGTTGGATGTTTTCATCACGGCCGCGCAGAAATAGCGCGGCCAAACCCAGCAGCAACCCGCCAGGAAAGACAAGACCGCCAACGGCTTGAACAATCGCATAAGGCAGGCCAACCAGCAAACATAACGCATAGGCCGGCAGTGTCGCTAACGCCGCGGCAAGCAGCACGATGAAAGGCCGGCGCCAGCGTGGCTGCATGAGCCGATCACGGGGGAAAGAGAGAAAAAAGGCGGACCAGGCCACGGGAAACAGCACGGACCCGGCGACAAAGGCAAGCCGCATAGCCCACCCCTGGCCGTCGAGAGCCCATGCATACCCTAGTAGAGTGAGAGCGCCGGTCGTGGTAAGAACAGCTAGTAGCAGTGGGGTGCGCGCGCTACGGCCATACGACCACACGATGCCCCCGACCAGCAAGAAGAGTACGCCAACCATGACAAGCGCCTGCCCCATTAGCGTCGGTCCCAAAACTGGCCGCGCGCGTTCTGTAAAGATGCGCCGCACGCCAGGCCGTTGTACAATTAATAGCCGGCGCTGTATCAAATCTACGTACGGAACGTTGGCATTCTCGCCCGACCGCAACAAGTGGTCTCCCGGCCGTAGGCCAGCGGCTAAGGCGGGTCCATTGGGGTCAACCCACGTCATAACGCCGCGCCGGTCGACATGCGCCCCCCAATTCGGTATGGAGGAATGCGCGAACAGCGCGACGCCGTCGACGGCCACATAGATAAGCAATACGACACAGGCGATCATTACACGTAGTGATCGCCTGTGTCGTGTCGAAGCCGCGCGGCTTGTAGTCACGTCGCCGCCTCTACAACGGCGCCGCGTGATGGCAGCAATAGCCCGAGGGCGGCGCGCGCAAAAGCGGGGTCGGGACAGAGCGCCGCGACGTCTTCGAGCGCCTCGCGTGCGCGCGCCCGTTCCGCGTGTATCAACGCATAGGCAAGTTGGATACCGCCCTGCCATACCGCGGCGTCCAACGTCTCCTGTCCCCGCCAACGACGCGCGATCGCGATGGGGACCGTCTGCTTGAGCCGCGTCACATCGCTCTTGCGCATACTATCCTCGGCGTCGTGCATGTCATTGTCGAGTTGCGCCAGCAGGCCCAGGGAGGCGCCAAGGCGCCCACAGCATCCGATCAACTCGGGGTTGTCGGTACCGAAGGCGGCGCCGGCGCGGCAGCACGCCTCGACCAACGCGCCGCCCTTGCGACGGGCGATGTCGAGGCACTCCTCAACGGATAGCGGGGCGCCGCCGGCCGCGCTGAGGTCGAGGTGCTGCCCGCCGGTCGCCACGGCCAGACCCTCCCATAACGCGTCTTGAGCCCGCCGATAGGCGGCGCCGATTCCGTCGGAAGCGGCCAGCTGTAGGACGGTATGCGCGAGCGCCAGCAGCGCCGTTGCCGCGTTGAGCGCGATTGGCAGGCCATACCGCTCGACGATGACGGAGCGATCGCCATCCTCGATGTCGTCACAGAGGTCGAGGGCGGCCACGTACAACTCCGCGGCCGCCGCTGCGGAGAGGGCGGGACGCCACTCCCCGCACGCGGCGGCGCAGCAACACAGCGGAAAGAGTACCCACGGAGTGAGCCGCCCACCGAGCGCTCGCAGAGGCTCCGTGAGCGCACCGGTCGCAACCGCGGTTAAAGCAGGGGGCCACGGCGCGGCGCTCAGAGTCGCACGCAAAAGCGCCTGCACCGCCTCGAGAGCGTGCGCCTCATCAATGACGGAGGCGGGCTCCGCGTCGCCGCGTACCATGGTCATTGGACGTACTCTTCCGCCACTACCACCAGCAGCCGGCGGGACCGACAATGGCGGAGTTGGGAGCGGCGACGGCGGCGCAGAGCTGCAGGGCGCCCTGGCGCTCGGGACCGGCGAGGCCGAACAGGCTAACGGTCCGCTCGGGGTTGCGCAGCGCGCTCTGGCGGAAAGACTCATCCTCGGTCAAGCGGCGGACAAAAGACTCTAGCTTCGCGATCATCTGACTGTCTCCTTGTCTATAAGCCGGGACTTCACTCATTCCTTTTACCGGCTCGTGCTAAGTATAGGCGTACTCATCCCCCTCGCCCTAGTACCTATTCGGGCTATCCCTGCATACTCATTAGTAGTCGGTTACTACTCGCCGGACGGCGCGCCTACGGCAGTCCCTGTAGCTTGCCCCGCCGGCGCCCTAACACTATGATGGGCCTAGACTCCTACTACAGGCAAACGTGGTGCGAATGAGTCAAGTTTACGCGACGAGTTTGGCCTGGTCAATCCAGCGGTCGATGGATTCCTCGACGTGATCGAAGGAGGGGCGTAGCTCAGGGTCG
>JAABUM010005675.1_pt1 | contig 12896 bp, 24 predicted proteins | sample 5559161 | NCBI WGS metagenome assembly JAABUM01 (sample SAMN10711868, study PRJNA513369) | rock metagenome | isolation source: Antarctica rocks | place: Antarctica: Victoria Land, Siegfried Peak nord | reverse complement strand
GGGGCGAAGAAGGGATTACAGGGGCAGCGGCCCCGTGGACTGATGTTGAGGCAAAGTAGACTAGTTGTTACTTGAGCGTGCAGTGAGGATGCTGGACTTTGGGTCGTACAATAGGTACTCGAGCACTGCACACGAGGAAGATCCGGCAGGCTGATTCGTGCGTCTCGTCCAGAACGTGGCATTGATGTGAAGGCCAATTCGGCACCAAGGGCAGTAGGTAACAATGCAGCCGAGTTTCCAAGATTGCCACGCTGTCTGCGGCAAGACCGACCTGAACACTGAGCCAACGACACCTTGGAGTGCTACACATCCTTGGCACAGGTATACACAGGCAATCTGAGCTTCTAAAGACATGCAAAAGCTGGAGTGCGGGACCGCTGCCAGATTGGGCAGCGCAATCTGACAGAAGGAATGTCTCAAAGATACAGTCGGTCGATATTTCCGATATTTCCGGGCACACAGCACACGGTCCGAATATCGAACCACCTATCAGCATTATGGCGTAGGCAGCCTGGCGCGGATGCCGCTGTCTCTGCTGCCGCAAGAGAAGTCGCGGCTGAAGTACTTCCGGCCAACCGGCGTCGATGTGAAGGTTGCTCAGTTGCCGTCGACCAGGGCAAAGCCGTCTTCGTCAGACAGCGACTTGGCCGATGGCGAAGACTCCAGGCGGTCCTGTGCTGCGCCTGCGTCAGGCCAACACAGTCACGTCACCGAGCCTTGCACGGCCCCTGCGCTGCACCACCTGTGCAATCAGGTGACCTGCATATGCAATGGGCCACAGTGCAGGACAAATCGCCAGGTGAATGTCACCTGCCGACGCGGTGGGGACTTCTGTGGCGGTCTTCTTGGGCGTCAGCAGAATTGACTCCATCTGCCCCGCATATGGCGCCGGGCTGCTGGTGGCAGGACCTGTGTTAGTGGCAGCAGCGGCTACGGCCGGGGGAGCGGCTGCAGCGGCGATGTCCGCATGCAGTGCGTCCGCTGCTCGGCCGGCATCTGCAGGCTTTTTCTGGCGCTGCGCAGACGGCGGCAATGCCAGCTGCGCAGCCGCAGGAGTGTCGCTGCTGCAGTTGGCGGCTTTGCTGGCCTGAGGGCCGGCCGTCGCCGCAGTGCAGCCGCTGCCGCGCTGGCTGCCGCTGCGCTGGCCGCTGGCGCGCTGGCTGCCACTGCGCTGGGCCCTGCTGCCGGCAGGCTTGCCATAGCTGTGCTGGCCGCCACTGCGGTGTTTCTTCTCGTATTCCTCCTCAAACCAGTTCCCCAGGGCTGCCAGTCCGAGAATGCCGGCGACCACGGTAATCCAGACGCGTTTGCGAGCGAGCCACTGCCAGAGCGATTTACGCCAGGACGACACGTGCGGGTGAACCCACTCGAAGTACGCCTGCGCAACCATCCACAAGTTGCTCGAGTCTCTGGCACGAATTTTGTAGGAGGTGCCGCTCGAGCTGCGGATGACATGGAAGCTGAAGATGATTCGGCAACTGGCACATCCTTGCGGTTGGCGCTGAGCTGTGTTGCCGTGCCAGCACCAGCGCAGTTGCTGATGGTGTGGGCATGCGCACCGTGTAGCGCTCGTCCACGATGCTGGAGAGCGGCGCAATGATGTAGGAGCGCACATTGCCGCGCAGCATCTTGCTGCCCTGCACGAGACACACCTCATGTGGCAATCATGTCCAAATCGACTGAGGTGACCATGCAGAGGAGCAGCATCTGCTGCCATCTCGCTGTTGTTGTGCTGCGTGATGGAGGCTGCTCAACAAACGATGGAGGCTGCCGAACAATCCAAGTAGTCACATGTGCCAGGCGGGAGAGAGCAGCCATGCGGGCTGGCAGCCGGACAGTGCTTGCGACCTTCTGGTGAGATGCAGCGCCACTGTGCAGCACCACTGTGATGTGTTGTTACACCTCGGGCAGATGGCCCTGCGGCAGTTCGACGCGGAACGTGGCGTCGGCAGCCCAGGTGGCGAGCGCCGCACTGCTGGCCGGTGGAGCCTGCACGGCCTGCAGCCGCTTGACGGTCGGCTCCCAGCGCGCGCAGGTGGCAGGGCAGAGACGGTTGGTATACTCCGACCCTGCAGCAAACACGGCGGGCACAGAGTTTTCAGGTGTCAGAAGGGCTCAGGCTACATCGCAGCACGACAACCGCCAATTGACGCAAGACGGCGCCCCAGCGCCCACAAGGGCCTGTGATGTTGACCTGTCAAGCTCTTCGTGACTGACCTCAGCCCTCGGAGGCCTGGCATCACACCTCAAAACGCTGTGCACGATGCGAGTCCTGCAAGCCACCAAAACACGCACCTAGCTTGCAGGCGCCCCCATAGCATTCGCTGGACCAAATGTCCTTGGGCACGTAAGTTGCCAGATAGGTGCCGGGCCGGCTCGCCATTTCCAGCGACAGCGTGCCCGGCTCGCCGCTCAGCCCCCGCTTCAGCAGGAACGTGTGCGTCGTCCGGGCCTGCTTGCCTGCAGGATGGTGCGTCAGCACCGCCTGGCGCTGCGCAACAGTGAGACCCAGACGTTGGCTGCAGCCTCAGCATGGCTGCACTGCCAGCAGATCCCTGGCTTGTGTAAGCTTGAAGCTTTGACAGTGCAGAAACACAATCAGAGACACAATCTCGCCGCTGGCTCATCACGTGTTGAACACAGGCAGGGAGTGATTGCCACCAGTGCCGCACCCACCTGGAAGCCATTGAATTCGCGGTTCCACAAGCTGGGCTCGTCTATGCCAACAAATAGGTCAGGGCTGCCGGCGGCCTCAAGGGACACCAGCTGCATCGGCGTTCCAGACCGGCGCAGCGACTCCTGCAGCGTTGCCAGCGACAGCGGCTGCTGCGGCCAGCTGCGTGCAACCACACAGCAGGTGCACGGTAGTCAAGACAGCGCATTTGTGATGCCTGCGATGCTGGCACTAACCAGATGCGTCCATAGCACTAGGTGGTTCGTCACTGGCTCAAAGAACGTGACGTGTGCACCTGTCCTTTGACGTGGACAGCCCGGGCACTAGGCGGAAGGTGGCATCCAGCGCGTCGGCATGGTCTACAATCTCAGATGCGTACAGGCCGCCGACGTCGTGGCGCAGGAAGACCCCATGGGACGCCCACGCCGGCGCCAGCGACAGGTGCCCTGCGGTGCAGCAAAAGCCACAGGACCATAGGAGTTTGGGCAGAGTTCTCTGCCATCATGCCATGTGGAAACTGGGTGGGAGTATCATTAATTGAAGGCCTCCTGACCGTGCATCTCGCTGACGACATGTGTTTGGCTGCCACCCTGCGGATGTTGGGAGCTCGTGCAGCATGGTCCCACCTTCAGAGGAGGCAGGTGACACCAGGGAGGTGATCTTGGCGGGGTCAGCGACGATGACGCGCGAGTCAGACGTGAGGCCGGCATACAGGTGTGGTCCGATGAGGACAGACTTGAAGACCTGGAACACAGGCCGCGCATCCTGCGCAGAGAGGGGCTGCTGGCGTAACGCCACACCCATCTCGCCCAGCTGATCAGACGCACTGCACACGCATGGGTACGTCTTTGCAGGCTGCATGCGTCTGGGCAGGAGCAACCAGGCAGGGCGCAGCGGCTGCTGAGGTTGAGCTGGGGCATCGCACCTGCAGCGTCTCCAGACGCGGCTGCATGGGCAGCTTGATGTCCAGCCGCTGGCCTGCACCAGGGCATCAGGCAGAACGCTCGACTTCGGAGGCAGATCAATCATTAACCTGTCACACGATGGTCATAGTCACGAAGTTGCACTGCTCCACAGCCAGTCAAGCCTACCGTGCAACCTTTCTGGGTAACATGCAGGCTGCTGCAGATCCATGCAGGGCACCGCACACACCTGATGTGAAGGCGCTGGTGATGGTGCAGTAGCCCTTGGCGTCACCGGCGTCGAAGGAGCACTGCACCCGCTCGCCGTCCAGCGATGGTTGGACGGCGTCCGGGTCCGTCCACTCCGGCATGCGAACCTGCCGGGGGCACAGTCAAACATCGTTTGGTCTGTGTGAGAGCTGTCGACTTCCTGGTGATGCAGAGTTGCATGATGTGCGAGCCAGATGCTCAAGGATGAGCACAGCAGGGGCTGGCTCCCGCCACTCTTCTTCAACCAAGAGGAACAGATGCGCTGTACTAGTACGCTGTACCAGTACTGCGAGCTTTGCTGCTTGAATACTGCTGCAGCGATGCACACATTAGCGGCGAGTGATCCAGCTGCATGCTGACCTTGAGGCGGATTATTTCGGCCTTGGCGCGGCGCATGCCGGGTGGCGCGGGGCCGCCCACATCAAATTTCAGTGAGGCGGTTGCAAAGCCGTCGCTTCCGAGCAGCGACGAGTCCAGCGTGATGTTCAGGTCCAAGGCCTCCCACCTGTCCTTTCAAAGGACACTTTTGTCTCAGCGGAACTTCGATAGTAGATGTTATTTGCTTGTATCTTGAAATGCTTGGATGAACATGTATTATCCACATCACAGCCACACGCGGAGAATGCGGATGGGGACGGAAGGCTCATGAGGGCCAGCGGCACCCACCGCAGCGTTGATGGCAGCAGCTGATTGACGTACAGCACCAGCGGCGCGTCGCCCGCCTGCCTGCGGGTCGACGAGATAAGCATGGCTGGAGTGAGACCTTCACAGTGAGAAATCCACTTCCTTAGCAGGTCAGCAGTCCTGACGGTAGGTTAATTCAAGCAGGCTGATCAGTCGCGCCGTGTGCAGTGCGTCATGTGCTCGGAATCGACGGCGACATGCCCTGCAGGTGGAAGGGCACTCTGACTAAGAACGGAAGGATTCAGGCGCGTACCTCCAGAAGAAGATGGAGTCGGCGAGCTTGGCCAACGATTCAACAGCTGTTCCGTAGCAGCACCAAAAGGAGGAGAAGCGGTAGCCCCAGCCGTGGAAGTTGTCGGCCTTGACGACGCCGGCGCGCCCCATCGGCATGTGGTACAGGTACACCCCTGCAGAATTGGCAAGCACTCGTCTGCATGCGGTGCATCCACTGTGCGTTTGTGCATCCACTGCTGTGCCTTGTGCTGGTGCCTTTACTAGCAAAGATGCTGAGATGGCAGCCAAGTTTGAAAGGGGATCAGCCTGCAAAGGGTATGTATGTGTGCTCTAGGTTCAAGCACATGCGGCACTGTGCACATTTGAACAAGAATCAAACCATCATCACCTGGGCCGGGCTTGTTGGTGTCGTGCCTCGAAGTCGCAGCCGGCTCCGGGCGATGATGGCGGCTGTGCAGCGCTGCCAGGTACCGGCTCCCGCTACTGCAGCATTCAGGACGATTAGCTGCAGTGACTCCGGCCAGGTCACTGCGCAGCTGCCAAGGATTAAAGCTGTGAACAAGTGCGCCAGCTGCTGATAGTGATCGAAATTCCAGCCGCACCTGCCACTGAGCGCAGGATGATCAGCGTCAGCCTCGAGGCGCGGCTCGCTCTGCGGCAGCTGCGGCGGCATGCGCGCGATGCCGAGGATGCCGTTTGTCAGGGCGCGCTCGTAGAAGTCGGCGAACTTGCTGCTGCCGGTCCAGCGGAACAGGCTGCGGGCGAGCTTGAGCGCGTTGTACGTCGTGCACGTCTCCTGGGTGTTGATGCCCTTGTCCTGCGGTTAAAAGGGTTCGACACATGTCACAGTCAGGGTGACTGCGCACTGACGTGATTGAAGATGGTCTCACATCGATGACAGGCTTATGGCCACTGCAGTCCCACAGTCACAGCACATGAACGAATTGGGCGCTCATATGCACCTACGGTCACACAGCGAGGCCCAGGTCATCCGTTCCTGCAGCGCTCCAGCAGCGCACCTTCTCAAAGGAGGCGCCCAGCTCCATGGGTGCCCCCCAGAACTCGTTGTCGTTGCTGCCGCCGCTCGCGTAGCTGTGCGCTCCCGTCAGGTGGCCATAAAAGTTGACCACCGCTGCTCGGCTGTCGGCGTCGCCGGTGTGCTCGAAGCGCGCCGCAAAGCCGTTGACCTGGGCGAGGTGCCTGCACGAACAGGCATCCTACTCGTCATGTGCATGCGTCAGGTGCATTCACAAAATGCAAAAGCAAAGCACAGGCAGCCAAGGCGTATTTACATACATGTTCTCATGTTTGGTTTGCAAAAGGTCTGTTCAAGACGCACGTATTAGCGTGTCGGTTTGCCAGGACATCCAGGTTCTTGACCAGCGGGTCATAGAAGGTCGCCTTCACGAACAGGTCGCCCACCCTGTGGAGAGACATGTCACGGGCAGCCTTTGAGTATATGGTGCTCATGCAGCCGCAACTCGAATCAGATGTAGCTTTCAAACTGCCAAATTCTGAATCATTGGGCTCACCGCAGGTAGTCGTTCTCGTGGGTCAGCGAGTACAGGTTGGTCAACACCTCCTGCATGCCCCCGTACCTGCGGCAGCAGTTTTGCACATAGTGAAGCGGTCGTCAGCAGACATGATCTGTGACTGACATCCACATGTGCTGATGCGTGCTACAGTGCAAGCATGCAACACAGTTGCAATGCGTCGTATGATGTGTTGCAGCAGCTCGGAATGGGCACGCACTCTGTCTCCAGCGTCTCGTGCCAGCGGGCGGTGCCATTGACCCGGATGATGTCCTGCAGCCGTTTTGAAGCACCTCAGCCACAATGGACTGCCAGCGAAGCTGTGCAGGCACATGCATGCCGCAACACTTTGAGGAACATCGACCAAGTCCATCGGCAGCGACGCACGTCGACGCGCGTAACAAAGTAGTCGGCCATGTCGAGGACGATGCTGAGCGCCAGATCGTTGTCGGCCAGGAGGTACTGGTCCAGCAGCCCCGCCATGAGCTTGTGGATCTGCACCACCAAGTCCATCCTCACTGCGGTGCTGCAAGAGTTGCTGCGGAACAGAAGCCAGTATTATGCAACATCTGTGTTCAAATGACCATGCGTGTGTGGCACAGGAAGGTTGGGAGGTACGATATCAATCACAGGTTTCCACACAAAGTTTCATCTGATTCTTGAGGCCTGCGCACACCACGTAGAAGGGCGCCCAGACCGGCTGCAGGTTCTGGAGACGGTCGAAGTGCTCGGTGGGGAAGGCGGACAGGTACCCCGTGCCAATTGCATCTTGCACCTGCGTGAATGACTGAATGTAAGCAAAAATGGCGAACGGATGTGGGCACGCAATGTGCATTGTTTGCAGCAGGACAGCACAGCATGCTGGCGCATGGCATTGAAAACCCGGCTCCACCACACCTTCTTGAGCTCGCTGACCAGGTACTGCGACTTGTTTCCGACAGCCTCGTCTCCTGTAGGTAGAAGTCCGAATCAGACTCAGAAAACCTATGTCTCCGCATTGACAAATGCACAAGCACCATGCCAATGACCGCATCGGCACTCCTGCTGCATGCCTCACCAGTGTAGTTGAAGAACAGCGCCGTTGCGGAAAGATAGTGACCTGCGTCAGGAGTAGTTTGATATCTTTACCATGCTTGGAAATGCACTCGAATGTCGCAGAACAGCGGCACTTTGCCGCATGCTGAATCCCGCACCTGTGAATTCGCCTCGCACCTAGGTCAAAGACACGTACCAGCGCTTGGATACTGACAAAAAGAAACAGTCGCACAGGAGGATTCGTTTGCATGCATAAATACCTCCACTCCAGGGTCCTCCCATGAGCGCCAGTACGGCGAGCCCTGGTCGTGTGCCAGACCAGCGTTCTTGCGGAAAGTCCACAGCAGCGAGTCCGGATCGATCATGAGTAGGAAATGGCGATTGAGGTCCGCTGCTCTGGCTGCTGGCGAGTCTGGCGCGAGCGTGACGCTGCCGAGCGGAAAATCGTGTCTGAAGGTGTCTGGGCCGGATGAGACATCGCTGCCAGCGCGTCTGATGGGTGAAAGAGATGCTGATGCTGCTGAAACCAAACAAAAAGCAGAGATGAGGATCAGCAGCTGAGGTTTTCCGCGCTGCATAGCGGAGGAGCACAACCGCACGCGCGATGCGGATTCAAGATCGAATGGTAGCCAAGCAGCGAGTGCGCCGGTCACTCTACAAATAGACGCCTTCCATGATCTGATATCGAAGTTTTGAATGCGGAGGGTGTCTGAAATGAAGAACAAGCACGAGCTTGTCAGCGATAAGTTATAAGAACTATGCTAAGTAGGAACTTCTTACTTGGTTCCTGCTTAGTTGTAAGAAACGAACCTCCCCCGTCGGCAAAGGCGATGCAAAAAACAAAACAATTGTCCTCGCAGCAAGGGGACTACTCAGCGGCTGAGCGCACTTGCTGCTCTGCTGCCAGCTCCATGCATATCAGCTTTTACTTTGCTGCTACATGTGCAAGTTAAGCCTTGTGCAGACAGCCGAGCGTTGCCGGCCTCACGTTGCCGTACTGCTCAAATCCGCAGTCACACACCGCTTGTTGCACTCCTTAACCACAGTGCTCAGCCTGAGTCAGGTCCTTGCTTGCTCAAAGATCATAAAGGGTTGACTGAAACGCAGATCAGCCCTTTCTAGCCATACAAGAACATCAGTTAGTATTCATCACCAGTTGAACCAGAGTCTCGACGTCAGACAGAGCACAGCGGTCATGGCGCAGCCGCTGGCGCTGGACAGCGCGCCGGCAGGCCAGGGCGCGGGCTGGCGCAAGGGGCAGGATCTCATTGATGCGCTGCCGTATGTGGACCGCCTGACACCGGAGGAGAAGCAGCGGGTGGACAAACTCATCCAGGAGGAGGCAAGAGCTCTTACGAAATCTTGACATATTGTATCTTGCAAGGGGCTGGATGCTTGCGAAGACATGGTAGGCACGCCAGGCGCACAAGGTATGGGGCGTGCCAGTTGTTCGCAAGCGGCTGACCACCACAGCGTCTCTGCGCACCACGCATCACTGCTTACCGCCACACTGCCCTTGCGACCTGGACCGGCACTGTGTAGAGCTGGCACGCTGGCGCCGACAACCAGCAATTTCCCTCGCAGATGAAGAACAGCACGCAGCGGCCAGCAGCCTACCTCAAGGACCTGTCGCCGGCCTACGAGCTGAATCTCAAGGTGGGCTCGGTGCATTGGAAGCTGCTACGTGACACACAGCTTGGCTGCCATTGCACCCGCTTGAGCACTCCGGCGGCAGCCGCATGTTCTGCACACCTCTGCGGCCAGCTGAAAGGCTGACACCTGGCGCTGCAAACCTCTATGCAGGGCCGCCCGGTGCTGCAGGCGGAGCTGGAGCGGGTGCAGGAGGGCAAGCCCATGGAGGACCTGGACATAACGCGGTACCGGCTGGACAAGCCGCCGCTCGCGCGCCGCAATGACTTTGCCGCCTGGAAGAAGGCGCTCGAGAACGCGCACAGCCAGCTGGGGCACCAGTACAACAGGTGTGCATGGTTGGCGCACCAAAATGTCGACGTGAAAGCTCCCTGGCGACAGCAGCTGTTGTCTTGGCAATCATGTGCAGCGCTGCGTCGACACGCGCACAATGTCACAATTCAGCGTGTTCTCATATGCGTGCAGGGTGGTGAACCTCGAGCTGTTGCTCAAGTTCGGACCAAAGGCGTATCGCGTGCAGAACGCCAGCCTTGATGCGGCCAATAGTAGGTCAGTAGCGCAGGACTCTGCTGTGTCGCGCTCCGACTGACATGTCCACACCGCGGAGGATCATCCGACGACAATGCCTGTGCATGAGCAATGCAGCCTGTCAAATATAAAACACCTGGAAGATCAGCGCACAGCTCCGGCAGATGCCTCTACTCTTTCGCCAACTTTTGACGCAGGGTGCAATGGTTCTGTCCCCACAGGCTGTCGCAGGAGGTGGCGGAGCTGAAGCGGCAGATTGACGCCGTGAATCGGGAGCGCAAGCTGCAGCAGACGGCGGCGGGGGGCGAGCTGGCGGGTATGGAGGACCAATGGAAAGAATTGGTGGCGAAGAACGGCGAGATCGAGCGCGCCTGCCGCGCCATGGAGGAGGAGATCGTGCTCATGCAGGCCGCCTCGCACCCCGCACCCCAGTGTGTCGCTTGCTCATGCGTAATCTTTGCGAATCGAATCGGTGTGAGCGACATTCGGGCATGCCTGCCACCTCATCTCTAGGCTGTGCTTGTCGTGTATTCGGACATGAATGAGTGGGATGTTCAGCCGTTGGTGCCAGACGTTGCAAGGCGAATGGCGCTCTGCGCCATCTTTAACAGACCAAATGTGCCCGCGGTTCTGTTTTTGTTGCCCGAAGGCTACTGACGCGTGCCCTCGGTCTGCCGCAGGGCAGCAGCAGAGCCAGCGGACGAGGCTGCAGATGCGGTAGACGCTGAAGACACAGAGATGGAGGTAGCTGCAGAGCCTGCCGACGCAGCTGTGGCGGCGCGGGCGGCTGGCACAAACAGTGCAGCAGATGGGGGCGGCATGGCTGCCGAAGGGGAAGAGGGCGTAGCTTCGACGGTCTGATGTACCCACAACGTTGCACGCAAACGTGCGATGTCTTAACGGGGCAATGGGGAACTGTGATCTGGACACGAGGTGTCAAAAAGTTGGAAACCACCGGCGGCGTGCGGCGGCAGCTGTCGAATTTTCAGGGTGTATTGGCCGCCCTTGAGCGCCCGTTCAAATGTGCTCCGAAACAGTTGGCGACGCACGGGCTTGCAATCACGCCTGCAGCACCTTCGCACGCAGACTGAACTTCGCCGACAGCTGCACGAACACTGACATTCGCACCTTGACAGCTCTGTCAGCCGCCCGGTCGCCAACAAGCCTGAGTCTGCGCGGCAACGATCCCGGCCAACCCTCCGCTCGGGACTTCGGGCCTCTTCGCGGCAGGCCTGCGGCAGGGTGATCGGCGTGCATCTAGACTGGTCCTTAGGCTCATATAGCAACTGCGGCTGTGCCGCGAGCAGCTGTGTGTCTCGGCTCCGCTAGCACCTGACATCCGAAAGTCGACAGGTGACCAGCCTTGCGGACGGACTGGCCCGAACGGGGGCACGCAGTTTCCTCCCGCACATACAAAATGTACTGTATTGTGCTTCTGCCTCGTCTGATCCCGCAGCGTGCCATCAGATGACAAGGCCAGTGCTTACAACTCTGCTGGCACTCTGAGGCTGACTGCTCCTCGCAGGCGCGACAGGCCGGCCTTCACGCACCTTGTGCAAAGTGGATACCGACGTGGTGATGGCAGACGTCCTTCAGCCCCTTAACGGTGAGATGAAGCAAAGAGGAGTATCGCGCGCTGTGCGGCCCCCCTGCCAGCGCTGATGCATTTCGCTTGCTGCTTGCGACTGCCGGCAGCAGCTGTGCCTGACCTGATGCTCGATCGTGCGGCTGCAGGGGCAAGATCCCCCAGGGGGACACCCAAAGCCTCGCCTAACCGCAAAAAGGCAGCGCAGCATGCCAGCTTCGGCGCGCCGGCGGGCTACGGCGTAGGGCCGCGCGTGCAGCGGCTGCAGATGAAGCGCGCGGCGGACGGCAAGCGGCCGCGGCGGCACCAGGCGCGGCCGAGGCCGCTGACGGTGCGCCTGCTGCCGCAGCCGGCGCCGCCCGAGCCCTCGCCGCCGCCGCCGATGACGCTCGCTAAGACGCCGGCGTTGGCACGCCTGCAGCAGGGCGCGGGCCACGCCACGCCGCTGGAGGGCGTCCTGGAGATGGACCGTGGCTACGGCTTTGCGCCGACGCCGCTGGAGGGTGTCCCAGAGCGCTTCACCGCGCCGCAGTCCGCGCAGCCCGTCTCAGCGCGGCTGGCGGCGCTGCGCGGAGCAACGGCCGAGACAGCAGAGGCTGCATCTGACGGTGGCTCGGCGGCGACAGCCGCCACGCCAGCGCTGCTGGAGGGGCGCAACTGCGCACCGACGCCAACACTGGTGGCGCGGCAAGGAGAGCAGGGCTCCTCGCTGGCGACCGACGGCAGCACATGCCCCACTACTGGACCCACCACCGGGCTCGCCAGCGGGCGCAGCAGGTCCAGCCGCTCCTCCAGCGGCTCGCCGATGGACGGCTTCCTGCTGCTGCCGGCGGCATCGGCGGCCGGCGGCAGCTGCGAAACCGGCGGCGGCGGCAAGACGGGCGTGACGCAGGGCCGCAGCCGCTTCGCCGCGAGCGCGGCTGCGGACCGCGCTGCGGCTGCGGCGTCGGCTGCCGGCGCCGCGCTCGGGTCGCCCAGCGACGCCAGCGTCGACGACGACACCTTCAGCTTCGGCGTGAAGCAGGCGCCCGACACCGCCGGCAGCTCCAGCTCTGGCGAAGGTGCGCATTGATCTAACGACTTCACCTGCATTCTGGAGATTGCATCCAGATTGCATCCAGGATGTCGGCATGCAGACTGCTGCTGGTGCTTGCTGCAGCGTGCCACCTCCTCTCGTTCCTGTAACCTTGACGTGCCGCGCTTTGACTGAAGCAGCTCGCAAACCTGCACGAGGCTCATGCCCTATTGGCAGTGCTGCTGCAGCCAAAGCATGCCAAGGCCGGCTGGCAATGTCCACAACATCACGACACTTTCCATTCCCTCAGCAGTTTTCTTGTGGTGCACACAGGCGGCATGGACGCGGCGTCGCCAGCGGACGCCACGGCCGGCAGCATGCACCTGTGCCTGACGGAGTCGCCCACGTCGCCCGTGCCGCGCACGCGCTGGGACACCGTCAGCAAGGCCGGCAGCGCCCGGCCCCCGCGCTGGGCCTCGCCGGCGGCCGCCCCCGCCTTTGGCAGCCCCGCAGCAGCCTTCAGCCGCGCGGCGGCCACCGCTGGTAGTCCCGCCGGCGGCAGCCCCGCGGCGGCGGCAGCGGGCAGCTCGGCGGCCTGCGGCGGCCGCGCCGCCGCAGGCCGCCGCAGCAGCATCGGCGCCAGCGCGCAGCGGCTGCGTTTTGACGCCTCGCCAGAGCAGCCGCAGCCGACGCCTGCGCTGCGGGAGGAGCCTGAGACACACGAGCCCGCGCCGGCTGCTGACGGCGCCATGGCGCAGCCCGCTGCGCTTCACCAGTCGCCCACGGA
>JAABUM010005673.1_pt1 | contig 12898 bp, 13 predicted proteins | sample 5559161 | NCBI WGS metagenome assembly JAABUM01 (sample SAMN10711868, study PRJNA513369) | rock metagenome | isolation source: Antarctica rocks | place: Antarctica: Victoria Land, Siegfried Peak nord | reverse complement strand
TGTTGGATCGGAATGAGGGTTCGGTGCGAACGACTGCGGACGCGATCCAGGCAGTAATCAGGTTTTAGTACTACAGCCGGGTTTGCGCGTTACGCCTGTCTGGAGGTGACGTGGCATGGTGAGGCAACGGAACGTGTCAACGACTCTGGGCTCTTGGCCAATTTAGATGAAAGCGTCATAGCCAACCCTCAAAACCGGCAGGCTGTCCGGCGTTTGAACTAATTTGCTCGGCCTAACTTCATCTAAAGTGGCCAAGAGCCCGACTCTGATATGGCCGGGGGTTGGAATTTAGGCTTGGATAGTCGGGTTGGTTGTGCGGCATAAAACTCAGCGAGGCGGCCGGCTCTTTGATGCGATCGTGACCGGTAAGGATTGGATAACCGGCACGCTGTGTTTTTACGTTACGTAACGGATTATAGTGGGAGTGAGCCGGCGAGCCGCGACGTAGAGACGTGGCTGATGACATGCAAGAGGGCAGCCGGGAAAGGGGTGAAGCGCTACGACGATTGCGTTGGTGCCCGGGCCGGCATTCAGGCACGGTTGTTCGGCGTGGGCGGGTTGATCCAAGCGGCAATTGGTTTGTCGGGCGGGGTGGGTGGCTTGTTAACGAAGCGCTCCGGGTGGGTCCGGAACGCCAGTACGAGAGTGTGCTGGCGGGCGGCGTGAACGGCATCGGCCTGGCCGTAATGCACCTGGTCCGGGGTCATGAGGCCAATGCCGGCGTGGTGATGATCCTGGTTATACCAATCGAAGAACCGCCGGCAGAAGCTCCTGGCGTCCTCGATGCAGCCGAAGCGTTGGGGAAAGTGCGGCTGATACTTTAGGGTTTTGAAGTGGCTTTCGAAGAAAGGATTGTCGTTGGACGTGTGCGGGCGGTTGTGCGAGCGCGTCACCCCGAGATCGGCGAGCAGCAGAGCAGTAGCCTTGGCCTTCATCGGGCTGCCGCGGTCGGCGTGGAGCGTGAGCTGACCTGGCGGCACGCTGTGCTTGGCCATCGCGTCATCGAACAGCGGCCGGAACAGAATAGCGCTTTCCGCATCGGCGACACACCAGCCGATCACCCGGCGGCTGAGGATGTCGAGGATCACGTAGAGATAAAAGTAGCTCCATTTGGTCGGCCCCATCAGCTTCGTGATGTCCCAGGACCAGACCTCGTTCGGACGCTCTGCCAGGAGTTCGGGCTTCTGGTAGACGGGATGGCGGAGTTGCGCACGACGCTCGTGGATCTCGCCATTCTGGCCAAGCAGCCGATACATGGTGCGTATCGAGCAGTGGTAGACACCCTCATCGAGCAAGCAGGCGTAGATCTCGGCCGGCGCCTGGTCGGCGAAGCGCGGAGCGTGCAGCAGGTCCAGCACGGCTTGCTGCTGCGCCTTGCTCAAAGCTCGTGCCGGACGGGGCCGCGGGCGAAAGCTCACCGCCGGCGCGGCCAGGCGGGCACGACGGCGTTGCACGCTGGCGCGTGAAACCCCGAGTGCCGCACAGGCTGCAGCCATCAAACCGCCAGTTGGCGCCAGGCCAGCGATCGCGTCGGTCAAGGCTCGCCGTCGCTGGGCGCCAACGGGATGCCCAGCAGCTCCGCAACTTTTTTTGGACTTCCATGACGGCCTCGGCGCGCTTCAAGCGAAGCGTGAGGCGGGCATTCTCCTTCTGGAGAAGGGCCACTTCGGCCGCGAGCGGGTTGGGTTCGGCGATCTTTGGGCCACGCTTGGCCGGCGTCAGTGCGCCGAAAGCGCCTGCGTCACGTTGCCGGCGCCAGTCGGTCAGCGCCGAGGAGTAAAGGCCTTCGCGGCGCAGGATGGCGGCGATGCCGCCGGTGTCAGCCGCACGATCCGTGTCGGCGAGAATGCGCAGTTTGTCCTGGACGGTGAAGATCCGACGGTGCGGGCGAGCGGTAAGCTCAGGCGACGCCGAGGCGGGTGCCGCCACCGTCGGCCTCCGGCCTGCAGTTGTAGCGGCCGCCTCAGCGTCGATCGGGGTCGGGATCATGGGCATGAGCAAGATCATCCTTCAGCACCCTCAAGGCTAAACTTCCGGGAGGACGATGTCTCATTGTCATTGGCACGGAGGGCACTGCATCCGGGCGCGGGGCCTTGCGCGACACCATCACCCGGCTGAGCATCTCGCTCGCCCAATGGCGGACATGGCCCAGTTGCTGTTCTCCAGCACTTGGTGCGATCTCCTCCGCCTCTTCGGTGACGCCAGCGACGAAGCAAAGCATGCCTGCCACCTCGCCCAAGGACTGCGGCGGCAGTTGCGCGATCAGCGCCGCCACCGACATCTCCAGCACAAGGAGGCGGGCATCGTTGAAGGAGAGGTCCTGGGCATCCATGGGCAGCCGCACTTTCAAGGTTCAATCTGCTCGCTCAAACGCTTGGGGTTTCCCAGGCCTGGAACGAGCCACACTGCCGCTTCGGTTACCATGTGGAATGAAGGTGCTACAAGGCATGATCACAACTTCAGGTTTAGGTTTTGATAACCAGACCCTCTTAGGAAGTTTGTTCATGCCGCTCGGCCGGTGGCCGCTGCCGGCGGGCTGACCGCTGCGGGCCCGACCGGGTTCCTACTTGCGGCAGTGTCGCCGAAGCAGCCGCCGGCGCGTGCGGGATGCGCGTCCGACGTCGCGAGCGTCCGACTACCGGTAATAGCCCCGCCGGGCATAGTAGCCTCGCCTTGGCCCGTAGAACCGAGGCGCGTCGTAGTAGCGGGGGCGACCATAGAAGCCTGGCCGCCCGTAGAAGTGGGGGCGGCCATAATACCGCGGCCGTCCGTAGTAACCCGGCCGGCCGTAGTATTGCACCATCTGGACCAAGCTGTCCGCCGGCCGAACAGCCGCGACCATAGCCTCGGCGCGGGCCGGAACAACCGTGAACAGCATACCCATCACGAGTGTCGCTGCTGCCAAGTGCCTCGTCAGCACGTTCCGCACGGAATGCCTCCCTCATGTCGTGTCGCAGTCAGAACCAGCAGCATGGCATGATTAAGGCCGGCAGACCTGCCGTGTGAACGCACCCCGTAACCTGCGCGGGATGCGCGTGGTTCTACGTCGCCATCGCAGTCGCCTCGGCGCTACACGGATTGACCCACTCATGTCGTTCTGCAACGTTTCCGGGCCGCGCAGTCCTGCCCGGCCCAGGTTGGAGCACCGTCCCATGCGTCATCTGCTGATCGCGATCACCCTTGCGGCCGGCCTGGCCGGGACCGCCCATGCACAATCCGTGACGTGCCGCGACGGCACCGTGCTGTCCGGCTCGAACGCGCGGGCGCTGTGCACCGCCCATGGCGGCATGCCATTGGGCCCGGCGCTTCCGACAGCCTCCACGCCAGGCACCCCGCTGCCCAGCACGCCACAAGCGAGCCCAGCCGTTGGCGGCGGTCCCGGGCAAGTCTGGGTCAACAAGAGCAGCAAGGTCTACCACTGCCAGGGCGACCGCTACTACGGCAAGACGAAGCGGGGCGAGTACATGACCGAGGCGGCCGCGAAGGCCGCCGGGGCGCACGGCAGCGGCGGCAAGGCGTGCTCCTGACCGGGGCACGACACCCACGACCTATCCGATGCCGCTCCCTCTGCACCGGGCCGTTTCGAGCTTGTCGCGTTCTGGCGACCCCGGCGCCGGAGACGCCCAGGCTGCCTGCGTCGAAACGGCCGCCCGTCTCGTGCAACTCGAAGAGGCCCTGATCGCTCTGCTGAGCGGCCGCAAGGGTGCGGGCGAGCAGGCCCAGCGTGTGCTGGCGGCAAGCTGAACGCGACGCAGTCGGTCACTTCGCCACCGCTGGGCGCAAAGATGGCCGGCGCATTGTCGACCCAGCCTATTGCAGCCTTTCCCATGGCCGCGGCTCGATCCGCCTCAGCTCGTCGACCGCGGCAAGGATCCGCATCCAGGCTTGCCGCCCAGCGCTGTCGCCAGATGCATTGAGCGCGTCGGCACGCATCGCCGCATGGATCTCCGCATCCGCCCCGTGCTGGTCGAGCAGCAGCTTCGCGCACCGGTAGGCGTCGAGGTCATCCATGCGGCAACGTTAGGCGGGCTGGTGCGCGGCGATCAAGGTGAGAACCGTATTGCCTCATGCAGGAATGCTCCCGAGCCGTCGGGTATTGCCTTACTGGGATGCTCCCGTAGCATCATAGCTCCATTCCTCCATCATCACGCTTGAACGTGGCCAAGAGCGTTGCCGTTTGCCGCATACCGGCCAGCTGCCGAGGTTTGCAAACCGATCAACGCTCGTTGCGACTTGTAAAATGCCTAGCAGCAGGGTAGGATTTGGTCCTAGGCTGGGCATATTGTCCTGCGAGGGTGTGGACGCACGAGATAACCGGCGCGGGGAGGCCGCCAGCGTTGACAAATGTATCGCCGTCCCCGGCGACCGACGGCGCTCACCGCCTGATCGCCTACTACCGCGTGTCAACCGTCCGCCAGGGCCGTTCCGGGCTTGGGCTCGAGGCGCAGCGCGAGGTGGTGGCGCGTCACGTGCGATCGGTGGGGGCCGCTGCCTGATTGCGGAATACCGCGAGGTCGAGACCGGGAAACGCGATGACCGGCCCCAGCTTGCCGCGGCTCTCGCGGCCTGCCGCGTGCTCGGTTGCATCCTGGTCATCGCCAAGCTCGACCGTCTGAGCCGCAACGCGGCCTTCGTGATCAACCTGGAAAGCTCTGGGGTGGAGTTCGTCGCGGCGGACATGCCGCATGCGAACCGGCTGACGATCCACCTCATGGCCATCCTCGCCCAGCATGAGCGCGAGCTGATCTCGAAACGCACGACCGAGGCGCTCGCGGCGGCGAAGGCCCGTGGCGTCGTGCTCGGAGGCGCCAGGAACCCGCAGGGCTACGCGGCATCGGCGCGCGCGGCGACTGCGGTGCGATCAGCCCAGGCACGCGAGTGGGCGGCCAGCGTCACGCCCTACCTGCGCGAGGCAGCGAACGCCGGCAGCCGCACCCTCACGGCGCAAGCCGCCGACATGACGGCCCGCGGCGTGCGCACGCCGTCGGGACGCGGTCGCTGGCACGCAACCACCGTACGTCGCGCCCTCATTCTTGGCGACGTGGCATTCGCTCCTTGCGCAACGCGGTCGTGGTAAGATTGTCGACGTCGAACGCAGGTTTTTCAGCCTGAGTGTCGATCGGGGCGATTGTTGAACCCGCGCGATACTATCGCATTCAGCATCTTACGGAACTGATCAGCGCCAATCTGCACGGCTGATTGACACCCTCGACGCGAGCCAGCACTGTCGGCAACCTGTGTAGCGGCCTGGCATCCGCCGTAAGCCGTTCGGGTCGCAATAATCGGAGGGCTTTGCCCTCAACTATTGAAACGGAAGATGGACCCACAAGCACCGGGTGCATCCGATGCGAACCCGCGTCGGCTAGCGAATAGGTTGATAGGCTCATATGCATTGCCCGTGATTGATCACTGCTCCCGAGCGAGCGCAGAATGAAGTCCGCCAACATCGGTTGCAGCAGAAAGATCAGCCATGAGCATTGCTCAAACAAGGCAATCAGGCGTGGAGGAGCCCGAGAGACTGACCGCCCCACCTTTTCCGGCCACCTCTGCCGAATTCATCAATACGCTGGCTCACTTCCACCGGGCCGAGATGGGCCGAATGGCGGGCTGGCGAGACCGGATCGACCGAACGACAAACTGGGCCATCACCGTGGTGGCGGGGATGCTGTCGGTGTCGCTCTCGACACCAACAGCGCACCATGGCGTCCTGCTGTTCGCCATGGTGCTGGTGCAGCTGCTTCTCTCCATCGAGGCGCGCAGATACCGCTTCTTCGACGTCTATCGGACCCGGGTGCGTCAGCTCGAGCGAAACTACTTCGCCCAGGTCTTTGCGCCGGAGCCAGTGCTCGATCCAGATTGGGCTCGCGTTCTCGGCCAGGATCTTCGCAGGCCGACGTTTTCGATCAGCCTGAGGGCGGCAATGTCACGGAGACTCCGGAGGAACTACTTCTGGATGTTCCTCGTCCTGCTGCTGGCCTGGGTACTCAAGATCTCCTCGTCCACGCTTCATCAGGACGCAATTCATCTGGACACAGCGCAACCCACACTGGAGATGGTTCGGACCTTGGCCCTGGGGCCATTGCCTGGCTGGGCCGTGTTGCTTGCGGTGCTTGCGTTTTATGGCTGGCTCGTGCGCGCGACCTTCAGGGCTAATGTCGACACTGGTGAATTTGCGCACGGTGAGGTGCACGTGTGATCAAGCTTGGCGTTGCCGGCCTGCGCCTGCAGGTCCTGAGTCCCCGGATGGTATTGAAAAAACGCGTTACACTCACACGGTACCGCAGTTGGTTTGTTGTTGGGACGTTCAGGGCGGTGGATATCAACTAACCCTGCGCCGGCAAGGCAGCCGATCTTTCCTACTAAGATGGATGCTCGTTCGCCGATGGTGCGCAACATGGCCGGTCAGTGCAGCGGCCATGAGCGCACGATCAGCCAAGTGCCGAACACGACGACGAGGCACGACAGCGGCAGGCCGAGACGCCAGTAGTCACTGAACCGGTATCCACCGGGTCCCATCACGAGCAGGTTGTTTTGGTGGCCGACCGGCGTCAGGAAGTCACAAGATGCGCCCAGTGCGACGGCCATCAGGAAGGCGTCCGGCCCGTAGCCGAGGTTGCCCGCGACTGATGCGGCCACCGGCCCCATGACCAGCACGGCCGCAGCATGATGCAGGAACGGCGTCACCAGCATGGAGGCGATCAGGATGAAGCCGACCGCCAGGCTGCCCGGCAGATGGGCCGCGACGACCGTGAGCGCGTCCCCGATTAGTCCTGCCGCCCCGGTCTCCTTGAGCGCCTCGCCGACCGGGATCAGGCAGCCCAGCATGACAACGATCGGCCAATCGACGGCGTCATAAGCCTGCTTCGGGCTGAGCACCCGGAACAGCACGACGAGCACGGCAGCGACGAAGAATGCGACCTCCGCCGGGACCAGGTGCACGGCGATCAGCACCACCGCCGCGGCCAAAATGCCGACCGGTAGCAACCGCGGCCGCTGCTGCCCGAGCGCCAGGTTGCGTTCGGCCAGCGGCAGGCAGCCGAGTTGGGACAGCACCTCGGTCAGCGCTCCTTGCCGGCCCTGGATCACCACGGTGTCGCCGACTTGGAAGCGGGTCTTCTGCAGCCGGTCCGTGATCCGCTGCCCGCTGCGGCCGACGGCCAGCATGTTCACCTCGAACCGTTGGCGGAGCGAGAGCGTCTCCAGGGTCTGGCCGATCAGGAGGGAGCCCTCGGTGACCACCGCCTCGACGGCCTCCAGCTCGTCATCTTTGCTGCCGGTCTTTGGCAACGCGTCCGCGCCCAGCAGTTCGAGACCGCCCTGGTCGATCACCGGCTTGAGTGCGACCGGGTCTCCTTGCAGGATCAGCAGGTCGCCGGCGTAGAGCGTCCTGTGCCGTCCCGGGATGTAGCGGCCGTGCCCTTCCCGGATGATCGCCGAGACCACGACGCTGCCATCGCCCAAGGCCTCCAGCTCGCCAACCGTCTTGTCTGCAATCGGTGAGCCGGACGGCAGTTTGGCTTCGGTCGTGTAGGCCTCGATCTCGAACCGGCGCTCGGCCGAAGCCTGGCCATTGCGACCCTTCGGAATGAGCCGCCAGCCAAACGCGAGGAAGCCAATCGCCATAATCGAGAGCGGCAGCCCCACCGGCGTGAAGTCGAACAGCGTAAACGGGCGACCCTGGGTTTCCTGCCGCACGGCGGAGATGAGCAGGTTCGGCGACGTCCCGATCTGGGTGATGGTGCCGCCCACGAGCGAGCCGAACGCGAGCGGCATGAGGTAGAGGGACGGGGAACGCTTGCTGCGCTCGGCGGTTTGGATCGCGATCGGCATGAAGATGCCGAGCGTGCCGACGTTCTTCATGAACGCCGACAGGAAGGTGACGCAGGCCGTCAGAGTGCCGATCTGGAGCGAGGCGGTCCGCAGCCGCGTGAGCAGCCGACGCATGGCGGCCTCGACGATGCCCGAGACGGCGATCGCGCGGCCGAGCACCAGGACGGAGGCGATAACGATGATGACCGGGTTGGAGAAGCCCTCGAACACCTTCGCTCGTGGCACGATTCCGGTGAGCGCCGCGCAGGAGAGCGCCAAGGCCGCGACGATGTCGTAGCGCAGGCGATCGGAAACGAAGAGGCCCAGCATGCCGGCGACGATCACGAAGGCTTCGATCTGGTGCAGGGTCAAACGTGCAGGCTCCTGGAATGTAAATCGGCAGTATTGCGGAACCTGCCAGAGGCGAGCCTTTGCAACATCGGTCAGCGCTGACCGACACCGCTGCCCGGAGCTGATTGGTGAAGCGAGCCATATGGAAACCGGATCAAGCGGTCGGAGTCACCAGCCTCACAGAACCGGCTCAGCGAATGCCCAGCGTCCCTTGTCGAGCAAGGCAGCCGCGGGCGAGCCGCAGCCTTTTCCTGCAAGGCTTGCGGCAATCACAGAGCGAAAGCTGCCGGCAAACAGGCCTCAACTGCCGACCGGGTTAGCTCAGGGAGGAGCAGTATCGGCCGGTTCGAGATCGATGCAGGTCGACGTTCCCCGGTCATCCGAGACTATCTCGACGCGGTTTCTGTTGCAAATGGCGGAGCCTCCGCCTCGAATACCCGATATTCACTCGAAACATCCTGGCCAGTGGACGACGTCAAAGACCAATTTTGCCCAGCAGAGCTTTTACGTAAAGCTTATATCTTCCAGGCATATGTTTATATTTTTTTTATACTATAGATAAAATTGCAGCCGGAAAGCAGATTTTGTCGAAAACCATCTTGATTGCACGGGAGCTTAATGCAACGTGCCCGCATGGTAGAAATTATCCAGACTTCCTGTCTTGGGCCCAGCTGCAAGGCGCGCCTCACCGTAACGCTTGCGGGGGCGTTCACGCTGGGAATCGCCAGTGTATGTCCTAATACTTCGTACGCGCAGCAAGCGTCACCACCGGAGCAGACAGGCACGCCGGGCAACCCTGCCGTCGCGCCCGCCGACAAGCCCTATGTGGCTCCGGCCTCGTTCAGCGAGTGGGCCAGCAGCATCAAGCTGGGCCTTCAGGGTTAGGGTGGCATCACGGTGAACACGCTGTCCCCCGACAACCGGCGGAACTTCGGCCAGCTGTTCAACGACAACTCCAACCGCCCAATCCTGAACCAAGTTCTGGCGACCGTCAGCCGCGACGCGGACGCCAAGGCGACCAGTTTGGACGTGGGATTCAAGCTGCAGCTAATGTACGGCTCGGATGCCCGCATCGTCCATACGCTGGGCGTATTCGACCAGCTCATCCACGATCGCAACCAGCTCGACGTGGTGGAGGCGAACGTCACCATGCGCATCCCGAGCCTGTTCAAGAACGGGCTCGACCTGAAGGCCGGCATCTTTCCCACACCGTTGGGCGTGGAGCTAATCGATCCGAGGAACAACGCCTTCTACTCACACTCATATATCTTCAACTACGGCCTGCCCTATAAGCACACCGGGGCACTGGCGACGGCCCACGTTTCCGACCTGGTCGACCTCTACCTTGGCATCGACACGGGCACGAACACCTTCGTGGCCTATGGTGCCGGCGACAACGATAACCGTCCGGGTGGCACCGCAGGTATCGGCCTGAACTTCATGGCAGGTAAGCTGACCGTTCTGGCTTTGACCCACATCGGGCCGGAGAACTCGAAGCGCAACACGCCGTTCGCAAATGACGCGATACGCTACTTCAATGATCTAGCGGTGGTTTACAAGGCCACTGACAAGCTGACCCTGACTGCCGAAGCCAACTACGTCCGGGAAGACGGCTTCCGGGCTGAAGGCTGGGGCATCGCCGGCTATGCGGGCTGCGCACTCACGGACCCGTTCACCTTCAACGGTCGGGCCGAGATATGGCGGGACAACGCCAACTTCTTCGTCTCCACACCGGTTGCGGAGCGCGACTACTCAAACCTTCAACGGGGCGTTTTTTCCCGTTTTGTCACCGCATCGCGGCCGACCACCTATTCGGAATTCACCATGGGCGTGACCTACAAGCCCTCCGGCCTTCCGTCCCAGCTCAGCACGGCGATGGTCCGCCCGGAAATCCGCTACGACCGTGCGCTCAATAACTCGCGCTCCTTTGGCGACGGCAACGACCACGGCGTGGTCACCTTGGCGGCCGACGTAGTGATCGGGTTTTAACCACAAAGCGGCTGGACAATGGATAGCATGGATATTTCGACCGTAGCCCAGTCAGGGGCGGCCAATCCGATGCGCCGAGCCCTTGTCATCGGCGCCCTTGGTGTCGTTTACGGCGACATCGGCACAAGCCCGATCTACACGCTGCGCGAGTGCCTCAAGGCTGCGGGCGGGATGGTGAGCCCCGAGGTGGTGCTCGGCCTGCTCTCGCTCATTTTCTGGTCCGTGATGATCGTGGTGACAGCCAAGTATGTGCTGTTCGTCATGCGGGCGGACAACGCAGGTGAAGGCGGCATCATGGCGCTGCTCGGCTTGGCCGTGCACGCGCAGACGGATGGGCGGCGCCGAACCGCGCTGCTGATGGTCGGCATCGCCGGCGCTGCCTTGTTCTACGGTGACGGCATGTTCACCCCGGCCATCTCGGTTCTGAGCGCGATCGAGGGCCTGCAGATCGCCACTCCTGCGCTCAAACCCTATGTCGTGCCGATCACCCTTGTCGTGCTGGTCGGCCTGTTTGTTGTCCAAAGCCGCGGCAGCGAGCGCATCGGGGCCTACTTCGGCCCGATCATGGCTTTGTGGTTCACAGTTTTGGCCCTCGGCGGGTTGCTGCACATCGTGCGTGATCCGGGTGTCCTTGCGGCGCTCAGCCCCTTATACGCTGCCAGCTTCCTGTTCGGACACGGCTGGACTGGCTTCCTCGCCCTCGGCTCGGTGTTCCTCGCCATGACCGGTGCAGAGGCGCTCTATGCCGACATGGGCCACTTCGGCCGGGGTCCGATCCGCCTCGACTGGTTCGCCTTCGTGTTGCCGGCGCTGATGCTGAACTACTTCGGCCAGGGCGCCCTGGTGCTGGCCCACCCCGACACCTTGGACAACCCGTTCTACCGCATGTTCCCCGGCTGGGCGTTGTATCCCATCGTGCTGCTGGCAACAGCGGCCACAGTGATCGCGTCCCAGGCGGTGATCTCCGGGGCGTTCTCGCTGTCGCAGCAGGCAATGCAGCTCAGCCTGCTGCCCCGGCTCGACGTGCGGCAGACCTCGGCCGAGGCGATCGGCCAAGTCTATGTGCCACAGATCAACTGGCTGCTGATGCTGTGCGTGATCGGGCTGGTGCTGGCGTTCGGTTCATCGGACAACTTGGCCGCCGCCTATGGCATCGCGGTTGCGGGCACCATGGTGATCACCACCGGCCTGCTGGCGGTCGTCGCACGCCAGCTATGGTGCTGGAGCCTTCCAGTGACCGTTGTGGTGATCGGCCTATTCCTGATGGTCGATCTGACCTTCTTTGCAGCCAACGCCATCAAAATTCCCCAAGGCGGCTGGTTCCCACTGCTGATCGGTGCCGTCGTGTTCACGCTCATGTCGACTTGGCGTCGCGGGCGGCAGATCGTGCTGGAGCGCACCAGCGAGGACAATCCTCCGCTGAAGCAGTTCCTTGCCCAGCTCGATCCCGCCAAGCTGCCCCGGGTCGAGGGGACGGCAGTTTACTTGGCGGCGCGGCGAGAAACGGTGCCCTACGCGATGACGGACAACCTCAGGCACAACAAGGTGCTGCACGATCGTGTCGTGCTGCTCACCGTCATCACGGAACGAATACCCTACGTCGACGAGGCTGGGCGCATGACAGTTGAACCGCTCGGCAAGGGTTTCACGGAGATGACCCTGCATTTCGGGTTTGCGGAGGCGCCCGACGTGCCCACGGCGCTCGAGACGCACCGGACCGAGTTCCCAATCGACATCCCTGACACCTCGTTCTTCGTAGGCCGGGAAACGCCGGTGCCGACCATGCGGCCGGACCTGCCGCCCTGGCGCGAGAAGCTTTACGGCTTCATGACCCGCAACGCCGTGAGCGCCTCGAGCTACTTTCAGATCCCGCCCAAGCGGGTCGTCGAGCTGGGCACCCAGGTCGAACTCTAACCATGATTTATGAGAAAAATGAGACCGTCGAGCTTTGTCATGAAGCCGATGAGAGTTCTCCCAGTCCGTATCCGTATCCGCTTTTCATTTGGGAAGTGGGTCTCGTGATCGCAGGCTGCCTGTTGGTCGTCATCGCATGCGATTGGATCGCCTCGGTAACTTGACGAGCACACGTTCGCCGGCCAACAACATTCACCTGACAAAATTCAAAGCAGCAACAAATGCGCCCGCGCCTTCCTCCATTAACGCGCGAATATCTGTCACGTTCTTCCTCTCGTCGCATTTGCTGACGCGCATCGCCGGGCTCAAGGCGCGGCTGCCAAAATTGGAGCAACCAGCCGAAACTCTCGACACTTACTCGCGGCCAGCGTTAAAGGGCCAGAAGTCTGACGTGCCTGCCGGCGGCGAGCCGCCGCACCGGTGTGGCCTGGGCGCTGGAGCCGGACCCGAACCGCATTACTGATGCCAAGCTCGGGGTCTGCCCGCACTGCGCGGCGACTTGGCCGGTTGCGCCACAAACGCCGCACATGGTCTACAACCGCATCAAGCGACCGCCGGCGCTGCCCGACGTGACGCAGGTGCGGTTGTTTGGTGGACGCTGCGCCTGCTGCGGCGAGCGCGCTATTGCGGCAACACCGCATGGGACTTGAGCCTGGCCTGCCGTTCGGTCGCGCTATCGAGGCGCTGGTTGAGGTGGTTCCGTCCGATTAAGGCCTCATCCGGAAACAAGTGCTCAGACTGACGGCGTGTTTGGTTGCATGATGTAGTTCCATTCGCCGTGGAAGGCGTCGCGGCTGATGTTGAGGCCGTCCATTTCTCGATCAGACACGACGAT
>JAABUM010005670.1_pt1 | contig 12906 bp, 11 predicted proteins | sample 5559161 | NCBI WGS metagenome assembly JAABUM01 (sample SAMN10711868, study PRJNA513369) | rock metagenome | isolation source: Antarctica rocks | place: Antarctica: Victoria Land, Siegfried Peak nord | reverse complement strand
GGGGTCTTGCGTTCAGAACACCTGGCGCAGAAGGACGAACAGGCATCCGGCGATCGCCATGGCGGCCGGAAGCGTCATGACCCAAGCCAATGCCATCGCTTTCAGCGTGCCCCATTGCAGGCCCGAGCCGTTGGCGGCCATGGTGCCCGCGACCCCGCTCGAAAGAATGTGCGTCGTGGAAACCGGCAGGCCGTATGCCTCGGCGAGGCCGATGGTGCCCATGGCGACGATCTCGGCCGAGGCGCCCTGGGCGTAGGTCAAATGCGTCTTGCCGATCCTCTCGCCAACCGTGACGACAATCCGCTTCCAACCGACCATGGTGCCGAGCCCAAGCGCCACGGCCACCGAAACCTTGACCCATGTCGGGATGAAGCGCGTGCCGGCGTTCAACGCATCCATCAAGGCCTTGAGCTTGCCGGTCTCGTCGGCGCTGAACCTGGCAGGCGCCTTGCCCATGACGCGGATCGCATCGGACGCCAGATACATGTCGTTGCGGACGTTGCCGGTCGCCGCCGCAGGCACGCTATGCAGCGACCCGTAGTTCTTGACCGAGCTGGCGATATCGCCGGTCAGAACGGAAAGCGCGGCATAAACGTCAGGTTGGTTCACCACCTTGGTGCGCAGCGCCGTGCCGACTCGGTCGCGAGCGTGCGCCGCATCGGCGGGCGGTGCCACGTCGGGCGAGTGCGCCTTGAACACGGCCTGCGCCGTTTGCGCCGTTTGATGAAGCCGAGGGTGCTGCTTTCGGGGATGGCGCGGTTCAGCGCATAGGCGGTCGGGGCGGCGCCGATGAGGATGAGCATGATCAGCCCCATGCCTTTCTGGCCGTCGTTGCCGCCGTGGAAGAAGGAAACACCGGTGCAGGTGGCGATCAGCATGGCCCGGATCCAGCCCGGCGGCGGCTTGGTGCCCTCCGGCGAGCTGTAAAGCGCCTTGTTCTTGATGAATGTCTTGAACACCAGCAGCAAGGCGGACAGCACGAAGCCGCAGATCGGGCTGAACAGCAGCGCCTCGAAAACGTTCGCCGCCTGGCTCCAGTCCACGCCGGAGGTGGCCGAGCCGTTGGGGGCCATGAACTGGTTGGCCAGACCGACGCCCATGATGGAGCCGACCAAGGCGTGGGAGGAACTGTTCGGGATGCCAAAGGCCCAGGTGCCGAGGTTCCAGATGATCGCCGCGATCAGCAGGGCAAAGATCATGGCGTAGCCGGCGCCGCTGCCGACCTGCAGGATCAGTTCCACCGGCAACAGGTTCACGATGCTATAGGCGACCGCGCCGGTTGAGGTGAGCACCCCGAGAAAGTTGAAGGTGCCGGACCACACCACGGCCACCATGGGCGGGAGGCTGTGGGTATAGATGACCGTCGCCACCGCGTTGGCGGTGTCATGGAAGCCGTTGACGAACTCGAAGCCGAGGGCGATCAGCAGCGCCAGTCCGAGCAGGACAAAGGTGCCGGTCGCGAGGTTCGTCTCGCCGACCTTGCTGATGTCGTCGAGCACACTGAATGCCGTGAAGCCGAGGGCCCCAAGCAGCACGAGAAAGAAGACCAGTGCTCCGGCAACATGCGGTTTCGCGTCCAGGCGGGGGCGCGGTGACGCTGCCCCTGCATAGCCGCCGCCCATCGAGGCTTGTGACATCCCATCCTCATCAGAAAACCTGAAGCGGGCTCTAGCGGAGGCGACAATCGGCGAGCGTGTCAGTTGAATGACGTTGCGCAGGTGATGTTTGATCGTTTGGACCCACCATGCCGAAATGCGCATGGTGGGTGGCATTCCCTATCTGAACGACGGCGACCGGGTCGGGAACCGCATTGCCCTCGCCTGGCGCCAGGAGAAGGAATTTGAACTCATCGGCCGGGTCGCTACGAACGGGCTGTCGTTGCTCACCCTCCGCGAGCTTGCAGCGGTCGCGACCTTCTGACCACGCACGGTACGCCTTGCGAATTCTAATCATCTCGGACGCTTGGCGCCCTCAGGTCAACGGCGTTGTCCGTACCCTGTCGATGGTGGCGGCGGAGCTGACCGCCATGGGCCACCTCATCGAGGTGATCGGGCCCGGCCGGTTCCGCACTGTGGCGCTGTCGACCTACACCAGCATCCGGATCGCGCTGGCGCCCACGCGCCGGCTTGCAGCCATGATCGATGCATTTCGCCCCGACGCGCTGCACGTCGCGACCGAGGGTCCGCTGGGCCATGCCGCCCGGCGCTGGGCGCTGCGGCGCGGCATGGCCTTCACCACGTCGTTCCACACGCGCTTCCCCGAGTATCTGCACGCGAGGACGCGGCTGCCGGTCGCTCTGACCTACGCCTGGCTGCGCTGGTTCCACAATGCGGGCTCGGCGATGATGGTCGCGACCGCCAGCCTGCGGCGCGAACTGGCCGGACGCGGGTTCCGCAACGTGCGCGCCTGGACCTGCGGCGTGGACCTCGCGCGCTTCAGCCCGGACCTGCGGGCCGACATGCCTTATCCGCGCCCGGTGTTCCTGTATGTCGGCCGGGTCGCGGTCGAGAAGAACCTGCGCGCCTTCCTCTCGCTCGACCTACCGGGCACGAAGCTCGTCGTCGGCGACTGGTTGCAGCGCGAAGCCCTGGCCCGCGATCACCCGGCGGCGCACTTTGTCGGCGAGCGGCACGACGTGGCGCTGGCGCAGGCCTACGCCGCCGCCGACGTGTTCGTGTTCCCGTTGCTGGCCGACACCTTCGGGCTGGTGCTGCTCGAAAGCCTCGCATCGGGCACCCCGGTCGCGGCGCACTCGGTGACTGGCCCTGCGGCATCCTGGAGGGCGCGGCCCCGGGCGTCGACGCGCTGGACCATAATCTCCGGGCGGCGTGCCGCGTCCACGCTGAGCGCTTTTCATGGCGAGCCTGCGCCATCGCGTTCCTGGCGAACCTCGTCGTGGCCGGCCCGGGTGCCTGAAGCTGGGTTAGATGAACGCCCGGCGCAGCTGCTGGGACGCTGCGTCGATCAGCGTCACCGTCACGACGATGACCAGCATGATCGCGCAGGTCTGCTGGAACTGGAACGAGCGGATGATCTCCCACAGCAGCTGCCCGATCCCGCCCGCGCCCACCAGCCCGATCACCGACGCGGACCGCACGTTGCTCTCGAACCGATACAGCGAGTAGCTGACCCATAGCGGCATCACCTGCGGGATCACGCCGTAGACGATCTCCTCGATGCCGCGCGCGCCGGTGGCCCGCACGCCCTCGACCGGATGCGGGTCGATCGCCTCGACCGCTTCGGCGAACAGCTTGGCGAGGATCCCCGTCGTATGGACCCACAGCGCCAGCACGCCGGCGAACGGCCCCAGCCCGACGGCCACAACGAACAGCATCGCGAACACCAGCTCGTTGATGCTGCGGAACAGGTCCATCAGCCGACGCACCGGCTGCGCCACCCACCATGGCGCGATGTTGCCGGCGCACAGCAGTCCGCACGGGATGGCGCACAGGATCGCGAGCCCGGTGCCCCAGATCGCGATCTGCACCGTCAGCACCATTTCCTCGACATAGCTGCGCCACTGACTGAAATCCGGCGGGAAGAACTCGCGGACCAGCGTTACGATGTTGCCGCTGTCCCGTACCAGCTCGACCGGCCGGATGCCGGCGCCCCGATACGACCAGGCCAGCACCGCCAGCACTCCGGCATAGGCCAGCAGCCTCAGCACTCCGGGACCGCGCGCCTCCCGCACTCCCGCTGCCACGGCGTCGAGCGGCACTAGATGCCGACTTTGGCCATCTGCGCGTCAAGGTCCTTCAGCCGGGCGTCGATCTCCACCAACTTCTTCGTGCGTTCGTCGGCCGATAGCGTCGTGTTGGCCTCGGTCGTCAGCCGCTCCCGGAAGGCCGCCACCTGGCGCACCGGCAGCAACTGCGCGTTGCTGCTGGGGATGAAGCCGCCCCAATTGCCGAGGTCGGCCAGCACCTTGCGCTCATGCGCCACGTCCGCGCCGGGCCGGTCGGCGCCATAGGTCAGGAAGAACTGCCTGATCTTTGCTTTCTGCTCATCCGGCAGGTCCTTGCGCCAGACGATCGGATCGGCCGGGATGATCGGGCTGCGCCAGATTTCGCGAACCTCCGCAGCGCGTGCCGGCTGGTTCTTGCTGAACCGCTCAAAATCCTCGGTGTTGTTCGTCGCCACGTCCACCGTCCTGGTCGCCACCGCTAGCAGGTTGGCCTCGTGGTTCGAGGTCAGCACGTTCTTGAAGAACTTGCGCACGTCCACGCCATGCTTGGCCCAGGCGTAGTAGCTCGGGATCAAGAACCCGGATGTGCTGTTCGGGTCGCCGTTGCCGAAATTCAGCGTGCCCGGCGGCGCTTTCAGCAGCTGTTCCAGCGATCGATAGGGACTGTCCTTGTTGACGATCAGCAGCGAGTAATAGCCCTTGGTCCCATCTGCGTAGGTCTTCTGCGTGAACACCTCGCCCTCGGCCCGGTCCACCGCCTGTATCGCGCTCGCGTTGCCATACCAGGCGACCTGAACCTTGTTGAAGCGCATCGCCTCGATCACCCCGGCATAGTCGGACGGATAGAACCCGTTGACCCGGACGCCGACGGCTTTCTGCATGTCCTCCAGGAACGGCGCCCAAATGCTGCGCAGGTTTTGCGAGCCCTCGGTCGCGATGATGCCGAAGTTGATCTCGGGCGCGTCCGCGGCCTGCACCGCGAGCGGCCATGCGAGTGCCGCGCCGAGCGCCAAGCGCCGGGTGAGTTTCAGCATTGCAAATCTCCTGTTGAGGTTACGCGAGGACGAGGTCTGGCACCGCCGGGGCCAGCACGGGGGTGGCGGCCCCATAGATTTCCGCCAGCAACGCCGGCGTCAGCATGGTGGGAGGGCCGTCGAACACCACGCGGCCGGCCTGCAGCGCCACGACGCGATCGCAATACTTTATCGCCACGTCGACCTGATGCAGCGACACCAGCACGGTGATCCCATCCTGCCGGTTCAGCGCCGCCAGCGCTTCCATCACCCGCCGGCTGCTCTCGGGATCGAGCGAGGCGATCGGCTCATCGGCAAGCAAGACTCGGGCACCCTGCACCAGGGTCCGTGCGATCGCCGCCCGTTGCTGCTGCCCCCCCGACAGCGTCGACGCCCGCTGATGCGCGATCTCGGCGATGCCGACCCGCGCGAGCGCCTGGTGTGCCGAGGCGCGCTCGGTTGGCGGGAACGATCCGAACAGCGTGCGCCACAACGGCAGGCGCGACAGCGAGCCCAGCAGGACGTTGGTCAGCACCGGCAGGCGGCCAACGAGGTTGAACTGCTGGAACACCACGCCGATGCCGGCCCGGGTGCGCCTGATCCCGCTCGCCAGCCGCCCGTCCGCCTGCACCAGGGCGCCGTGCACGGCGATGCGGCCGCCGCCGCGGTCTGCCAGCATCAGGCCGGCGATATGCCGGACCAGGGTGCTTTTGCCCGATCCGGACGGGCCAATGAGCGCAACCATCTCGCCGGGCCACAGCTGCAGCCGATCGATCTCCAGCGCGCGACGCCTGGGCTGCGACCCGGCGACCCGGCTACCGCCGAACGTTTTGCATAGCCCGGCGATCTCGACGGCAGGAAAGGACACGCGGCACACCTATTTGGACGCGCCTGCATTAGCGAGCTTGGTGAGAATTCATGATGAAGGATCGATTGCAGTCGAGTGACAATTGAGCTGGCTGCAGATTTGCCTGGTCGCGTGCTCGCCAGGGCCGAAACCCATACCGCGCATCCAGATTGCACGCTTAAAGACAGTCCTTCCCCGCATGCTCCTGAAACAGATCTGAGATCCGAACCGAGTGGCTGAGCACCTGCGTCGACCTGTGCCGTGGCATCTCGACCATCCTCCATATGGACGCACCAACTGCCGCGCTCCCGGTAGGAACCTCGAGCGCGGGGTGTGCCCGGCGAGATCCGCTGCCGCCAGCCTGACCTGTTTAAGAAATGCCACCTTGGTTGTCCGAACCGTTCATGGTCCATTGGACCCGGGGGCGACGTAAGAAGGGCGGCCATGGCGCCTATCGTCGACTCGAAGTGCTGAAAGAGAGGGTCGTTCCGTGGAAACCGAGTTGAAACTGATCGTTCGACCCGAACACCGGGCACGGCTATTGGAGCACCCGAGGCTCCAGGCAGCGCAGCAAGCGCCTCCCAGGCAGAGACACGAGGTCACCACCTACTTCGACACGCCCGACCTCGCCCTGGAGCAGGCAGGACTTTCGCTTCGCATCAGGCAGGGCAATGGACAGCGGATCCAGACGGTCAAGGCCAAAGACTTTGGGAACGGCGTGGCCCTGCAACGGGGAGAATGGAAGTGGCCGACCGAGCAAGATGTCCCCGACCTCAGCCTGCTCACGCAGACGCCGATCGATCCAGCGGTGCTGAGCGGCCTTGAAGACCGACTCGAGCCCGTCTTCGTCACTGACATCCGGCGCACCAGCTACGATCTTCGGCTGGACAAGCATACCAGCGTGGGGGCGGTGTTCGACGAGGGGCACATCGTCGCCGGCCCGTCGAGTGAAACGGTGAGCGAGTTGGAGCTGGAACTGAAGGAAGGAGCTCCTGGCGCACTCTATCGCTTGGCGCGGGACCTGCACGCGGTGGTGCCGTTGACCATCACCGCCGAGAGCAAGGCCGGGCGCGGCCGAAAGCTGAAGACGGGCGCAGCGACGGGAGCGCGCAAGGCGTCCGACCCGCGTCTGCCGAGCGAAGCTGATGTTGCCGGGGCATTCCGTCAGGTCGTCCAGAGTTGCCTGGGCCACCTCGTCAGTAACCAGGCTGCCGCGCGCGCCGCCATGCCCGAAGGCGTGCACCAGATGCGGATCGCGCTGCGGCGCCTCCGCACGGCCTTCGTGTTGTTCGACGCGCACCTCAAGTCGAAGGCCCGACAGCGCTTCGACGCCGAGCTACAGCGTTTGGGCCGGGCGCTCGGTGAGGCGCGCGATTGGGACGTGTTCTGCAGGGAAACGGTGCCTACGGCGTCGGAAACCGCGTCGGATGGCACCTGGGCTGCGCTGCGCGAGGCCGCCGAGGCGAAGCGCCGGGCCGCCTATGACCGACTCCAGGACGAACTCGATGGCCGGGCGGTGACGAGCCTCGTGCTGGCGCTGACGGCCGAGTGCGAGAACGAGCTTGGCGCGTCGACGCTGCTGAGGAAGTCGGCACGCAAGCCATTGCTCGTGCAAGCTCCGAAGATGCTGGACCGCGCGGCGCGCGAGGCGATCCGACGGGGCCGCGGGCTGAAGCATCGCTCCGAGCGCGAGGTGCATGCGCTTCGCAAGTCGCTGAAGAAGCTGCGCTACAGCACCGAGTTCCTCAGCGGCCTTTACGACCACGACGACGTCAAGGCCTACGTGCATCATTGCAAGGAGCTGCAGGAGGGGCTCGGCGCCGCGAATGACGCGTCTGTTGCGGCCAGCCTGACGGAGAGGCTGAATAAGACCGATCCGGCGCGGCTCCACGTGCCTGCCGCGGTGCTCGCCCGATGGAGCCGCGAACACTCTGGCCGGGCACGCCGACGCTCGGCCGAGGGATGGCGGGAGTTCAAGAAAGCAACGCCGTTTTGGGCTGCGCGCGGCGTAGCCATGAACTGATGCGTAATCCCGAGCAGTCGTTGGCTTGCGGCTGTACGTCGAGATTGCCCACAGCGGCGGGCGGACCACGGACCGCGCCGATCGCGTGCGCGGCAAATGGCCCGACGCTGGATCACAGTCGCATTCGGCGAGAGGCGCTTGGCCGGGGAAGCATGAACTGCGGACGCCACCAGAACCGTTTTACTTGTTGTTTTCGATCATACACATAAACCTCAACGAGAAACGTGGCGAGGTTGTTTGGCCCGCTTGCCGGCAATGCCGCTCCCGCGAGTTCCATTCTCACGATGCACAAGAGCAGCGCTCGACGAGACGGCTCTTATGTGAGGCCGACGTCCGATCGTGAATGGCCAAGCAGCAACGCTGAACCAGCACGACGAGCCTCGGCGGAAAGCCAACTGACATCGAAACTTCATCAAACCGTCCAACGCCGGCTCTGGCGCAGTAGGCAAGGGCTGGTACGCTCTGCAGAGTTGGGAACGGCTGTGGAGCACCTGTCTTTGACGGGCGGCGGCTGTAGGCAGCGCAAGTGGAGCCGGGATGCCGTCCTTAACCCGACCGCGGCCCGAGGAGGATGGCATGGTACAAAATGAGGTCTGGGAACCGCTTCTTTTAGCCTTGGTCAGCGCCATTCTCTTTGTGAGCCGTATTGATACGAGCACTCGGCCGAGCGGCGCCCGAACAGAAAGCGAGGAAAAGACCCTCGACAACCCTGGCCAATTGCCGTTGACGTCCGGCCGGTTCGTCACGCGGCGGCCCGCGGCAAGGGTCTTCGCTGCCGCTAGATCCCGGCCTGCCCTACCATCCGGACTTCGCAGCAAGCGACGCCAACAAAATTGCAGTCAACCCTCACGGAAAGGCCCCGCTGGTGCTGACGAGCTATTGTAACCAGGTCACGAACCAAGCTCTGAGGGCGACCGACTCAGCCAATCAGGTTACCTTAGTTCACGACATCTGTGGCGTTAAGGTCCGATCGCCCGTCCAGAGCCAGGGCATTGCGGAGTCTAACACCTGTATAGGCCTGCCACGGCAACACGTGGCTTCGACGTCTATGGCGCGGGCTGCGTGCCGGCCGACCTGCTCACCGCGGCGCTGTGGGCAGGGCTGATGCCCGGCCAGCTCTACCTCATGGTGTGTTCTGACGATGACCTCCGCCCAAGCGTCCAACCCCGATTAGCGGCCACAACGCACACCCTTCGCCACGTGTGCAACGCCAAGGAGCCTAACCCATGCATCCGCATGTCTTGAGCCTACTCCTTCTCACTGTTCCTGCTGCGGCCTCCCCGGCCCAAGATTTGGCAACCTGCTCGTCCCGCCATGCTGAGCTCTCCAAACAGGCGGCCGCCTTCAATGGCGCCGCACAAATCAAACGCTTGATCGATGCCGACCTCAAGCGTGCCTTGAAGGAGCAGGCGGAAGGAGACGGCGATGAATGCATTGAGGCGCTCGACCATGCGACTAAACTGCTTGCTGGCGGTGCCTGACCCACGCCCTAGGCTGACCGCCTCACGCGGTCGCCGTCGCGGCCCCGGGCCGGCGTTCGTGTCGGCGTTCACGCTGCACGCTGTTTGCCTCGGTGCACTGATAGGAACCCGATACAATCAAATGCCGCCGCTGCCGCCTCACGAGACGATCGTCGAGCTTGCGATGACGTCACCCGAGCTGCCAGCAGCGGACGTTCCGCCGGGCCCGCAAGCTTCGGAGAACCCGGTCTCCCAACTTTCAACCGATGAGGCTGGGCTTGCGACTAGGCCGGAACCGATCGAAGTTGCCGCGATGCCGTCCGAAACGGCCCCGCCACTGCCTCTTGCCAAACTGCTCGTTGCCGTTGACCCAAGGTCGGCCGCAACGCCGATGCCCACACTGCCAGACCCGCCGCTACCAGATGCATCTCCGCCCGCGCCCGAGACGCCGGTGCTTGAGACAGCCGCCGTGGTCAATCCTGCGCCGCGGGCCATGGAGATCACGCCACCACGGCCGCAGCCAAAACCGCTAGCACCGCAGCCGCGGTCCATTGGTGCGTCGCCGCACTCGGTCGCACGAGTACCCAGGCTAATGGCGACACGCCAGGACAGTGCTGCCATTGGAGAGTCGGCCAAGACCGAAACCAACACGCCAATTGCCGCTATCCTTCCATCGGCCCTCAGCTCTGCCAACCCGGAAGCGGCGCTCGAAACCCGCATTCGCGACGCTGTTCAGGCCGCCGTGCGTTATCCCGCGGCGGCGCGGATGATGGGCGTCACAGGGCGAGCGCGTGTGCTGCTCGACTACCGCAGCGGCAACGTCGGCAGCCCCATGCTGGCCCAGTCGTCGGGCGCCTCGATGTTGGACGAGGCGGCGCTCGTCGCCGCCCGTATAGCGCGCTACCCGTCGGCGCCGCCTGCGATCGAGGGACGCCTGTTACGGCTGCTGGTTTGGGTCGAGTTCAGGTCCGGTTGAGCGCCGGGCACGCTTCACCTCAGAGCGAGGCCGCCACCGAGACGAACACGCTACGGCCCGCATTGGTGAAGAACAGGCCGGTCTTGCCGTCGGCCGCGGTGCCGTTCAGGAAGATGGGGCTGTGATCATTGGCGATGTTGTTGACGTTGAGCCGGAAGTCGAGCTTGCGGCCATTCAGAATCGGCAGCGTGTAACCCGCCGCGAAATCGGCCGTGACATAGGACTTTAATCTATAGTCGTTGATCGGCGCGTCCTGGCCATACTGCGGACCGACATACTTCACCAGCAACGACGCGGAGACGCCGTCGCGGTCGAAGATGGGTCCGATGGCGGCGGTGCGGGTAGGCGCGGCGGCGAGCTTGACGTGCGAGAACTTGAAATGCGTTTCGTTCAAGGTCGCGTTGGCATACATCGACAATCCTTGGCCGAGCTGCGCGGTGCCCTCCAGCTCGACGCCCTGGTAGATCGCGCCGCCGCCGTTGAAGTAGAACGTCGTGCCGTTGACATTCCGGCTGGCGATACGGTTGCCGAAGTCGATGTAATAAAGGTCGCCAGAGACGGTGAGCCGGTCGGCCTGCCAAGTCGCGCCGATTTGGTAGTTCCAGGTGTCCTGCGGGCTCAAATTTTGTGGCGACAAGGTTTGCAGCACGCCGAGTGGGGGCGCCAGGAAACCCTTCGCCACCTGCACGTAGCCGACCACCCCCTTGGTGAAGGTGTAGCGCGCGTCGATCGAGGGCTGCACGGCGTCATAGGTGCGGGTGAACTTCGCCGGCGCCTTCGTGCCCTGGTTGATGGGCGCGTCCAACCCGCGCGTGGTCGAGGTGTATTTCAGGCCGGGCGTGACGACGAGGCCAGGCAGCGGCGTCGCCGCGAACTCCAAATAGGGCTGATACGTCGTCAAGTTGGCATGGTATTTGTAGTCAAAGGGCGTTGCGGCCGCAGTCTTTGCATACAGGAGATTGGATTGCGACAGCACGATGTTGGTCCGGTATGCGTTGGCGGCATTGCGGTCGAACCACAAGCCGGCGCGTGCCTGCCCTACGGAGGTGTCCTTCGTCACTCGCATCAGGTTGCCGTAGTCGCGGAAATCGCTGTGCACCCCGCGGCCCGGCACCGCGTTGCTCAGCATCGCAGCGGCGCCATTGATGAAGAAGCGGCCATTGAGGTTCGGCGCCGTGCCGTTCGGGTCAAGGCCGACGGTGCCGCTATGGTAGTAGGACGCGGTGTAGGGCGTCTCCTCGATGCCCCAGCCGTCGCCGAGGTCCGACCTCACCCGCAGGTATTCGAAGTCTGTCGAATAGCGGTCGTAGTTGTAGTCGCGAAAGGCCTGTGAGTTCCGGTCGCCGCTCAGCCCGTAGTTGGCGCCGAGACGACGGATCTGATCGAGGGTCGCGCCGCCGGGCGTATGGGTGATCGAAGTGTTGTACATGCCGCCAAAGGTCAGCAGCGTGCTCTCGCCGACCGGCGCCTCGAACTTGCCGAAGACGTTGCGCCGCCGGGTCGTGGTGCCGGTGAGGTAGCCGTCGCTGTCCAGCGCCTGATAGTCGAGGAAGCCGCGCGCGCCGCCCAGCCTGGGCATCAGGCCGGTGTCGACCTGGACGCCGCGCAACGACGTGTTGAAGCTGCCGGCGGTCGCGTATGGGCTGACCGTGAAGCTGTCGAGCGGCGGCTTCGAGCGGATCGAGACGGTGCCGCCGAAGGTCGCATAGCCGATGGTCGATGCCGTGCCTGGGCCGCGGTCCACCTCAACCGAGCCGATGTCGTGCGCCATAAAATAGGTGCCGCTCTGCGGGGCGAAGCTGCTGATCATGCCAGGGATGACGAGGCCGTCAAAGGTGGAGTTGAACTGCTTGTAGCTGAAGCCGCGGATCGTCTGATAGAAGTTCTGCTGCAGCCCGGGGCCGACCGGCTCGACGTTCTGCACGCTCGGGGTGAACTTGATGATGCTGTCATAGTTCTGCGTGGGGATCACGCTTCGTGCGATGAACCGCGGGCCGACCAGCGACGTCGGCTGGGTCGCGTCGAGCGGCGCGCGGCTCGGCGCCACATAGGCGGCCGTTCCAGGCGCTGGCGCGGCGGTCAGCGCATCGTCGGCACCTGTGGCGCTCACCGTGCCGATGTCCTTTGCGGGCGGCGTATCGGCGCCCGGTGCCTCCGTTGCGCCGCCGACAAGGGCCATGGCGAGGGTGACGGCAATACGGACGCGCAATGAGAGCGGAAGCTGATCCGCCCGGTTCGATCTCGCCATCGCGCGTTCTGCTCCCGTCCCTCGAACGCGCGCATATATCGCGTCCAACCTTGCTTGAATCTTACGATAATATTACGTTGCTCACCTGTTGCTTAGGTGAATGACCTTGCCTGCGCGTTCGGCAGCCGTGCCGACTCATGCTTTATGACACTTGCATCAAATTCGGCGTTCGCCCGCATCGTTGCCGGCGCGCTGCAGCCGTTTCTGGCACCCTGTTGCCGATGTTTGGCCACCCAAAGCGAGAAGTGTTGTCCAGCCCACCCGGCGACGCGTCCCCCTGCAATAATGGCGGCGCCAGCACGATCTGGCACGCCGACGCGGGGTTCACGCTGCTTGAGGTGCTTGTGGCGCTCGCCATCGCCGTGCCGGCGCTCGCTTTGTTATACCGCCAAGGCGTGGTCTCGATGACCGTGACCCGGACAGCGGCGGCCTATCAGGAGGCGATCTCGCGGGCGCAGTCGCACCTGGACGAGCTCGCTGACGACAGCCTGGTTGCGGGCGAACGCGACGGCGACGACGGCGGCGGTTTTTCGTGGCGGACCCGGGTCGCGCCGATTGCCGCGACCGCCCCGCCCCGCCCCGCCCCCCGTGCCTCTCCCTACGCACGCGGCACCTCGCTTTATGCCGTTGTGGTCGAGATCTCGTGGTCCGGTG
>JAABUM010005669.1_pt1 | contig 12909 bp, 12 predicted proteins | sample 5559161 | NCBI WGS metagenome assembly JAABUM01 (sample SAMN10711868, study PRJNA513369) | rock metagenome | isolation source: Antarctica rocks | place: Antarctica: Victoria Land, Siegfried Peak nord | reverse complement strand
TGGTGCTTTACCGCACGTTGCACCGGTTCGTGGTGGCCCGGTGCGGGTTCCGCGTCAACATCGACGACGATGCGGGTCACTGATGGTGAGCCGGGGGTGGAGTGCCAGATTGATTTCGCCCAGATGGCGGTCATCGTTGATGCGGAGACCGGCCGTAAGCGGCGGGTGCACGCGTTGATGTAAGGGTGAGTGCAGACCCGCCAGCCGCTGCTGCAGTCGAGCCTTCCAGAAGCACCCGACTGATCTCATTAGAGAGGGGTCTCACCGCGCTGCAGTAACACGTCTCAGAAGCAACAGGGACAGCGCCCGGCGATCCTCGACTGGACCGCTCACCAACCGACTACCGGTCAGTCGAGGCTCGCCGCCCCGACCGACCTTCGGACGTTCTAGGACCGAAGTCCCTCCGGGCTGATGTCTGGGCGCCTCGGGGGCGGCCATTCACTGCCTGCGTTCGGACTCGTCGGTGACCGGCCCGAGGCGACCGGCCCGAGGCGACCGGCAGTCCCGGCGAGCCCGGTGCCGAACAGCTCGTTCACCGCGTCACGGTAGAGGAGCTCGGAGTTGTCCTCCGGATGGTATCCGAGCGCGGTCCGTGCGGAGTCGAGCGACCAAAATCTCCGGGTGTTCGCGGACACTCCGTACACCACTACCCACGGGACTTCGCCTGCGCCGACGATGCCCTCCGCCTCTGTGGCCCGCTGGAAGAGCTGCGCGCAGTCGCGGTCGCTGAGAAAGGCGCCGAGCGCCCGCTTGAAGCCCGGGAGGCCGCTGGGCCGGGGCAGTGATGAATCCGCCGGGGCGCTGCCGGCCCGATACTTCGCCACGTCGATCGGGTACGGAGAGCCGATCCGCAGGTTCACCATCTCGAGGCGACGGCCGAACGTGCCACAGGCATACGGCCAACCGAGCAGCTCATAGGCCGACTTCGACCAGCCGTAGAAGTTGTCCGAGAGTGGTAGGTCACCTGGATAGACCATGTCTCTCGTACCTTGATGGATCTGCGCATGCTCGTACCAATCCGCAGCATGGTTCGAGGAGACGACGACGACTCTCCGAACGGACGAGCAAAGTGCGGTCAGGTAGACCCGCGCCGCCATCCGGATGTTGTCGAGCTCGATGTCGAACCGTTCCAACTGAGGAGGTTGGCTACTGTAGACATCTACGTCGGCAGAAGGCTTGTAGGCACTGTGGACTACGACGTCGACACCCTCGAATAAAGCGGTGAGCTCATCCTCGGACGCCGTCAGAAGGCTCAACCGCGCAAAAGACGCATGCGGCGGCACCTCGCTCGGCTGCACCACGTCGGCGAGGACGAGCTCGTGGCGGCTTTCAAGTCCGGCCAGCGCCCTCGTGGCGACATGCCCCGCGGCGCCGGTCACCAGAACCTTCATCGGGGCGCACTCTGCTCGAACGCTCCGGTGCCGTCCCCAGAAAGGGACATCGCGCTTCGGATCCAGTCGAGTCGATCCAGCGGCATCAACCCATAGTGGTAGTAGTCGACGCTGGCTGTCTCCGCGACACGCAGCGCCGCGACCTTCTCCCGAAGGTTGGACGCGGCACTGCAGTCGGTCGGCAGCGGTCTCAGCGCCACCGACACCGAGACGTGCTCATCGAGCACGGTGGTGTAGCTGTCGAGCATCGACTGCAACCGCGCCGATGTGTCGACGTAGCCCAACACGACATACTCGTCGACGACCTGCGACACAGTGGCCGGGTTAATCCCGAGCCCGCGCGCAAGCACGTTGACATCGTCGCCGAGGCCGACGCCGAGCATGACGTGCGGCATCGCCCCTGCGTGGTCCATGAACGCGAGCCGTATGCCGGCCGCAGCCGTGACGTCATGCAACTCCGCGGCCAGGCTCGTGACGACCACAGTCCGCATCTCGACATACAGGTTCAGCTGCTGCTGGAGGTCGGCCGAGAGCTGGAGCTCCGGGCCCTCAGACCACACCGGCTCGATCGCATCACGGATGGCCCCGGCGAGGAGGTCGACCTCGACACCTGCGGAGGAGGCGCGAGCTCGGCAGTGCGTGCAAAAGCAGAGCGAAAGCAGCATCCGGGCCGAGGGCGACAATTGTATGAAGTAGCGCTCGTGGTGCTCGCCATGCTCAAACGGCCGGTAGTGTAAGCTCTCAGCCAGGAGACGTTGAAGCGGATAGCGGGACAGGTCACCTGCGAGCTCACGGCAGTAGTCGCGCACCCGCGGGTTGGCGGGACACAGATCCGTCAGGTACGGATCGCCGTAGACGTTCCTCGTGGAGCAGTCGGGAAACGCGTCCGCAAGGCGCGAGTTGTGCAAGAAGATGGTCCATGCGTCGACCGGTATGCCGCGTCGATCTGCCTTCGTGCACAGGCTCTCGAGGAGATCCCGTCCTTCGGCCTCCGAGGAGAGGTACGGCAGGAGCCCGCTCCTGTAGCGACCGGACTCGGGCCGAAACCACGCGATGTCACCTTCGTGCCGGTAGACCCTATGTCGTGGGTTGTGCGGAAAGACGTCGCGCGCGTTGTGGTAGTTGACCGAGAACGCGATCGCCTCGGCACCGGCGCGATCGTGCACATTGGCGAGGACGGTGTCCTCCCCTTCGCCGAGCAGGTCGGTCCCGAAGGCAAAGATCGATGATCTCACTGCTCTGCTCCACGCCGAAGGACGCGTCCGCCGGCTGATTCGGTGTAGCCGTCCTCGTCGATCACGACCTGGCCGTTAACGACGACCATGAAGACGCCTTCGCAGAACTGATGGGGATCCTTGAAGGTGGCGCAGTCGATGACTCTGGCGGCGTCGAACAGCACCAGGTCCGCTACGTGGCCCTCGCGGACTGTGCCGCGTCGCGCCAGTCCTAGACGTGCCGCAGGCAGGGACGTCACCTTCCGTATCGCTGTCTCGAGGGGCAAGACGCCCTCGTCTCGGACGTAGCGCCCCAGGAACCGCGCATATGTCCCGTAGTTCCGCGGATGCGGCCGCCCCTCCTGGCGGGGACTCAAGGTCCACCCGTCGCTGGCGATCATGGTCGCGGGATGGGTCATGATGCGTCGGATGTTGTCCTCGGACTGGCCGTGCACGATCGTCAGGACATCTCCGCCACCTGCTTCGAGCAGCGCGAGCGCGGCATCGACCGGGTCCTCCTGCCTGATCTGTGCGATCTCGGTCAGTGTCAGCCCGATATAGGCCTTCAGGGGGCCCGGGGGCACATCGGCGATGACCACGGAGTCCGGGGTGAACTCCCGTAATCCTGCCTCGAGGTCCTCGATCCGCTGCGACCAGATCTGCTCTCGAATCGTGGCCCGTAGACTCGGGTCGGCGAGTCGAGACCTCATCTGCTCGACGCCGCCCTCGAGCGCCCAGCGGGGTAGCACGACGACCAGTCCCGTGCTCCCGGCGGTGTAGGGATAGACGTCCATAGAGACGTCCTGGCCGCGAGCGAGAGCACGATCGACGATACCAAGAGTCGTTATGATCTTATCCCAGTTCTTTTCGCCGATCGCTTTGTGATGGCTCAGCTGCACCGGTAAGTCAGCCTGCTCGCCGATTAGGAGGGCCTCCTCGATTGCCTCGACGAGTCGAGTGGCTTCGCTTCGCACGTGCGTCGAGTAAAACCCTCCGTAATCCGAGACAACCTTGGCCAGGGCGATGAGCTCCTCCACGTGTGCCCCGCTTGCGGGCGCATAGGTAAGGCCGGTGGACATGCCGAACGTCCCGGCGTCCATTGCGTCCGCGACAAGGTCGCGCATCGCCTGAAGCTGGGCGGACGACGGTGGGCCGGTATCGAAGCCCATCACCGCCATACGTACGCTCCCGTGGCCGACCTGTGTGGCGACGTTGCACGCCAAGGGAAGCCCTTCGAGCAGCGAGAGAAACTCGTTCGCAGAGGACCAAGTTCCCCAAGGCAGCCCCGCGTCCAAGAAAGCCGAATAGGTCCGAAGCGCCACGCCGTCATCTTGGCCGACCGGGAAGGGTGAGAAGCCGCAGTTGCCGACGACTTGGGTGGTAACCCCCTGGGAGGTCATCGATTCGGCCCTCGGATAGACCGGTAGCGAGAAGTCGCTGTGCGTGTGGATGTCGATGAAGCCGGGTGCGAGCGTGAGTCCGCTGGCGTCCACGACCCGCCTTGCTTGTGCATCCACTTGGTCAGCGATCTCGACGATGGTGTCGCCGGCGACGGCGACGTCGGCTATGCGGCTCGCGGCACCGGTGCCGTCAACGACGCGTGCGTGACGAAAGAGGAGGTCAGCAACCATGGTCTACCTCGTGGTCGAGAACAGCGAGGGCGCTGAACTCGACCAGGACACCGGGTCGCAAGCCAGCCGTCACGGTGGTCCGCGCAGGGAAGGGCCGGGTGAACTGACGTTCATACACGGCGTTCATATCGGCGAAGTCATTGCCGTTGGCAAGGAACACGCCGACCGACAGGACGTCGTCCGTCGTGGCGCCCGCGGCGCCCAAGGCCTTGACAAGGTTGTCGAACGCCAACTCGGCCTGAGCGGTCAGCCCGGAGACGAGCGAGCGGTCGGGCAGGTAGCCGCACTGGCCGGCAACCGCGACGATTCGGCCGATTCGGGCACTGGCCGAGTATGGTCCGCCAGGCTGCGGGGCGTCGCGAATAGGGTCGGCGATGCGCGTCATGAGGATCCTGTCTGCTCAGAAGAAGGTGAGGATGGCATCGACGACGTCCCCGGACTCGTCGATGAGGGGGACGAGCCGGGACTTATCGAAGGCTCCACACGGGTGGGAGAGGCCGAGAGAGACAATGTCTCCGGTGTGGATGTCGAGATCCTCGTCCACAGTGACGAAGGCGTGCTGGTCCATCAGCTTGGTGATCACTGCTCGCCCGGCGACCTCGATGGTCGCGCCGTCGGGTCGATGCAGAGCCTGCGGGACGGGCAGGTCCACGTCGAACGGAACGTCTCGTTTGCCGACGCCAAGGATCGCCAGAGTGGGCTCGGGTCGGGACAGCACCACGGCCCAGGTCTGCAGGGCGTCGTGGAGCCGTAGTTCCTCGTAGGGTCCGCGCCGCCCGTCCAGCGGGGACACCCGGTGGTAGCGGCCGGCGTCGTGGGACACATAGCACCCGCTCCGCAAGACCAGGTTCGGTGTGGCACGCGAGCCGGACCAGTTAGTGAGTCGTGCTACCACGCGGTCGAAGTAGACGCTTCCGCCTGCGCTGACGATGGGGTCGGCATCGAAGTCTCCACGCTCGGCCAGGCTGGTCACCGCGTCATGGACCCGGTCGAGGAACGCGTCCACAGCGGCCAGGTCTGACGGTGTGCCTTCGCGCCCCGCTAGGCCTTCGTATGCCTCGACCCCGGCAAGACGCAGCAGCGGGGCCTGGCCTACGGCGGCTGCCGTGTCGAGCACCTCAGCAAGAGAACGCGATCCGGTGCGGCCGCCAACAACTCCTACCTCCACGAGTACGTTGACCTGCGGGGCGCCCGGGACGGTGTCGAGGGCAGTACTCATCATGGCGACGGTCTCGGGGCTGTCGACGAGGCAATAGAACTCGAAGTCCGAATCGGCTAGCTCGTGGGCGATCCAGCGCAATGCCGCCGGCTCAACCAGCTCGTTTGCGAGCACGATCCTGGGGATGCCGTGCGCCCGCATGATCGCCACCTGGAACGGCGTTGCGGCGGTGATCGCCCAAGCACCGGCTTCCAGCTGTCGCCAGAAGAGCTGGGGGGACATGGTGGTCTTGCCGTGCGGGGCAAGCAACGCGCCATACCTGTCGGCGTAGGCCGCCATGGCGCGGATGTTGTGTTCGAGTGCAGCGGCCCGGAGCGTCGTCACAGGCAGGGCCAGATCGCCGCGGAGGACGTTCCATCCCTGTTTCGCGATCTCGCCGAGGGTGGTCGTGGCGCCGAGCGGCATGCCTTTGTACCGTGAGTCCAGCTCGGTTGCTGCGAGCTCGACCGCCGACGTCGTCTGCCCACCACTCGTCATGACGGACGGCGCACGTTGTTGACGAGCGTGCCGAGCCCGGGGATCCGGCACTCGACGACGTCCCCGTCCTTGATGACCACGGCGCCCGGGGTGCCAGTGGAGATGATGTCGCCCGGGAAGAGCGGCATCACTGCGCTGTGGAAGCTGACCAGCTGCGCCGGGCTGTAGATCATGTTCGCGACCGAGTTCGTGCGGTGGGCTTCGCCGTTCTTGACCGTGGAGACCTCAAGCCGGTCCAACGAGCCGAACGCCTTGATCACCTCTTGGAGCGGCGTGATCGACTCTCCGAAGGAGAAGAACGTCGGAAAGTTCTTGGCTCTCGTCAGGAACCGCGGGTTGCGTTGGAGGATGTCTTCGGCAGTCTGGTCGAGGACTGGGCACACCCCCCAGACGTAGTTCAGAGCGTCGGCCTCGGTGACGTTGCGGCAGAGCCGTCCGATGACCAGCCCAAGTTCGGCCTCTGCGGTGACTCGCTCGCTCTGGACCGGCAGTTCGATCGTGTCGCCCGGCCCCACGATCGTGTGGTCGGCCTTGATGAAGGACGCTGGTTCTTCTGGCAGTGGTGCGGACAGATCGCCAGCGTGCGCGGCGTAATTTAGCCCTATGCCCCAGACCTTGCGCGGTGACCGGTACGGCGGAGCGTAGGCGAGCAAGTCAGGCCGATGAAACGTGCCGTCGGCTGCGCGGTCGACGGCATCGACGGCCGCCGCGTATGCCGCTTCGTCGAGCAGCTGCATGGCGTCGGAGGGCGGGGAGGACATAATCTCGGAGAGAATGGCTGCCCCCCTTGTGGTATGGACGAGGGCGGCCTGTTCGCCGACTGGTGTGCAGATGGTTGCGATGTTCATGGCGCTCCTAGTACCAGAGTGACTTGTCGACGATGTTGATCAGCTCGCGTCCCGTGGTGAAGCGCCGCGCGTTCTCGCAGACGACTTCGCGACGGCGCTCGTCAATGTGTGGCCCCACGACAGCGACGTGCGGCGTCAGGAGCGCACCGGGTTCGCGCCAGAGTGGATGGTCCAGGGGGAGCGGCTCGATCTCGAACACGTCGAGCGCCACACCACCTAGGGTGCCCGCCTGCAGCGCTGTGAGGACCGCGTCGAGCTGGACGGTGGCACCCCGGCCGACGTTTACGAGCAGTCCCTGCGGTGGCATCAGCGCGAGCCGCTCGGCGCCGAACAAGCCTTCGCTCTCGGGTGTGTGCGGCAAGGTCAAGATCACGGCGTCGGCTCCCGTAAGCAGCACGTCGAGCTGATCGATGGGATGGATCGACGACATCCCGACGGGTGGTTCGGTCCGACGGGGGTCCACGCCGATCACCGTGGCGCCAAAGGCGTGCATCAGCCGGGCGACCTCGGCGCCGATGCCGCCGACTCCCACGACGAGGACTGTGCTCTCGTGCAAGGTCGTCACGCTTTCGTCCGACAGGTGGCGGACCCACTCGCCCCGCAGCTGCTGCCTTAGGTAGCCAGGCAGACCACGTGAGAGTGCCAGGAGCAGCGCGACCGCATGTGTGGCGACGTGGTCGTTGTAGATACCGCGGAAGTTCGTGACTGTGACCGGGTGGTCGACTAGCTCGGGGAAGAAGTACCCCGCCGGTGGTGCGGCCATGGGTGCCTGGAGCCACGTGAGTTGGTTCGCCGCGCCAAGCAGCTCGGCGTCGAGAGTCCCGAAGGCCGCCACTGCCTCTGGGAGGACCTTCAATGCGTCGGCCCGGTCGACCGCGACGTGGATCCGCAGATCGGGCACATTCTCGGCGACAGCCTGCGCGAACCTGTCAGCGTCGTCGGCCAAGGGAAGCATGACCATCAGTGGAGACGTCATCAGGTCCTTTCCAGGGTGGGCGCCTGGTTGCGCCAGTCACCAGAACCGTTGAGGGCGGCAAGGTTGTCGCGAAAGATCTCGATCCATCGCCGCCCGAAGCCGGGGCCGCTGCCCGCGTTGTGAGCGGACAGGAGGACGCCCGGCTGATCCCAGAGCCGCGACGTGACGGGAAGTGGTTCGGTCGCAGTTACATCGAGCCCTGCACCGCGCAGCTGTCCTTCGTCGAGCGCCTGAACCAGTGCCTCCTCGTCGACGAGTCGACCACGTCCGACGTTGATCAGCCACCCTGCGCCGAGCGCGTCGAGTTCGGCGCTCCCGATGAGTGGGGGCTCGCCGGCGGCGGCCGGGGCTGCGAGCACCGCGATGTCGGCCCACTGGCAGAGCTGCGGCAGCTCTGCGGGACCGACGACCCGGGACACGACACCGGCATAGGCACTCACGTCCCGCTTGAGGCCGCGCACCTCCATGTCCCACCCCTGCGCCCGAACGGCGATGGCTTCACCGATCCTGCCGAGCCCGATGATTGCGAGTCGCTTGCCGGCGAGCTCCTCGCCGAGCAGGGGTGCCCAACGTCGCTCAGTCTGATTGACCGCAGCTTCGCCGAGCCGTCTTGTGCACGCGAGCAGCAGGCCGAAGGCGTGCTCGGCGACACATGCTGAGTTGACGCCCGCACCGGTCGTCAGGACGACGTGGTGCTGACGGAGCAGCTCCAACGGGTACTGCTCGTATCCTGCACCGGTTCCCGCGACCAACCGCAAGGAAGGCATTAGGAACTCTGGTCGCCAGGTGTACGTCACGAGGATCGGCGCTCCCTGACCGAGTGCGGCGGCAACGCCGGCATCGTCGTCGGGATAAACGAGTTCGAGAGTAGGGATCCGTCCGAGCTGCTCCTTCACGCCCGGAGGGAGGACGGGGTGCAGCACGACCGAGACTCTGCGCTCTGAGGTGTCCTTTGATGTCGTCATCGGCTCAGCCCCAGTCGCGAGAGACAGAGTACTTGCCGTGGGCGGGAGTCGCACACGTGACGAATGAGATCGCCGGGCTCGCTGGGTGCGTGATGAGGCTGCGCGTTCACCTGGGTCATAGGGCTGATATCGAACCCCCATCGACTCGCACCTGGCTCCCAGAGACGTACGAGGCACGCTCGCTACACAAGAAGGCGGTCACCGCAGCAAACTCCTCCGGGCTTCCGTATCGCTGCGTTGGCAGACCGGACTCCGATCGTCGGCGTGCCTCGGCCGGGGCGATGCCTAGCCGTTCGGCTGCCTTGGCGTCCAGGAACGCGATGCGCTCGGTGTCGATGCGGCCGGGGATCACCGTGTTGACGGTGATGCCTTCCGCTGCGACCTCGGTCGCCAAGGTCTTGAGGTAGGCAGCAAGGGCCGATCGAGCCGCATTGGACTGGACCAGGTGACCGATCGGCTGCTGGATGCCGCTAGACCCCACCGCGACGATTCGACCCCACCCTGAATGACGCATCTGAGGCAGGACGAGGGAGACAATCTGGATCTGCGCGATGAGCAGGTTGCGCAGGGCGGGGTTGAGATCATCGGCGACGAGCGCGCTTGCCTGTCCTGGCGGCGGGCCTCCGCCGTTGAGGACGAGAATGTCGATCGCTTCGAAGGCGTCGCTGACCCGTGTGATCGCGTCCTCGATACTTGCGGGGTCGCCGAGGTCGAGTGCGACGCCGATCGCGCTGCGATGCCTGGACGCCTGTTCTTTGGCCACCTCGAAGCGGCGCCCGCAGAACGCGACTCGCGCCCCCTCTGCAGCGAGCTCATGTGCGATGGCGAGTCCCAGCCCTGAGGTGGAGCCGACAACCAGGGCCGACCGGCCTTCGATACCTAGATCCATCGGGCACTCCCCGCCGACTGTGTTGCGCGCAGGTGCGACTCCAGGAGCGGCCTGAGCCTGTCGGGCATCGGCGTCGCGGGTGGGCGGACCGCAGGGTCTGCGATCAGCCCGCGATGGAACATGGACATCTTGCGGATGGATAGACCAATCACGGCCTGCGCCTCGAAGTTAACGAGGGGCAGCCAGGGCAGGTAGGTCGCTCGAGCGGCCTCGTAGCCGCCTTGTTCCCATGCCGTAATGGTCGTCCGAAGCGCGGAGGGATGAGAGAAGCCCGTCATCGCGCCAGCGGCGCCAGCCATCAACTCGTCTAGAAGGCCGAGTCCGCCGAGTCCGCCGAAGACGGGAATGTCTGTCTTGGAAGCAAGCTCGGCAATGGCAGAGGAGGTTGGAGGTGCTTCGGACTTGATGGCGACGACGGCGCTGCAGCGTTGAACGGCATCGAGGAGCGCGGCGGACGAGATCTTGACGTTGCTGGCTAGGGGGTAGTCTTGGACTACGATGCCCGCGCCCGTGGCCTCATGGATCCTGACGAGGTGCGCGGCCAGGTCGCGGGGCTCAGTGGTTGGCACCTGGACCATCAGCGAGGGCGTGCCGCCAACAACGGCCTTGATGAGTTGTTGCGCCTGGGTAATCACAGCGCCGGTCTCATGCTCGGCCAGCCCCAGGACCAGTGGGCGACCGTCGGCAACCTCGTCCACGATGCGTACGACCTCGAGCTGCTCGTCGGTCGTGAGACGGGCAGCTTCTCCGAACACCCCGAGGACTACCAGTCCGCTCGCGCCCGCGACGAGCTGGTCGTGAACCAGGTGCCGAAGCGAAGCCCCGTCGACGCTCACCTGCTCCCCGACGAAGGGCGTCGCCAGGACGCCCCAGAGGCCACGCTCGAGCGTCTCAGGATGGTTCATGTGGTGGTTGTTCCTTCGTCGGGTTGTTAGTGCAGTTTGCGTCCGCTGTAGCGGTGACGACCATGGACATGACGTGTTCGATGTGGTGTTGCATCTCGTCTGCCGCTACGCGGTGGTCGCCGTTGGCGATGGCTTGGGCGATGGTGACGTGTGCTTGTCCGCAGCGGACTGAGTCACCGGAGGCTGAGGGGATGTCGCGGACGCGTAGGACCGAGGTCAGGACGAGCGAGTCTGCGATGGCTGCTTCGAGCAGGCCGTTGCCCGATGATCGGGCAATGAGTGAGTGGAACTTTCTGTCCCATCGGCGGAAGTCGTCGGCACGGGCGGACTGCGCGCAGGTCAGTGAGGAGCTGGCCGCATCTCGGATTGCGGGCACGTTGCCTGGTTCGACTCTCCTGGCGGCGAGCTCGGCGGCGTTGCGTTCGAGGCCGCTGCGGTGTTCGTAGGCCTCTTTGATGCCTTCGATGGAGGGGCTGACTACGCGTAGGCCGCTGCCGGTCAGGTGAACCAGGCCGATGTGGCGTAGGCGCAGCAACGTCTCGCGGATGGGTGTCTTGCTGACATCGAGCTGGGCGGCCAGGGTCGCTTCGCTGACGCGGCTGCCAGGGGCCAGCGACTTCTCGATGATGGCGGACTTGATGGATTCAAACACCATGTCGGTCAGGGTGGCTGCGGGAGTGACCAGTGGCTCTAGCACGCGTGCCACCGCAGGCACTTCGCGCCTCGGTTCGTCCGGGTAGACCCTCAGATCCGAAATCTGAGACATCGTATCTGACATACGATGGAGGGTAGGCGCACGAGGTAGGGCCGTCAAGGATGCGCGTTGACTCATCAAAAATGCGCGCGAAGGGTCGGTCGTTGACTCACGTGAAAGTGCGCGCGCCTGACGTTGAACCAGCGGCGTGCGGTGACGAAGGCGACCGCGACCAGGTATCGCCGGGCGGGGAAGGCGGAGAAAGGTCGGATCCTCGACGAGCTGTGTGAGCTGACCGGCTGGCACCGCGCTCACGCGCGGAAGGCTCTGACCGGCGCCCTGGCTCCGAGGGGTGGTGCGCCCGCGGGCGCCTCGTGCCCCGGTCTACGGGCCGGACGTGATCGCGGCGCTGGGGCTTCTGCTGAGCGGTGCTGGGGGCGACGACCGGTAAGCGCCTCGCCCCGGTGCGCCGGACCTGGTGATCCAGCTGCGCCTCTTCGGTGAGCTCGACGTCGACGACGCCACTGCGGTGGCCTGTCGGGGATGTCGGCGGCGACGATCGACCGCCGCTTGGCCCCGGCCCGGGCGCGAATGCAGCTGCGGGGCGTAGCCATACCAAGCCGGGGTCGCTGCTGAGGGACTCCATCCGCAGAAACCGCACACGTGCGTCAGGCACGCTGGCCATGCGTCAGGTCAACTGGCAGAGGACAGCCGACGCAGCAGCGGCGGCATAGCCGCGGCCGTTCGCGGCCGTTCCGCCCTCCCCCGAGGTCGGCATAGTGCGCCGATAAACACGATTATCGGCACTGTCCTCTTCGCTCCACCCCCCGGCACCCGTACGGCGCGCCATGGGGTTGCCTCGCCGACATCGTGCCCGCGCCAAGGAACCAACGGCCGCCGACACGAGATCAGCTCTGCGTCGGCGGTTCCACGGCCGCAAAGGGTCGAGGCTAGATAGCGCCCGCGTCCTCGGCGCCGGTGGTTCTGAGCGGCAGCGTCGTGAACACCGGCGGTGGTTCCCGCCACGGGTCGGCAGGTGTACCAGCCCGGGCGTCGCGAATCGCCCGCCACACCCGTTGCGGGCTGCACGGCAGGTCGATGTGGCGCACCCCCAGCGGGCGCAGCGCGTCGACCACCGCGTTCTGCACCGCCGGTGTCGATCCGATCGTCGCCGACTCGCCGATCCCTTTCGCGCCCAGTGGGTTGAGTGGTGTCGGAGTTTCCGTGTTGGCGGTCTGGAAGGTGAACATGTCCGCGGCACTGGGCATGGCGTATTCCCCCAGCGTCGCGGTCAGCGGCTGCCCGTCCGGGTCGAAGACGATCTCCTCATACAAGGCCTGGGCGATGCCCTGGGCCAGTCCACCGTGCTGCTGGCCCTGCACGAGCAGGGGGTTGAGTATCCGCCCGCAGTCGTCCACCGCGATGTGCCGCAGCGGGCGCACCCAGCCGGTTTCGGTGTCGACCTCCACCACCGACACATGCGCGCCGAACGGGAATGTCGCACCGTCCTGGTGGGTGTCGAGCCCGGCGTACAACTCCGCACCCGCCTCCGCGGCGGAACCCGCGACCTGCTGCCAGGTCAACGCCGAGGCGGGCACCCCACGCACCCCGAACTCGCCGGTCCCGGTGAGCTCGATGTCGGCCACGTCGGCTTCCAGCATCGTCGCCGCGTAGTGGCGGGCCTGCTCGAGCACCTCGCC
>JAABUM010005668.1_pt1 | contig 12913 bp, 19 predicted proteins | sample 5559161 | NCBI WGS metagenome assembly JAABUM01 (sample SAMN10711868, study PRJNA513369) | rock metagenome | isolation source: Antarctica rocks | place: Antarctica: Victoria Land, Siegfried Peak nord | reverse complement strand
TGAGTTCGGGAATTCCTTCTTCCTTTCGGCTATCGGCACAACCCAAACGACAACGCTCATTGCGGGCAGGCTGTACCTGCTCAGTGTGTGCGTCCGGCCGTTCTGGGCGCTTTCCCCAAGAGGGAAAGGCTCAGGTATGGCTGGCGACAGCGGGATGCCAGGGCTGCCACCTGTCGCCAGTCTCTGCGTGTATCCCGATTTTCAGAGTGCGGTGTGCCCAGCCACAGTTCTCCATGTCGTGAGACATTGTCTTCAGTGGCTGGCGTTTGTCGCCAGGTGGATCGTCTTGTGGTTCATGCGGCTCTGACATTGGCTTTCTGACCATCTCCCGACGGAATGTGAGTCCCCATTGAACGTGGCAAATGCGAGTCTTGATGTGCGTGTCACTATAGTATCAGGATGCTGCAGTCGGCGCGTAGCATCAGCATGAGTCAGCAGGCAGCCTGCTGGGCGCATTATCGTGCAGGCCACGTGGTTGACTGCAGCCGCGGTGTACTGCGCTAGTAGTCAAAATAAAGTTCAGGACAGCACTTGCATAATGTCCAGCAGGCAAGCACGAGCAGCAGCGGCCAACGACCAGCGGCATCGAGATTCCGTTGCTCCACTGTTACTTCAAAACACTGTGTGATGCTTCTTTCAGCAGACGTTACGAGGAGCAGCGACCGTTGATCAGCGGCGCCGGCCGCATGCGTCCGTTCTGGCACTGCACACAGGAGAACTGAGAAGAACTTGCAATGTCCGGCAGGCGGCACGAGCAGCAGCGGCCGACTATCAGCGGCATCGACCACACGAGTGCTCTCCTGTGATTGTGCACTGGCTACCTACATCGTTGGCTTCCGGCAGGGGGCACGAGCACCAGCGGCGTGCCATCAGCGACATCGACACCCTGTCGCTCCATATACTTCTAAACCCTGCTTGGTGCTTCCGCAAGGCGGCATGAGCAGCAGCGGCCCACCATCAGCGGCATCGACCACATGGAGGTGGAATCCTGGGCAGGCGAGACCTCCGAGTTAGAGGTCGAAGGTGAGGAATCTGAAAGCTTTCTATTGCTGACGATGCCGCGCAACACTACTTGTTTCTCGATGTTTGAAAGTGTCGTGGGGCTTCTGTAGGGCTGCCGAGCGCTCGGATGTCAATTGTCTCGAGAGGCGATGTCGCCGGCTGCCAGCTCTGTGGCGGGGGCGGAGCTAGAGCGCACCGCTCCGTCAGTGTCCTCAGAAACGCTTCAGCGTCCGTGTTCGGCAGTTTTCTTACCGTCATCCATAGAAGCGGTTGAAGCGGTGTCGCGGGCGACAAGCTCCGCTGCAGAACACACCGCGCACGGGGCGTCGGGGTTAGTTTCTGCAAAACCAGGAGGCGCTTCACAACATCTATTGGCCTTCTATCCTGTTCTCAAACTCGTCCTGCTGCTGGAGAGGTGGTGCCGCCGGCAGCGAGCTCCGTCGCGGGAGCGGAGCTGCAGCAGCACACCGCGCGCGGGGGCCCGGGATCTGGTTTCCGCAAAAGGAGGCGCTTGACGCCCACTTTCGCCTTTCTTCCCTTCTGCTCAATCTTGTCCTGCTGCCGCAGAGACGATGTCGCCGGCGGCGAACTCCGCCGCCGGTGCGGGACTGCAGGAGCACACCGCTCGCGGCGAGCCCGCTTGCGATGTAGAATGTAGAGGCACCAGCCTCTCATAGTCACAGAGTCGTTTTTTCAGTATCTGAATGTGGGTCTTCTGCAGAGGCGGTGTCGCCGGCAGCCAGCTCCGTCGCGGGCGCGGTGCTGCAGCCGCACACCGCGCGCGGCGGGCCGGGCCTGGTTTCTGCGAAGGAGGCGCGGGACCTGCAGGCGATGCTGGACATGTTCAGCCTGGGATTTTCGGACGTGGAGGAGTTTCAACGGCGCCTCGTCGGTGAGCTCGGGGCGTTGGAGGTGAGCTTCTGTACCAACGCGTCGCCGGCAGCGTCACGCACGCGGAGGTACTGTTCGAGGACTGGAAGGTTCTTTAGCCATCCTGGCAAAAATCCTACTGTCTTGAAGCTTGAAACATTCTGAAATTGCATCTCCTCACAAACAGGCGGCCAACGTGCTCGCGATCCTGGAGAGCGGGCCGCAGGCGTCCGGCGTCGCAGCCAGCGTCACGCACGCGGAGGGTTTACTCGAGGACCTGGAGGAATCTTTAGCCATCCTGGACGTGAAGCTGCGACACATGCGGGAAGACATTGCGGCGATCGAGGCGCGCAACAACAGCCTGGAGCTGCAGACGCGGAATTCGTCGAAGCTGCTGGCGTCTCTGGACGGTAAGGAACGTCATGGGACTCCAGTGAATGTGAAGTCTCACTTATGACCACACTGAAATGCGGGAGGACATCGCCGCCATCGAAGCACGGAACAAGCTGCAGACTTGGGAACCAGAATATTTTTTTCAAAAAGATTCTGGCGTCACTAGCGGTGAGCAGTCTTCGGGCTTTCTGCAGAAATTCCGGGGAATTTTTTACTGTGCCAAACCGATCGAGGCGCGCACCATCCTGAAGCTGCAGACGCGGAATTCCATCAAGCTCCAGACGTCATCAGACGGTAAGATCCGTGAATCTACTCACGTTCAGTAGTTCCGTGTGAAAGATTGAAGATGCGGTGAATTTGAAGATGCGGAAGTTCGGTGCTTCGGGATGCAATCCGGTGCTTCGGTGGCAGCAATGAGGACATTGAGGACATTGCTGCCATCCAAACACCGAATTCGCAACCTGGAGCTGCAGACGCGCAAGTCGCCAACGCTGCTGGCGAGACTTGGGTAGCTAGGCTCGCTCAACAATGACATGCGCTGTTATCTCCAGCACGCAAGCTTGTTTGTGGCACCAGAATTGACATGCGGTTGCGAACGAAGACCCTTCCGCGGCTTACGGCGGCAGATCTCGCGAGCCCGCAATCGCCTGCGCATCAGCCGATAACTCGCTATTCCGATGCGCGGCGACTGCCAGCTCATGAGCCGGCCGGAAATGGTGCAGCCGCCCAGTGCTGTGTCATCCTTGCAATGAGTCGCGATGCACAAGCAAGCCGACATAACCTTCCAGAAATCGCGGTGAGGTTGGGCTGGGAACCATCGCAATCACATAACCTGCTTCTCCACGATGGCGTCCGGGAGCTGCAACCTGATAACTGGACACGTATTCTCACTCCCGCAGGCCTGCTGGCGTCGCTGGAGCTGAGCAGCGACACACAGCGCATCCTGGCGCGCGCCGCGTGCGACATCTCTGCCGTGCCGCAGTTTGCCGACGCGGGTTGGGAGCTGCAGCGGCGCCTGGCCGACCTGCAGGTGCCCCTCCGTTGCCGCACCCGGCCTCTGTAACATCGTCTGTAAACTTCAAGTACATTTGAATTGGGCACGACAGAGCACTGCCGCCGGACGCTGCGGCGCCAGGCGCGGCGCTGCCTGGCCAACCTGCAGGTGTAGTTTCTAAATCTGAAAACAACCTCCACGCATCAGCCACGCTATAGCCACTCGCACGGCTCGCCTCGCTTGGTGTGCACAGCCATTGGCAGAGTCCGCAGCACGACTGCAGCAACGCGCGATGAGACACAAGCATGCACGGCAGCGCAGGCGCTCATGGTGGAGGCAGCAAGCGCCTGCCTCACGCGCAGTCTCGTCGACCATGTCACTTGCTGAGGGCCAGCCTCCTGTTCGCAGTATGCAACGCCTGCCAGTCCGGCATGGCAGCTCCTACAGCAGGCCTGCTGCGAGCGCCTCCAGCAGTTTGCCGCCTTCTGAGAAAGCGGTTGCAGCGGGCGCTTGACACTTGAAGGCGCTGCTCCGGTGCACCTGCACTGACGCTTGCGATTTAAAAACCTCTCAATTCCATGTATCTACCCGATTCGACTTATAGACCTGCAGGCTCCGCTGTCAGTGGTGCTGGAAAAGGAGTGTCTACCGGTGGCGCCAAATCCGGCGCCCGCCACGGCGTGCATGGCAACGGCGATATAGATGTGGACTGACGTTGCTGACACGCTTTCGTGAACATGATCCCAACCTGACTCTTAGGATGTGTCATGCCGCAGCCCGCGGCGCCGGCGTCGTCGCCGGTGGCGCCGGCGTGCGCCTTGAAAAAGGGGCGTAAGCCGCTGTCCCCGGACATGGCGGGCATGGCGGCGGTCACCGAGCAGCGGGAGCGGCTGCATCGCATGACGCGCACCTTCACGCAACGCGTGGGCTCGTTCCTGGTCGCGGAATTCGGCGCGATCGCGGACTCGACGCTGAACCGCGTCTCGCCGTCGGGAGGTGCGCGACATCGCTTTCGAGAAACACATCAGAACGGAACCAGAACACGTGAGTTTCGTATCAAGAGGCGCTCGTGGAGCAGCGGGAGCGGCTGCAGCGCATGACGCGCGCCTTCACGCAACGCACCTGCGTGTCTTCTGGTCGCAGACTCCGGCGCCATTGCAGCCTTCGTGCTCAACCGCGTGTCATCGTCGGCGTGGAGGCTATTTGTTGCAACCGCAGTCTAATGGCAAGACTCGAGGGTCTCCGGTTTTTGTTGTGGGAACGCTAAATGAGACATGTATGCACAGTCAGCGCATGGCCGCGCTCTGGCAGCTAGCTTCCGATCGAGCGCCCCCACGGCCGCAGCATGGTCGCGCTCTGCAGAGGCGGCACGCTTCCTGGCCGCCGGGCCACTGGAGGCCAGTGACGAGCTGCCAGAGCGGTGGCGATTTTGGTCGTCGCCGTTCTTCACAAGCTGTCGAGGGGTTTCGCGGTGTTCTTTAGAAATTGCGACCTTGGCAAAGGAGCCAGGGGGGGCACTAAGAGCAGCAAAGCAGTGGAAAGGTCGCAACACACGTATCGTTTGGCAGGTAATGTAGGGCCAAGGCCTTCCAGCCACGAGCAACTGGCAGAACACAGGGCTAAGTGGTCAGCTCGGCAGCGCTGAGTAGCAGCGCTGTAAGCGCGGCGTCATCCAGCATCTCCAGTGGCTGTGTGCTGTTCTGCAGGTGGACGGCTGCCAGACCACGGCAACATCCGCGACCGCGCCGAGATGCTGGCGCCGCTCATGCAGGTGCGAATGTTGTCCTCCCATGCCTGCAAAATTTCTGCAGTCTCCGGAGGGCGTGGCTACCCTAACCCTAAACCCTAAACCCTGCTCCCCCTGGCCCCGCGAGGCGACGGCACACGGCTTCATGTGCTGCTGCCATTGTGCATGATCCTGCTCTGGTGCCACTTCGACAGTGTACATCCGTTCGGCAGTCTGCGAGTCCCTCACACGTTTTTATATATGGCGCGGGGAGCCGCAGTCGACCGCGCTGCCGGCGCTGTGTGAGGCCAGCTGCGATCGCTTGATGCTTAACTGCAGAATAATACCCTCCACTTGCCAAAACCAAAGTCTAGTGTATCACAACAGGTGGTGCGGGGCCTGCAGCCGAGTGCGCTGCCGCCGCTGCGCGAGGCATACTGCGCCTCGCTGAACGCGCTGCTGCGGCGGGAGCTGCGAGCGGTGGCGGCCTCTCTGAGGCGGTCCGGCCCCGGGGGCGATAACGAAAAAGCGGGCGGGTCTGGAAAAGGGGGCGGCTCGCCTGGCGGCGCCAGCGGCCTCGGCCCCGGCTCCCCGCTGCACTCGTGGAGGTGCGAGAAACACTGTCGCCAATGCTGCAATAAACACCGACATGATGAAACTCGCGTAATGCAGGCTTCCAGCCAGGCGGCCTCGGCCCCGGCTCCCCGCTGCTCTCGTGGGAGTGCGGTGATTCTGGTGGCAATACTGCAGAAGAAGAAAGCAATCTCCTTTTAGAAGACGACAATTACCTTTTGACGCTAGATCTCCGGCGAAAGCGGCGGCTCGCCGGCCGGGCGGCGGCGGCGGCCTAGGTCTCCTGCCGCACTCCTGGAGGTGGAGTCAGCCAGCTGCCTGTGCAGCAAGCCATTGAGCAGGCTGGAGGGTTTTGTGCGGTCACTGGCTGGTTTGCACAGGTGCAAGGCCGCACGCATGTGATCGACATGCCGTGGGCTTGCTGTCCTGCGGCAGCCGCGGGCCAGTGACTTGTGTGACAGTGAAACCCTGGTCGCTCTGGAGACGGCGCCAGCAAGCAGGAGGCTGAGATTGAGATCGCTCGTCAATCCGACGCCTGCTTGTCTAGCACGCTGTTGTGTCTCCGACATTGCCTCGGTGTCCCGTTCACGCAGGCACCTCGTCTTGACCGCACAGCCGCTGATGCTGGAGGCGGCGCGGGTCGCCAACGAGTTCACAGAGCTGCCTGCCCTCGCGCCTCCCTCGCTGAATGCGCATTCCGTGCGTCTGCACAGGCGCTTCCTGACGAACGCGCTGCCGCTGAATGCTGGGGGAGGCGCAAGGCGCTGCCAAGTTCATGCAGCTGCGCGCCTGTCGCTCGATCTCTTCGTCGGAATGCATGTCCTGGCGCATCACCCGACACTTGCACATGTGCAGGCACTTCCTGATGAGCGGGCTGCCGCTGATGCTGGAGGAGGCGCAGTTTGCGGCGGAGTTCATGGAGATGTACCTCACAACGGAGCAGGTTGCAGCTTCCGCGCCGCGGCCACCGCAGCTCCAGCTGTCGCCTCAGCCCGGCAAGGTGCAACAAACTTCTGCCTGGTTTTGCTGTGCACTTCTGTGCTCACGCTGGAGCTCTACCATGGAGGCCGAACCTGAAGCCGGCGCAAAGTTGCGGCGTCTGCGCCACCGCAGCTCAAGCTGTGGCCTCAGCCCAGCCATGTGTGCGATTTCCTCTGCTGAGAGGCGCTTCCTGACTGGGCATGTTCTTGAGGCCTCTCGCAACCTGGCTGGGAGCCGTCTTTATCTACCTGTCCTGCTGCGGCGAGGCGCGCCGAAACGGCTGCTGAGAGCCTCAGGCGTGGGACGGGCAGCTGGCATGAAAATGCATCTGTTTATTAATTATGGTTTTAGGGTTCAGGGTTTAGGGTTTAACAAAATGCCTGGGTTTCTGACAAAGGTCCCGCAACAGCTGTGTCTGATGCACGCCACAGAATAAGCTCCAGACGCTTCCGTACACGGCAGGCTACACTGGTAAGGGTGCAACAGGGATTGTATCATTTATTTATTAGCCGCGCGCCCAAAGTCCCACGGGGCTGCTATGCCAGCAGCGTTGCTCTATGCTGCTGGGTGGGAAACTCCCGCGACCGTGACTTGCGTCTTGAACTTGCTGGTGCGCTGAGGGTCAGTTTATTGAAGAAATGCATAGTCGAGCCTCGGCCGACGTTGGAGAAAGTGCAGCAACCGCCAGTACCTGGCCACGGGGGTCGGAGCGGGATGGTGTCATAACGCGGGGCGCGCCACAGGGCAGCGGCGTCCGCTCCTAACCCTAAACCCTAATGCACAGCGGCAGGATGAGCCAGCCTTCTCAGTAACAGTATGTTATGAAACAGGTCACGACACGGGGCACGGGGCGTGCGCTTCGTCGTATTAGTAAAAATTTACGTGCTTAATTTTAATTAATGTGGGGAGCCCGACGGCGGCGGCGGCGGCGACAATGGGGGTCCTGAGGAAGTGGAGGAAGGCGCGGACATCGGCGGCCAGTCTGATGCCAGCTCGATGTGCAGAGAACGCTTCTAAACGGGCACCTGAGTAACATGGTTCAACGTTACAGGGTGCGACAGATGGCAAGGGCGTGCTCTTGGGGCACGATGGCCATAGCCTCAACCGATCTTCTGAGTGACGGATTCCGATCTGAGAAGGCGTAATTCCAACGAACAGGGCGCTGCAAAGGGCAAGGGCGTCCGCTTCGTGGGGCCTGAGGGCGGCGGCGGCAGCGGCGACGGGGAGGCAGAGGAAGCAGAGGAAGCGGAGGAAGCGGGGGATGGCCTCGGCGTGGACGCGGCGGCGCGGCAGCAGCAGGAGGAAGGAGGAAGCGGCGGCGGGCAGGTGCTGAGCCCGGACGGGCGGCGGGTGATCGACGCGCTGTTCGACGGCCTCGCCTCCGAGTTCCACGCCATGGTGCGCAGGTTTTGCATGTGTGGATGCCATCTATGTGCTGATGCGGACAACGTTCGCGCCATCGACGCGCTATTATACGGTCTCGCGACAAAGTTCCACGCCATTGTGTGTTGAATATAGCCTTTACACTGGGCTTCACATGCACACGGTGCGCTAAGGCACCTCAGCATCGATGTGCCGTCTGAAGGCCTCGCCACCGCATTACACGTCATGGTGTGCACTACTGAATTTATATGAATATCACATGATTGTTTGAGTGACCCGCACTCTAAGAAGCGGTGATGCCTGCATGGAATTGCAAATCCGCGTGCTGGTCCCGAATGGCCGCTGCGGCCTCGACCGCCTCGCCGCTGAAAGTGGCGCCATGCTGCGCGCCAGTTATGGGCGTACTACTCTCTCGAAACACTGGCATCCTGACATTCTCTTCTGTCATCTGCCCTGTAGGTCACCGAGGCGCCACGCCGGCAGCAGGCGCAGGTGGTGGCGATGCTCGGCGGCGTGCTCGTCTGGCCGTCTTGGGGCCAGCGAGAAGATTTCACATGGCGAAATGCGACCGCGTGCGCTTGTGACTCCTCTGCACTTTGGTGGTGACACTCCAGCTCCCACTTTGCAGGTCAACACGGCGGCCAGGGGGCAGCAGGTGCAGGCCGTGGCCATGCTGGGCGTGGCTCTGGCGTGGCACTCGCGGCTCGAGGGCCAGCCATGCGCCGCGGCGCTGGCGGCCATCCTAGGCGACTGCATCCAGAGGCTGCTGGCGCACTTCGAGAAGTCGCTGTGGGAGCGCGTCACCGGCATGACGAGGTGCGACCACTACACCACATGGCCTCAGTCTGTTCCCACGCAATACTGCTCGCGGCCCCCTGGACGACTGCCTCCAGCGTTTGCCGGCTTGTTTCGAGGAGTCGCAGTGGGAGCGTGTGACGGGCATCACAAGGTATGCTCAGAACTGAACCCGCTCGGCTGCAGTTGTCATCAGTGTGGTTCGCAGTCGTGGATGGCTCTGCTGGACGATTTTCTCCCGCGACTGCTGACGCTCTCTGCCCACAGGCGTCGCCATTGTGTGAAACTAGCTGTTCCGACAGTCACACCCATGACTCGTCTTCTCGATGTGAAGCGTCGCGAGGATAGGAAACGGCCTCCGCATTGGTCCTTCTGGGCGGCTGCCTCGAGCAGCTGTTAGCCCAAATTATTCATCTGACGGTTCTGGCTTGGGTCACGTGCTTGGGCGCGTGGGCGATACTCTGCTGAGGACACTGCCTGCGCACTCTGCGGCCTGTCTCTCGTCCAGGTCCCCGCCTCAACCGCATGGCTCTTTCACCGCACTATGATGGTGGCGGCGGGTGAGATTCTGGCAGCCTGGCAGTGTACTCGTCGTAGTGCACAGTCAGCCTGGCGCCCTGATTAGTCCACCATGCTATCACCCAGTCCAAGGAGCTGGCGTCATGATATCTCACCCGCTGCCCTTGCCAACTGTGCCTTCCATCCATCAAACCTGCAGCTCCAGCGCCGGTAGGCTGGCGCTGCAGATGCTGCCGGCATTCGCCGATGTGGCCCGACTTTGCACAGTTGCTCTATGCCATGTCGCGAGTCACCTGCCATTGTCTCCCTGTGCATTTCGCGCAGGTTCGGCGCCAGCAGCCTGGCGGCGCTGCACGTGCTGCCGGCGTTCACCGACTTTGCGGCGTTCGCGTCCGCCATGGAGGAGGCACTGATGGGCACCGCCGCGGAGCTGGGGTCCGACATGGAGGCGCTGCAGTGAGCTGTTCCTCCACATTATACAACTCGCTGATGAATTAGAGAGCCGGGATACAGCCCTGCATGGGCCATGGAGGAGGCGCCCATGGGCACTGCTGCGGAGCTGGGCTCCGACATGGAGGCGCTCCAGTGACTGATGCGCCACCTGCGCTGAAAGGAATGCACCAACAACCTGCATGACAACCAGAAGCTGAGGAGATGACAACATACAGCTTGGACAGCTGTAATGCATTCATCTCAGGTGGCGGACAAGCCGCCGCCGCTGCCAGGGAATCTAGCTCAATATGATAACATCCCACATGATCCCAAACCGGATTGCTTTGACGTCTATGCAGACTGCCGGAGGTGGCGGACCAGCCGCCGCCGCTGCCGGTGTCGCGCCTGCTGCTGGGCGACCTGCCGACGGCCGCCGCCGGCGGCCCCACCCTCGACGTCATTGCAGAGGTAATAATATTACAAAACTGAAGAGCTGCCATGACACCTCATCTTCTCTGTGCCTGGCGACGAAAAGTGCTGACGGACATCTGATACGACTCCGGACAGGACGGGGAACCAGGCGGCATTTTGACGCGGCGGCTGCCGCCTGCCTGTGGAGGAGGAGGACCCGTCACGCCCTTTGATGTCTCCGAAGTGGAAACAGTCGCTGATCACGCTCTTTCCTCTTCATGACAACAGGACGGCGAGCCCGGCGGTCTCGAGGCGACGGCGGGAGCCTACCTGTCGGAGGAGGAGCTACCCGAGGCCATCCCCGCCGCCGCGGATGTCAGGTGGGCGCTTTGAATGAGATTGATGAAAGGGCACCTGATCCGAAAGTCCGCATTGCGATTGTGGGTGTGCTGGCTGGCTGGCTGGCTGGCTGTCCCGGCGCCGCACTAAACCCTAAACCTTAACTACTGACCGCCACTGCGCCAGCGTTCAGGCGTGGGTCGTGAAGAGGTCAGCAACCTAGAATTAGAAAGCGACTGTCACAGCCGGTCGCCGCCCAACAAGTGCTGCAATTGTTGAGATCAGCGCGAGGCTTGCAGCATCACTTCAGCCTGCAGGGGTTTAGGGTTTAGCAGGTCAAACCCTCTGCTCAGCGTCAGCGCCTGTGAGTATGCGGCTCGAGTGAGGCTGTCTCTACCTGCATCCTAGCCACCTCGAAGGTCAAATAACATGTGAAGCTGCCGTGTTGCTCTTTCTCACTTCCGCCGCACGTCTGCTCTCCCTAAACCCTCCTGCACCCCAAACAAACCGTGTGGACGGCGGTCTCAGTGTGCAACTCGGCAGCTGCGTGTCCGGGTTGGAGCTCAGCTGTAGGACCTGTCGTCCTCCTTCCAACCGGCAAGTTCAAACTTGCCCTGCCTCCCGCAGAGCGCGCACTTCAAAACCGCAAAACGGTGCACGATGTGCCGACGCCGGCATCTGCAGTGCTCGCGCAGTCCGCCTTTGCCGCCCTCTGGATCGCCGCCTGTGGGAATCAACAAAGAACATAATGCGTTGTCTGTGCTGCAGCACGTCGGCACGCAATGTGGCGGCGATGGCGCCCGGCACAGTCTGCCTTTGCCACACAACAAGATTTGTCACTACAACAGTGTTTGTCACTACAACAAGATTTGTCACTGTCACGACCTTGACTCCAGAAGGACTGCATGATGCCCACACAGGCCGGCGCGCGGTGTTGCGGCTTTGGCATACGCCATGCTGAGGCAGCCCGCCTTTGCCACGCTGCACCTGTTCAAACTGTCACTATTGTGACCAGATCCTTCGCTAAACTGCAGGTCAGCGCGCGATGTTGCCGCGCCAGCGTATGCACTGCTGGCACGTTCCGCCTTCGCCACCCTGGAGCGACTCGCGGGCCAGGACCCCAAGCACGCCGACAGGCGCGTCACTCTCTCCTTGTCACTCTTTCCATTTTGGTATGTCCTGATTTTTTCTGGTGGGTTTTCCGCGTAAGGAATGTTCGCCACCCTGGAGCGAAAACACGCCTTCAGGCACGCCACTCCAGCTTGCCGACGGCGGTTCCTCAGCAACCTCTCCCATGTATACGGCCTGCTGACTGCTTCGTGCAGCAGGGGCTGCTGATTCTGACAGGTGGACTTCGTGTCCAATTGCAATTCGTGTCCCCTGCTTTGTGTGAGTCGGAGCTTGAGCGTGCGCCACCCTGGAGTGCCTCGCAGGCGTGTTCCGCTGGGTTTAGGGTTTAGGGTAAACCCGCCGGGATGGCCCGGACTCTCTGTTCAACCATGCCGCAAGCAGATCAGCCGTTGGTCGGCTGTTCGCATGCGCCAGCGGGCCCTGCCGCACTTGCAGGCGCATGCCCAGCGCGCTTTGCCTGCGCCGCTGGTGAACAACGAGGAGGCGCCGTGCAGCTTGGGGCGGCAGGCGCACGCCTTTGTATCTAAAGCTCTTTTGCTGCTGAAACTGATTGCATGCGCTCGCGTCTTTGGTAGGCTGCGGCTGGAAGAGCACACCTGCTTCGAGGAGGCAGTGTGGAGCGTGGGGCGCCAGGCGTGTGCCTTGAGAGACGAAGGCTTGACTGAGGCTGACTCGGGACAACGCCGAAAAGGGTCACATGCTTGACTTCAACAGGCTGCGGCTGGAGAACTACGCCTACTTTGAGGAGGCGTCGCGCGGTGTTGCGCGGCGGGTGCGGGTGGTAGCCTTCTTCCGCTCGGCGGCGGCGGAAGCAAAGGAAGGCGCGCTGCTGGTCTACATTCAGCAGCAGCTGGAGTACGCCAAGATGTGGAAGCTGCTCGAGTTTTCGCAGGTGCCATCTCAGATACCCAACCGAGTCGATCTCGACTCTCTCGACTCAGCATCTCACAACACCTGTGGTGACTGCCTCGAGCTCCGGCGACGGCAGAGCGGCTGATGTGAGGTTGCCATGTCCCGCCGGTTCGGCCCGGCGGTTCGCCCCTAAACCCTAAACCCTGACGGCTGCGCCTGGGCCCGCATCCCGCAACAGCTCTCGTGGGTGCACACATTCTGTCCTACAGCGGCCCAACTTAGGGTTTAGTGCATCTTCGGAGGCTGCCGCAGTGTGTGCAGACTGTGGCTTTGCAGGTGTTGGCATCGGCTTCAGAAAAGCTGCTTGTCTGTCGGCTGTTTCGGGGAGTATGCCACACCTGTTTGGCTGCAGCTGCGCGTCTGCAGCCGCTCTGTCTCACAGCATCGACTAGCCACTTTCCTGGCTGCGCTGTGCACTGACAATGCAGCGCCGCAAGTTCCTGGAGGCGGTC
>JAABUM010005667.1_pt1 | contig 12913 bp, 5 predicted proteins | sample 5559161 | NCBI WGS metagenome assembly JAABUM01 (sample SAMN10711868, study PRJNA513369) | rock metagenome | isolation source: Antarctica rocks | place: Antarctica: Victoria Land, Siegfried Peak nord | reverse complement strand
CAGAAAAAGGCGTCAACCTGCGTTGACGAATGCCCTTCGCCATGAATTCGTCGGCGCAGGCCGACGCTTCTTTCTGGCTGCGAATTCATTCGCCGGACTTGTCACAGCGACTTATGAAAGAGGTCTACTCGTTCAAAGTGCGCATCTCGCCTTGAAGTCATCAAAAATTTTGTTATTGCGGCAGAAAAAAGGTGTTACTCTTAATGTGAATCCGTGCGCGTTCTGATATGATTCAGGATGTTGTTCTTCTTCGAGAGGATGTCACTGAGGTTTGAGGAGTGAGAAGTGGCCACATCACGTTGTTGTTGCCGGTTGCGGGGGCGATTTTGAAGAAGAACGCGCAGGAATCGCATGGAACACACGCTGATGTGGGGAAGCTTGGCGCTGGGCGGCGCGGGTTGGATTTGTCTTTTTCTTCTGGCGGCGCGCCAGGATGCCGTGGCTTCGCTGCGCCTCAATCGCCCGTTTTTGTGGCTGGCGCTTGGGCTACCGTTTCTCGTTTGGTTGGCCACGCTTCCGACTTCGCCGCCGTTTTCGAGCGGGCAGGGCTGGGGGCGCGGGTTTTTGCTGGGCGGACTGGTCGCTTTTGGCAGCGCGCTCGTGATGTTTCGCGCGATCTCCGTTGCGCCGCGACGGGCGGCTCTCATTTTCCTTTTCGGCGCTTTAATTGTCGTTTGCCTTCCGCTTTTGTGGATGCGTCACGCCGTCATCGAAGCGCTGTTAGGCGCTTCTCTTGGTTGGGCCGGGGTTTCTCTTCTTCTACTGCTTGGAAACGAACGCGACGATGAAGCGCCAGTTGCGTCGGGGCGAACTTCGCTTGGCGCTCTCGATTGGACAGCGACTTCGCTACTCAACGGGACGGCGTTTGCCACGACTCTTTTCGCCCTCGCGGCGCTGGGTGTTTACCGTGCTTTCGCGGTCGCCGACATCCCGCGCGGAACCTATTCTTCGGTCGCCGTCGCTCTGGCAACGGCCATTGCGTTGTCGCTTTTGACGGGCGTTTTGCTGGGCGAACTCGGCGCGGGTTCGCGCTCGAACACAGTTGGGACAACGGCAGGGAAAGTCGCGGCGCCTGAGCGTTTGGCGGGAGCGCGCCTCACGGATGCCGTCACAACTTTGCTGTGTTCAATCGTTCCGCTTGCCATCGGTTACTGGTTGGCGATGCGCGTTCTTGATGATTTGCAGGCGCTTTATGTGGTCGCCGTGGGAGTTGGACTGAGCCTATTGAGTCAGGTCGGAACAGGCCAAAGAAAAGAGGGCAATTCGCTCGCTGTGCCCACCGCTTCCGTGTTGGTTGCGCTGTGCGCCTTTTTGTTCGCGTTCGGGTTGATGCAGGGCTTTGGCGTCGGGTTGATGTTGCTGGGCGCGTGGCCCGCTTCGCTTTTGGCGCTGCCTTCTTCCTCTTCCTCGTTTCTTGCCTCGGCACAAGCGACAACTTCGGCACAAGCGACAACTTCGACGCAAGCGCAAAACACATCGAACGAAGAAACGCGTCAACGTTTGGTGCGAATGGCGGCGCCTTCGAGGCAGACCGAAGGCACATCGAGCGACCGCGAACGAGCGCGGTTCGATTGGGCGCAGGCGCTCACGCTACTCGCCACGTTTCTTTCGATTTTGCTGATGTCGCGTTTGTTTGCGACTCGCTTTCGCGCTGAACTTCACGGCGCGGGATTTTCCGATCAGTTCGCGCTGTTTGGTTTTGTGGCGGGCGCGGTTTTGCCCGCGTTTTTGAGTTCGCTCCCGTCCGGTTCGAGCGCGCAGACGCGACCGCAAACGGGCGCTTTAATGGGAACATCTTCCGTGCGGATCGCACTCTTGGGCGTGCTGTTTTTGGTTTTGCCGGGCGCAATGGTGGCGGTGTGGGGCATCAAAATCGTGCCCGCTTTTTTCGCGGGATTGGCTTTGACGCAGTGCGGATTTTCGCTGGCGCGTTCGGCTCGCTTGAGCGCGCTGTCGGCGCTGCTTTCGCTGGCGCTCGCGGGATTTTTGACGCAGTGGACGCCGCGATTTTTGCCGCTCGCGCTGGCGCCTCGCGCCGAGCGAATGCACTTCTTGCTGTGGGGCGTGGGCGGCGCCGTCGTGTTGATTTTGGTCGTTGATTACGGCGCGCGGTTGATTTCCTATTTGTTGAACCGAACGGGCGCGCCAGTGGAAGGAGTTTCCCGATGAAAACCTCGTTTTTGCCGCGCACTTTGGGCGCGTTGTTGTCGCTTGTCTGTGTCGGCGGCGTGGTGGCGCTTTCGATTGCGCTCGAAACTCCCGTTGGCCGCGTTCATGGCCGCGCGCTGTTGGACGAACGAGGCCAACCGCTCGCGGGCGTGCGCATCACGCTCACCTCAGAACACGACGAAGAAGCGGGAAGCGGCGAGGAACTGGAACACGGCGTGCATCGTTTTCACGCCGTCACGAACCAAAAGGGCGAGTTCGACATCTCGCGCGTGATTGTTGGTTCTTACCGCTTGTCGGGGGCGGCGCACGCACACGAAACCAAAGAACGCGTGGTTTTGGTTTCCGAAGACGAAACGACGCTCGTGCCGCTTCGGCTGCATCGCTCGCAACCCGATTTGCAGGTCACGCAGCAACAACGCGAGTTTTTGCCGCGCGAAACGATGCTGCTTCCGGTTCACGGCTACGCCGAGGGTGACGCCAAAAGCGACACCTTGAGGGTGCGCGTTTACCGCGCGCAGTTGAGCGATGTGCTGCGCGATTCAGACGCGTTTGAAGCTTTGACCAAGGTTTCCAACCGCGACGAGCCGGTTTCGACCTTGCCGCGCGCGTTGCTTCATCCAACCAAAGGGCGGGCGCCGCGCTTGATCGAGGCGCGCACTTTTTCGCTCAAGAACGCCGACATCGAAGGCTTTTTTCAAGAGCGCTTGAAGTTGGGGAGTCCGGGCGGAGGTTTATATTTGGTCGAAGTGGCGCACGGCAAAAAGTCGGTGTGCGCGCAGTTGAGCGTGTCCAACTTGGCTTTAGTTGTTAAAAAATCGCGCGGGCAGTTGCTCGCGTTTGCCCTTGATGCCGGAAGCGGCGCGCCGCGCGCGAACGCTTCGATTCGCGTTTTGCAAGACGGAAAAACGCGCGCCAGTGCCCGCACCGATGCGCAAGGTTTGGCGACCATCAAACTTCCGAAAGGCGACGAGGACAGCAGCGGGAAGTTGATGTCGCTCGCTTCGTTCGGCGGAAATGAAGCGACAGTTGGCCAATACGACGAGGGCGGCGAAGAAGAAGGGCACGGCGACTTCACGGTTCACGCTTACACCGACCGGCCAATCTACCGTCCGGGAGGGCGCGTTTCGTGGAAGGGCATCGCGCGGCGCACACTCGACACGGGCCTTCGCTATTCGGTTCCCAATGGCGAACCGGTTGAAGTCGAAGTGCGCGACCCGTCGGGCGAGCGATTGGCGTCGTCGCACCAATCAACCAATGCGTTCGGCTCGTTTCACGGCTCGCTCGAACTTTCGCCCGAAGCGCCGAGCGGTTCTTACTCGATTGTGATGACGCTGCGCGGCGAAGAGCACACGGCGGATTTCTCGGTCGCGTCCTATCGCAAACCGGAATTTGAAGCCACAGTTGTGCCCAACGAAAAACATTATTCGTATGGCGACACCGTTGAGATGATGGTGAGCGGTTCGTATTATTTTGGCGCGCCCGTCGCCGGAGCCAAAGTCCATTACAGCGTGTTCAAAGCGACCGATTGGAGTTCGATGGTTGAAGACGACGAAGACGCTTCGGATTACGAAGACGAAGAAGGCGGCGGCTACGCAGATGAGTCGGGCGAAACGACCATCGAAGGCGATTTGACGCTCGATGCCAATGGTCACGCGATCATTCGTTTTCCGGCTGGTGAGCCAAAAAAGCAAGACGGCGACGCATCGAATTCCGATGCGCCGCAAGATCAGATTTACACGGCGCAAGTCACGGTCACAGACGCGGCCAACCGCGAAGGCGAGGCGAGCGGCGAAGTGCCGGTTTCGTCGGGCGATTTTCGCTTGCGAGCGCAAACCGAAGGCTACTTCGGCGTGCCCGGCGAGGCAACGAGCATCTCGATTACGGCGAAAGATTTCGGAGGCAAACCGATCAAGGGTGCGCCAATAGAACTGGTGGGCGCCTATCGCAACTGGAACGCGACCACCGGAAAACTCGAAGACAAACCGAGGCGCTCTTACTCCGCGACAACGGGCGCCGATGGAACGGCGCGCATCGAGTTCACGCCGCCACGCTCGGGAGAGTTGGTGCTGAGCGCGCGCACGCGCGATTCGAAAAACCGCGCCATCGTCGCCACGCGAACGCTGTGGGTTGAGGGAAACGATGAGGGCGAGGGTTCGCCTCGTTCGCTGTCGCTTTTGACAGACAAAAAGCGCTACTCGTCGGGCGAAACCGCGCGTGTTGTGCTTCGCGCGCAAGGCGGCGGCACGGCGCTTCTCACCGTTGAAGGCTCGAAGTTGTTTCGCGCGTGGACGGTTCCGCTTGTGGGAAGTAGCACGTCGTTGCAAGTGCCGATTCGGGAAGATTACGGCCCCAACGTCACGCTCGTGGCCTGCACGGTGAAAGATAAACACTTTGCATCCAGCGAAGTGCCGCTTCGCGTCGAAGTGCCACGGCGAAATTTGCGCGTTCAGATTTCGTCAGACAAAGCGAGCTATCATCCCGGCGACCGCGCGACTTATCAAGTGCGAACGACTGATTCTGGAGGCAAACCGGTGGCAGCGGATTTATCGTTTGGCGTGGTGGACGAGGCGATTTATGCGCTGCAAGAAGACGACGCCAAAGCGCTGCGCAACGCGTTTTATCCGCGCCATCCCAATGCCGTGCAAACCTCCTATTCGTTCGAGCCGCTTTATCTGGGAGATGCCAACAAAGCCGAACCGGTCATTGAGGCGCGCACCAAATTTCTCGACACGGCGTTCTGGAAAAGCGATGTGGAAACCGATGCAAATGGTCGCGCGAGCGTGTCAGTCCAGTTGCCTGACAACTTGACGACGTGGCGCGCGACGGCTGTGGCGCAAACCCCGGACAGCGCGTTCGGAAGGCAAACGCAGCAAGTCACAGTCGCCAAAGAGTTTTTCGTGCGGCTCGAAACGCCGCGCTTTTGGACGGGCGGCGACAGTTCGCAAATCACGGCGCTGGTTCACAACAACACCAGAGCGCCCCAAGACGCGACGGTTAAAATCGAAGCGCAAGGTGTGAACCTGAGCGGCGACCAAACGCAAACCTTGAGCGTTCCGCCCGGCGCGGTTGGCCGCGTTGTGTGGCCGGTTGCGCCCGAGGATGCGGGCTTGAGCTTTTCGAGCATGGCGCGTTTGAAGTTGTCGGCGTGGACTTCGAGTGGCAAGTCTTGGACGGATGCGCTCGAAACACAACTCCCGGTTCGACCGCACGGACGCGAGAAAATCGACAACTTCGTCGGCCACTTGAAAAACGGCGCGACGTGGACGCAACAAATCAGCGTTGACGCGGCGGCGATTCCCTCAGCCAGTCGCGTCACGGTTCGGCTCACGCCTTCTTTGTCCGATGCGCTCGTGGGCGCGCTTGCGTCGGTTATCGGTTTTCCTTACGGTTGCACCGAACAAACGATGAGCCGCTTTTTGCCCGACATCTTGGTGCAGCGCACGCTTCGACTGCGCGGCGAAGGTGACGCGCAATCGAAGGCAATGCGCGCGCAATTGCCGAAAATGGTGCGCGACAGCCTGACGCGTCTCGCCCGCTTTCAACACCAAAGCGGCGGCTGGGGCTGGTGGCAAAACGATGAAGACGACCCGTGGATGACGGCTTATGTGCTTTACGGCTTGGCTCAGGCGCGGAGTGAAGGCTATCGCGTGAGCGACGAGATGGTGTCCAACGGGCGCGCCGCCGCGTTCAAGATGCTTTCAACTTCGGCTAAACCGCTTCCCGTTTGGCAGCGCGCCAACTGGCAGAATACGCGCGCTTTCATGTTGTATTCTCTCTCGCTCGCCTCGCCGACCAAATCAGAACTCGCCAAAATCCGTTCGTTGCGCGCCGCGACTTCCCTGCGCGGATTGGACGCGCCCGCGCTTTCCTACTTGGTTTTGCTCGACAAGCAACTCGGTTCGGGTGCGCCTTCGCCCGCGTGGGCTGAACTCGAATCGCGGATGCATTCCGGCGCTTCGATGAGGTATTGGAACGGAAGCGGGCACGACGAGTGGGCCGACTTCGACGACAAAACCGCGACGGCACTTGGTCTTCGCGCCCTGCTCGCCGCCAGTCCCAAAGACGAGCGCGTGCCGGGAGTTTTGCTGTGGCTGATGGCGCATCGTCAGGACGATGGCTGGGGCAACACGCGCGACACGTCGTGGGTTTTGGAAGCACTGTGCGATTATTTGAACGCTAATCCAAGCGGCGCGCCTTCTGGAAACGGCGCGGTTGAAGTGAGTTTCAACGGCAAGCGTCTGGCAAGTCCCGCTTCTGGTGGCGAACCGGTGGTGCGCGTTCCGTGGGAAGCGGTGCGCGCCAAAAACACGCTTTCGCTTCGTCGCGTCGGAAACGGCGAACCGGTTTTCTATTCGGTTCAAGTGCGCCAAACAGTCGGCAGCGAGGGCGAACTGCCGCCTTTTGCGCCAACGATTCCCATCGAAGTCAAGCGCGAATATCGCCGCTTGCTGCCGCGCGCGGTGGGGGCGAATCGCTGGACTTTGACGAGCGAACCGACCAGCGACCACTTCCAAGCGGGCGACCGCGTTCGCGTTCGATTGACGTTCACCGTGCCGCGCGATTTGAGTTACGTTTTGATCGAAGACGCCTTTCCTTCTGGCTGCGAAACAACCGAGCGCGGAAACGCCGACGAGGAAGGCGAGTGGGACAACTGGTGGTCAAACACCGATGTGCGCGATGACCGCATCGCCTTTTTCGCGCGCCACCTAAGCCGGGGTAAACACACCATCGAATACAACCTGCGCGCCCAAACGCCCGGTGCTTACAACGCGTTGCCGACGCTGCTTCAAGCGATGTATGCGCCGCAAGTGCGCGCCGAAGCGGGGGAGGCGCGCGTTTCGATTGAGTGAAACCGCACGTTGTAGTCGTCATTGGCTTAGCCGTTCGGGGCAGTCACCATCTGCTTAGCCGCTGTTCGAGAACGCGAAGCGTCAGCGAGTGCATCATCCAGAGCGCGAAGCGCCACTTTATTGAGAAGAAAGCGCCTGCAGTGGCTGAACAATGCACTCGCTGACGCTTCGCGTTCTCGAACGGCGATAATGCTCCAAAGATGATTCGAAATGCTTCTTGAACAGCACTCTTTTACGTCATGCCCAACCAAACTTCCTCGCTTTCTCCCGATGCTCCGCTCGTCGCGCCGCCTCGAAAACACGCCCCTTTTTCCGCGAACACAGTGCCTTTGATTGCCCTCGCCATGTTGTTCTTGGCGGGCGGCGTGATAATGACATCGCTCGCCACAGCGCCATCAGCGCAAACCACAATTTCGACGTTTAGCACAACGCTCAAAGGTCGCAGTCGCGGCCAACGGCGCAACGCCGAACTCGCCGCGCGCTCCCTTGACGGGCGCGTCATCGCACCGGGAGCGGTGTTTTCGTTCAACCAAACGGTGCGCTCGTGGTCGGTCGATCAAGGCTATGTCAAGGCGCTGGTTTCCTACGACGGCGAACTGGTGCGCGCTTATGGCGGCGGCGTTTGCCAGACCTCGACGACTTTGTATAACGCGGCTTTGCTCGCGGGGCTGCCGATTCTTGAACGGCATCCGCACGTTTTCGTGCCGCACTACATCGCGCCGGGACGCGACGCGGCGGTGGCGTTTCCCGGCATTGATTTGCGCTTTCGCAATTTCAACCCGTTCCCGATTCGCCTTCACGCGCGAGTTCGCGGCGAGCGATTGGAAGTGTCGTTGTCCGGCGCGCGCGCGCCCAAAGAGCGCGTTTCGATTCGCTCGGAAACGCTGTCGGTTTCAACGCCTTTGCGCCTGACCCGCGTTTCGCGGCGGCGAACTGAAGGGACTTCAACGCGCCGTTCGTTTCTACGTTCGGTGGGAACGACGGGTTATCGCGTCTTGACTTTTCGCGTTTTTTCGTCGGGCAAACGCGAGCCGTTGGGCGACGATAGCTATCCGGCGATGAACCGCATCGTCGCTTTGAACCGCGATTGACGACGAGAGAATTGGAACATCTGTAGTGCGCGATGGCGCTCGATGTGTCAATCTTGAGAGGATGTTCGATGCACTTTCTGCTGGCGATGTGCGGCGCCGCCAATGGCCCGCGACGCCTGATGCGGCTTTAAATCTTTATCTCGGAAGTGGGCGCGCGGGCGCGTGTTTCGATGCCTTTGGTCTGATGGGAAGCGGGCGCGATGGCGCGCCGCGAAGCGGCGGCACACCGACCGTTTTGTCGCACGCCGATCACTGGCATCGCGGCGCGGGCGGGCTGGATTCATGGTTGCCTCTGGCTCGCCTCGATTGGGCAAGCGAAGCGCCTCCTGCGCCGCAATCCTACGCGCAGGATTTGACGCTTGGCAACGGGCGTTTGGAAACGCGGATGGAATGGCCGACTTTGAAGTTGCGTTTGCGCGCGGCGTTCGACCCGCAGTGGCGCGACGTGTTGGCAATTGAAGTCGAGTTCGAGGGACAAATGCCCGCCCTCGTTTTGTCGCCTGAAGCGCGAGTTGAGCGCGACGGCAACAGCCTGCTCACAACGGTTGACACGCATGATTTCGACACCCAAGGGCTTTGGCTCGCGCAGTTGCGAGCGGGCACGGCGAACTCGGCGCTTCATCTGCGCGTGCAAAGCGAAGAGGGCACGGTTCGCCTCGCGTCAGGGCGCGAGGGCGCGCAAATCGAGTTCGCGGGCAGGCGCGGGCGGCACTTGATTTTGATTGCCATGAGCGCGTGGCAACGACGCGGCGAACTGGAGACGACGCTCGCGCAAATCGGGCGAAGTGACGAATTCTGGCGCCAAAACGAAGCACACTGGCGAGCGCGTTGGGGGAGTTCGTTTGTGCATCTGCCACAAGCGGAACACCAAGCATTATGGGCACGCGCGGCGTTTCGCGTTTTGGCGAGTTATGCGCCCGATGTGCGCTCACCTGCGGCGCCGATGGGCTGGGCCGGTCACGCGTGGGGGCGCCACTTTCCGCAAGATTTGTCGTTCGTTCATCCGGCGATTTTGCGTTTGGGTCATCTCGACATCGCGCGGTCATGCGTCGAATTTTATGCGGGCGAACTGGAAACCATGCGCGAAGCGACGGCGAGATTGTATCGCGCCGCGTCGGACGAACGGGCGGCAAGCGGAACGATGTGGGCGTGGGAATTTCCCATCGGGCCGAACTCGCACATTTTGCCGGACGGCTCGACCAACCCGTTTCAATGGGAAATCCATAACGCCGCGTATCCGGCGCGCATGGCATTTGAAACGGCGCGGCAAAATCAAAATTCCGGCTGGACGCGCACCTTCGCCCTTCCCATCATCCGCGAGTCGGCGCGCTTTTATGCTTCGACACTTCGCCGTGAACCGAGCGGAATGTGGAGCCTGCACGTTTTGCCTTCGATGGGACAGGATGAACACGGCGGGCAAAACCGCAAGAACTATCTCGATGCCCTCCTTTCAGCGCGCTATTGCTTGATAATCGCGCTGGAGTTAGCGACGCAACTCGAACCCGATTTGCCCGATTTGGCGCAGTGGCGGGCGATGTTGACCGATGGATTCTCCTTCGAGCGCTTGCGTCACGCGCCAACTGGACTTTTAGCGTCGTGCGAACCAGCCAGCGAGTGGCGAATGGGGCGCCAGAAACATCCGGTTCAGTTCGGGCCGCTCGTCTTTTTGCCACAAGGTCAGGCGCCGCAAGCGCAGGTTGTGGTGGAAGCGGCGCAGCGCGCGTTCGAGGTGCGCGATGAACTTTGCGTGGATGCCCATCGCGGTTATTATCACGGTTGGACGCTGGCGACTTACTGGCTGGCCGCGTCGCGTCTGGGCGATGGGCAGGCGCTCGAATCGGAACTGCGCCACGCGATCCCCTCACGTTATGTGGACGCCGATTGGCTACAGATTTTTGAAAGTTCGGGCCACGGGCCGGGCTATGTGACTTCGGATGGCTTTTATTTGCAGGCCGTGCATGATGCGTTCGTCTGCGATTTTTGGGGCGAGACGCGCTTGAACGGCGCGGTTCCTCGTGCGTGGCAGGGCGCGCGATTTCAGGATTTGCACACCTTGGATGGGAAAAGTTACAGCAAAAATTGAAGCCATTACAGCGTGTTTGGGTAGAAGTGGTTCGAGAACGCGAAGCGTAAGCGAGTGCATTGTTCAGCGTGCCAAAGGCATATCTTTTTAATGAGGCGCTTCGCGCTCTGAACAATGCACTCGCTTACGCTTCGCGTTCTCGAACCACTTCTACTGACACAGGCTTTAGAAGCGCAGGCTCACTACGCGCGGACTGGCAACGCGCCAAATCTGCCCCGCTTCGCTCCGCAAGTCGCGTGTGTAAGACGGAATATCGGGAAAACCGGGGCCGACATCGGTGCCCAAACCGAAGTAAAAATTACGGCCATCGAATTCCATCGAGCGCGCAAACGTCGGCGCGTGGAATTGCAAAAGCGGCGTCCAGAACTGCGTGTCGCGGGTCATCCAGACGCGCACCACGAAATCATCCGGCGCGCCGGTTTGTTCGATTTTCTCGCTCGTCAACACATAAACCGCCTCGCGCGTCGCGGCGATGTCCCACGGTTTGTCGTTTTTACCCAGCGCCACGCGGTGGACGCTGACTTTGCCCGGTCGCAGCGAATCGGCGACATACAGCGCGAACGGGTCGGTTTGATGATCGTTGTGCGGCGCGCCGCCGATGTAAAGCAAGCGCCGGGGCGAGGGGCGTTTGAACGGCGCGTTCCAAACCGTCGGGCGCACCAGTTTTTCGCCCGCGCTGGAAACATCGGCGCCGGGAAAGACCACATCGGCTGTCAGGTCGGGGCGCGGCGAAAGCGTGCCATCGGGGCTAAATTCGCCAGCGCTCCAACTCAAGTCTTTGAGCGCCGCTTCGCGGGTTTCGGGTTTGGCGATGGCGCGCACGCTCTTCCACGTTTCGAGCGAAGGCAGACTGCCCCACGCGAGCAAATGGCCTTCGAATTCGCCGAGCGTAAAAGTGCGGCCCGTCACCGTCGGGAAGGTTTGCCACGTCGCGCCTTTGTCGCTCGATGCGGCGAGTTGGAAGTCTTTGTCGGTGCCCAATGCCGCATAAAGTTTCCCGCCGAACTGGGCTAAGTCATAGGTGTGAATGCCGTTGGGAATCGTGCGATATTTCTTCCAAGCGTTTCCCTCCAAGCGATAAAAGTTGCCTTTCGACCAGTCTTCGCGCGGGTCATGGCCGGGCACTGTCAACTGGCCATCGAGCACGCGAAACACTTCGGTTTGCTCGTCATCCACGGAAAATTCGTTCGTGAACGCGTGAGTTTGCGGATTGAAACTCCAGATCGGCACCGGCCCGGCGTTGGAGTCCGGGCCTTCGTTGCTCGAATTGCCGCCGCCGATATACAGGCGCCCATCGAACCGTTGCAAGTCCCACACGTTGCGCGCGTAAATTTGGGCTGGATAACGTTCGAGGCAGGGCTGACCGAGTTTTTCCAAACGCGCAGTCACATCAAGGGCGCGAAGGGGAACTGAGGAAGGCGCCGCGTGAACGGGCGCGGCGGCGCAAATCAGCAGCAGACACAAAGCGCGTTTGGCGACGCGCGAGCGAAAACGGGTGAGCATGGGAGTCCAGTTTCGTTTCTCCTCGTGTTGGATGCGCAACTGGCGCGAAAAATCCGGCCCGCGTGGTCATCGTCGAGAAGAACCATAAGAACCAGTCTGAAAAGGCGGGGCGTAGGCGGAAGAAGTCGATTGGAAGAGGTCGTTAGACCCGCTTAAACAAAGTTACAGCGGGTCTGACGACCTCTTCCAATCTTTGGATTGGCGACTAAAGCACCCTTTTCAGACTGCCTCTAAGGCCACTTTGTCGGCGGGAACGGCCTTCCCGATGAGGGCCTCTCCCAATGAGGGACGCTAAAATTAAACGATGCGCGAGATTCATCCCGATGCTTCGTCCGTTTTGCAGCCCTTCGTTGATCGCGGCGAACTGGCGGGCGCCGTCACTTTAGTCGCCGACCAAGACCGGGTTGTGAGTTTGGAAGCTGTGGGTTACGCCGACCTTGGAACACAAACGCCGATGCGGGCCGACGCGCTGTTCTGGGTGGCCTCGCAAACCAAACCGGTCACTGCCACGGCGCTAATGATGCTGGTGGACGAAGGGTTGGTGGATGTCGAAGACGCGGTGGAAAAGTTTTTGCCGGAGTTCGCGGGCCAGATGCTGGTCGTGGAACGGGACGAAGACCACGTCCTGCTGCGCAAGCCGTCTCATCCCATCAAGATTCGCAACGTGCTCAGTCACACCAGCGGTTTGCCGTTTTTGACCGGAGTCGAACAGCCTTTGATTGATGGTCTATCACTGCGCGACGCGGCGCAAATTTACGCTCTGCTGCCGCTTCAATTTCAGCCGGACTGCGGCTATCTTTATTCCAACATCGGAATCAACATCGCCGGGCGCATCATCGAAGTCGTGAGCGGCCAGTCGTTTGAAAGCTTTTTGCAAGAGCGATTGTTCGATCCTTTGTTGATGGTGGACACGACTTTTTGGCCCGATGCGAAGCAGCTAAGCCGTTTGGCCAAGGCTTACCAGCCGGACGCGCGCAACAGCGGCCTGCAAGAAACGCCGATTCACTTCTTGCACTATCCACTCGATGATCCGCGCCGTTTTGCCACGCCGGGCGGCGGCCTGTTTTCAACGGCGAGCGACATCGCGCGCTTTTGCCAGATGATTTTGCGCGGCGGCGAACTCAACGGGCATCGCTATCTTTCCGCGCAAAGCGTGCGGCAAATGACGGCTCGGCAGACGGCCCCACACCTCGAAGGCTACGGCTTGGGCTGGTCGG
>JAABUM010005665.1_pt1 | contig 12918 bp, 15 predicted proteins | sample 5559161 | NCBI WGS metagenome assembly JAABUM01 (sample SAMN10711868, study PRJNA513369) | rock metagenome | isolation source: Antarctica rocks | place: Antarctica: Victoria Land, Siegfried Peak nord | reverse complement strand
CGCCAGCACGCACTCATCACGCCGGGTCCGCATCACCTCGCCGATCAGGCGCTCGCTGTTGCCATCGCCATAGCTCGGGGCCGTGTCGATGTAATTGATCCCGCGATCGAGCGCGCGGTGGATCGTGTCGATCGCCACCGCGCCCCCCGCCGGGGTGAATGGATCCCAATCGTGGGCCGTGTTGACGCCGCCGAACGGGTAGCCACCGAGGCCGAGCCGCGACACCGTCAGACCCGTATTCCCGAATTGCACCAACTGCATCGTGCTGAACTCCAATCCCGCTACTGTGCAACCACTACCCATGCAGGGCGGTAGCTCCTACCCATGAAGGGCACAATGCACCCATGAAGGGCGCACTGCCTCCGGGGGACACTGTCCACGGCAGGCGGCAAGCCTGGGGCGCAGAACACCGCCAAATAATGACGGGACGCTGCGTCGAGGCGCCCTCAAACAACGCGCCGAAGGTTGGCCTTTCACGTAGTCAGTCCGCGTAGGCGGACCTTGTCGGTGCCGCGATACACCCCCAGCTGGGGTTATTATGCCCTTCATGGGTGCATTTGTCCCCCGGAGGCAGTGCGCCCTTCATGGGTAGGAGCTACCGCCCTTCATGGGTATTTCACCGCAGGACACCGCTATAACCATCGCTCCGTCGATGGAATACCAACCCCACGAATCGACAACCCATCTACGCGGGGAGCCCACCGGGCACCCAGAGCTGGGCGAGGTTCTCCCCGCGCGCATCCCGCGCCTGGAGATCGCGCAGGAAGTCGACGAAGCCAACCGTCGGTCGCCAGCCCAACACCGTCGCCGCCTCCGTCAGATCGTGTTGCTCCACCGTCTCGGGGAGGGCGATGGCGTACTTCTCCAACAACGCGCGTGCGCCGGGCAGCTGCGCCTCGCACCAGTCCGGTCCGAGGGTGCGGAAGTCGGCGCGCACCTCCGGCGACATCCCGTGATCGCTATGGACGATCGTGCGGAACAGCCCCACCTGTCGCCCCACCGCCGCACGGAGCGCGGCGACCGTGGCGGCGGCGACATCGCGCCGATCGACCCCGTTGCGGAGCAGCCGCGCCCCGAAATCGAGGTAGAGGCCGGGCACGAAGGCGTGGTAGCGCAGCAGCACGACCGCCGCGCCGGTCATCTGCTGGTAGGCGCGGCAGAGGTCCTCGCCGAGCACTTTGGTCACCGAGTAGACCGAGCCCCACCCGTAGGCCATCGACGAGGCGAAGACCAGCGCCCCGATGCCCGCCTCACGGCACGCTTCGAGGACGTTGAACGTGCCATCCACGTTGACCGCGAAGACCGTGGCGTCGCTGACCGGTGGCCGGTGCGCGTTGTGCCAGGCCGCCAGATGCACGACCGCATCCACCCCGACGACGGCGGCGCGCGCATCCGCCGGGGTCCGGGTGTCGCAGCGGACGAAGGTGCCGAGCGCCGCGTCCTCTGGCGGTGGCGGGGCCACATCGGCCAACCGGAGCGTGCAGCCCGCCTCGGCAAGCGCGCGACAGATCGCCCGCCCGCCATTGCCGGCCGCCCCCGTCACCAGTACTGTCACGCCCTGCAAGCCTGTTCCTGTCATCACCGCTCCCATCACCCTACCCACCCATCACCGCCAACGTTGTTCGAAGACCCGCTACGCGGCGCGCGACGCGCTCACCGGCGTTCGCCCACGGCCACCCGCACGACCGCAGGCAGGGTCAGCAGCCCGGCGGTTTCGTAGGGGGCCAGGGCGTCGCCAACCGCAGCGTCGATCGTGGCGCGCTCGTCCGGCGTCAGGCGGGCGTAGGCCGGGGCGAGACTCGGCAACACCTCGCGCGCGAAGTGCCAGAAGGTCGCCCCCGGGCCGGGCCAGGGGAGCGTGATCGCCTGTTCTTCCTCCGTCACCGCCGCGAAGCCCGCCGCCTTTAGCGCGGCGGCGAGGGTGCCGGGCACGGCGAAGGCGAACGGGCCGGGCGCACCGGGCGCGGCCAGCGGCAGGGGACCGGACCCGCCCGGCGCGGGCGGCGACAGGACACCGTGCCGCACCAGCGGGCCGAGGGTCGTGGTGAAGAACGGGTTGCGCTCGCGCGCGCCCCAGACGAGGAAGGCCGCCCGCCCGCCGGGTCGCAGCACGCGCCGGACCTCGCCGAGGGCGCGCGGGATGTCCGGGAAGAACATCACCCCGAGCCGCGACGTCACGAGATCGAACGCCGCATCGGCGAAGGGCAAGGCGTGGGCGTCGGCGACCTGGGCCGTCGCGTTCGTGACGCCGCGCCGCGCGATCTGCTCCGCGCTCGCCGCCACCATCCCTGCGGCGAGATCGGTCGCGGTGACGTGCCCGGTCGGCCCGACGAGCCCCGCCAGATCGAGCGACAGCTGCCCGGTACCGGCGGCGAGATCGAGCACCTGTGCGCCCGGTGTCGGCCGCGCGGCGGCGAGCAGCCCTGCGGACATCGCGGCGCTGGCGCTGGCAAACGGATCGTGCCAGCGCCGCCAGCCCGCGACGACATCGGTATCGGTCCAGGTGCGGCGCAGCTGCTCGCGGGACTCCTCGATCGTCATCGTGCACGCTCCATATTCCGCGCCGCAGTGCGACATGAACCGCCCGACAACGCGGACCATGCCACGCCGTATCGCAATAAACCGACGATAGGCCGCGCGGCCTGTCGGTGGCGGCACCACGGCGATCCGTCCCGGTGGCGCTATACGCCAGGCGCGGACGCACACCGCTCGCTGGTGGTGTGTACGGTGTCGTACAGCGCCAGCACGCTCAAACCCGCTCGGGTTGCGGGTGGGCCGGGCCGTGGGTGTGGTTCCATAGATGCCCGCGCCGTCGCGCCCCGCCCAGGGTCGTCTCGAAGAAGACGGCGCGCACGGGGGTGGCGACGAGCGGGAAATCGTGGTGGTGCCCCATACCGGTCGCCACGCAATCGCCCGGCCCGACCTGATAGTGCCGCCCCTCGGAGACGACGGTCCCCTTCCCGGAGAGGATAATGTAGTACTCGTCGCAATCGTGATAGTGGTTGTCGATGCGGGTGTGCTTCGGGTAGTCGGTCGGGTCGCCCCGCTCCGGCGCATCCTCCTCCTCCACCGCGAAGAGGCCCCAGCCGCCCGTCTCGTCCCCCCAGGTGCCGCTGAGGCGGATCACCGTCGCCGGTTCCGCCCCGGCGGTCACGGTGTAGTCGGCGACAGCGTCGGGGAGTTCGTACTTGTCGCCGACGGTCGCGGCCCGTTCCTCGCCACCAAAGGAGACCTGGCAGGCTCCGTCCGTGACGAGCAAGCGCTCCCGCGCGGCGCGGCGCGCGAAGGTACACGCCTCGCCGGCGGCCAGCGTCACGATCGCGAAGTCGGTCAGCTCGCACCAGTCGGGCGCGGCGGCCATCCCGCCATGGAAGAGCGGCATCGTGTCACCCCTTCGTCCCGGCACCGCTGCCAACCGTGGCCTGCGCCTCCGCGACCAGCGCGGCGACATCGACCGTCTGGTTGGTGCGCGACGCCTCGATCGCGGCGAAGACCATCGCCACGCTCTTGATGTTGTCATCGATCGTCGCCTCGGGGGCCGCGCCGCCGTCGAGCCAGGTCAGGAATTGGTCGATCACCGCGACGTGCTCCTGATATTGCGGCTTGGCCGGGACGATCTCCTCGACGCGCAGCCCCTTTCCCTCGTAGAGCTGCTCCACGCGAACGGTGTGATCGCTGTCCACCACCACCGCGCCATGCTCGCATTCCACGCGGTAATACTCGTCGTGCCAGATATTCTGGCGTCCGGCGGCGGTACCGGTCCCCTCGTAGGTGGCATGGACGCCGTTGTTCATCTTCATCGTGTAGAGGGTATTGAACTGCCCCTTCGAGCTGCTCCAGGACGGATTCCACTCCCACCCGCCGAGGAGTCGGCAGTCGCCACCGCTCAGATTGCGGATCGCATCGAAGTGGTGGACCGCCCCCTCGATCAGGAGGCTGTGCTGGATCTCGTGGCGGAAGATCGCCCCCCACGAACCGTAGAGGCGGTAATCCTTGGCGAAGCGCGACACGATGTAGTTGATCCGGCCCAACTCCCCCTGCCGGAGGACAGCGCGCAGGGTCAGCATCGGCGTGTAGTAGCGATAGTTCTGCACGACCTGCATCTTCAGGTCGGCCCCCTTCACCGCCGCGTAGATCTCCTTGCACGCCTCCCAGGTGTCCGCGATCGGCTTCTCGCTGAGGATCGGCAGCCGTCGCTCCACCGCGTGCAGCACCGCATCCCGATGAAAGGCGGGCGGGATCACGATCGTGCAGAAATCGGCGTCGACCGCCGCGAAGGCGTCGGCCATCCGCGTGAAGCGCCGCTTCGCTGGGAGGCCGAGGAAATCGCCCGACTCGTGCAGCACGGTCTCGTTGACATCGGCCAGGCCGACGATCTCGACCCGGTCCATGTGCGGCGCGTAGAACTCTCGCAACCAGCGCCGCGCCAGCCCCCCGGCCCCGATCATCAGACAGCGCTTCTTGGTCACCAGTGCCTCCTTATCACGGCGTCGCCGCGTCACCCCACCCCGGTGATCTCAGTAGCACCGCACCCAACGATTCAGGAACGCGCCCAGCCCGGCGACTCTCCCGGCGGCACCTCGCGGAAGTCCGGCAACTCGCGCAGGCCAGTCTCGGGACCGGCCGGGTTATAGATCGCCAGCAGACGCAGCGGTGCCCAGCCGGTGTTGATCGTGGAATGAAAGACCGCCTGGGGGATGTAGAGCGTGTCGCCCGCGCGCACCGGGAACGGCTCCGCGTCGGCGACCATCTGCGCCCCCTCGCCCGAGAGGATGTAGAGGATCTCCTCGGAATCGGGGTGATTGTGGCGCTCGTGCCCCTTCCCTGGCAGCAGGATCACCTCACCGAGGGCCATCACCGCGCCCGGCGTGTGCTCCGGTGAGACGAACCACTTGATCGCGCCCCACTCCAACGACTGCGTTGGCAGACCCTGCGGATCGATCGCGCCCATAGTCGCCCCTTCCATCTCGCTTCTAGCGTCGCGACCTCACGGCCAACACGCCAACTCGCGCGATCTCGCATAGTTATGTCAATGCGGCAGCTTCGAGCGCCTTGAAACGGCGCATGTTCGCGGTGATCGCCACCTCGGTCGGCAGGCGTTCCATGCTCGACGCGCCGAAGAACCCGGCGATACCGCGCGTACGTGCCAGCACGTAGGCCGCATCCTCCGGCTCGGCGATCGGGCCGCCGTGACAGAGAACCAGGATGTCGGGCCGCACCGCGCGCGCGGCGTCGTGCATCGCCTGGATCCGCGCCACCGCGTCGTCGAGGGTGATCGCCGTCTGCGCCCCGATCGCCCCCTTCGTCGTCAGCCCCATGTGCGGCACCAGCACATCCGCCCCCGCCTCCGCCATCGCGCGCGCCTCGTCCGGCGTGAAGACGTAGGGGGTGGTCAGTAGGTCGAGCGCGTGCGCCTCGCCGATCATCTCGACCTCCAGCCCGAAGCCCATGCCGGTCTCTTCGAGATTCTGTCGGAAAGTGCCATCGATCAGGCCGACGGTCGGGAAGTTCTGCACGCCGGTGAAGCCCATCGCCTTGATCTGGCGCAGGAAGACCGGCATCAGCCGGAACGGATCGGTGCCGCAGACCCCCGCCAGCACCGGGGTTCGCCGCACGATCGGCAAGACCTCGCTCGCCATCTCCACGACGATCGCGTTGGCGTCGCCGTAGGGCATCATCCCGGCCAGCGAGCCCCGCCCCGCCATCCGAAAGCGCCCGGAGTTGTAGATCACGATCAGATCGGCCCCGCCCTCCTCGGCGCACTTGGCCGACAGCCCGGTCCCCGCCCCCGCCCCGATGATCGCCCGCCCGGCAGCCACCTGCGCCCGCAATCGCGCCAACGCCTCCGCGCGCTCCATAGACACTTCCCTCCGTCATCATCAGCCCTCGACGGCCACCGGCGGCGCAACAGTCGCCGTCCCGGCGCGCGCGATGGCGGCGAGCAACCAGGTCGTCATCGCCGCCGCGAAGCGCGGATCGTTGATCGCCAGATCGAGTTCGTGCAGCTCCACCTGCGCCCCCAAGCCCGCCCGTAACGCGGCGAAGAGGGCCCGGTCGGCGGCGGGATCGTGGAAGACGCCCCCCTCCTCGGCGATCGCCGACACCCCGCGCAGGGGGATGAAGAGGGCGGTCGGGCCGGTGGCCCCCGCGAGGCGCGCGGCGACCCGCCGCCCGAGTTCGGCGCACTCCTCCGGGGTCGTCCGCATCAGCGTGATCGCCGGGTTGTGGACATAGAGCGTCCGATCGGCGAATTGCGGCGGCACCGTCTCGCGCGGGCCGAAGTTGACCATGTCGAGCGCGCCGAGCGAGACGGCCTGCGGGAGCCCCGCCGCCCCCGCCGCCGTCAGCCGCGACGGCCCCGCCGAGAAGACCCCGCCGATCAGTTCATCGGCCAGTTCGGTCGTCGTCGCGTCCAGGACGCCGGCGAGGAAACCGCCGCTCGCGAGGGCCTCGAACGCCTCGCCGCCCGTCCCGACCGCGTGGAAGACCAGCACCTCGTAGCCGCGCTCCTCCAGAAGTCGCCGCGCCTCGGTGACGCACGCGGTGGTCACGCCGAACATTGTCGCGCCGATCAGCGGCTTCGCGGGGGCCGTGGGCGCGACGGTCCGGGCGGCGGCGTAGGCGCGCGCCATCCCACCGATCGCGGCGGCGGCGTTGTCGAGGATACGCGCCGAGAAACGGTTGATCCCGGCGATGTCCACGACCGAGAACATCATCGTCACATCGGTCGCGCCGACGTATGCGCGGGTATCGCCCGAGGCGACGGTGGAGACCATCAGCTTCGGCACGCCGACCGGCAGGGCGCGCATCGCCGCCGTGACCAGGGCGGTGCCGCCCGAGCCGCCGAGGCCGAGGATGGCATCGATCCGCCCGGCCTCGTGCAGCGCCGTGACGAGCGCCGCCGCGCCGCGCGCCATCGTCGCGATCGCCGCCCCACGGTCGCCCGCCGCCGCGAGCGCGTCCGCATCCCCGCCAGCGGCCCGCGCGACCGCCGCGCGATCGATGTCGGGGGCCAGTTGCGGCGGGGCCAGGATCCCGGCATCGATCACCAGGGGCGTCTGACCGGCCTCGCGCAGGCGCTGCGCGAGGTAGGCATATTCGTGCCCCTTGGTGTCGAGCGTGCCGAGCAGCGCGATCGTCGCCATAGCCTGACTCCAAAGTACGAGGCGATCGTCTGCCTACGACCGCCTCGATCGCCCCCACCACCCCTTCGTCGGGCGACCATAGCACCGGTCCGATAGGGCGTCAAGCAAGGCGAGACGCCCGCCGGTGCGCCCCCGCTCGCCGCACGCATCCGCCCCGATCCGGCGCGCGAGCCGCCTGCCGACGAGCACGCCCGCCGCAACGGCCAGTTCGCACAGCGCAGACCGGCCACGAACCCTCCATTGACTTTCGTGGGCGTTTCGCTACACTTTCCGTGACACAAACCGACCATGCTCGGCACCGCACAGCGCCGCGACCAACGCCACCCACGCCGACCTAGCTCAATTGGCAGAGCAGCTGTTTTGTAAACAGCAGGTTAGGGGTTCGAGTCCCCTGGTCGGCTCCACGAAAAAGCCCGCTAGAAGGCGGAAAGCAGGAAGGCCACTCATTGAGAGTGGCCTTCCTGCTTGGGAAAAGTACAGGATTCGGTACAAAAACAGCGAGGTTTTTTGCAAATCCTCAGTACCGTTCGATTTCTCCTGCGGAGAATTCTGCCAGCCAAATCAAATCCGCGTCACCGCTATCTTTGAACTCCGTGTTCTCTACAATGTAAATAGTCCACGGCTCGGTAGCGTTCTTGTCCTCATTGATATGGACGATGACGCCGCAATCTCCCACTTGAGGCAATCGCCCGTGCCACACGCGACCAAGAGAACAGGGCTTCAAGACTCGTACCATCTCCCACTCGCTATATTTGATGCTGCTAACCATCCTGCTTCTCCATTTGCAAACAGGCCGCTAATCCCCCGTCGCCGTGCCCAAGATGCCTTCCATCGCCTGCGCCAGTTTCAGGCGACCCGCCGCGAATTGGTGGGTGTAGCGATTCTTCGTCAGGCGAATGTCCGTGTGACCCAGGAGGCGCATGATGGCGTGTTCGTCTTCACCTTGTGCGGCCAGGAGCGATGCCGCCGAATGCCGCAGTTCGTGGAACGTCAGCGGTGGCAGGCCCGCCCCGACCAACGCCGCCTTGGTGTATTTGTTGATATTGCCACCGTCGAACGGATTCCCGGTATCGGTGCGGAAGACGTAATCGTGGTCGGTGCGCCACTTATCGCCTAACCGCAGCCGGTCAACGTTCTGGCGGGCCTTGTGTGCCTTGAGCGCGGCTACGAGCGACTGTGGGAGGTCAATCGTGCGCTTGCTGGCCTTGCTCTTGGTGGTGCGCCGTGCGAATTCGCCATCCAATCGCTGCAACTGCCCATCGACCTTGATGGTCGATGCGTTGAGGTCAATCAACTCCCAGGTCAGCCCCAGGATTTCGCCCTGACGCATTCCCAACGCGAGGGCGACGAACCACATGGCAAAAAGGCGATGGCCCTTGATGGCGGCGAGGAAGATGCGCGCCTGTTCCGCATCGAGCGCCGCTTTCTCCACCGATTCGCCCCCACCCGTCTGGATATGCTCGGCCACGTTGCGGGTCACATCATTGTTGCGATAGGCGGCGTTGAGGGCGTTCCGCAACACATCACGCGCACGCTGCACCGTCGTCTTGGCGAGTGGTGCGGGCTTCTTCTCATCCGCCTTTTTGCGACGGCGCATGGTCGGGACTTTGTTCGCCCACGCCTGCACCTGTTTCGGTGTCAAGTTCGCGAGGATGGCATCGCCCAGCACCGGCAGGATGTACCACTCGGCCATCTGCTTGTAGCTCTGATAGGTCTTGGGGGCTTTGAACGGCTTGACTTCGTGTTCAAGCCAATACTCGATGAATTGGCGCACGGTCTGCCCGTATTTCGACACATCGAGGCCCGCGTTCATGGCGGCAACGAAATCTCTGCGCTTCTTGACGGCTACCGCTTCATCATAGTCGCGGAATCGCTTCGGCGTCTTCGCGGGCTGGCCGGTTAGTGGGTCGGTATAAGGCAGGACGGCGGTCCACTTCCCGAGTCCGCCATCCCAGAAGACGTTATCTTCCTTCGTCACCCGCTTGGGCTGGGGATATTTACCGTCTGTCTTTGTCGGCTTCGCTTTCGGCGCGCTCATTCCTCGGTCGCTCCCTTCCCAGCGTTGAACTGTTCGAGGCCACGCCGGTACAGGTCACTCGCGTGCCAATCATTGGCATCCTCCCAGCCCTGCGTGACAGCCCATTCGATAGCCTGCGGAGATTCGGGCGAATACGGCGCGTCCCAAATCTTGAGCCACATGCGATTATCAGGTAGCTCATCTGGTCTTACCACAGGGATGACCTGACCCGGCTTGGGCTTGAACCGGTCGTAAGCCCGTTGCGCGGCGGGGGTGCGCTGCTTCTCATCGCTCACGAAATGCTTTGCCTTTCTATAATCGCTAGTCGCCCGCCCTTGGGTTTCTTGCGTGGCTTGCGGGCCATTCGGGTCACGTCTACCGCTTCGGTCATCGTCGCGACAGATACCCCGTACAAATCGGCAAGGATGCTGATTTCCGCCGTTGTGGGCGTTGTGGTGCCGGATTCGATGGCTGCGATGTGGCGCTCATCGCAATGCAAATGGCCCGCGACGGCTGCAAGCGTCAGGTCGAAGTTGACCCGATAATCCCGCAGCGTGGTACGGGGTTCCTGTAGCCTCATTCCGCCCGCTTCTTCCGTTTGCGCGTCGGTCGGTCGGCCAGTCCGAGTGCCGCTTCGTCGGTCTGTGGTTCGGCTACGGCCAGGAGTTCGTCACGCTCTCTCGCCCGCTCCCGCAGCACCCGTTCCCGTTGGGTCGTCTCCAACGCCTCTAGCATCTGTTCGCGCGTCACCCCCAACACCGTCAGCATCGTGCGTTGCATCCCCGGTCGCGGGACGGTCGTACCCGCTTCCCATGCCTGGACGCTCTGCACGGTCACGCCCAGCGCCGTCGCGAATTCGGTCTGGGTCAGCATCGCATTGAGTCGGAGGGTTTGGATACCCGCTCGTTTCGCCATAGACCCGCTCCTTTCCGGTAAGGATGATTCTTACCACCATGATTGTACAGGGAAAGTACAAAGAAAACAACAAGCTAAAAAGTATATCTAGGGGATAGAAAACCCCAAGCTAATAGGCTAGGCTAGGGATATGGGAATGCCCCTGCGGGGCACCTTGGCCGGATACCCGCAGGGGCGCGATAGTCGGGGGCGAACCCCACAACCAGTCGGAGGATACCACGATGGCGCAGATGCTCGATGCAACCAAGGTGCCGGTCAATCGCCCGAATTCGCCCGTTAGGTGGCAACGTGCGAAGGAACGGGCCGATACAGGCGGGGTTCAGGTATTTTGCGTGGGCGGCGACCCGCGCGTGTGGGCGGTCACGTCGGCGTCGTGTCCCGGTGCGGCCTATATCGTGGAGATTCGCCCCGATGCCGCGCCGACCTGTCAGTGCAAGGCCGCAACCAAGAAAAACGACCCCATCTGCGTCCACCGCGCCGCTGTGCTGCATCGGCTGGGGATGCTCCCTATCGTTCATGCGATGCCCGTCAACGTGGTGCCGCTGGGGGTGGTGGGGGCGATGGCCGCTGATTAGGGTGGGCCGCACTTGCCCGACTTATCCACCCGTAATCCACACACTATCCACCGGGTCGGCCCTTCGGGGTCGGCCCTTTGTGTACATACCTGCACATCAAATCTCGCTGAACCACTCGGTTTGGACGGATACCTGTTCAATCATTTTTACGTGGACGCCAAGCCGCAATTCCTTGAGCTTGTCGAGAAGTTGTTCCCCGTCAATCAGCGAGATGAGCGGCACGCCATCCCTGGTCGCCTCACGGCGGGCATCGCGCGTGAATGTCCCGGTCGTCAGCACAATGCCACGGTCGGCACGGCCCTGCATCGCGCCGCGAAAGTCGCGGATGGCGGGAGCGGAAAGGGTGCCGCGATACCGCTTGCACTGGAACAGCACCGGGAAACCGAGCAATCCGCCGAGTTGTACGATACCGATACCATCAATCCCGCCGTCGCCCGCTCGGCCCGTGACCTTGACTTCCACGAAGCCAGACTCGCGCAAGACGCGCTGGCACAGCCGCTCGAAGGCATCGGGGCGTAACGCCAGCAGTGTCGCCAGCAGTTCGTCGCGCCAGGACTGTTCTTGGAGTGCATCGGCTAGGTCTGGTCCATTCACCACGGTCGCGGGCGTGGTGTCTGCCACATCAGCCGCATCAGCCGCATCCGTCGCCCTGTCAGTCCGCTTGCGCGGCTTCCGCTGCTGGTTGACGAACCGAATCACGGCGCGGGGGTCTATAGTCTCTGTCTCGTTGCCTCTATGGGTCACGACCCACACGCCGCGCCCCGTGTTATCCAGCAGCCCGTAGGTTTTGAGATAGGTGCGCGCCCACGCTAGGCGGTATTCCAACTCGGTGATGCGCTCGTTGTGCGGCTCCGCGATTTCATCCTCGGTCAGCCTAAGGCGCTTCGTGGCTTCCTCGTCCAGTTCGGCAATAGTCGCGGACCCGCCTAGCGTCTTGATGGCCCGCAGGACCGGGTTGAATAGCTCATGGTGTTTCGGAACAGCCATGCGGTCTCTCCCTCTAGCTTTGAAAATACCTGCCGCAGTATACCGCTGAAAGAACCATCGCGGGGCTACTCTACACTTGCAACTTGACAGAACCGAACGGGTGTCCTAACTTTGCGGGGCGGGTGCGCGGCGTGTCAGCTTGTCGTGCGGGCCATCTACAGTGATACTCACGGCGGCAACAGACCGCGAAAGGGGCCACGATTATGGGCGATAAGAGCGCAATCGAGTGGACGGATGCGACGTGGAACCCGGTCACAGGCTGCACCGCCATCAGCGCCGGATGCGACCATTGCTACGCCGAACTGTTGTCGTACCGGCTACAAAAAATGGGCGTGGCAAAGTACCAGCACGGTTTCGAGGTCACGCTGCATCCCGAGGCGCTCACCCAACCCCTCCGATGGAAAGCGCCGCGTCGTGTCTTCGTCAATTCCATGTCCGACCTGTTCCACGCCCGCGTGCCACGGGAATACGTCGTGCAGATTTGGGACGTGATGCGGCAGTGCCCGCAGCACACGTTCCAAGTCCTGACCAAGCGCCCGGAACGGATGGCCCGCTTCACCGCCGACTACCCCGCACCACCGAACGTGTGGCTCGGCACGTCGGTCGAAGATGCGCGCGTGATGCAGCGGGTGGACCGGCTGCGTGAGTGCGCTGCCGCCGTGCGCTTCCTCTCCTGCGAACCCCTGATTGGGCCGCTGGACGGCTTGGACCTAACCAATATCCAGTGGGTCATCGTCGGTGGCGAGAGCGGCGCACATCATCGCCCAATTGACCCGGAATGGGTGCGGGTCATTCACGGCTATTGCTTCCGCGCCAGCGTCCCGTTCTTCTTCAAGCAGTGGGGCGGCAGGACGCCCAAATCGGGCGGGCGTGAACTGGACGGGCAAACCTGGGATGAGACGCCGTCCATCGCCGTCAGGCAGATAGCAACGCTAGCTGGCTGGGGAAGGTGACTTCATCCAACCTGGATAGCCCGCGCATCGTGGAAACCTGCCTAACCGTGATGTGCCCCGCCTTCTTTAACCGCTTGAGGCACTGGTAATAGTGTGTCTCGCGGCAAGTGCCGGTTTCCTCGATTGTCCGTGCCACAATGTTATCGAAGCCGAGGGTCTGACCCGCGAACGTGCGGAGCAGGTAGTTCGCCAGATTACTCACATCCAGGTCAAACAGCGGGACTAGTACAGGGTCGCGGAAGTTTGTACCGGGATATGGTAGGCTAGGGCGGTTGAGTGACGTTGCCGCTGCGGCGGCCCACCCCAGGAGGCGCGATGTCCCCCGG
>JAABUM010005664.1_pt1 | contig 12921 bp, 13 predicted proteins | sample 5559161 | NCBI WGS metagenome assembly JAABUM01 (sample SAMN10711868, study PRJNA513369) | rock metagenome | isolation source: Antarctica rocks | place: Antarctica: Victoria Land, Siegfried Peak nord | reverse complement strand
CCTCACCCCAGCCCTCTCCCGGAGGGAGAGGGAGCAGGAAGCGATGACCTGCCCCCTCACCCTCTATCCCGCCATAGACCTGAAGGACGGCGCCTGCGTGCGCCTCCGCCGTGGCGACATGGACGCCGCGACGGTGTTCTCTGACGACCCCGGCGCGCAGGCGCGGGCCTGGCAGGACGCGGGCTGCACCTGGCTGCACGTCGTGGACCTGAACGGCGCTTTTGCCGGGCGGCCCGTCAACACGGTAGCGGTGGCGGCCATCCTGCAGGCGGCGACGGTGCCGGTGCAGCTCGGCGGCGGCATACGCGACATGGCCGGGGTGGAACGCTGGCTGGCCGCCGGCGTGCGCCGCGTGATCCTGGGCAGCGCCGCGGTCAAGACGCCTGACCTGGTGCGGGACGCCTGCCGCGCCTTCCCCGGCCGGGTCGCGGTCGGGATAGATGCGCGGGACGGTTTCGTGGCGACCGAAGGCTGGGCGGAAACCTCCACGATCCCGGCCGCCGAGCTTGCGTTGCGGTTCGAGGATGTCGGGGTCGCAGCCATCATCTACACCGATATCGGGCGGGACGGCATGGGCACCGGGCTGAACCTGCCGGCGACCCTGGCCCTGGCGGCGCGGCTGCGGACGCCGGTGATCGCCAGCGGCGGCGTCGGGTCGCTGGCGGACCTGCGGGCGCTGCGCGATGTGGTGGCGGACGGCGGCGCGGCAGCGAGCACGACTGCGGGCACGGCAGCAAGCGCAGCCGCAGGGATCGAGGGCGTGATTGTTGGCCGGGCGCTGTATAACGGTAGCGTCGAGGTCGCCGCGGCACTCGCACTGCTTAACGGGACCGACTCAGCAACCATAGGTCGCCTGCACCTGCAAAGGCATCATGGCGTATGATCGACTGACCTGCTTCCTGGACCGATTCACCTTATGAACATTGGGCTTACCCCTCGCTCAGACCCGCGGCAGTCAACCCTGCTGCTGGCCTGCCCAATTGCCGAAGCGGTTGAGAGCTTGGCTGAAGCGGGCATGGAAGAGCGCGGCGCCATATTCACCCGGCTTGAGGTCGTGAACTTCATTCTCGACCTGGTTGGTTATACGGTGGACCAGCCTCTGCACGGGCTGAGGCTGTTGGAGCCTGCGTGCGGTGAGGGCGCTTTCCTTCTCCCGGTGGTGGAGAGGCTGCTCGCGGCCTGGCGCGTCCACGGCGCTGATGCAGACTCCCCCATCGAACTGGCATCCTGCATACGCGCCGTCGAGTCGCATCGCCCAACCTTCCAGCGTATGCGGCAGGCCCTTATGGAACTGCTGGCAGCGCGCGGCCTGGCTTTGAAAGCGGCGGCGCAGCTAGCGGACGCCTGGCTGGTGCAGGGTGACTTCCTGTTCGTTCAACTGGACGGCGCATTCGATCTGGGCGTCGGCAACCCTCCATACGTCCGGTCCGAGCGCGTGCCCGGCGTGCTCATGGCCGCTTACCGTGCCCGCTACCCGACGTTGTTCGACCGCGCGGATCTGTACGTGCCGTTTTACGAGCGGACATTGCGCCTTCTTGGCGAAGGCGGCCGGCTTGGCTTCATATGCTCCGACCGCTGGACCAAAAACCGCTACGGCGGCCCGCTTCGGCGCTTGGTGGCGAACGGCGGCTTCCATTTGCGGGCCTACGTGGACATGGTTGGCACACCGGCGTTCCTCAGCGAAGTCGTGGCTTATCCGGCCGTCACGATCATCGCCCGCGAGGCGCCTGGCCCAACCCGGGTCGCAGTCCGCCCGGCAATTGAGGCAGGCGTGCTGGCCAAGCTCTCGGCCGCGCTGACCGGCTCCGGGGCGCCGAAGGCGCGCGACGGGGTGCGCGTGCTGCCCATGGTGCCGGATGGCGACACGCCTTGGATGCTGGAAGCCTCGGATCAGGTCGCCCTTGTCCGCCGCCTCGAAGCTGACTTCCCGATGTTGGAAGAGGCCGGTTGCCGTGTCGGCATCGGGGTGGCAACCGGCGCTGACGAGGTGTTCATCGCCCCCTATGACGCACTTGATGTCGAGGACGACCGCAAGCTGCCGCTGGTTACGACGGCAGACATCCTGGACGGAACCGTGCGCTGGCGCGGCCTGGGTGTAGTCAATCCGCACGCAAATGGGCCGGGTTTGGTGCGACTTGAACATTATCCGCGGTTGCGCCGTTACCTGGAGCGTCATCAAGTCCGCATCGCCGGTCGCCACTGTGCCCGCAAGATGCCGAGCCAATGGTATCGCACGATAGATCGCATCCATCCAGCCCTTGCCGGCACGCCCAAGCTGCTCATCCCCGACATTAAGGGAAAGGCCCACATCGTTTACGAGGACGGCTGTTTCTACCCGCATCACAACCTTTATTTCATCACTAGCGAAACGTGGGACCTTCGTGCGTTGCAGGCGGTGCTTCTGTCAGGCGTTGCACGGTTGTTCGTAGCCGCGTATACGACGCGGATGCGGGGTGATTACCTGCGCTTTCAAGCGCAGCACCTGCGGCGCATCCGGCTGCCATGCTGGAAGGATGTGCCGGAGGTGATCCGGTGCGCTCTTCAGAATGCGGCTGACAGCGGCGACACGGACGCACGGGATGGAGCGGTTGCCATGCTTTACAGGCTGTCAGCCATCGAGCGCGCCGTGACGTTTGAGGGCCGATGAGGTTGCCCATAGACCTGGTCGGCCACGAGCAGAAGGCGCAGGAAGCCGTCATGGCGTTTTGGGGCAACCGTGACAAAGCACGCCAGAAGCAGGCTGAAGCGGGAGTCACTGATGTAGGTGAGCGTGCCGGCGTAACTGGCGGTGCCAACATGGACGGCTTCGTAAGCCTCGTGCAGGACGTGGTGAGGGCGAATGGCCTCACGCGCGCTGACATGCACCTGAAACGGGCCACGCTGACACTGCCAGGCTACTTCCGGCCGACCAAGCTATGGGACCTTCTGGTGATCAACCAGCGCCGCTTGGTTGCAGCCATCGAACTAAAAAGTCAGGTCGGACCCTCGTTCGGCAACAACTTTAACAACAGGACCGAGGAGGCCGTCGGCACCGGGCACGACTTCTGGACCGCATATCGGGAGGGTGCGCTGGGCGATCAGTCCCGTCCGTTCCTTGGCTGGATGATGTTGGTCGAAGACGCGCCGGGGAGTCGGCGACCGGTGCGGGACGCGGCACCTCACTTCCCGATCTTTCCGGAGTTTCAGGGCGCGTCCTACGTCGAACGCTACGGGGTCCTGTGCCGGCGGCTTGTGCGGGAACAGCTTTACAGCGCGGCCTGCGTGATCACCTCGCCGCGGACGGCTAGGGAGACTGGCGAATATGACGAGCTGGACGAGATGACCGGATTGCGGACTTTCGTCGCGACCCTTGCTGGGGACGTTGCGGCGTATGCAGCGTATTGAACGACTCCGGAAGTTGCACGACTGGTTTTGGGGGCATTGATGCTCAACATACACATTTCCGCATGTACCGCGACGGGCGTTCGCCTGCCGGGCGCTGCATGGCAGCGGCGTCGGTGCTGCCGCAACGCCGGAAACCAATAGGGCATTCATCCAGACGGCGCGGTGCCATGCCGCCATCGCGCTTGCAACCCTGGGTGCAGCCGCGTCTAAGGGTCACATGCTCAAGCTGCGAATCATCCCCTGCCTGGACGTGAAGGACGGCCGGGTCGTGAAGGGCGTCAACTTCGTCTCCTTGCGCGATGCCGGGGACCCGGTGGAGCAGGCTGCCGTCTATGACGCCGCAGGTGCCGACGAGCTGACGTTCCTCGACATCACCGCCAGCCACGAGAACCGCGACACCATCCTCGACGTCGTCTCCCGCACCGCCGCCCGCATCTTTTTGCCGCTGACGGTCGGCGGCGGCGTCCGCAGCACGGAGGACATGCGCCGCCTGCTGCTGGCCGGCGCCGACAAGTGCAGCATGAACAGCGCCGCCGTCGCCCGCCCGGACTTGATCCAGGAGGGCGCGGAAAAGTTCGGCAGCCAGTGCGTCGTGGTCGCCGTGGACGCCCGGCAGTCCGGGCCGGGCCGATGGGAGGTGTTCACCCACGGCGGGCGCACGCCCACCGGCATGGACGCCGTCGCCTGGTGCCGGCAGGCGGCGGGGCTGGGCGCGGGCGAGATACTGCTGACCAGCATGGACCGCGACGGCACCGGGCGCGGCTTCGACGGCGACCTGCTGCGGGCCGTCTGCGGCGCGGTTCGGGTGCCGGTGATCGCCTCCGGCGGCGTCGGCGCCTTGCAGCACTTCGTGGAGGGCGCGCAGGCCGGGGCGACCGGGCTGCTGGCGGCCAGCGTGTTCCACTTCGGCACCTTCACCATACCCCAGGTCAAGGCGGCGCTGGACGCCGCCGGGCTGCCGGTGCGCCTGCCCGGCCGTGCGATCGCGGCGGCGGCTTAGCGATGGCCAAGACAGCGAAGAAGGCGTCGCCGAAGGCCGCCAAGACCGCCTTCAAGCCAAAGCCCCGGCCAGCCGCGGCGCCAGGCCCCGCCCCGTCCAGCGCGGTGCTGGACCGGCTGTGGTCCGTGGTGATGGAGCGCCGCGCCGCCGATCCCAGCGTCAGCCACTCCGCCCGCCTGCTGCAGCGCGGCACCGCCAAGGTGGCGCAGAAGTTCGGCGAGGAGGCGGTAGAGTGCCTGATCGAGGCCGTGGCCGGCAACCGCGCCGCCCTGGTCGGCGAAAGCGCCGACGTGCTGTATCACCTGCTGGTGATGTGGGTCGCCGCCGGGGTGGAGCCTGCGGAGGTCTGGGCTGAGCTGCAGCGGCGCGAGGGCATCAGCGGCGTCGTGGAGAAGGCGTCGCGGCCGAAGGTGCTGATGGGGACGACGAAGATACCGTGATGGCGGTCCCTTGCGGGAGGAGCCATGTGCCCTGGCCGCCAGCTTGCGCAATCAGGCCGGTCCGCTGTTTGCGCGGCGGGCCTGGCTCTGGTGGAAGGGCTGCTTCGGCAGCGCGACCGCATCGGGCCGCCGCGCCCGGCTGTTCTTCAGCCGGTTGGTGAACCGACTGCTTCGGTTGCGGGGCGCACATCGGTTTCGCGCTTGCTGTTCGGCACCCGCATCGGAGATCCGATGCCGGATACCAAGACCGGGGAACGGTTCCCCGGCTTCTTCGTTAGCAGACCAGGAAGTCCGGCCCTGCGGCACGCGGGCTGGGCACCTGTTCCGTTTGGATGCAAGGGGGTTCTAGTGGGTCCTTCTCGGTACAAGCCGTTCCTGCCGTGCAAGAACGTCATGCTCGCCTGTGCGCTGGCGTCGGCGTTGCTGGCGTCAGGCGGCGCTCTTGCGGGGGCGCCCGGGTTGACGCCCTCCCAGGCCCAGCCCGCGTTGCCCGTTCAATACCTGGAAGCCCCTCAGGACCAGTATGGACGCTACCGGCAGGACCAGTACGGGTCAGGCCAGCGCAGGTACGACGATCAGCAGGAGCAGTATGGGTCGGACCGGCGCAGGTATGACGACCAGCAGGATCAGTATAGGCAGGATCAGTATAGGCAGGGCCAGCGCGGGCGTGACGACCGGCAGGACCGCTATGGGCAACAAGGTGGGGGACGTGGCGGCAGCTACCAGCAATCCTGCGGCGACATCCGGCAGGAAGGATCCACCCTGTCAGCCGTATGCGGTGACGGCAGGGGCAACCGGGTTGAAAGCTCGATCAATGTTAACCGGTGCGGCAGGTCGGACATCGGCAATAACCGCGGCTACCTGCAATGCGGCAACATCCGGGCGAATGGCCGCCGGGTGAACTGACCTCGGGCCGGCAGGGCTGGGCCTCGGCCAGCCTAGCCTGCTTCGTGACTGCCTTGGCCGTGATGATCGGGGGCGTAAAGGCTATTGCGGCGATGGCCGCGCCTGGGACGATACGGTGGTTCCGCCTGACCCTGACGCAGGCGGCGCGAAACCAAACTTGGCCGGCCGTCCCCATCGGCACCGTGTTTCATTGGCGCATCTGCGCCGGTCAGGGCGCATCCAGCCTTAGCGGGCCTGCGCCAATCATCCGGTCGTCTTTCAGTGCCACACCCGTCAGCTCGCGGCTGCGGGCCTCCGTTACGAGCCAGGCCAGCATGTCCGCCGCGGCGTCATAGGACAGCCCGCCGGAATGGATGTTCGAGACGCAGTTGCGCTCGGAGTCGCGCCGCCCGGCCCGCGGCCCATAGGTGACGTAGGCGCCCAGGCTGTCCGCCACGCTGAGGCCCGGCCGCTCGCCGATCAGGATGACACAGAGCCGGGCGCCCAGCAGCTCGCCCACCTCGTCGCCCAGGGCCACGCGCGCCTGCACCGCAACGACAGCCGGCGCCACGGACCATCCCGCCAGCCGGGCCAGGCACGCCCGCAGCAGCGGCACGGCATGACGCTGCACGCCCACCGGCGACAGCCCGTCTGCGATGACGAACGCAGCATCATAGCCGCCGGAGCCACAGCCGCCGGGCGCCCCATGCCGCATCAAACCGGCCCGGCACTCCTCATGCAGCCGCCGCCCCAGGTCCGGACGCCGCAGGTAGGCCGCCCGGTCCGGCGCGGCGCTCCGCACCAGGAGGGACCCCGGCACCGCCTGCAGGATCGCCGCGGCATCCAGCGGCCGATTCACCGCGTCGCGCGCCTTCGCATGGGCCAGTTGGAAGTCCAGCACGTCCCGCACCGGCAGGGCATCGCCCGAGCGGCCCAGCCCGATGCGCGCGGGCGTGGCGGCACGCAGCGCGGCCCAGGGGTCGAGCACAGGCACTTCAACCACGGGGCACTTCAACCACGGAACACCTCAGCCACGGGGCAGCTCGAACGGCCCGGGATCAGCCAGGCTCAGCAGCCGCGCCGTGGGCGGCCCGGCCTGCCGGATGCGCCCCGCGGCGTCCGTCATGCCCATCCCGTCCAGCCACGCCTCGAACTCCGGCGCGGCGCGGACCCCGAACTGCGAGCGGAGATACAGCATGTCGTGGAACGAGGCGCTCTGGTAGTTGAGCATCACGTCGTCCGCGCCGGGCACGGCGATCAGGAAGGTGACGCCGGCCACCGTCAGCAGCGTCATCAGCGTGTCCATGTCGTCCTGGTCGGCCTCGGCATGGTTGGTGTAGCAAACGTCGCACCCCATCGGCAGGCCCAGCAACTTGCCGCAGAAGTGGTCCTCCAGCCCCGCGCGGATGATCTGCTTGCCGTCGTACAGGTACTCCGGCCCGATGAAGCCCACGACCGTGTTGACCAGCAGCGGCTGGAACGCCCGCGCGACGGCATAGGCCCGCGCCTCGACGGTCTGCTGATCCATGCCGTGGTGCGCGTTGGCCGACAGCGCGGCTCCCTGGCCCGTCTCGAAGTACATCACGTTGCGCCCGGCGGTGCCGCGGCCCAGCGCCAGCGCGGCGTCGTGCGCCTCCCGCAGGATGCCGAGGTTGACGCCGAAGCCGGTGTTCGCGGCCTCGGTCCCCGCGACGGACTGGAACACCAGGTCCACGGGGGCGCCGCGCCGCATGACCTCGATGGCGTTGGTCACATGGGTCAGCACGCAGGTCTGCGTCGGGATGGCGTGGCGCTGGCGCAGCGCGTCCAGCATCTCCAGCAGCGCGATGCAGTTCGGCACGCTGTCGGTCGCCGGGTTCACGCCGATGACGGCATCGCCGGTGCCATACAGCAGGCCGTCCAGGGTGCTGGCGGCGATGCCGCGCAGGTCGTCCGAGGGATGGTTCGGTTGCAGCCGGGTGCCCAGCCGGCCCGGCAGGCCCTGCGTGTTGCGGAACGCCGTCACCACCCGGCAGCGGCTGGCGACCTGGATCAGGTCCTGGTTCCGCATCAGCTTGCAGGCCGCCGCCGCCATCTCCGGCGTCAGGCCCGGCGCCAGCGCCGCCAGCCGCGCGGGCGTCGCCTCATAGGACAGCAGCCAGTCGCGGAAGCCGCCCACCGTCAAGTGCGACACCGGGGCGAACGCCGCGGCGTCATGGGTGTCCAGGATCAGCCGCGTGACCTCGTCGGCCTCATACGGCACCAGCGGCTCGTGCAGGAAGCGGGTCAGCGGCAGGTCGGCCAGTACGGACCGCGCCGCGACGCGCTCGGCGTCGGTGTCCGCCGCGACCCCGGCCAGCTCGTCGCCGGAGCGGCGGTGGGACGCACGGGCCATCACGTCCTTCAGGTCCGCGAAGCGGTGGCGCTCTCCATGGAAGTCGCTGGCGTAGCTGGACATCCTGGCCTCCTCGCCGGGCATCGTGGCCGTGGTCCCCGGTTCAGGCAAGGCCCGGCAGGATCATCGCACAGGACGGGCCTGGCTGCTTCCTGCTCCTGCTCCCTCTCCCTCCGGGAGAGGGCCGGGGTGAGGGAAGCGGCCAGCGCATCGCGTTCCGATGACAGGACGGTTTGCGCCAGACACGACAGGGTCAGTCCTGGCAGCCTCCCTCACCCCGGCCCTTTCCCGGAGGGAGAGGGAGCAGGAAGCAGTCTGCCGTCCATCGCCGCTGATGGACCCGGCATCGGCGAAGAGGACCATGCCTCAGCGAACCACCAACGGCGTGCGGCTCACCAAGGCTTGGCCAGCATGGCATCAAGCTCCGGGTTGGCCGCGCCGGCGCTGGCCCGGGCAGCCCTGTAGGACCGCAGGATCACGGCCACGCTGATCCCGGCCCCTCCCCCGGCCCCTCCAGCGCACGAAGCGACACGTCGCCGAACACCGCGTAGAGGTGCTTCAGGCTGCCGCCCTCCCCGCGCAGGATCGCCAGGATGCCCGCGTCGGTGATTGCGTCCACGCTCGCGGTCTCGACCGCGTGCCGGATGGTGGCCAGCCCGGGCGCCTGCCGCATCAGCGCCCGCCGTCATTAACGGCATCCGCATCCATCACGGCCTGCAACACGGTTTCGACCGTGTCCTGGACATAGGGGCGTCCTTGTCCCCGTCGTAAGCAGCGCCTGGGCCAGCCGCCCGGCCGGCTCCGTTGCCAGCGCCCGCAACGGCGGTGCGGAGGTTGCGCCGCAGCCCGGCGGAAAGGCCAAGGAATCAGCACAGGCCCGTCAGGATCCTGCCGCAATCGGCTCCTTAATTGAGGATGTGGCAAGGGGCCACACGGGTCGAGACGGGGAGTTGAGAATGCGTGCAGGTGCGGTTGCCTTGGCGGCCCTTGGAGCGTTCGGCATCGTTGCCGCAAGCGCCCCGGCGCGGGCGGACGACTACGACCATTGGCGCCGCCATGAGTGGCGCGAACACGAATGGCGGGAGCAGCGGTGGCGCGAGCACGACCGGCGTGAGCATGAATGGCGCGAGCACGAGTGGCGGGAACGGGCGAGCCACGCCTATGGCCCGCCGCCGGGCTATGTGCAGCCAGGTTACGCGCCTCCGGCGGCCTACTATGCCCCGCCGCCTGCATATTACGAGACGCCTTCGCCGCGCGGCTACGCTGCCTCGCCCGTGCCGGGCGTGTCCATCGGGTTCGGGTTCCGCTGATGCGGCGGCCCGCGCCCCGGACGGAACCCGGGAACGGGGCAGGTCCGTCCCTGGCTGAGTCGGCACGGGTGCGCGATGCGTGACGATGGCGCAGGCGGCGGCGCGGGCAACGGGACGGACGGCGGGGAGCAGTCCAGCCGTGCCGTCTTGCTCATCGCCGCCGCTGCATGTTCGGCGGTTGCCGCGCTGCTGGCGTTGAACATCGCGTCGGCCGGCACGCAGCGTGAGGCGCGGGGCGCCCCTCCGGGCCTCGAACAGCCGGCAGCCGGACCTGCCCATACGGTGGCGGCCCCGTCCCGTCCCTAGATCGCCGCGATCTCCGGACGGACCGGCGCCGCCATCGCCCCGGCGACGGCGTGGAACTCGTTCCCGCCCGCGCCATGCACGTCCCGCACCCGGCCCGGCGTCAGCCCGCAGGGGTGCCGTCGAACATCGGGCGACCGGCGAGCGGCGCCACGATGCGGTCGCGGCAGCGCCGGGCGGCGCCCAGGTGGTGCGGGCCGGCCAGCACCGTCAGCCCGTCCTCCCGGCGGATGCGGCGCAGCACGTCCGTCACCCTGCGGGCGTTGCGGGGCCGAGGCTGGCGGCGGGTTCGCCGGCCGGCATCGGCCGCGGCTCCTGCATCGGTACCCGGCAGGCCGCCATGCGCCGCTGCCGGCCGGTTCGGGGGCGAGCCGCCTGCGTCACACCCCCAGCGTCCCCGCCCGAGCCTGCTCGTATCGCGCCGCCACCACATCCCAGTTCACCACGTTCCACCACGCGGCCAAGTAGTCCGCCCGGCGGTTCTGGTATTTCAAGTAGTAGGCGTGCTCCCACACGTCGTTGCCCAGCAGCACCCGCCCGCCCTCCATCAGCGGCGTGTCCTGGTTCGGCCGCGCCGCCAGCGCCAGCTTGCCGCCGCGGTCCACGGTCACGAACACCCAGCCCGAGCCGAACTGCATCAGCCCCATCCGGCTGAACGCGGCGCGCATCGCGTCCATCCCGCCGAGGTCCCGGTCCACCGCCGCCAGCACCGCGCCCGTGGGGTTGCCGCCCTTGCCGCCCATCACCTGCCAGAACATCGCGTGGTTGGCATGGCCGCCCGCGTTGTTCCGCAGCGCCGCGCGTATCGCCTCTGGCGTCTCCGGCAGCCGGGCCAGCAGGTCCTGCACCGGCAGCGCCGCCAGTGTCCCCTGGTCCTTCAGCGCCGCATTGAGGTTGGCGACATAGGCGGCGTGGTGCCGGTCGTGGTGCAGCGTCATGGTCTGCGCGTCAACGTGCGGCTCGTTCGCGTCCGGCGCATAGGGCAGCGGCGGCAGGCTGTGCGGGCCGGCGGGCGGGACCGGCACCTGCGCCAGGGCGCGTGACGCGCCGCTGGCGGCCAGCAGCGCGGCGAAGCCGAGCATGTTGCGTCTGGTCGGTCCCACGCTGGCCGGTCGTGCGCCGGCCACTCCCACGTTGGTCAATCCCACGCTGGTCACTTCCATGTCGGCATACCTCATGTCGTGCGCCGCCACCGTAGGTTCCCGCCCGGCAAAGGCAACTCTCCGCGAAGCCCATCCAACCCTGGAACCGCTCCCCGGCACCGCCGTTGCCAGGCTCCATGAACCCGAACCTCGCCTTGCCCGCCGTCAACTTCTTCATGGCCGATGTCGGCGGGGGCCTGGGCGCGTTCCTATCCACCTGGCTGGCCGAGGTCGCGCATTGGAACCCGGCGCAGATCGGCACCGTCATCGCCGCGGGATCGCTGGCCGGCGCCGTGCTGGCCGGGCCTGCGGGGGCGCTGGTGGACCGGGTGGCCCGCCCGCGGCTGCTGCTGGCGGTCGCCTGCGGCACCATCGTCGCCGGGACGCTGCTGCTGCTGCCGGCGCGGGCGTTCTGGCTGGTGCTGCTGGCGCAGGTGATCGTGTCGGCCGGCGGGGCGCTGGGCGGGCCGAGCATCAGCGGGCTGACCCTCGCGGTGGTAGGCAGGAAGGGCTACCCGCGCCAGCAGGGCACCAACGAGGCGGCGAACCATGCCGGCAACGTGGTGGCCGCCGGGCTGATCGCGGCGGTGGCGTGGATGGTCGGGCCGACGGCGCCCATCGTGGTGCTGGCGGTGATGGCGGCGGCAACGCTGGTGGTTCTCAAGCTGATGGACGGCGGCGCGGTGGACGCCGACCGGATGCGCGGGCGCGGCCGGCGCGAGAGGGGCGAGAAGCGCGGCGCGACCCGCGGCCTGTTCACGAACCGCCGGCTGCTTGCGCTGCTGCTGGCGGTCGGGCTGTTCCAGGTCGCGAACTCGGCCATGCTGCCGCTGCTGGGCCAGCGCCTGGTGGCGGAGGGCAGCCGGAACGCCACAGGCTGGATGTCGGCCTGCGTGATCGTGACGCAGTTGACGATGGTGCCGGTGGCGCTGCTGGCCGGGCGGTTCTCGGACCGGGTGGGGCGGCGCTGGCTTCTGATCGCGGCGTGCGGCATCGTGGTGGCGCGTTGCGCGATGGCGGCGTCTGCGTCGGCAAACTGGTGGCTGGTGCCGGTGCAGGTGCTGGACGGGCTGGCGGCGGCGCTGTTCAGCGTGGCGGCACCGGTGGCGGTGGCGGACCTGACCTACGGCACCGGGCGGACGCAGACGGCGTTGGGCGGCATGGGCACCCTGCAGGCCGGCGGCGCGGCGCTGGCGGGGGTGGCTTGGGGCTTGTCGGCCACCAAGCTGGGCTATGCCGTGACGTTCGGGGCGATGGGGGTGTTCGCCGTCGTCGCCATCCTGGTGCTGCTGACGATACACCTGCGGGACGAGGACCAGGCAGGGGCTGCGTCCGGGCCGGCCCAGCCTGTGGCCGGGGTGACTGTTGGTGCTTCTACGTGAGCGCCGGCTACCGGTGGCGCTCCATGTATCTTAATCGATATGTGTTGGACAACATACGCGCCATGGGATTGCAGCCGCATCATGAAGGCGAGGCTGGTCCAGTCCGATAAGGTGATCCTCGCTGACGGGGCGATTCGAGAGATTGTCATTTGGCTTGTGCCGACCCCCGTTCCGCCGAAATCGCACAGCTTCGAGTATCGTATGGTCTATGTTGTCGGGGGCGTCAGGGTCATCGGGTTCGACAACGAGAGAGGAAAGGGCGACCACATGCACCTGCATGGGTTTGAGACACCCTACCACTTCAGCAGCTTGGCGAAGCTCCTGGCGGACTTCCGCGGCCTTGTGGAGAAGGGGAGAGGGGAATGAGCATGCCGGGCAAGATCGTCTTTCGGATCGGCGCCGACCTTGAGCAGATTGACGCCGGGATCATTGAGGACTGCCAGGCGGCAATGGCAGCCGCGGCGCGCAGCGAGGCCGTTGTTCCAAGGCGAACCGTCACCTTCGAGACGTGGGACGTGTTCTTCCGGTCCCTCACGCCTAACCGGATCGGGATTCTTGAGCACGTCGCTAAAAGCGGTGAGGTCGCCAGCACCCGGGCGCTAGCCTTAGTGTCTGTCCGGGATCATCCCTTTGTTTGGCATAGTTTCCGGACCATAAGGCGGATGGAGGCCAGGCGCAGGAAAGCGAGCGCCCTCCGGTTC
>JAABUM010005662.1_pt1 | contig 12932 bp, 23 predicted proteins | sample 5559161 | NCBI WGS metagenome assembly JAABUM01 (sample SAMN10711868, study PRJNA513369) | rock metagenome | isolation source: Antarctica rocks | place: Antarctica: Victoria Land, Siegfried Peak nord | reverse complement strand
CAGCCTGGTGCGCCTGGTAATCCTCAGCGCCGCCATCCACCAGATGATCTTCACCAGCTTCTCCTCCATTGTGTTTGCGGTGCGCATTCCCCGTCACCCTATCAAAATGCCTGCAAGACACTCAGTCCCAAAGCTTTTCTCCAAGACCCCAGCATGCGACTCTGCCTCCCGCATCCGACGCTTTCCACACGAACTTGTTGCATCCCCTCCATCTTTCCGCCCAACGTATCGTGCTGTGCTTACAACACGGTTGAAAATTTTGCAGGTGGGCCAGGTGCAGGATGTGGGTCTCATCTTCATGTCCGCCATTGCCAGCAGGTGAATTTGCCAGAGCAATTGCCACAACAATGACCATCTGCTTGCCGCCATAACATGTGCCGGCAGGTGCCGATTGCCCGTCAACTTTTGCCAGCAGGCAGTGCATGTCCGCGATGTACGCTGTATGAGCTCTCCGCCCTTACGGTTGCTGAACCCTGCCGCTGAGCCATGCTTGTCCCGCCCCACTGCAGCGTGGTGGCCACGGCAAAGGGCAAGGGCCTGACGGACGAGCAGACGCTGGGCACGGTGCTGCTGACGCTGGCGGCCAGCACGCTGCTCGTCGGCCTGCTCATCGTCCTCGTCGGTGCGCAGCCTGCAATGCACGACCGCTAGAAGTTGATGTCAGCATCAATTCATGCCGTCTGGGGGTCGGCTTTCCTCCGTAAGTGCCAGGCGTACATTAAGCACTCTGTGTCCCAGGCAGAAGCATACTGCGAAATGACTGTGCGCTCTTGTGCTGCGTGTAGACAAGCATAGCATATCGAGAATGCTGTGAGAAAGAAGGCAGGAATACGACGAAAAGGAGCTTGTGTGGCGCTGCAGGGCAATTGAAGCTGGCGTCGACCGTGCAGTACATCCCGCTCTCCGTCATCGGTGGCTGTGAGGCGTTGCCCTCCTGCGTCTACCTGCCTGCTGACGAGCATTCAGCTACAAGAGCTGGACCTTGTGTTGCCTTCCTTGCAATGCTTTTACATATCGAGAGGTTGTTGATGCTGTCTCGGTTTCTGCATGCAGACCTGGGTTACGTGGGCTACTTTGTTGCGGCTTCAGGCGCATCCCTTGCCACAGGTGACCATGCTGTGCGCCCTTAAACGCTCGGCGTGTTGATAAGGTTCGCGGCTACGCTCACAGCTGGCTGTCGTTCTTGGTTCTGAAGACAGCCAAGCATGTGCGGTTGCTGTCATGCCCTGCTCCACTGCATCATGACTGCAAGTCCTTTGTGCCGCCGGCCAGGTGGGCGCGGCTCGCTACTGGCGACATGCGCCAAGCCGGCCCCTCCGGATGCTCGTGTCAAAATTCGCAGCAACAGTCGTTTGTTGCTTGGATGCAGGCACGAACTTCGGCTCGCCGGCCAGCTGGGCGCAGCTGGCGTCCGGAGACGTGTGCGCCAAGCTGGCGCCCGCGGTCGCGGGCGCCGCGGTCCTGTGGCTGGTCACCCACCGCGTGCGATCGCCCTGGGCGCTGCCGGCGGCGCTGCTGGTCATGCCGGCGGTCTTCTTCGTCGTGCTGTACGGGCCGCTGCGTAGCAACCTGCCTTCGGCGCGCGCCGCGGGCTGGGTCACCCATAGCCAGGTGCGGGCCATGCTTCGTGCGTGCAGCGCCAGTATGAGGGGGACTCTAGCTGGCGCTGCTGACCTTGCAGCCGCCGCTGCGATCAACCTGTGGGATGGGGGGATGTTGTGCGCCGAACATGCTCCACAAAGAACAACCTTGATGACCGACAAGATTGTCCGTGTTTGCCAACAGGCAGACACCGCACCAGATCACTTCTGGGACGTCTGGAAGCTGTTCAACCTGAAGGACGGCGGGATCCTGTGGTCCGCCATGCCGCGGCAGCTGCCCACCATCCTGGCGCTGGCCTTTGTTGTCGCCTTCGGCAGCAGCCTGGACGTGGCGGCCATCCAGCAGGACAACCCGGAAGAGCTCGACTACAACCGGGAGCTGACAACTGTCGGTGCGGGTTATTCGATTTAATGATGTATACTGCTAAAAGCACAGCCTAGAGGTGCCGGCCAATCAGCAGTTGCAACCCGCCGACCTGGTATACCACCCTGAGCTGGTATCTGTTCTGCGGGCAATGAATTGTGACCTTCTCCTGTGATCAAGGTCCAGAAGAATCCAGCGTCCCAAGTCGCACAGGCATCTGCTCGCAGGCCTGTCCAACATCGCTGCGGGGCTGTCGGGGGCGGGCTACACCGGCAGCTACATTTTCTCGCAGACCATCTTCAGGTGCGGCAGGCTCACTGGCTGCGCCCATTCGTTACAACATTTCTACACTATACTGGTCTTGTCCAGTCTTTGAACCTGGAGGTTCAGGTTTGTCTTTGCGCGCGGATGCCGTGATCGCCGCTCTCGGCCATGCAATCTGGCCGTCTGTCCCTGAACGGCGTGTTCCGGCGAGATGAGCTGAGCATATTGATGCTCACCAACATTGCTCCTGCCGGCAGCATGCGGGAGCGGTGGCGACGCGCGCGCCTGGCATCGTGCTGGTGGTATGCGAACTGCACCATCCTCTGCCCTAGAACTTTACTGACTGTGGCACTTGGTCTAACAGCATGCGCGCGGCGGTCGCGACGCGCGCCTCCGGCATTGTGCTGGTGGTGTGCGAGCTGGCGATCTTCGCCGCGCCCTTCTCCGTCATCGAGTACCTGCCGCTGTGCTTCTTCGGCTCGCTCATGATCTGGATCGGTTATGAAATCCTGGCGGTGGGTTGCTGATTCTTTCCCGCTAATCTGCACTGGTGACTGCGCGTGTTTTGAACCACCACTGGATGCAAGCACACGATGAGCATGCAGCATGGCCGCTGAATAGCCACACCGCGAAATAGTGTCATCCTCAGATGACGCCCCACATGAGTCGCGACTTATAAAAGGAGTGCCATACGTAGGAATCTCCCTGAGTCCATTGATGTCTGCAGGACTGGCTGGTGTCGTCGCACCAGCGCATGACGCGCTTCGAGTACATCACCCTGTGGCTCACCTTCGCTGCCATCATGGTGCGCGCATTCCAAATTTCTGTCTACCAAGAACCCCATGCTTTTGGCTGGCGGTCATGCAATTGTCAGTGTTCTTCGTGCCGGCCGCAGGCCACGGGGCTGGAGCTGGGCATCGCCGCGGGGCTGCTGCTGTCCGCCCTGTTCTTCAGCTTCCAGTATGCCCGGTGCGCACACTATTTGTTGTGCACGCATACAGTATTTTTCTCACGTCTGGTATTGTTCACCAGCTACTAAAAAGACCTCCACCGCCAAACCAACAGTCAAACGCGCCTTGGTCACGTCCCAAGCGCTCCGATCGTAGAATGCACTCGCGCGTGTTGCTGCAGGGTGCACGTGACAGCCTTCAGCGTGGTGCCCAGCCGCAGTGGCGTCGTGCGCACCTTCCAGCAACGCACGCTGCTTGAGGTAACGCGTGTCCGGGCCACACAGAATAGATCCTCCTGCAGTGAAGCTGTCAGAGAATCAGATGATCTACAAAAGTGGTGTGCAGTGGAATGCAATTTGGACCCCTGTTTTGCCAGTGCGAAACTGGACTGTGTGCTCTGCAACAGGTGTTCGCCAACCGCATCGTGGCGGTCAGCCTGTCGGGGTACATCTTCTTTGGCAGCAGGCGCGCTTGCAGCCTCAAGGCCTTCACAGCGCACGGATGTGCCCTGCAGCGCATGTGCATGGGGCCTCGATCTGTCTGTTCCACACACAGGTGTTGGGCACATCAATGAGAGAGTTCTTCTGTATTCGCAGCGTCAAGATCGGCGACCGCGTCTGCCAGGTGTGACCCACACTCCCCATGTTTCCTATGGGCAGCTGGCAGCCGCCAGAGCATTCTCCGCATTGTGTGCCGGATGCGAGCGAAGCCTTGTGTCTGCCATCTCCTTATATGGACGTCAATTTCATGTGATAACGCAACTGCTTCAATGCATATTGATGTTAAATTATGATATGATATTATATCAAATTATATATGATATTATATTAAAATCATGTATGACATAAATCATAATTTCGTTTGCGCGGTGTGAACGCGCAGATCGTGCGGTCCAGCCTGCTGGCGTCAGAGGAGGACTCCCGTGAGCAGAGCGCCGCCGCCGGCGCATCGGCGGCGCTGCCGGAAAAAGACAAAGACGCCAAGCTGCCAGCGGTCCCCTCCTCGAAGTCGCTGCAGGACTCTGGGGAGCTGGAGGGCAGCATCAGGAACCGGGCGGCGGCGGCGGTGTTCCTTGCGCCGCGCTTCTGCCTGCTGGATTTCAGGTGAATCTTGATGGAGCAATCATCGGTGATCACGGACAACCAACTGCGAGTGACTGAAACTTTGGATTGGAAACGCCCGCGCGGCGGCGGCGGCATTCCTCGTGCCACGCTTCTGCCTGCTTGACTCCAGGTGCTCCCCCACCTATGAGACCCTATAGCAAACCACCACGTCCCGAGAGCATGTTAAGAAAATCTGATGAGAGTGGCTCGAAAGTTTTCAGGGTTTTTTTGCTGCAGCGTGATACTGGCAAGGCCCAGGCCCAGGACAGTCTCGATTGACACCCAGTCCCACAGCAGATGCTGCAACCTGCTTTGGGTTCTTGTAAGTTTCTGCAATTGGTGAGGCTGCAGGCGGGTGACGGGCATGGACGGCACCTCTGGGCGGCAGTTCTCCACGCTGCGCCGGCGGCTGCAGCAGATGGGCATCGAGCTGGTCATCACACACCTGCCGCCCTCCCGGTGCGCTTTTTTGTCCCCAGTCGTCAGGGTTTGTCACCACAAATGACACTGATTGGGCTCGGCTGCCGCTCATCGGCGGCAGCAGCAGCAGGCATCGAGCTCGTCATCACACACTTGCCGCCGTCGCCGAAGCGCCTGCGCATAAAGCTTGCGAGCTCACTTGCTACTTGCTGGAAGCCTGGCAGCGCTCTCCAGAGGAGCAGCGAGGGCAGAGGCCCAGGGCATTTCGAGAGCTGCCCGCGTGGGACTGTCTCCTGGAGCTGCGCAATGAATATAGCGCTGTGTGGAAACCCGGATCCGTCCGTGTCTCGCAGGCCGAGAAAATGGGAGCTTCTGCCAACACGCCGTACGTTGACGCCCTTGCAATTTGCAAACAAGGAGGGTTCCGTTTGACTTTGGCACCTGTTTTTATGCAGGCCGGAGGCCCGGAGGCAAGGAGCTGCTGGCTGCTGGTGAACGGCGTCATTGCGGCACATTTTCCTATCAAACTAGTATGACGCAGTCAAACTAACTTGAACAGTTCGACAATCTTGCACATCTTGGGCTGCTACCTGCAGGCCGGATGTGCAGGAGCTGCTGCTGGTGTACGGCGTCAGCCAAAAGTGCGATCAGATAATTGACAATGTTCTCAGTTGACTTGTACATGACTTATTTAATGCTGTTGCAACTGTAACTCAGGCTGGAGGCGCAGGAGCTGCTGCTGGCAAACGGCGTCATCGCACGATGTTGTGGATTGCTTGATTCCTTTGCTCGTTTGACTTGTTTGACTGAATGCATTTCCCTCTGGAACCAGGCCGGAGGTGCAGTCGCTGCTGCTGGCGAATGGCGTCATTGCGGCGCCCGACAGCGAGCCGCTGCCTGGCATGTGCCGCGCCTTCCCCAGTCTCGACGAGGCACGCGCCCTGCTCTTCTGTCAGCTGCTGGCTACGTTGCTTGGCTACGTTGCTGGCTACGGACTGCGGCTGCAGCGGCATGCTGCCGTGCGCCGGAATTGAGCCCGCAGCTGGGGACCGGTTGCTTCAGATCGCTGCATATTGCACGCTGCTGAGTGTCACTGGCCAGCGGAGAAATTCATGAATACTGGCGTGCTTGTCGACACTTTGCCATGATACGCTACAAACCCGAACAATCAGGAGCATTGAGGGGAGCTTGTTGCCACCACGCGCAGGGGCTGCACTACTGCGAGGAGGTGCTGCTGGACTGCGCGGAGCACTATGGCCTGTGCCGCCCGCCCGCCTCCCACGTCAGCCTCGCCGAGGTGCGCCGCAGCTGACTAGTTCTTTGTTGGCTGATCAGTCGAGCCTCCGGCACGCCTCTGCCTGCGCATTCTCGTGTCGCAAACGCCTTTCCAAAAAGATTCGGGCTTCAGGTGCTGCAGACGCGCCTGGAGCTCCCGTGGCCGCATGCGCCTCCGCAGCCTTATCTACTATGCTTTCTTCACACATTCTGGTCCTCGATCCATCGTTATGCCTCTCTTCACAGGTGCTGCGCACGCACCTGGAGTACCCGCGGCCGCTGCTGCCGGGGCAGCACACACGGTACGGGCGTGCTGCACAGGAGATGTCCGTCTTCATGCACCCGCGCCACCTCCAGCCCGGCGAGGTGCGCGCCCGAACTCCGACAGAGAAGAAAACACCCTGAAAGTTCTTGGGTCGTTGATTTAATGAAGCACCCAGAATGTTTTCAAAACGGGGAAACACTCCGAGAATTCTCCTGAAACCGTTTCACGATGGCGGTGCCGATGAGTGGACACCGTACAGTGAAGTGTGAAAACTCATCAATAGACAATCAACTCATCAATAGAGTAGAATAGAGACACGTCCGGTGCGGATAAAATCCACATCCTGACCGCGCAGGTGTCCATGCGACGGAGCCCCATCCGCTCCACCTGACGAGATGTTCGTCGTCGAATCTGGCGCAGTGGATCAAGTGGTGAGGCTCGCAACCATAAGTCATAAGACAGGGTTTCATAATAGAGTCATGCGAATGCAGGTGCTTTTCCGACCGGGCGACCCGCCGGACGAGATATTTGTCATCGAGTCGGGCGCAGTGGAGTGCGTCATCGACTACACCCTCAGCTCGCCCGTGAGCCGCCGCCTCGCGGCCGCCGCCGCGAGCGGCGACGGCGACGTCGCCGGGCAGTCGGGCAGGTGCGACAACGATGCACTGGCCTGATGAACTGCAGGTGGCTGCAACTCGATGTGCGGTGGCTGCGTGTGTCTGCCAGCTGACGCTTGGGCAGGCGTCAAAAAAGAATTCTGAGCAGCGTACAGTACGCAAAAGAAACAACTGCAGCCGCCGCCTGCATCCACAGCAACGTTTAGATTTGATACCCTGAACCAGGACCTGCAGTCGCAGCTGTGAATCTGACGATCATTTGACCAAAACATGTGCCGCGCCGCAGGCTGTTCCAGTATGGGGCGTCGTCCATCGTCGGCGAGCTGGATTTCTTCCTGCAGGTGCGGGCAACGCTTGGGAAACCCTGGAGACCTTAAAGCCAGGTTCTTTGGTTAGAACAGCATCAAGTTGACGTGGACTGCCGAGCCGGCTGCGCAGCCTGGTTGCCGCGCCTCGCGAGGGCCGCCTCCTGCGCCGCATGCTCTGGGAAACCGCAGCCTATATGTCGTCTTGCCAGCGCAAAACCTTGTCGTTGAATGAGCAGGTTCGGGCCCCTAAGTAACAAGCTGACTTCTGAGTGTGGTGGTTATCCTGTGTACAGCGGCCGCGCTCGTTCCTGGCGCGCGTTCACGCGCCGGCGCAGCTGCTGGTACTGCCGCGGCGCGAGTTCGAGCGCATGGCCGTGCAGGCGCCCGCCCTGGCCACACTGCTGCAGGCGAGGAATCCTTTAGCTGTTGCTTGCCAAAAATTGAGCAACTTTTGTGCGGTCACGTTCTTTCGCTTGCAAGGAGTTACTATGGGTGATGAGCGCCGAAACACGCAGGGGTGAGTGTGCAATTGCTGTCCTGAGCAGAGGTGCAGGTTGCTGTGGTCATGCGGCTTTCCAGCGCCAGCAGTATCTCAACATGGTCATGTGCATTCCCAGGCAGCGGTGCTGCGGTGCACCTCGCTGTCGGCGGCGCATGCGCTGGAGGCCTTGGAGAAGAGCGGCCGCAACTGAAATGGCTGCGATCGCCGGGAACCTAATGCGCTCCTGGGGAACGGCGAGAAGGTCGCGTACGGTGTTGGTGCCATCTGTCAGCAGCCGTAGCGACGAAGCAGCGACAGGGGCAGTATCGGCAGCGTGGATGGTGCCGGCTCTCGCCAGCGCCGTCAGCGGCATGTGACAAACCTGAAGCACCTCAAACGTGGCAGGGGCAATGGGGCTTTAGCAGCAAGTCGTGCATCATGGCGGCGCAGGCAGCGCAGGCGCCATATCCAACGGACATGTAGCCATCGGACATGATGGCCTAGATGTTCTGCGGGGTTCAGCCGACATCAGACATCACATGTACATATGCACAGCAGGTAGCGCATGAAGACAGGACACCGCCAGAGCTTCATGCGGCAGGAACCTACTTCCTTCCGAGGCTGTCAATGTGCCGCATGGCATCTTCAAGCCCGGAAAGGAACTGACCCAGAGATTGATACAATTCGAGAGATCCAAGCACACACGCTTGATACCTGCCGTTCCAGCGGTAATTCAAGCCGGAGCCCAAAGCGGTTCGTTGGTTTTTTGCACTTCCAAAGCCCGCCGGCCAGAAACCCTCCGGATGAGCATTATGCGCAGCACTGCCTACTTCACAATTCCCGATTGCAGCCTGAGCGCATGCGCATGGCTACCGATCTGGCCGGGCCCAGAGGATGCGCTCGTAGCCGCACGTCTTGCCAATCCAGGAATAGCAGGGGAACACGACCGCTGGCGCGTCCGGATGCGCCAGGTCCTGCAGCTCCACAGTCCTGCGACAGAAGGCGATTGCGCCGTTTCAGGGCAGAACTTTTAAAGCAGCAGCAGTGCAGTGTTTGGTTTAAACTTCCCGAAAGACTGACAGGTCTGATGGCATGTGGGCAGGCCGCCATGGAACTCGAGAAATGTTCAAACCCACGTGTAAGACGAAAACATGCCGCGGGAGTGCGACAGCGGCAGTGCTCACTGCAGGTGCCAGCCGGGGAGGCGCCTGCGCCAGCGGATCGAGCCGACACGCACGACCCGAGAGGAGTTCACGAACCCTTCAGATTACAACCTCGATACAAGAAACCGCTCACTGCAGGTGCCAGCCGGGGAAGGCGCCGCTGCCATTGCTGCCGACGCGCAGCTCCCGCACAGGGCCCACATCTGGGAGGCCCCGCAACGCAAAGCCAGCTGCGCGGCCGGCGCGGAAGCCGTGCCTGTTTGGTGGCAGCCAGATGGGGCCGGTGCTGCCAGAGGGTCCAATCAGCTCCACAAACACCTGTGCGCATTCGAAGGCTGGCCGTCAGCCAGGTGCCCCCTGGATGTCAAGATATGATGCCTCTGCTGTTTGTCGTGGTGACAAGAATTCACAGGAAAGCAAACACAAGGAGACAGTTGGCAGCAGTTTTGCAAATGCAGGGGCGGCAGCCAACCATGCTGTTGGCAGATGCAGGGGCGGCAGCCATCACCTTCGCTGCTGTGCCGGCGCCGAGCCGCCAGCTGGTGAAGAAGGATATCTTGTAGTCCACAGCAGCGCCGCCATTTGCGCCGCCGCTCGCGACGCCCCGTACCGGCTGGTGCTCTGAGGCAGCATGGAGCTGCTGCACTTCTGCATCCTCTGCATCCTCTGCATCCTCGCCGCCTTCGGTGGAGCTCCGCAGGTCAGCGTCAGCCGCCTCCCTCGCTTCAAAGTCGCCCCCGCCGCCGTGCTGCTGTTCGTATGCGCTGTATCTGTTGGCTGCGGCGTCTTCAACGCCACAGGGCCGCCGCCGCAGGTCCAGCAGCGGCGCGTCTGGCGGGATGCAGCCTTGGGATGTAGGTTCACCGCGCAGCACTTCAGGGACCAGTTCGCCATACTTTGGCTGGGTTGCCCTGTCGACCTGGATGCAAGTCATGCAGGATGTGTCAGACATGCACGTGAGGGCGCGACAGGCCTTGCGTCCAGAAAGATGTTGCGGCACATGATGCCCGCCATCATTTGGGCTCAAGAGCCGATGCTCCACTAGCCCAAATCCTTTGAAACGCCCTGCCCTGCTGACGTGATATTACACCTCGCAGAGCTTGATATCTGGGGCGTTGACACGATATACTAGGCGTTGCAAGCGATGCCATGTGCAGGACTGCTGGTGCAGGTCCGACGGAATCCATCATTTGATGGCTTGGCTGACGCCGTGATGGTCGCCTGGCGACGCTCACAGATTATGACAAAGACACGCTCAAACTAAACACATGTTGCTGCATCGCAGCACTGAATGTTGAGATGCGCGGATCTTGTGAAGTTCAGCAAAGTCACACCAGACGGACAGTCGGGGGGGGCAGGCTCCGGAGGCAACGGCGCATGCCCGCCAGTATATTCGAGCGAGGGCTGCGCTGCCGGAGCCTTTGCTGCGGCGGCATCCCGCCGCACAAACTCCACTGTGCTGCCTGCAGCAGGCCTGTGCAAACAAACATTCAATTACATCGACACTTTTCTGATATTGCACCAAAATGTCGCTCATGCCTGGCTCTCGTCAGTTGGCGCATTACTACAGAACTCGCAGAAACTGGCGCGCCCATCACAGAAATGTAATGTATTTGCTCACCCCACGACCCAGTCGGGGCGGGCAAAGGTGGCCGCCTCGCCGCTGCAGCTGTTGAGCACCTCCAGCCTCTCCACCTGCCAGCTGCCGCCCTGCTGCCCTGCGTCGTCGAAACCTTTGATGCTCAAAAGACGGACACTTCAGGATGGCAGGACCAGCACTTGTGCAGTGGCGATGCGATCATGCCCAGGATTGCGTGGAAGCGACTGTTGACAGATCCTACGAGTTGCACAGAAGGCGCCAACCTGCAGCACTGTCACCCTACTCGATGAATGTCGCTAATCTCGGAGGCAACAAGTTGCCACACTTGAATCTCAAGTTTCCACAGAGATTTCGGATCACCTGACGAACTGTCGTCCAGCGCCAGGACAATGCGGTCGATGGCGCCGACGTCGGCGGCAACAAAACGGCACACGTCAACTCCGCCTCGCTCGAACGCCGACCTGCCGTTGTCGAGCAGCTGTTCCCCAGTGCTGCCGCCATTGGTGCCAAACACGCACAGCCGCGGGCGGCCTTCCGTGCCGGCGCCCCGGGCGTCTCTGGTCCACACCGTGACGCGGTAGCTCGCCTGCGGCGGTGTGGGCTGGGATGCCGCCTGTGCACCCGCCGGTGCCGCCGCCGTTGCTGGTGCTGCCGCCGGTGCTGCCGTCGCATCCTGTTGCGGTGGAGCTGGTGGGTCCGGGCCCACCACGCCGGTCCACAGGTAGCTGGAAGCAGCAGTCGTTGGCTGCGGCTGTGGCTTCGCGGCATCAGCGGCAGCCGCAGCAGATTTGCTTTGTGCAGGCAACTGCCCATGTGAGCCTTCCGCTTGGCGGTCACCTGGCCTGGCAGCATTTGATTCTGCTGGCAGTTGCTGTGGCTTTTGTTCATCAATTCTGGCTGCTGCTGCTTGCGGCGCCGCCGGCTGCTCCTCTGTCTGTACCTCGCTATGGCAAGGCGTCTGGCAATGCACACTGACACTGCCTGCTGCACGGCCTCCCATGAGAGCACCGCTGTCAGCGGCAGGATAGGCGGCGGCTGCGCCATGTGTCCGCTCATTGCGCTGACTGTTGCAGGAGCTGCTGCACTCTTTGTGCTGGCCATTTGTCTGCGTCATGCGGCTGGGCAGAGCGCGGTGCCGCGGCTGCGGCAGCGCACAGCTGGCATGTTCGTCATGCACCGCTGTTGCTCGTGGCCTGGAAAGGAGCAGGAGAGCAGGCATCAGTAAATCATGTGTGAGCATGAAATTTTGCATTGATCAGCAGATTGCGGCTGAAGACTCGTGAAGTCACATACACAATACGCCTGGAAACACGCATGGCATGTTGTTTAGCATACAGCATGATTTGCCGTCTTCAGATGTCACATTCCAGTAAATGTTCCAATTTACACGATGCATACACACCTGCTGGCTGGCAGGACGCGTTCCGAGCGTCCATCACCATGACCGGCGCCCAGCCACTGATCGCAGAAGAAATCCCACCGCCGGCCATCCGCCGCCGTCACTCCCACTCTGTCGAGGTGCAAGGCAGCCGGGCCGCTGCCGCTGCAGCTGCCGCAGCCGCAGCTGCTGCTGCAGCCTTCCTCGAGGCCGATTGTGACGGCCGCCAGGTCACCCAGGGGGGGGTCTAGAAGAAGGAAGTGGCTGAGGTGCCTCCTGCGGTACAGGAAATAGAATATTTCTGGACTTGGAACGCTTCTTTCAATAAGGCTTCGCCAGGGCCATAAGCATCGTGCATGTCTCTTGAGCTGGCAGATTGATGCTATCGATAAGTTCGAGGAAAGTTGAGTTTCTCCATCAGCCACCTGCTGGAGTGATGCTCGAGGGCCTCGCTGGAGAGGATGTGGCGGGTGCCGCTGCCGCGAACACCGTGCAGCGTCATGTGCACAGGTGCAGGCGTGCTGCTGTCTCTGTCACCGCCAGTGTACAATGCAACCCTGTATTCCTGCAGCTGATGTGGGTGCTGCCGCTCGTGCGGCTGGATCTGGGTGGAGTGCTGGCACTCAGCCGCAGCAGGATTGCGCTGGGGCTGCTGCCGTTCCCGCTGGTGCGTCGGCGGGAGCGGCGGCGGCGAAAGCTGAATGTTATCATGCCTCGCCAGCTCATGCTGCTGCTGCCGCAATGGCGGCTGCAGCTCGTGCTGCCGCTGCATGGGGGCATCCGAGGGCAATGGCCGCTCGGCCGGCTCCAGTGGGTGGAGTCGCGCTGACAGCTGCGCCTGCAGGCTGGCCGCGTGACACGCTGGCCCGCTCAGGTGTCTGTGCAGGCAAACAATTTTTCGATGATTCCTCTGCTACACAAGCAAACGATAATTCAACCAAGACGCCCGCAGATGACGTAACATGTGTGCTGACGCTTGCAGCACTGCATCTTGAAGCATGGCTTGATCAGTCGACTACTGCAGACTGCAGCAACGCATTGGCATGTGTTCCGACCTCCAGGGCTCAGCATCGTGATGGGATCCCCGCTGTGCCAGAGCCGCCAGCGGCGGCCGCGGATCCCCTGCAGCATGGCGCACGTTTG
>JAABUM010005661.1_pt1 | contig 12934 bp, 14 predicted proteins | sample 5559161 | NCBI WGS metagenome assembly JAABUM01 (sample SAMN10711868, study PRJNA513369) | rock metagenome | isolation source: Antarctica rocks | place: Antarctica: Victoria Land, Siegfried Peak nord | reverse complement strand
CGCGCATGATCGCAATGCCCGCGCTGCCCGAGGACACACCCGAGGAGGAGCGCCCGCAGCTGTGTCTGGATCGGGGCTACGACTATGACGCCTGCCGGGAGACCGCCCGCGCCCAGGGCTATGTGCCCCCCATCCCGCCCAAGGCCAGCGCCGCCCAGCCGCTGCCGCCTCCCGGCGATCCCGACCGTCATCCCCCTCGGCGGTGGGTCGTGGAGGTGGCGCACTCCTGGTTCAACCGCTTCCGCCGCTTGCTCATTCGCTGGGAGAAGAAGGGCCAGAACTACCTCGCCCTGGTCCAACTCGCCGCCGTCCTCATCATCTATCGCAAGCTGCGCCATGCTCACCTACTTTCGGGATAGGCTGTTAGTACAAGTGTAGCTCATTGTTCTCGTTCGTCAATGAAAGGAGTGCAGATGTAGATGCATGTTTTACGTTTGTTCGAGTGACGAGGCACGCGATAGAAGGGATAGGCAACGTGCGTGAATAGCTCAGGTGGTCGAGCGCCTGCCGTAGCATGGAGCTCCCGATAACGTCACCTGACGGCCTGACACGGCGTGTGTCGCTCAGCCACGGCGTGGCCTTGAACCAGCAAACGAGCGACCTCCCGCAGGGAACGTGAAGAAATCCACAGTGAATGCCAGGAGACATGCCTGGGTCGGACGACTTTCGTGCGTAAAAGAGGGAGCGGGAGAAGGGACTCGAACCCTCGACAGCCTGCTTGGAAGCTGTATTCACGCACTGCCACGCCGTGCCACACCCTGCCGTCACCTCTTGACACGCCGACCATTCCACGCCTGATGCTACCACATTCTGCCCCAGCATGTCAGTCTCCCGTGAGCCTTTTGTGAGCCGCGCGGGAAGCAGTAACCATGCAATACTGGAGTAACGACGATCGATTTCTCTCCACCGGTTTCCCCTGCAAGCGGCGCTGGTGGCCCCTGATGAACTGCTCCCCGTGCGCCGGTGTGCACCTATGCCGCAGGCACTATCCCATTGGCTCGGACCCCCTCGGAGAAGGACGTCTCAATGAGGAGCGCGAGTTTCAGCACATGGTGCTCCTCATTGATAACGTATCGCTGACTGCCCACGTCAGCACGAAATCGTGGCTGCCAAGGCAGCATGGCCATGAAGTTGTCGGCTCAGCGCCCCACGGTCGTGTCATCCCTCTGTCTCGCACCTAGCAGTCTGTCGGAGAGAACGACGTGATGGTCTGCGTGAGCGAGGTACCGCTGCCGGGGTAGGACGCTCTGCCGACCGCCGCGTGTGCGCGCCATGCGGCCACGGGCGGGACACGGCTGTAAATAACCGCCTGCGGGGGGATGCCCACGACCACTCCTCCTTACTGGACCGAGGACAAGGTATGGAAGCGCTTGAGATTGAAGGCTAGGCAGACCAAGAGCCATTCGCCGGCGACGGCCGCTGCGCCGCGCAACGAGAACTGGCGGAAGCCGAGCACCTCGGTGATGATGCCCAAGACGGGCTCAACTGTCTATTTGCGCGCGCCATAGATGGCTTTGCCGACTACCGTTGTGAGCTTGTAGGCCATCCGCACCTGAGGACTGGCGTCGGCGGGCGGCGGGAGGGGCTCGGGGGCAAAGCGCTCCCGCCAACTCTGGTGATGAGGCTCACGGCCGGTGGCGATGGAGGGCTCAATCCCCCGGCTGGCGCACGCCGCCAGCGTCGCGGGACCCCAATAACCATGGTCCAGCGCCGCCGCGCCTGGCGTGCCCACTTCTGGCGGGATGGCGGCGAGGGTGGGTTCGGCTTCGCGCGCGTCGTTAGGATGGTTGGAGAGCGACGTGCCCACGATGAGCAGACTGACCTGATCCACCGCAACCTGCACGTTGTAGTCCTGGTCGAAGCCCTGATCGGTCGGGTTCTTCATGATCCGCGAGTCCGGATCGGTGAAGTTGTACTGATCCTTGGCCCGCGGACCCGGCACGGGCGGCGTGGGGGCGTGCCCGCGCGCCCGCTGCCCCGTCGTCTGCTCCTGCTCCGCCCGGTGCGCCAGCTTCTCCTCATACGCCGCCCGCTCCAGGGCAGCGCGATCACGGGCACGCGCCTCAAGGACCGCCTTGGCCGCTGCCAACTGGCTCAGCCGCTCGTCCCGCCGCGCGATCTCGTCCCGCACGACCAGGCCATCAGGCCGCTCACGCTCGTCCAGCCGCTCTGCCAAGGCGAACAACTCCTCCACCTCAGCGCGCAGGCGCGCCTCTAGTTCGACCAACCGCTTGTAGCTGAGCGCCTTACTCTTGGACGCGTCGGCGTGGATCTTGGTCCCATCCAGGCTGATCGTGCCCAGTGTGAGCACGCCCGCCTCCTGCGCCAGCAGCAACACCTGCACGAACACCGCCTTGAGGTCAGGCAGGAAGGTGCGCCGAAAGGCGGCGATCGTGTCGTGGTCGGGGTGCCGATTGCCCGCGATGTAGCGGAACGGCACCGACTCATACGTCGCCCGCTCGATCTTGCGCGAACTGAAGACGCCCGTCGCGTAGCCATAGAGTAGCAGGGCGAGCAGCACCTCGGGCGCGTAGGGCTCGCCCCCCCGCGCCCCGTAGCGGGCGTACAGCGGTGCGAGGTCGAGCAGGGCCACGCTATCCACCACGAAGCGGGCCAGATGGTCCGGCGGCAGGCAATCGCCCAGACGCACCGTCAGGTCGAGCGCCGCCTCGTAGTCCACAGTCTTGAATATTCTACTCATGCCCTCACTGTACCACGTCCGCATCCAGAGACGCCGATGCTTCTCTCCGACAAACTGCTAGAGGAGAAAGTCCCGGATCACCCTTGTGCTGTCATCAATAACTTACGATAATGGTAGGTAATGAATGACAGAGCTGCCCCCGATTACGCGTCACTCTACGCCCTGGCGTCCGCACAGGCAGGCTACTTTACAACCAGGCAGGCGATGGAATATGGAGTGAGTTGGCGCGCGCTCACCCACCACACGCACAGCGGTCGCTTCCAGCGGCTACGGCGCGGGCTCTACCGCTTCCGTGACTATCCCTCGTCACCCTACGAAGATGTCGTTGCTGCCTGGCTGGCGATTGGTGCGGCCCGCGGCATCGTCTCACACGAGACGGCACTCGACATCTACGACCTGACTGATATCATCCCCTCATCGGTGCACCTCACCGTCCCACGTGCGCAGCGAGGGCTGCGGCCGCCAGCGGGGGTCGTCTTGCACACCACGCTCCATGCCCTGCGCGACGATGAAATCATCATCCGGGAAGGTGTTCGCCTGACGACGCCGGAACGCACCCTCCTCGATGCGGCGGAGGCAGGCACCGCACCCGACCAGGTGGAACGTGGTATCCAAGCGGCTATTAAGCGCGGCTGGATCACACCGGCACAGCTTCGCGACCACGCTGCACAGCGCGGCGGCCGTGTGGCTCGCTTGGTCGCGACGGCGCTGCATGAGGCAGCGGCTCCCTCTCCATGAAGTATCCGACTCCGGATCGGCTTCGCACGGCACTCGAAGACCGGCTACGTCAAAGGGCTCGTGCGACGGACCTTCCAATCGTGCGGCTACGCAAGGATGTCGTTTTCGACCGCTTGCTCGCGCGCCTCCTGGTGGTGGCACCCGATCGCTGGATCCTCAAAGGTGGGCTTGCCCTTGACTACCGCCTGGGGAACCGCGCTCGCACAACTAAGGACATGGACCTGGGCCGCCAAGACGATGCCACAGCTTCAGCGGCGGACTTGATGGCCGCTGCGGGGCTTGATTTGGGTGACTTTTTCCGATACACGATCGAGCAGACCGATGCCCTCGCTGGCCTGGAGGATGCTGCGGCCGTGCGCTACCGTGTGCGCGCTGAACTGGCCGGTCGCGTGTTCGAGCATGTGGTCGTCGACGTGGGCTTTGATGTGCCACAACCCTACATCGCTGACCTTGTACGCGGCCGCGGACTGCTCAGCTTTGCCGGCCTGGAAGCACCCGTCGTACCAACCATCCCGCTCACCTATCACGTCGCCGAAAAAGTACACGCCTATACCCGCCACTATGGTACAGACGGTCGCACGTCGACGCGGGTGAAAGATCTGATCGACCTCGTCTTGATCTCTGCGGAGAACACCAACACACCAACTGCTGGGGCGCTGCGCGTCGCGCTCGATCAGACCTTTGCGCGGCGCACCGCACAGACCCTGCCTGCTGCCCTGCCGGCGCCACCCATTGCATGGACACTCCCCTATCGCAAGATCGCCCAAGAGGTAGGGTTGGTCGGGGAGATCATGGCTGGGTACGCGGACGCGTCTGCCTTCCTCAATCCTGTGCTCGACAGATCCTGCGCGATTGACGCCATCTGGCAGCCGAACATCGGCCGGTGGACCGCCACGAGCTAGCCGTTCCCCCACTCGACGCCAAAATGGATCACCGCTCAACGGCTACGTCAACGGCAGGGCAGCCGATCGGTGCTGATTCCGAGCACGAGAGCGTGAATAACGCGGCACTGACAGCCGCGAAAGAAACGTGAAGAAGAGGAGCGGGAGAAGGGACTCGAACCCTCGACAGCCTGCTTGGAAGGCTCACCAATGGCTGCTACACCATAGCATACCACGTCACTACGCGCCCCTTTATAGGTGGTGTGACCTAACCACCGCGTCACACGGTGACACCCAGCGGCACAGCGCATCAGCCATTTTCCGGCTGTGTGTGAGATGCCTGTGAGATGCTTAGGCAAGACAATGGAAGCCGGGCCTGTTGCTCCGGGCTGACCGCCCAGCATGCCAGGCGCCCTAATCTTCGAAAGGGGGCGGCGGATTCTGTTTCCGCACCGGTTTATTGTAGGCGGGAAAGAGGAGGGCTTGCCTTGTCGTATGGTAATCACGGTTCAGGTTACGCACATCCCTGTACCGCCATTCTGGCCGGTTGGTGTTCCATTTCTCCAGGAGGTCGCGCCACGGGGGGAGATCGCCATGATCATCCATACACTGAGTAACAAATCGAAGCAGGGCCAGGTTGCGTACCTTAAGTGGGCGGTTGTCCCTGTGGAGAAGCATCTTCTGGTACTGCCGATATGCCTTCAATACCGACGCGGCCGGCATCCATGGCTCAACTGTCAGCGTGATTGCGGCGTACTCGTGATCTTGCGTATACGTGTATTGGGGCGAACACGTCAACGGGCTAACCCGAGGGGCGGCTGATTCGCAGGATTGACCCGTTAAGACGAACCAGCAAGCATCCCATGCCTCCCAGCGATAGAGTCGTACTAATTCCTGCCCTACAAAATACAGGTCGTCCAAGACTGAGCCCGGCCATGCCCACTGCCTAGTGAGATGCCCTTCTCGCGCGGGAGCCGACACATAGCGATCAAGGCGAAAGCTATCCTCCGCTGTGTCTGGGTGCCTGACGGTCACTGTGCAACCTGGTGGTTCCACTAAAAGGGATATGGTCACTACCTCATCTCGGCCAGTGTCGGTGGCCGGCAGTGCAGTAGGATCGACTGAAAGCCTCTTGACACTGTGGCCTACCAGCGGGATGTCCCACTGTGCAAACTGCTGACGTGTAAGGCACTGGACGGCTAGTGATTGTACAAAGGGCCGCGCCTGGTCTGCCATCAGCGTCGTGCCACCGAGTATCTCAGCACGGAAGTCCCGGACAGAAGGTCGCAATGCCGCAGCCTTTGTCAGACACTCTGCAACAGTCAGAGCACGCTCTGTCTCATACTCATCAAGCTCTCCATCGTACTCCTTGGTCACTCCATGATGCCCTTGTGGTGGTATTCCGCGCGCCTTAAGGAGCAAACGGGCCATGAAAACCAAGTTCTCTCGCCCCTGATTGTCCTCCGCATCCTGCGGATAGCTCATCTCCAGCAGCAGATCCCACACCCTGTCTGGAACCCCCCGACCCAACTGTTGAGCAAGCCACGCTCGCCGCTTCTGCAGTACCTCAGCCTCCATCAGGACCCTCCTAGCAGTTCTTGTATCACCCACAAGTATCGGGGACATACACAAGATACACTACTGATGGATACAGGACAGGGCGGAGCCTGGGTAGTAGAGAAAGGAGTTTGCTGGCATGGAGAGAGAGTTTCTTCGCCCTAGTGATGTGGCAGACGCGCTTGGCGTAAAGACCGGACGCATCTATCAGCTCATCGCGGACAAATCGATACCCGGCGTGGAGGTGGCAGGCGCCATTCGTGTTCCAAGACGAGCATGGGAACAATGGTTGTCTGAGCAAAATGATCGCGCAAAGGAGGCCATGACACGATGACCCGTAGAAACACCACAGGCGTAGTGGGGGGACCGCTCAAAGTACACCCCACCACGCCTGCATCAGAGCCTTATCTTAGCCCCTCACGTCATTCTACCACGGGACAGCCAAGCGGCGACCTTCCCCTACTGTGTGACATCCCAACCGCCGCCCGCCTGCTGTCTATCGGAACCACCTACTGCAGGCGGCTTTGCGGAAGTGGGCAACTGCAGACCGTGCGTCTTGGGCGGCGGCTCCTGATCCCGCGAGCCGCCTTACTCAAGTTGGCAGCGGGCACCGAGCAGGACGGCGAGGTGCTCCCGTGATGCGCCTGCCTCTGGTCTCTCGCCCGGCGCTGTACGATCCGCGCTACGACACAGCGCCCACTGCCTGGTGGCAGGGTCTTCCCATCGCAGGCTATGCCGATGCTGAAGCGGAGGCCCGCCGACTCAACCGTGAGCGTGTGCAGGCCCGGCAGGTGGCGGCACGACAGAAAGCCCAGGCGCGGGCGCGGGCATCGTGAACGCTGCCACCTTCAACATCGCCATCGCCGCCCTGGACCGGGACCTGGCCGACCACCGTGCCGTCTTCCGTCTGGTGCTCAGGTCCTACGTCTCGGCCCCCAGCCAGCGTTACGTCCAGGAGCTGCGGCGCCACTACCGGCGCATCACCGCCATCAAACGGGAACAGGCGCGCCTCGCCACCGCATTCCACTTTGTGAACTGGAGAGAGTAGTATGGACATTCCCCGCCCCCGCTTCGACCCGCCGCTTTATCACGCGGCCCTCACCTACTACAGCCTGCCCATGGACACGCGGCGCGTGTTCGTGAAGGTTGACGCCCGGACGCTGGCTTGTGGCACGGCTGCCGACGCGGCGCGCCGCAACCTGCTGGCATGGGTGCAGGTCAACGAGCCTGCGGCTGGCTACCCCTTACGAAAGGCAGCCAACGCGGACATCGCCGTGGTGCGTACCATCACCCTGGACGCTGAGTACACCCCGGAGCCACACCGGGCGCATGCTGTTGGCCTGGACCTGGCCCAGGACCTGGAGCAGGCCGGCCTGGTGGTGCCCGGCCTTGCCGTCGAGGACAGTGGCGCTGGGGTCCATCTCGTGCTTCCTATCACGCCGATCAGGACGGCAGACTATGGGGGTGGTGACAGCGTCAACGCTGCCGTGGCCCTGGTCGTGGCCACGGACATCAAGCCCCGCTTTGCGCAGGCGGCCGAGCGGCACGGCATAGCCGGCCGCATCAAGCTTGACGCCTTCAACATCAGCCGCATCTTCTCCGTGCCGGGCATGTGGCGCCCGGGGGGACTGAAGCCTGATGAGGCAGCCTACCTGCGGGACGGCTACGTCCGGCGCTGGCTGCCCCCGTACACCGCCGACAACCCACCCGGGCGCAGGGAGAGTCACGAGCTTGCCCGGCGCATCATTGCCGCGACACGCCTGGTCCAGGCAGAGAACAAGGCACAGGCTGAGCCGACCTGGCTCCAGGCACCTGTGCCCCTGGACCTCCGGGAGCGGGCGGCCCAGGGGCGCATCAAGCGGGCCACCCTGGACCTGCTCGACGAGGCAGGGCCAGCCGGCTATCAATCGGCGAGTGAGGCTGACGCGGCGCTGGCCGCGGGGCTCATCAGCGCTGGCCTGACCACCGGCGAGGCCTACGTCCTTCTACTGGGCAGCACCCGGGGGGACGATGCGCTCACGCGCAAGGGCGAACGGCATGGAGAAACCTATCTGCGGCGCACGGTGGCCCATGCCGCGGGCTTTGTGGGGCCTGTGGTAGAGCGTCCCACCGGGCTACGGGTGCGGTATAGCACCCCAGAACAGACCAGGCAGGCTCTGGTGCGGGACGGGCGCCGATGACGGTCTTGACGCCCCTGGACCCAGTACCCGCCGTCTCCTGTGCGCAGGTGGACATCCTGGCCCCTGATGCCGGACGCACCGAGGCGGGCCTTGTGGGCACCGTGCAGATCTGTAACGGCCGCGTGTTGGTCTCGCGCCTGCTCCACCACACTGACCCCGCTGACCGGCGCCTGCTAGCCACTGAGGGAGCGGACGCCAGCGGCGTTGATGTGGAGGTACTCCTGGCTGGCATCCTTGATCTAAGCCAGGCCACAGATGTCGCGCTGCGGCAGGCAGGTGCTCCCCCCGATGCTCCTGAGCCCTGGCCCCCACTTATCCTGCTGGCCGCCGCTGGGCGTGTGCCAGAGTTTCCACTCACGGTGCTGCAGGGATGGCTCCGCACCTTTGTGGAGCAACTCGCTGAAAGCACACAGACACCAACAGACCTGGCCGGAATGCTCGTGCTGGCCGTCCTCTCCGCCGCCATCGGTGGCCGGGTGGTCGTGCAAGTAGGGGGTGACTGGACAGAGCAAGCCAACCTGTACGTTGCCGTCTTCCTCCCCTCAGGCGAACGCAAATCCGCCGTGTTTCGTGAGGCGACGAAGCCTATCGAAGCCTGGGAAGAAGAGGCGGCACGGGACGCGGCGCCACGCATTGCCGAGGCGCACGCTCGCGCGGTGGTGATTGAGCGACAAATCGAGGCCGTCAAAGCGCAGATCGGGAAGGTGGGCAAGGACGCCAAGGTGAGCGACCCGGCCGAGGCGCGTGATCACCTGGCGACTCTATATGAGGAGCAGGCCGCCCTTCCGCGCGTGGTGGTGCCACGCATTACGACCGACGACGCCACACCAGAAGCTCTGGCCGGGCTGCTCTACGAACAGAATGGCCGGATCGCGCTGCTCTCCGCCGAGGGAGGCCCCATTGACGACATGGCCGGCCGCTACTCTGACCGGCCCTACCTCAACATCTACCTGAAGGGCCACAGTGGGGACCGCCTCATCATTGACCGCCGTGGCCGACCGCCTGAGATAAACGACCGACCTGCCATGACCATTGGCTTGTCTCCACAGCCCGATGTGTTGCCCCTCTTGCGTGACATCCCAGGCGCGGCCGGTCGGGGACTGTTGGCGCGCTTCTCCTACAGCGTGCCGGTCAGTCGGGTTGGCGAACGGCTCACGTCACCGTCCGCAGTGGAGCAGGCGACGCGGACGGTCTACGCCGCGCGCATCAAAGCCTTGCTCGACCTCGCCCACCAGACACCGCATGATACACCCCTGCGTCTCACTCTCGCCCAAGAAGCTGCAGGCAAAGTGACCCAGTTCCTCACGGACATTGAGCCTCGGCTCGGGCCGGACAGTGACCTGGGCCGTATGGCGGGCTGGGCCAACAAGCTGGCCGGGTCCGCGGTCCGCCTCGCTGCCCTGCTCCACTGTGCCGAGTACGCGCAGGTCACACCGAAGCTGCAGAGCACGCCGATAAGCGGCGACACGATGCAGGCCGCCATTAAATTGGCACGAGACTACCTGTTGCTTCACGCGAAGGCCGCCTTCGGCCAGATGGCGACGAACGCGGCTACCCCCGGCGCACGGCGCATCCTTGCGTGCCTGGAGCGCCACCCCGACATCACCACGTTCAAGAAGTCGTGGCTCTGGGAGCGCGTCAACGGCCAGACCGGGTTTGAGCGTGCCGCTGACCTTGATGACCCGCTGGCGTTGCTAGGCGAGTGTGGCTACATTCGCGAGCGCCCACCTCAGCAGAAGGCAGAGCGCCCAAAGGGTGGGCGACCCCCCGGTCCCACGTTCGACGTGAACCCAACATGGGACCGGACGGTGGTTTCTGAGGTTTCTGATGCTACTTCCCTACACGAGGAGGATTTATAGCCATGCAGTCACTCAGCCTTCTCCTTGATGCCGTTGCCGCTCACGGTGGCCAGTTGGTTGTCCATGGTGATGGCGTCAAGGTGCTGTCACCCACACGCTTGCCGGCAGACCTCCTGGACAGCCTACGGGAACATAAGGCTGCCTTGAGAGACCTGCTCATGGAGGAACCCCCGCCGGCTGCCACGCATGGGCTGACTGGGCGGGATAAAGCGTTAGGGGCATCAGAAACCTCAGAAACCTCAGAAACACCCCCCAGAGGTAGGCAAATGCAGGTGGGAGATGTGGCTATCGACGTGGAGACGGCACGCGCTCACCTGACCATCCTCTTGACCGCCATCCACGAGGGCTGCCGGCGTGGCCTGGCTCAGCATCTGGAGCGCACGCCGGCTGAGATGACGCGCGCCCTGTTGGCCAATGCAGGCGGCCTGAGCCTGGAGCAGTGGCGAGAGCGCTGTGAGCAGGCCGGGGAGGCCGTCACCCTGGCCGGCCTGGTGGCCACCTACCGCGGCCGCCTACGCCAGCTGGAGGCGCTGGACGGAGACATCTTCCCTGACGCCGCGGCGCTGGAGATGGCGTTGCTCTACCGCCCCCAGGCAGAGGAGGCACGCTGATGGCCACCATCGACGGAGCATGGGGCGCGGTCGAAGAGGCCGGCAGCCGCTTACTCGTGCGCTGGGGCGGCGCGGGGTTCGACGAGATCAAGGCTGACTTCCGCCAGCGCTTCCCACGGCACAGGGACGCGGTGTACCTGCCTGAGCAGCGGGCCTGGTCGGTCCCACGGGAGCACATGCGCCGCCTGGAAGCCTGGTTGGCTCTGTGGTTCGATGACGACGCCATAGCCTGGGAGCGGTCATCCCCGCCACCGACGCGGGCCACGGCCGCTGCGCCCCTGGCCCCCGCCTATGCAGCCCTCTGCCTCACTGAGGCCGCGCCGGCTGAGCTTGTGGAGGCGGCGCACCGCATCCTGGCCAAGCGCCACCACCCTGACCATGGTGGCGACCACGAGACCATGGTGGCCCTCAACCGCGCGATAGATGTTATTCGCGTCCATCAGCAGTGAAAAGGAGACACGCACATGACCAGCGACACGAGCGACACGACGAGCGCCACAGCAACAGAGTCTATGAAAGAGAGAGACCCCATGATGACCTCTCCATCCCAAGAGCGCGCCCCTATCACCGTGATTGGCAAGCCCTTGCGGCTCATTGTGCTCCCACAAGGGCACAGCGCCACATGGCCACCCGCGCTGTCGGCGCTCGTCAACGACACGGAGTCACCTCTGGCTGGCCACTTCATTGCCGGCGACCAGGACGGCGGGACGTGCCACCTTCTGGAATGGGACGTGGCCCGAGACATCGGCCTGGTCAACGCGCATGGGGCGCTCACGGGGGTGCTGGCTGGCTACCCCGTGGAGTGGGGCCTGTCCTTCTTCACCACGGGGGCGTATAGCCGTTCTGACATTGCCAGCCTCCTGAACGCACTAGCTGCCGTGGCGACCGAGGGCTATCAGTACTTGGTCCACTTCCGGGGTGAGGGGCTCACTGCCCTGGTCCGCCTCCCTGCCGCGGAGCAGGCGGACCCACCGACACACGTGCGCCTGGTCGTGGGCCGCACGCGGTGGACCCTGACCCAGCACTGGCGCCAGGAGCCGGGGGCGGCGCCCAGGCGACGGGAGACGCGCAGAGGGGAGCTTCACCAGGACCCGCCTCCCTGGAACAGGTTGTCACTGCGCCATGTGCCCGCCCGTGACGCAGCCCCCTGCCCGCTCTGTGATGATGGCCTGAGTGACGCTGGAGACAGGCCGCATATCGTCCTGGGTGAGAGTGCGGACGCGCTGTGCCGCGCCTGCGCGGAGCGCTTCTGCCCGGACCTGCTGCGCTATCGTGACATCCTGTGGGCGGCCCTCTAGGCTCAACCGCCCCCACCCCCTGCGCTCGACAGGGCACGCAGGATCCTACGGGCCGCTTCCCTTCTCTTCCCTTATGTCGGCGCGCCATGCGCACTGGAGATCCCCCATGTTAGCCACCACCCCGGCTCCCACACTGGAGCGCAGCATCTTCGAGACCCCACGCGCCGCAGAGTACTTCACGGCCCGCGAACTGCAGGCCCAGACCGGTCAACCCCGGCGGCACTTCGCCGCCGTCGTGCTGAAGGAACTGCTCGACAACGCCCTGGACGCCTGTGAGACAGCCGGCGCGCCTCCTGTCCTTGACATCACCGTACGCGACGTGGAGGGGCAGCTAACCATCAGCGTCGGGGACACAGGCCCCGGCCTCCCCGCGGCAACGATCCAGCGCATCCTCAACTTCGCCACCCGCACCTCAGACAAGTCGGCCTACCGGTCACCGACACGGGGCGCACAGGGTAACGCGCTCAAGACCATTCTGGGCATCCCCCACGCCCTGGTTGGCCCCGCGTGCGCGCCCGTGCTCATCGAAGCGTGCGACGTGCGCCACACCATCCGCTGCTGGGTCGATCCCGCTGGTGAGGTGCGCATCCAGCATGAGCAGGACGCAACTCCACCACGCCCCGGGACCAGCGTCACGGTCACGCTGCCCGCTGGTGGCCAGGACCTGGGCCGTAGCAGTGAGGCGGTATGGTGGGCGCGGGCCGTCGCCCTGCTCAATCCCCATGCCACGGTAAGAATCCGGCTTGTGAGCGAAGAGACTGACCACGGTCACACGCCGCCCAGCGAAACGGCGGAAACGTACCACGCCCTGGTCTGCTGCCCTGATCCCTGGCGCAAGTTCCTGCCGACCGACCTCACCTCGGCGTGGTGGTACACCCCCGAGTCGCTGCGCCGCCTGGTCTTCTCCCATATCGCGGACACACGGCGTGGCGGCCGTGACCTCACCCTGCGTGAGTTCGTGCGGCAGTTCCGCGGCCTGTCCGGCACGGCGAAGGCCAAGGCGGTGTGTGACCAGTTCCCCAGCGTCACCCGCCTGCGTGACCTGGAGGACAGCCCCGCCGAGGTGGATAGGCTGCTCCAGGCCATGCAGCACGGCGCCAGCGCGCCCT
>JAABUM010005659.1_pt1 | contig 12939 bp, 18 predicted proteins | sample 5559161 | NCBI WGS metagenome assembly JAABUM01 (sample SAMN10711868, study PRJNA513369) | rock metagenome | isolation source: Antarctica rocks | place: Antarctica: Victoria Land, Siegfried Peak nord | reverse complement strand
TGATGCGGGGCAGGACAGCGCGCGGTCGTGACTAGCTGGCGCAGCGGCTGGCACAGGGTGCACTGCGGGAGTTGCTGAGCTGCAATCGAATTCCGTGTTCGTGAAGGAGAGCACCCCGCCGGCAAGTTCTTCAAAAAAAAAAGAAAAAAAAAACGCTCTCGTGTCCCCTCCTTTCCTACGGCTGCACAGAGAGGCCCGCACCAATAAACTTCGCAGCTATTCGCAGCTATTCGGCGTCGTTGTGCGTCTCGCAGGGCCAGGTTCAGCAGCCCGCTGAACTGAGCTGTGATATGAGAACTCCTCTCGTGTGCTTTCTCTTACGCGCGTCATCTTCTGTTGACGGCGCACCGAGTCGGCCGCCCAGTCGTTGGACCGCATCAGGCGCTGCAGCGATGCCACATCGGCCGCGTCGCCCTCGTCCCGCCGAAACAGCGCCGCCCGCGGCGCCAGCTGGTAGCTCAAACCCTCCACCGCCGCCGCGAACGCTGGACCTCGCGCCGCGTGCGCTTCCCGGAACGCGCGGTACCCAGAGCGCTGGTAGATCTGCAAAGAGAGGCCAGGGAGCTGCGTTAGTTCGCCAATTCGTTGCATGCATCATCAGCGCCGTGTGCCTGTCTGGCGCCTGTGCGTGCGCCTGCCAGACCACGCGGCACCCAGAGCGCCGGTCGTCTGCAAGGCGCGAAGTGGCATCGGTCCACTTCAAGGCACGCTCTGCGAAGCAATGTGAAGAATGCACCCGCCCTCTCTAGTGTGGTGTGCTAATTGGCCGCTCCCTGTACTGTTAGGCCGCAGCTGGATCCGATGAGATGGCCCTAAAGAAGCGATGCGCAATAGGTGCGCAATAGGAAACGAAAGGGGCGGCAGTTATTTTGACCTCGGAGAACAGGAGCATGTTGTCGGAGGGCCAAACGTATATGCGCTGCAGGGTGGCCATCTCGTCCGCCGCTCGACAAACACTTTTGGGCTGAGCTCCTTTGACAGGGAGAACAATTGGCGTTTCCTTCCCTACAATCCCTTTTACCTCGGAGAAGAAGGGCACATTGTAGGAGGGCCAGTAGCCGCGCTTCAGGGTGGCCGTCTCATTCGCGTCTCGTCAGCTGTCGTTCAGAAAACTCTTTCAGCCAAGCCGCTTTCAACGGGAGAAGGATAAGCGGCAAACCCCATTTTCGACATCTACTGGTTCAGACAACACACCCTGCATCGAAATGACACGTGACCCTGTCACCTCGGGGAAGAAGGGCACGTTGTAGGAGGGCCAGTAGCCGCGCTCCAGGGTGGCCGTCTTGTCCGCCGCCACCGTCAGCCCCGGCACCTGCTCCACGACTGTGAGCAGCCCTGCCTGCAGCTCCTGCGACAAGTTGACACGAGCACACACATTCTCACACATTTGTCTGGACATTGATGCGTGCGATTGGCGTCGAGCGAGGGGAAAGGGAAGGGTCAAGTTCCGTCAACGTCGCCGGGAAGGTCGTCACAAGAGTCTGCGAGCGCAGCGGCAAAGTGGCCAACATCCATTGGCGTTTCGGTATAACCATTGGCATTTAGGTATAACGTGCATTTGGCTGGGTCAATGCCACAATTGCAAAGTCAAGTAGGCACTGCGCAGCGGAGGCAGGAGGATGCAACGCGCGCCTGGCGCGGGCGGAAGCGTTTCAGGTCCACCACCATGTACTGATTGTTGCAGGTGCCTGCAGGGCGTGCACAGAGACAATACAAAGAGAAAAGTGAAAGAACATATGAAGACATACTAATGTTGGACGACAAGCACATGCCTGAGAGACGGTGTGTCTCACAGCAGCCAAAGCCGTTGGTTTCAAGGCACAAACGGCGCTCGACAGGCAACACTTCCGGAAAGCGATGCCGAGTTGGGGCCAATGTGCATGCCTGACTGGTGCTGGTCGATTGCCGCCGCCCACTCCCTGCCTGCACAGGAAAGCTTGCTGCTCGATCCGCGGACACATGGCATGACGGCGCTTGTCGGGCCTGCCGGCGGTGAAGGGACATGCAGTGCCTGCACTGCCAGGCGGCGAGAACAGGCATCTTCCCGGGCTGCGCACAAACATGCATGGGTGCACCGGCTGCTGGCAGCACATATGGCGGCGCGAGCGCTTTGCCACAACGTCAGCAATGCCGACGTCGACAGCTTGAGGCGGGTTGCGTGGCCGGGGGATCGTTGAGATTGCTGTTACAAGCACCGCACCGGAGGTGGACGGCATGCTGGCGGCGCGCACGCGCTGCCACGACTTCAGCGAGTCCAGTGTCAGCTTCCAGGAATTTAGATCCTAAGCAGGCGTCAGCAGGAGTCAATCCTCTCTAGGAGGCATTTTGTTACCTGCATTCAAAAGGCGCACCTGTGGTGGACAACATGTTGGCGGCGCGAACGCGCTGCCAGGATGTCAGGTTGGTCGTCTGCAGCACCGCCAGCCCAGTGTCCAGCAGGTAGAAGTCGTCATCGCTGGACAGCTCGCCTGCGACGGAGGCAAAGTGCCGGGGCAACTGTTAACATTCATTGATGTCAGATAGGTGAAGCGTTGCCAGCCTTGAGATAGGCAGATTGAGATCGCAGTTGCTGGAATGCGCGTCTGCAATGCAGGGCACTTTGTTAACCTCGCTGGGAGAGGACAGTCTAAATCGCGCAGCACCGCCAGCCCGGACTCCAGCAGATAGACATCGTCGTCGCAAGTCAGCTCGCCTGGAGCAGGAAAAGTCCATTGTGTGCAGAACACTTGTCAAAAAATCTTGCGCGGCCTTGACGCACCGCAGGTGAAGGTCGTCGTCGCTGAGCACCTCGCCAGCAGCGGACGGGACAATGGAGAGGTTGGGCATGCAGGAAAGATCGGTCAGAGCGCTGCACGTAGATGCATTTGGTCTGCGCTGCGCAGTCGCATGTGGCTCTGGGCTGCAGCTGGCAACATATAGAGTGCGACAAGATCTGCAGAGCTGTCTGTGGTGCACCGCCAAAGCACACCACAGCGCTGCGACCAGCCGCAGCAAAGTGGAGCTGCCGTGCCTTGTGAGCGCTTCAGTGAAGCAAGGAGATTGAGCACTTGTCAGCTGCCCGCGCTAGTGGCGGATCACTGAAGCAAAGGTGGTACTGCAGAGGGTGACACCCACCTGTGTAGCTGGGGAAGGAAACGCGGCGCAGTTTCACCCCGGGCAGCGGCAGGTCGTGGTTCTTGTTGGGCAACAGTTATTTAGGGTTTAGGGTTTGGACAACAGCCAAATCACTGGGACCCGAGCCCTGAATAACGATTACCCGCGTAGCTAGAGAAGGAGGCGCGGCGCAGTTTCACCCCTGGGTGCGCCAGCGGCAGGTCGTAGTGCTTGTAGACGCGCTGCACATGTCAAATGAATCATCTATGAATGTTTCAGGAATTCTATGAGTAATCCTCCCCCAAACAGAAATGCTGCAAGTGCGTGAACGTTACCAGCAGAGAAGATGTATACAACAGGAATTCATATGGTATCCACGCATGTACAGCCCCAAACAGCCATACCTGCATTGCCGCAAACGTGTACCAGCTGGAGTGCGACAGCAGCAGGTCGCTCAGGTCGCCTGCATGCACATGTCAAGAATTATAAACGCAGGTACATGTATGTCGATCATGTGATACTATGTGATTGTTTGCTCTATTCGCAGCGGGCAGCCACACTGACTGCAGTGGAGGCTGGACGCGTGCTGCAGGCAGCCACAGGCGATGTGACAGCACCAGATGATGGGTGCCGCAGAAGAAGCGTTTGCGCACCTGTGACCTTGACGAGCGCGCTGCACTTGCCGCGCGTCGCAAGCGTCGCCGCCAGCTCGGCGGGCTGCATCGCGTGCCACGCCGGCCGTGCCGCCGCGTCCAGCGCAGGGATCAGGTCCCCCAGATCGCCTGGAATCAAGTCAGCGATATTTGCATCGTCGGTGAATGCGTCACCGGTGACCGTTTGCAGGCAGTGCGGATACTGCAGGGCACAGCCCAGGCTCTCGGAACCTCCAGCAGTGAAGCCACGCGCACGAGATCTGGGGCACCAGACCAGAACACTGCGCAGTCGGCTGCAAGTGAAGGCATCGGGCACGCGCTGGGAACAAGCGATCGCAGGTTGTGCAAGGCAAGACGCACCGACGGCAGACACCATCAGCAGGTTCGCACGCGTCAGGGGCGGCGGCACCGGCCGCGCCCCAAAGCCGACCCTCCCACCTGTCCTGTTTCGCCGCCGCCACCGCCAGCGGCCTCTTTGCTGCCGCTGCCCAGAAGCCGCCTGCGCCGCCGCCACCATTGCTGGCCGCCTCCGCCGCGGCGCCGACACGGGCTTGATAACCCGCGAGCAGGCCGTCAAACTGTGTGAACACCGCGCTGATGGCAACCCAAAAGTCGGATGCGTTTTGCGCGGCCTGCTGCCGCGCCCATTTGTCCTGCTCCACCAGCCTGCGTCCAGGAAGCAAAATACTGTCCCAGAATCCGGAAAAATCCCGAAGAACCTGGGCAATTTGAAGCATATGCAATCGGACCTGGGCAGCAAATATGGAGCACATTTGGACTGCGGGGCTATTCCTGTCACCTTTGCAGCAAACACAACCACACAATCTCGAAATGCAGGTAAGATGGCCTGCACCAGTCCACCGGCGCGCTGCTGGACATGTTGAAGAAGCCGCGCATGTTGTGATAGTGGTCGTAGATGCGCTCTGCAGCCACCATCGCATATTCGTGCACGGATGCCAAGCTCGTTTGGATGCCAAGCCCATCTTGCAGCTAGCAAGACTTCAAGCGCTGGCCCGGCGCCAGCGTCATGGCGCAGCCTTCACGATTGAGGTAATGGCATATTGAAAGCATTGGCTCGCATCCAAGATCATCGGAATATTGTGACACGCTCACCTGCCGTGAGCCAGCCCTCCGCTTAGCCCGCCGCAAACATTTGCTGCTCGTCCGTGTACCCGGGGTCGCTGGCGACGTGCAGGATGCCATAGCCGCTACGCGTGTGCCGCGAGTCCGTGAATGCCGCCCGCGCCGGTCCGGCTGCGTCGCGGACTAACGTTTGAGTCAGTTACGAAATGGAGTGCAAATTCAGAATGATGTATGATGCGTGCACAATCGCGGCGGGTCTCGGTTGTGGGCTGAGTGCATGCCGCTTCAGATTTGAGAGTCCTCACAGCACTACTTCAAAGCCTCAGAGCTCGGGCAGGTGCGAATCCAGCCGCTTGCCGCTCCGGTGCATTCACCAGCGATTGGTCGGTACGTGAAGCCGTAGCTGCCATTTGTCAGCGTCACCACGCCATTCACTTGGTGCCTGCTCTGCGCGGTAGTGCCTTCAGCGCCATAGTCACTTTCTGCCGTGCTGCTGTCAAATTCATCTAGATGAGTTTTTGATGAGCCAAATTGAGAGTTTGCTGTGTTTCCAGAGCCCATCTCGCTCCATGCCGCTGTGAAATGGTTCCGGAACGACAGCGCGGCTGTGGTTTCGGGGTGCAATAGGATGGCAAGCAGCGCGCCGACCCGGCACTGCCTGTGAGAGACCCTCATGACATCCCCTAGTGGATCTGTAGACACCAAACAAGCAAATGCAGGCAGCATGCACAGCTTTTCTTGTCTGGTCTCGGAGAAAGGGAGTTAGAGACATCGAAGCGAGGGCTGCCACAAACAGCGCACAGCAAACATCTGCACGGACAGCGCACAGCAAACATCCCAAACACACACAAGCTTGACGCACCGCCTGCTAGAAATCCCATCAGCCTTGGTATTTGCAAGCCGTACCCTCGGTCCAGCACTCAGACGCAAGTTTTCGGCACCTGCCTTTCGGCACATGGCGTGCAGGCAGGCCGAAAGGCACGCGAAGCCCGCTTGAGAACGATTTTCAATTGTGACAGCCACAACAGGCAACATGATGCATGCAAGCCCGCTGCTGCAGCGTCCGACAGTCCTCAACAGCACCGCCATGCCGCGTGGCATGCAGCATGTGCAGCACCAGCAAGCGCCTCGCACCGGCGGTCCAGTAATGCACATCCGACCGCCCCGACCCTCTGCGTCCATGCAAGCAAGCCGGACATCCCGAGAGCAGACGGCGCGTGCTGCTGGACTGTGCCGCCGGCCCGTCAGCGGCGCACAGCAGCCGCTGCGTTGCAGCAGCGTGCAGCTGGCCGCAACGCACGGCGTCTCCGGTGGCAGCACGCGCAGCAGCAACAAGACGCTGGCACATGCTCGCGGCTGGGGCAGCGGGCAGCGCCGCGGCCACGGCAGGGGCAAGCCGGCCGCGGCGTCGGATGACGATGATTTTGCTCTGCAGCTGTCCACCTCAGGTGCAGTCATCGTATGCGCCTGTATCTTCTTGAGCCGCCGCGCTGATGTGCAAGATTTCCTGTAGTCTACAAGCAAGGTGCTCAAGGGCGATTTTGTGCACCTGAACTTCAACACGTGCATCTGCGTCTCTGCTGTCGCATCAGCTGCATTCTGAAAGGAGCCGGCTACATTCCACAGACTTTTCGTCGAGCGAGGGCGCCAGCAGCGACAGCGACGCCGCTGCAGCTCCATCGCAGGACGGCAGTGTGGCCACCATCCAGCTGGACATGCCGCGCCGCAGCCTGCAGCTCACCTTCCGCTGCAACGTGTGCGGTCAGCCCGCAGCCATCCGTCATGCCTTACTTGAAACCTAGTGCAGCGGTTCGTTTGTGAAGGATCTCAGATGTCAAACATCGATTGGCATGCGGCACTGAGACCATCCCTTCTCATTCGGCCGTGGACATGGCATTTCACTAATTGCATCCATGCTCTGTTGCAGCTGGCAGCAACTCAGTTTTACATAACTGCAGCACAACGGCGCGGCTTGCCGCCTGACCCGCAAACTGTATGCTCACCAATTACTTACGTGTTTTTGCCATGCAGACGCGCGCACAACACGCATGGTCAACCCCATCGCGTGGGACAAGGGCCTGGTGATGGCCAAGTGCTCCGGCTGCGAGGCGTGGCACAAGCTGCGGGACGCCGGCAACCTCGTCGAGGTGAGTGTTCACCACCGAGCACCTCAACGCACACCTTGCATCTTGGCATCGCCACATCGTGCGCCTTGCTGCTCCTGAGAAACACACCGCGACCTGAGCGTGCACTGTTGCCTTGTCCCGGGGCAGCACTGGGGGTGCAGCCTTGTTGATTGCCTTCATGTCTCCACACGCAGGAGATCCGCTATGCAGATGAGGACAGCACCAGCGGCGACAGCACCAGCGGCGACACCAGCGAATGAGCCTCCGTCTCATAAACAAGGCAGATGTAGCGTTCACGAGTCTGCCGTGAGGGAGCCTTTGACGCCAACTCCACGCTGCAAGCCCCGCAACGTTTGTTAGTGAAGGGTGGTTGCTTGACAGCCATGGTCCAGGATATGATTGGAGGAGGGAGCGGCAGGGTGTCAGCATTCACGAGTGACGCATGGCGGACAAATTGCCAGCACCTGGGCCAGCTGGGGCGTACTGGATTTGCAACCAGATCCGTTGAACATGTTGCCGTCACCTTTGTGCGGTTGAGGACGCACAGCAGTTTGCAGAGCCGTGCCAGATTTACTGGGTGTGCCAGCGATCGATTGAACTGGCCAGTCGTGGACTGGGCTGTGAACGCTTCTCACTGACATAATCGTCATTCCTACAAGACCGTGTGAGACCAAGCTGCCAAACTGCATAGGTCGGAAAGCTTTGCTGACAGTGCGTAGCAGAAGTCACACCACACTAATGATGCTCCAATGACCCAGTAGCAAAACCAGCTCTCCAGCCGTCCAGAAGTCCAGCCACAAACACAGCAAAGCCGCAGAGCAGCGAAATCATGTCCGCCCGCCCTTCTTCTGCTTCTTGCCGCCGCGGCCGCCGCCGCCGGCGGCCTGCTTCTTCCGCCGCTTCTTGTCGCCTTGTCGCTCCTCCTTCCGCCGCTCCTTATCCTTCCTCTCCTTCCGCTCCTCCGCCGTGCCGCGGTCCCGCCCCGCGTCCGGCCTCCGCCGCTTGAGTCCCTGCGCCCCGCCGATGCCCTCCCCTGCCGTCTGCTTCCGCCCCTCCCGCTTGGCGGTCGCCCTGCTGCCGCCGGCGGGCCGCTGCGGGGCGCCGCCGCCGCGGCCGCCGCCGGCCGCGCGCGCCGCGAGGGTGCGGCTGCTCGGGCCTGCCGAGAAATCTGCCTCTGGCTCCTCGCCGACCTATCAGAAACAGACACTGGCTCATTACGGTGATGGCCCACGCATATGTAAGGTGCAAGCCATCATGCCAGGTGCATGCTTGACAAAGGGTGTTGTCGCTGATCGCCACACAGTGCCGCCAAAGCAGGATTCCATTTGGACGCATCATAAGACTGATGATCGGGCAGGCACATCTGCGCTGGACGGCGGTGTCCTCCGCCTTGTTGCAGCGCTTTGCAACCACTGGTGCGAACCTGCCAGAGAGTTGAACGGAACGACAGCAAAGTGACAGCGATGTTTCACACCTCTTCGCGGTAGGCGGCGGCGTCGTCCTCCGCCTTGCTGGACCGTTGTTTTGCGGCTTCCCCCGCGTCCAGCTCCTCCTGCCACCAGGGCTTCTTGGCTGGCTTGGCGCTGGCGCCCTCCGCGGCCGCTTTTGTTGCCGCCTTCCGCCGCACATTCTCCTCCTGCAGCCATTGATGAAACATGCTGTCAGAGTCACATCGTCAGACTGATACGACTTGAGAAAGCCGGCTGGCCAGCACGGCTTCATGGCCGGCTTGGCGCTGGTGCCTTCCGCCGCACATTTCGTTCCTGCAAACATGCAATATGTTAGCAAGTTGACGACCCTTTACGCAATTGCCACCACGAATTCTTGGCTGGCTTGGCGCCAGCGACGCGTTTTCTTCCCACAGTCCTTTTGCCAGATTGCCATCGGTAAAACATCCATCTCCTATTCCGACTGCCAATGACAAACTGCTCAAGCTGGGCTTTGCAGACCACGGCAGTGTGCCGCTGCACCATTGTTGTCAGCGCCTTCGCAGCAGTTGGCTGCAGTCGAAAGTCCAGGTCGTGAACTGCAACGCTGAGCACATTTCCAGCTGGCAGCCGGAGCGTTTGGCTGGAGCCAGCTCAGTCAGCCGGATGCGTGCTCGCAACACACAGTGTCCAATCGGCTGCCAGAGGCTGACGAACAGCCAGACTGCTATAGCATTTGCACCTGTAGAAAAAACTTGCACATGGCGTGCCGCTCGAGCCGCAGCTCCGGACATTCAACACAATCGCAGAAGCCCACCTGCTGCTTGCGGCGGGAGTCCTTGTCCTCGGCCGCCCGTCGCGCCTCATCCTTGCGCACGTCTGCCGCCGTTGCCTCAGCCTCGGTCTTCTCCTCAAACGCGTGAAACAGCACCTTGCCGTCGCACAGCCCCTCCTCCACCTTGACGATCTCCAAGCTCATGCGCGGCCCGATCTGTGCGGCACAAAGTGAATGTTAGCGCATCAGCAACATGTCTGAGATTTTTGCGTCGGAGCAGGAGGCACAGGCCATCCACCACCTTGATGACCTCCAAGCTCATGCACACCAGATCTGCGGCAGCACCAGAACGTCGGCGCAGTCGACGCCCTGGATTTTGTATTTTTGCATGGAGGGGCATGTGCTGCCAGAGGGCTTATGAGCTGCTGACACGCACCAGCAACGACTTGCAGCCTGGCCAGGGCCAGCATAGTGTGATGGTGTGATATCTGAGCTTGTGCCCACTGAAAACAAAGGTAAAATGTAAAAACGGGGGAGGCGCCGCACCTCCTGCAGCTGCACGCGCGACTGGCGGGAGGCGAGGTTGCCCTTGCCCAGGTCCTGCGCCAGCGTCACCCGCGACTCCCCCGCCTCCTCCCCCTCGCTCTCCTGCGCCACAGTTGACGATCAATCTTCATGCCGTTGTCAGCAACGCGTCAATCAACTGCACTGGGTGCTCGTCTAGCTCCTGCGCCAGCGTCACCCGCGACTGGCTCGCATCCTCCCCCTCGCTCTCCTGCGCCACAAGCATCGTCGCATTGCAATCACACGTTCCACTGAAATCACTGCCTGGTCCTGCCTGCTTCCTGCGCCAGCGTCACCGGCGGCGCTTCCGCCTCCTCTCCTGCGCAAATCCAGCAACACATCTCTGACGCAGGTTTCATCAGAAAGAAGACGGCGCGATGCCTGCGCTGCCCCAGGTCCAGCGGCAGCGTCAATTCTCTGTGTTCTCCCCCTCGCTCCCCTGCGCAAGCATGGAGCATGATTGTTCCCATGTTTGCATCACACGCAGCGGCCCTTGCAGCTTCCCAGATACCCACAGCGCCTTTCTCTCATGTCTCAATGACAAAGATCTCACCGAGCCGTAGCCAGATTTTGTGAGGAACTCGGAGACGTCGGCCATGTCGCCCATGGAGGGCAGCGCGCGGCGGCCGACGAGCGTCTTCACGCCCCTGGAGACGCCCGAAGGCGCCACGGAGATGGCGTAGTGCCGGAAGGAGATGCGCCCGGTGGTCTTGTCATGGTCCAGCAGCACCACGCGCTGCGGGCAGGGTGTACATTAGGGTTTATAGCTGGTTGTATTTCCTATTCTCTTAGGTTTTCAAATTAGTGCCAGAAGGAGATGCCCCCGGTCGCCTTGTCGTCGTCCAGCAGTACCACGCGCTGCGGACAGAGATTGTAGCAGGGCTGAAGGTGTGGGATTTTGATCATTTGATGTCACTTGATGTCATTTGACAGACATGCCTGAGCAGGCGTCTGAGGGCTTATCGACAGTTGAACCCACAACAGACATTGTGGAAGTCTGTAGTCGCGGCGCTCCTAACTTCGCAGCACGGCGGATGCGCTGGTTGTGGGCTACAGGTTTGCCTGTCATGCTCAGACGCCATGCTGTTCTTCTGCGGGAAACCGTTCAGCCGGCGACCTCGTCCAACGTGCCCTCACCTGGCAGCTGGCGCGGCATACGGTGGTGAGATCGAGCGTCGGGAACCAGGTTCTGAACCAATTTCAAGATCCAAAGATCCAAGATCATAAGCAACCACAACCTTTCCAGTTCCTCACCTGGCAGCTGGCGAGGCGCACAGTGGTGACGTTGAGCGTCGGGAACAGATTCTGGAACAGCACCGTCGCCAGCTTGAGGTGGCCGGGCCCCGCAAAGTTGTTCATGACCAGCAGCGGCGGCGCCGCCCACAGTGTCTGCGGCGCGCGCGGCCGCTGCTGCGCCGCCGCGATGTCGCGCATGAGCGCGTACTCGTGCACCCGCATCGTCATCGTCGGCCCCTGGACAACAGTGGAAAGAGATGTGTTTTGATGTTTGCTGGGTGCAAATTCAATCGATAAGCAGACGCGTCATCGGGTGTCGTCACCCAAAGCGCAGGAGAGCTCCCCCGGCTTGCCAACAGCTAACAGTACATTTGATGAGCCTTTGACAGCGAGCGCACTGCTCGCCGCAACTACTCGCCGAGGTGTGCAACATCCATTCGATGATACGGAGGCTTCTTGCATGGCAAAACATGAGACCCGCCCTGCCATTGCCCTCACCCGCGGGCTCTTGGTGATGCGCAGGTAGGAGGCGTGCTGCGTGGCGGTCAGAATAAGAAAGTGTGTGACGCCCAGCGGCCCCGCGATGTGCACGAAGTCGCGCAAAACGTTGCGCTTGGACTCGCGCAGCCGCGGCGCCGTGTGCGGCGCCATCACCTTTCGCAGGTCCGCCTCCAGGTCCGCCATGACCAGCTGCGGCGGAAATTGTTACGCGTCAATGAAGCATGCGTGGGAAGGCCTGGGGCCCGGCTCGCCATGCGGCGGCGGGTCCGCGCGGGCGCCCTGTCAAGCCCACACGACGCCGGCGCCTCCACCGTCTCATGAATCTCCATTTGCAGTCGATGGAAGCAGTTGCGAAGGAGGTGCAGTGCTGCTGAACACCAACACGCTTCACAGTGCCAAGCTCCCCACAGACGCCATGCAAGAATGGCGGCGCCGCTCACCCCATGCCTGCCTCGCCGGAACACGAAGCTTTTTGGGTCTCCCTTCTTCGCCGGGTCTGTAGATACTGCCTGGTGCGTCTTCTTTTTTTTCTGCAGAAGCAGCAGAAGAGAGGGGCGCGTCAGCCGGCGCATGCGCATCCACATGCAGCCTTGCATGTATGAGCATCCACCAACCTTGATGAGCTTCGGTTGGCGGGAAACATACAGCACACATGATGTCACACATTCGCGCACCCTGGGCTTTGCCATGGCTGCTCAGGGCGTTAGTGTCGGAAGGCTGCAGTGTGACGGTCGTCTTTTGACAACAGCGCGCCCCCGCCGCAAGCTGTGGCTGAAATTCTCGACAGTTCCAGTGAGTTATAAGTTGGAGACAAATGCATGCAAAGGGAGCTGGCCTTCGGGCAGACAATGCCGCTGGAGTCGGCCGAGTGCGCAAAACGACGAAGTGCTGAACCCTCGTACTTGGAGCCTCGTTTCTCCACCCGACATGCTTACCCACCGGCACATGCCGTCAATTGCTCGGGCTCGGCACAGCGCTGCCTCTCTCGTTCCAGCGACTGCGGCGCATTCCGCACACTCAGGTGCGCTGCGGATGCACAGCGCGCGAGTGTCAGGCGGATCAACTGCAGTGAAGCCTGTGTCGTAGCTTGCTGAACATCACATCAAGGCGGCTGTTTGGGCTGCTGGCGACCAGCTTGTACATTGTGATGCCGAGGCGGTGCAGAGAGCCCCGAGCCCTTCGTCTACAGCATTCACACTTGTTGCTGGCCGATTTGCTTTGTCAACGTGAGCGCCCCCGTTGGCCTGACCTTCCTCAATCCCATCTGCTTGCAGGCCTCTGTGCCTCTCGGGAGTCGAGTCGACCTTGTGTCGACGCGTCTGTACTCCTACCGGAATCTGCAACCATGCTGATCTCCAAGTCTGACCGCAAGGCGGTCTACAAGTACCTCTTCCAGGGTGCGCGCTAGTCCTTGAATGCGCTGTGAGCGCAAAACCTCACAGCGAACATATGCTTCAAACCAAGCAGCGATGACGACAACC
>JAABUM010005657.1_pt1 | contig 12949 bp, 10 predicted proteins | sample 5559161 | NCBI WGS metagenome assembly JAABUM01 (sample SAMN10711868, study PRJNA513369) | rock metagenome | isolation source: Antarctica rocks | place: Antarctica: Victoria Land, Siegfried Peak nord | reverse complement strand
CCGTGGCGCAGCGACTCGACGAGGTCTGTCATCAGCGCTCGGCCTCGGGTGCGGTCGGGTGCGCGGTAGGCGGCGATCATGCGCTGGTAGATGCCCCAGGTCGCCTCCACCTGGACGTGCTCGTCGGTGGTGAACAGGTCGTGCAGTCGCTGTGTCTGCTTGGTCGTGAGCAGGTCAGCGCCGGTGTGCAGGGTCCGCCGCGCGCGGTAGAGCGGGTCGTCCTTGCGGCGACTCGGCACGACGTACCCTGCGCCGCGCTGGCCGTGTCGTGCCCAGAAGGACGAGATCGCAATAATGCTCTCATTAGCGCCGATAATGGGTAATCTCGGCGGCTTGCGCCGGGAGGACGGTCGCGGTCCCGATGGGGGAGGGGCTGCCCATCCCATCGTAGGCCCTGCCCCAATCGACCGTGTCGTGTCCGGCTGCAGGCCGAGCGGATCTCGCAGGCAGGCACCATGGCAGCCAGCACCCGACGCATTCTCCGGCGTGCGAAGGGCCATCCGAGGGCATGATGTGCCTGTGTAGAACACATAACTCTGGGCGCTCATACGTCGCGCAGCGGGGAGGCCTTGCAGCGGGTGAGAGTAAGCAGAATTTGCATTTCGAACAGTGAAGGTGGTCTGATGGCAGGCGAGTTGCCGTACCTGGTCAACTGCTCGATTCTCTTCACGGACCTGCCGGTGCTGCAGCGGCCTGCGGCGGCCGCGGCGGCCGGCTTCGCCGCGGTGGAATTCTGGTGGCCCTTTCCAAAGTCGCTCCCCACGCAATCGGACGTGGACGCGTTCGTGAGAGCGGTTAAAAGCGCTGGGATGCGGTTGGGTGGGCTCAATTTTGCGGCAGGTGACCTGCCTGCGGGCGATCGGGGCCTGGTGTCTTGGCCCGGACGTGAGGGGGAGTTCCGCGCCAACGTCGAGATCGCGATCAGTATCGGGCAACGTCTCGGCACCACGGTGTTCAATGCCCTTTACGGCAATCGCATCGAGGGCGTGGATCCCGAGGAGCAGGAGGAGGTGGTTGTCCGCAACCTCACCGCAGCTGCCGATGCTGCATCCCGAATCGGTGCCATGGTGGTGATCGAGCCTCTCAGCGGCGCGCCCCGCTACCCGCTGTTGACCGCCACCGACGTCCTCGCCGTCATTGACAACGCCGAACGCGTCACTGGGGTGACCAACGTCGGGCTCCTGGCCGACCTATATCACCTCACGGTCAATGGTGACGATCCCGAAGCGGTGATATCCCAGCACGCGCCGCGGATCGGGCACGTTCAGATTGCAGACGCTCCGGGCCGGCATGAGCCTGGTACCGGGCAGATACCGATCCAGCGGCATCTGCGCGCACTGTCGGCAGCTGGCTATGGCGGTTGGGTGGGCCTGGAATACACCCCGAGTACAACAACAGAGCGCAGTTTCGACTGGCTTCCCACTACCCGGCGCCGGGCGCCGGACAAAGCCACCTATGCCGCCGCGCCGACCGCGACCAGCGGCTACCGGCCCACTGGGAGCAGTAGCAGGGAAGGTGCGCGGCCACCGGTCGTATTTCTGCCGGGCATGCTGGGCACCCCGGCGCTTTGGGACGACGTGACCGCTGGGCTGACCGAACACCCGGATCCGCGACTGTTGTGCATCGACGCCGAGGAGAGCATCACGGGCTTGGCCGCACGGGTGCTGGCCGCCGCCCCCCCACGGTTTGCGCTCGTCGGTCACTCGCTCGGCGGAATCGTCGCACTCGAGGTCGCACGTCGGGCGCCGACGCGGGTCACCCATCTGGCTTTGCTTAATGCGAGCGCACTGCCCGGCTCGTCCGAGCAACTCCAGGCGTGGGCCGAGCTCGGCGCCCGGCGCGACGCTGGCGAGTTCAGATTGATCGTGGCCGAACAGGCCGCGGCGAATGTCGGCGTGGACGGGCCCGCCGGCGAGATCCTGCGTGCGCGGTGGGAGCAGATGGCGCTTGCTGTCGGCTCCGCCGGCTTGCGGCGTCAACTCCTCGCACAGGCCACCCGGCCGGATGCCCGTCCATACCTGCGTGACCTTGTGATGCCGACACTGGTGATCAGCGGAAGGTCAGACCGAATCTGCCCCCTCCAGCGGCAGGTGGAGCTGCTCCAGGGACTTCCCAACGCGCGGCACGTGGTGCTCGACGGCGTCGGGCACATGAGCCCTATGCAAGCGCCGGAGCGCGTCGCCTCCGCACTGCAGGAAATGCTCGTACGTCCTCCCACCTCCTCCTGACGGGTTGCACGCCGCGACCCAAGAGTCAGCGTTCTGGGCTTCCACCGGGACGAAGCGACTGCCGTATTCGTACGAAGCCGCCGCCAAGTTTCTTCTTGACGGCCCGCTACACATACGTATACGTTCTTCCTATCTCAGCGTGACCGAACTCACAGGACAGGAGTAGTCCGATGAGGCGTCAAGTTCCAGCGAACACCGATCGGTGTCCCGTTCGGCGACAAGGTCGGCCATCGCGCACGGCTTCTGAGTAGTCGGATACCGGGCGTGCACCCGCCCAGCACATCCCATCCCAGTCTCCCGAGCCCAGGTGGTTCGTCGGAGGGAAACGAGGATCTTCATGAGTAACTCCACCGTTTCATTGACGGAGCCACCAGAACCCGGCCGCGGGGTGACGACCGCGGCGGCTGCCCGCAAGGCGGTGGTTGCCTCGATGGTGGGCAACTTTGTCGAGTGGTTTGATTACGGCATCTACGGCTATCTGGCCCCGGTGTTGGCGCTGGTGTTCTTCCCCAAGGGTGACCCGACGGCCGCGTTGCTGGCGACCTACGCGGTGCTGGCGGTGTCGTTCTTGGTCCGTCCGGTCGGTGGGATCGTGATGGGTCGTTTCGGGGACCAACGGGGCCGCAAGTTCGTCCTGTCGTTCACCATCTTGCTGATGGCGGGGGGCACGTTCGCCATCGGCATCTTGCCGAGCTACGCCGCGGTGGGTGTCCTGGCGCCCGTACTACTGTTGCTGTGCCGGTTCGTGCAGGGCTTCGGCGCCGGCGGGGAGTATTCCGGCGCGGTGTCCTTCGTGGTGGAGTACGGGCCGGTCAACAAGCGCGCCTACTACGGTAGTTGGGCCGCGGTCAGCGTGTTTCTGGGGCTGCTGGCCGGCTCCGGCTTCGCGACCTTGCTCAACGCAACACTGAGCACGAGCGCCTTGGACTCCTGGGGGTGGCGGATTCCCTTTCTGATCTCGGCGCCGCTGGGCGTGATCGGGCTCTACATCCGCTCCAAGATGGAAGACACCCCGGAGTTCCAGAAGGTCGTGGAGACCGGAAATGTTGTTGCCGCACCGGTGGCCGAGGCGGTCCGGACCTGCTGGAAGCCGATGTCGGTGTTCTTCGGGTTCGCCATCGCCAACGCGGTCGGCTCCTACCTGTTCTCCAGCTACCTGACGACGTACCTGTCCAGCACCGGGGGGCACACCGCAAGCCAGGCGTTGCTGGCCAACTCGATCGCGCTGGTCGTGCTGATCGTGGCGTTGCCGTTCGGGGGCATGCTCAGCGACCGCATCGGGCGCAAACCGTGCCTACTGATCGGGATCGGGTTGCTGGGCGTGTTCATCTTGCCTGCCTTCAAGCTGGCTGAACAGCCCGGCTTCGGCGCGGTGCTGGGCTCGGAGATGGTATTCCCTGTCGCCCTGTTCTTCATTTCGCCCTCGGTCACGGTGAGTATCGCCGAGATGTTCCCGGCCGCAGTGCGGGTGACGGCCGGGGCGATCACCTACAACCTGGCGTTCACGGTCTTCGGCGGCACCGCGCCGTTCGTGGCCACCGCACTGGTGTCCGTTGGCGGCAAATTGGCACCGGCCTACTACGTAATCGCCATCACGGCGTTCTCCTTCGTATTCGTGGCCCTGGCCTACCGGGAGTACCGCGGACGTCGAGGACAGCAGCTCGTTCCCGAGAACCACATTCCGCTGAACACCGCGACCGCGGTGGCCGGCTGAACGACCCGCCGCCGCTGCATCCGCAGCTGCGAGCATGAGGAGTACATACGCGTGAGCGAGGAACCGAGCGTGGCGCACAGCAGCAACCAACCAGCGGCGCCGGCGACACCGCCCGCTACGGCATGGGCCGGCGGCCATCCGCTGGTGGTCGGCGTCAATGACCTGCCCGAGAACGCGGGACTGCACCGAGCGGAGTCGAGCGTGACAGGGCAGAAGCGAGCCGCCGTGGCCGATCTGGCAATGCGCGCTCCCCAGCGGCGGCCGTCGGAGTCCCTCGGGGAGGGCGCGCCGCCCCCGAGGGACTCCGTCGCAGCATTGCTGCACGGCGCGGTAATCCGGTCAGGCCGCCGAGTGGTGGTGCTCGACGATGACCCCACCGGTACACAGACCGTGCGAGATGTACCGGTAGTGACCGACTGGTCGGTGCCGAGCCTGCGGTGGGGATTAACCCAGCCCTGCACGGCGTTTTTCGTCTCGACCAACAGCCGCAGTGTCTCGGCCACGCGAGCCGCCGCGATCAGCGGGGAAGTGGCCGAGAATCTGGCCGAGGCAGCGCGCCAATTGGATGTGGGGGTGAGTCTGATCAGCCGGGGGGACTCCACACTGCGCGGGCATTTCCCGGCCGAGACCGATGCCCTGGCGCAGGCGTGGGCGCTGACCACGGGCCGCCCGGTGGACGCGGTGCTGTTGTGCCCGGCCTACCTGGAGTCCGGGCGGGTCACCTGCGACGACGTGCACTGGGTGGTCGACGGCGGCAACGCGGTGCCGGTGGCGCAGACCGAGTTCGCCACCGACGCCACCTTCGGCTACCAGCACTCGCATCTGCCCAGTTGGGTGGCCGAGCGTTCGGCGGCCCGGTGGAGCGCGGATCAAGTGGCCTGCATGAGCCTGCACGACATCCGCAAGGGGGGCCCGGATCGGGTGGCCGAGATCCTGGAGGGCGTGACCGGTGGGCGACCAGTGGTGGTGAATGCGCTGCACCCGGCCGATCTGGACGTGGTCGTACTCGGTGTGCTGCAGGCGGAGGCCGCGGGCCGGACGGTGCTGTGCCGCACTGGCCCATCGTTCGTCCGCGCGCGCGCCGGGTTCGGCGTCGCCCCGCCGTTGACGGCCGAACAGCTGCGGGCCGCCAGCCGGTACGACGGCGTGCCGCACGGGCTGCTGGTGGCCGGCTCGCACACCCAGCTCACCACCCGGCAGCTAGCTCGGGCGTTGGAGCTCGGTGGCTTCTCCGAGGTCGAGCTCGACGTACCAGCTCTGCTGGAGGCAGACAACGCTCCGCTGACCTCACCGGGCGGCGGGGCACCCGAGGTGGTGCGGGCGGCCGATGCCGTGGCCGCAGGCCTGCGCACCGGCGACGTGCTGCTGCGGACCAGCCGCCGGGTGGTGACCGGCCGCGACCGGGCGCACAGCCTCGCGATCGCTGGGCTCGCCGCCCGAGCCCTGGTGCAGGTCGTGAGCGCCGGCACCGCCGTGACGCCACCACGCTGGGTGGTGGCCAAGGGTGGCATCACCTCCAGCGACGTGGCCAGCCAGGCGCTCGGCATTGCCCGAGGCTGGGTACTCGGCCAGGTGCTGCCCGGGCAGGTCCCAGTGTGGGAGGCGACCGGCGATGATGCGAAGCCGGGCCCGCTGTGTGTGATCTTTCCAGGCAATGTGGGCGACGAGTCCAGCCTCGCCACCGTGGTCACCACACTGCGTGCCGCATCATGACGCGGACACACGCAACCGATCGGAGCTGATCCCCGCATGGCCTCTTCGTATGACGTCATCATCATCGGCCTCGGTGGTATGGGCAGCGCCGCCGCCTACCACCTGGCTGGCCGTGGCCAACGCGTGCTCGGACTCGAGCAGTTCACCCCCGCCCACGACCGAGGCTCCAGCCACGGCGGCTCGCGCCTCATCCGACAGGCCTACTTCGAGGACCCAGCGTACGTGCCGCTGTTACGACGCTCCTTCGAGTTGTGGACACAGCTGCAGCACCACAGTGACCAGGAGATCGTGACCCTGACCGGTGGGGTGATGCTGGGGCGCCCGGGCAGTCGGGTGTATTCCGGCAGCGCCCGCAGCGCCGCGCAATGGGGCCTGTCCGTCGAATTGCTCGACGCCACCCAGGTACGCGAGCGGTTCCCGACGCTGACCCCGGACGAGGACGAGGTCGCACTCTACGAACCCAACGCCGGGTTCGTCCGACCCGAACGCACGGTCGCGACACAGCTCGATCTTGCGCGGCGCGGCGGCGCCGAGCTGCGCTTCGGTAAGCCGGTCCGCTCCTGGCGGGCGGACCGCAACGGTCGCGGGGTGGCCGTCACCACCGACGACGGCACCGTCACCGCGGGCCGGCTGGTGATCACCCCCGGGGCGTGGGCACCGCGGATGCTCACCGACCTCGGGCTGCCACTGGTCGTGGAGCGCCAAGTGATGTACTGGTTCGCACCCGAGGGCGGAGCCGAGCCGTTCTCCGCCGAGCACCATCCCGTCTACATCTGGGAAGGCGCCGATGGCGAGGAGTTCTACGGCTTTCCCGCCCACGACGGGTCGGACGGCGGCGCCAAAGTAGCGTTTTTCCGGCGCGGGATCGTCTGCACCCCCGACACCCTGGACTGCGAGGTACACGCCAGTGAGACCGAGGCCATGCGGGACTACCTGCGCCCCCGGATCCCCACCCTGCCCGGACCGCTGCTGCGGGCCGCGGCCTGCATGTACACCACCAGCCCCGACCAGCACTTTGTGGTGGGCCTGCATCCGGAGTACCCACAGGTGTCCATCGCCTGCGGGTTCTCCGGCCACGGCTTCAAATTTGTGCCCCTGGTCGGTGAAGTGCTCGCCGACCTGGCGACCGATGGCAACACCCGTCATCCGATACACCCGCTGTTCGACCCCATCCGCCCCACCCTGACGAGTATCCCGACCTCAACGCAGGCGTGACCCGAGGGTGGCCCATTCCCTGCGTCTAGACTGTTGTGCATACGTATACGAGTGAGAGGAAGAAGACAGTGGAACACGACATCAAAGTCACGGCGCAGGAGATCGAGCGGCGCACCATTCGCCGGAGGGAACTGGTTCCGGACCGCGCGGCGTTCATCGATACCTGCCTGCCGGAATGCGCCGGTAAGGAGAACTACGCGCTGATCGGGCCCGGGGTCTCAGAGAACGCCGACCAGGTGGTGCCGGTCAGCGACCCGCATGGCTTCAACTTGGGGGTCGCGGCGATGCCGCACGGGCGCACGAATTCGCTGCACCTGCACTTCACCGCCGAGGTGTTCAGCTGTTTCAGCGGCGAGTGGCTGTTCCGGTGGGGAGTCGAGGGCACCGAAGGCGAGGCCGTCGTCCGGGCCGGCGACGTGATCACGATGCCGACGTGGATGTTTCGAGGATTTACCAACATCGGGGCCGACGACGGGTGGATGTTTTCCTCATTGGGGATGGATGAGACCGGCGGGATCATCTGGGCGCCCTCGGTGCTGGCGGCGGCCGCCGAGCTCGGGAATTACCTGTCGGTGGACAACCGTCTCATCGTGGGGGTGCCGGGTGCGCCCCCTGAGGGCGTCGAGTTGATGCCGCCGATTCCCGAGACGGAGATTCGGCAGCTGCGGTCGGTCAGCCCGGCACAGATGCGCGAACGCCTGACCACGCCGGAGGATCTCGTGTGGTCGCCCGCACCGTTCCTGGACTCCGCGCTCCCCGGCGGTGGCGCGGAATTGGCCCTGGTCGTGGGCTACGGCATCACCGAGGACCGTAACCAGAGCCCGCGCGTGCACAACCCGCACGGCTTCAGCCTGGCGTGGCTACGCGCACAGCCCGGCGCCGGTGTGTCCCGCCATCGCCACGACGCGCCTCAGGTGCTGATCGTGAAGGATGGGCACTGGCGAGTCACGGTGAACCGCGAGAACCCGGTGACCGCCGAGCTGGGCCCCTACGACGCCTTCTCGGTGCCTGCGGGCGCGTGGCGGCAACTGGAAAACCTCGGCGACACCACCGGGCAACTGGTGGTAATGACCCAGGGTGATGGCCGGGTCCGGCTGGACTGGGACGACGAGACTCGCGCCGCCGCCCGCGCCAAGGGCACCGCGCACGACGCAAACGGCTACCTCGCCCCCGCCGCCCTGGTCGGCGGCTAAGGAGATCATTTCGTTGACTGCACACCGGGTGCGACCGGGGTCATTCCACCCCGTCGGCGGCCCCGACCTCCGACCGAACCGGTTTTTGGGTTGCCGTCCCGCCGACGGCTTGATGCGTTCCTCGCAGCACCCGGGTGATGGGGTGCACGAGTTGACGCGCATCACCTTCGTGACCGCTCAGCCGGTCGAGAAGACTCGTCACCGCGCTGCGCAGCATGGCGTCGAACGGAACCTTTATGGTGGTCAGGTCGAACACCGGCCACGACGCCTGCTCAAGGTCGTCGAAGCCGACGAGCGCGATATCCTCCGGCACCCGCACCCCCAGCTCGTGTGCGGTGTTCAGAGCGCCGATCGCGATAATGTCGTTGGCGCAGAACACCGCGGTGGGCTGATCGCGGCCGCCGAGCAGGGAGGGAAGCGACGCGCGCCCGAGGGAGTAGTCGAAGGGGCCGTGGCGTACGTGCGCCGGGGACAACACAACCCCGGCGTCGGCCAGCGCGTCCCGGAAACCCCGTTCCCGGTCACGGCTGGTGCTGGTATCGGTCGGGCCGAACAGGGCACCCAGCCGGGTGTGGCCGGCCGCCAGCAGCAGTTGCGCCGCCGCCCGGCCCCCGGCGGTGTTGTCCGCGACGGCGGAATCGGCGAGGAAACCGTCGATGGTGCGGTTGACCAGGACGAACGGAACACCCCGCTGGTGCAGCTCTGTCGGCAACCGGGCCGGGAGGCGTGCGGAGGTGATGATGACCCCGTCGGCCCAGCCCCCCAGCAGGTTCGTCTGCATGTCCGCCGGGTCGCCGCGCTCGGCGAGCAGCGTCATGGTGTAGCCGCGGGTGCTCAGCTCGTCGTGGATCTGCTCCACCAGCATCGGCCACAGCGGGTTGTCCAGGTCGGTGACCAGGGCAATGCGCTGGGTGGCGCGGGTGGACAGGTTACGACCCCGTTCATTGAGGACGTAGCCGAGGCTGTGGGCCGCCTCGGCTACGCGGGTCTTGGTCTTCGCGGAGATGGTGGGGTCATCACGCAGGGCGCGGGACACGGTGGGTTGGGATACCCCGGCGGCGGTGGCCACGTCGTGACTGGTGGCCGGACCAGTGCCTCGGGTAGGCGCGCTTTTCGGGTCAGCGTGGCCGGCGATCGCCGCTCGGTCAGTAGCCATTGCCGGGGGTGTGCTGCGGCGTACTTCCCCGGAGAGCAGCGAGTCTGCGCGTGGCACCTTCACGGAGCAAAACTACATCGTTGCCCGGGGTGACCAGGTCGAATCCGTCGGCTGCCAGGCGCAGCGCCATGTCGATGTCGGCGCAATAGGCCCCGGCGGCCACACCAGCACCGTGTGCCGCGGCAAGGATGCGGGCGAGCGCGGTATCGACCTCCGGGGCGATCGGGGTGGCGGACGGGGCGACGCCGAGCGATAGCGCCAGATCGTTGGGGCCGACGTAGACGCCGTCGAGGCCGGGCACCGCCACAATCGCCTCGAGATTGTCCAGCGCGGCGGCCGATTCGACCATCGCCCAGACCTGCACCGTGTCATCGGCGCGCGTGAGGTAATCGGGGCCGCCGTACATCAGGCCCCGCGCGGGCCCGTAGCTTCGTCGCCCGGTCGGGGGGTACCGGCAGGCGGCGACCAGCGCCGCGCACTGCTCGGCCGTGTCGATGCTGGGGCAGACCAACCCGTAGGCGCCGGCGTCGAGGAGCTTACCGATCTCGGCAGGATCGAGCTGGGTGCAGCGGACCATCGCGACGGCGGGCCCGGCGCTCACCCCTTGCAGCAAGTTGAGTGCTCGGTCCATGCCGAACATCCCGTGCTGCAGGTCGATGGTGACCGCGTCGTAGCCGGCGTAGGACAGCACCTCGGCCAGGTACGGGCTGTCACACGACACCCAGGCGTTGACCACCGTAGTTCTCGCGGAGATGAGCTCCCGGACTCGGTTGATTCTCATCACAGACCCTTTCCGCTGGGCATGGGCTCGTCACCCCGAGCTTTGGCTATCTGGACCAACACGGCGATCTCGTCGAACACGCGCCATTCGTGGATGATCTTGCCCTTGCGCAGCAGGAACTGGGAGGAGCCAAGGATCTCGATCGGCGAGTGGGTGAGGGGACCGTAGATCGGGGCGCCGTCGTAGGTGCCCGCCATCCGCCAGAGCACGCCGATCCTGGTGCCCTGTTCCTCGGCTGAGTTGACGGCGATGTCCCGCACCTCAACTGTCGCATCAGGGAAGGGGGCGATCATCTGGTTCAGATCGATCTGGTAGTTCTTCGACCGGGTGCGGATGCGCGCCCGTGTGGTCTCGAGGAACAGGTCGCGCTGGGTGAACTCGGGAACGCGCTCGAGGTGCCGCTGACCCCATACCTGCTCGATGAATTCGTTGATCAAGGCTGCTTCGTCGGCGCCCTCGCCCGGTCTGGGACCTGACTCCCCCGACAAGACCGGGTTGGTGGGGGCAGCGGTGCCGAAGAGCCCCGCTCCGTCATCTGTGAACGCCAAGGTGCGTGCCACTTCCTCGGGATCGAAACCCAGCGTGGTCACCACGCGAAACTCGTCTCGCACGACCCACTCCTGCTCAACGAGTCCGTTGCGCACGAGGCAGATCGCGATGTTGCGGGATTCGGAGTCGTGCAGCGTGGGTGGCCCGTAGGACGACCAGCCCTCCTGCGGACCGCAGTGAAACACGCGGTGGTGGCTGACGAACGCGTCCTGCCCACGTTCCTCGCAGATTACGTCCTCGGCGGTCCCGATCCGGTTGGGGAAGGCGCACTTTTTGACGAGCGAGCCCCGGAGGACGGTCTCCATGCCGCGGATCGGCCCATAGGCACCGTGCACCACCATGTCGTTGGCGTAATGCTCAGGCAGACGGCCGAGTCCGTAATCGTCCCAGATCAGATCGGTCCAAGACAGGATGTAGTCCTCCGGGCTGTTGAACGGCGCGAAGCTCTTCGGATGCACGGTCATCAGACGACTGTTTCCTCTCGGTTGCGGCGGCCAGAGTGAAGCGGCGAAAGGGAGGCCAGAAGCACGGGCGCCGGGTGACCGTTTGCATACGTATACGATACCAGCTATTCTGTGGTAGTTGAAGCCCTGTGCGTAACCCGAGCTACCTACGCGGGATCGGCTACCCGGTCAGTACCAAGGCCGCCATCGCACCCACGGCCTGAGAACGGAGCGTCCCATGATCGAGCTGAAACCCACGGCGTACGCGCCTTACGACGGTCCGGAGGACTACATCCTGTCTTGGACCGATCGTATCTGGGAGCCGCGCGGCATGGGGCAGATTCGTGAGCACTACCTTTCCGACATCAAGGTGCACGGCGCGTACGGCACCATCATCGGCAATGAGCCCATCATCCAGGCGTGCTTGCAGAAGAACGCCGCGTACCCGCACCGTCTGTTTACCGGGGAGGACGTGGTGTGGGAGGTGCGCGATGCCAACACGTGGTTGAGTTCGCACCGGATCGTGAACTGCGGTCGGCAAGAAGGCTACTGGCAATACGGTCCGCCCACCTTCAAACACACGGCATCGCGCAACATCGCGGTATGTCTGGTCCGCGACGCGATGATCGCCGAAGAGTGGGTGGTGCGTGACGAATGGGCGGTCGTCGAACAATCCGGCCACGACGTCGAAACCATCGCACGGGAGATCGCGTTCTCTCCCAGCGCGGGCCTGCTCGGAGAAAGGTACACGACCCTGCTCGGCGAGCCGCCGGCGGATCCTCTGCTCGAGGGTGTTTCCGGCCCGCGCCCCGGCCACAATCGGGACGAGGACAAACGTGTCGTCGCCATGATCGACGAGGTCTGGAACCAACACCTACGCAATCAAGTGCCGGACTACTTCAGCCGGGACATCATCATTGAAACCACCCGCCACCAGACGCATGCCCGCGCGGACGGCTACAAGACCGAACTCGACCATCTGTTCGGCCCGTTCCCCGACGCCCACGTCGACATCTACGACGTCGCGTTCAACGAAGACACCTTTCACGGCACCCGTGTCTCCATCACCTGGGTATTGCGCGGAACCTACTGCGGCATACCGCTGTACGGGCCTGCAACAAATAGCCCAATCGAAATTTTCGGCATATCACACTTCCAGTTCCGCGGCGACCAAATCTACCGCGAATGGAGGATCTACGACGAGCTCGCCGTACTCGCCCAAATCAAGAAGGCACACGGGGAAGAGCCGCTGCCCCGATGACCCTCATCAGGAAAGGGCATGTCGGCGACCGGACGCGGTGCCCGCCGTTGAACCACCAGTGGCGCACCTCTGGTGCAACCGTCGTAGCGCTCGCCCGAGATCAGCAACGCCAGGGATGGTGTGGCCGGCAGCATGACCGCGATAAGGCGGAGGTCAACTTTCAGTGACCAGGCAGGGGTGGGGTTGCCTGCCTCGTCGAGGGGGTAGACGCTGATCAGCGACGACAGCGACAACAGGCCAGCACCACCTCCCAGGAGCGCGATCAGGCAGGCGATCGCTTGCAGTCGATGTCGATCAGCGCCAGCGCCACTCCGACGTCGATGAAGTACAGGTACGCCGACAGCGCAGGCAGCCGACCGACCGCCGACAGGCGCTGCGCCATCGCCACGAACAGCACAGCCACAACGAACACCACAGCGCTGATGTGCATGCGTCAGGTCAACCGGCAAAGGGCACCGGCAAGGCGTGGTCCCGGGCGCCAAGCGGCGGAGCGCAGAGGACTTAGGCGCCGATAATCGTGTTTATCGGCGCCCTATGTTGGGGCCGGGGGAGGGCGAAACGGCGGCTATGCTCTGCCCGTTGACCTGACATGTGGCCAGCGTCCCTGACGCACGTGTGCGGTTTCTCCGACGCCCGAATCTGCGTGAGGTCGACCGGCAATGGACAGTGGGCCTCTTCGAACGTCACGTGGCATCG
>JAABUM010005655.1_pt1 | contig 12953 bp, 15 predicted proteins | sample 5559161 | NCBI WGS metagenome assembly JAABUM01 (sample SAMN10711868, study PRJNA513369) | rock metagenome | isolation source: Antarctica rocks | place: Antarctica: Victoria Land, Siegfried Peak nord | reverse complement strand
CCCGACTGGGAAGCCGCGGCTCGCCCGCCCACACCAACAAGTCGCCGCGTCAACACATGAGGGCCTCCGAACCGGATCGTTGGGCCGTCGACCCAAGAAGTCCGTTACCGACCCACGCACCTAGTGGGACAAGCAGGAACGCTGACCACAATTGGTTCCCGACGAAGTACAGCACGCTGATGATAGTGAGCATGGTTCCGACGAACGACAGCACAGGCACCCAACGGTGCTGTGGACCCAGAAACAGCTCACGCTCCTCGACCGTCGGTGGCTGCGGGAGGACGTTGTCCAACGTCACCGCAAGGGTTGTCGTCGTGTCCTGGGCGCCAGGTCCAGCTGAGACGTGTGACCGAGCTTCGCCCGACCCGGTTCGCGCAGCTGCGCTTGTCATAAATGTGTGTCTACAATATGCACAACGTGAGGCTCCCTTTTGTACCTGTGGTACTCACATGTTCACTTTCTATTGCTAACAGTGGGGTACGGTCGCCCTGATGCACCCCTGCCAAAGGCCCCGAAAGAGGTAGAGGTACCGTCGCTGATCTCCCTCGTCGACCTCACACCCCCCGGCGGATCAGCAGGCGCTCACCGATCGCCGTCAGTGCTGACCCGCATCTCGGCCCTCTCATCGCAAGGTGGTATGTCGGCGAACGAAAATCACTTACTGTAAAATATCTCCCGCATTGCCCCAGCCGTTACTTCGATCAAAATGCATGGTGCCTGAACTTCAGTAACGAGCGGTAGCAGACATTTCCAAACAACCCATACACGGACGTGCCGATTCCACAATCAACGCGCCGTACCTGCCAACCCCGCCACCCGGAGGCTAGCGCGGGTACCCCCGCCCGAGCTGGCGTAACTCGACGATCGGCACCAACAGTCGGCGGCTGTAGCAGGAGTACCAACCCGCCCGAACTCAGCACTAATTGTTCGCTGATACGGCGAAACTCAGCGAGGCATTCATGACCCTTTCGATCATGCAAAGACGATGATCAAATAGCTGGCGGGCGCCCCTAGCAACGAGGAGGTTTCATCAAAGATCATTCGACGCTCGAATGATGCGCTATCTGTGTGTCACCTTTTACTTTACCAGCTACTCCAGACAAGTCACTATCCAACAATAGATCGTCACACTGTGTTTCCAGTTAATAACAGAGAGTGCAGCATTCGCTGATAACAGGCCGGGTCGTAGGCGCACACCCCGAGGTTGTGGTCTTTCGCGACATACATGGCGATGTCGGCGTGCTGCAGCAGGGTGGTCGGGTCCTGGCCGTGGGCACCGGAGACCACGATCCCGATGCTGGCCTCCACGTCCAGGTCGATGTCGTGCACCCGGAACGGGGCGTGCAGGGCCGCTTGGAGCTTGGTGGCGACGGCGGTCGCTTCGGCCACGGAGGTGACGGTGGGGAGCAGGACAGCGAACTCGTCACCACCCAGGCGGGCGATGGTGTCCTCCCCGCGCAACACGCCGATCAACACCGACGCGGACCCGGCGAGGCAGATGAGCGCGGCGTTGTGCCGTTTGCCCTGTGCTCGTTTCCTGTCGTAGTAGGCGCGGCTGGTGGGGTCGGCGAGACTGGTGAAAGCCGACAAGAACAGCGCTGACTTGAGGGCGTGGTTGCCGCGCTGGGAATGGGTCTCGCCTCTGATGGAGGAGCCTGAGCGGCGGGTGACGGGGGCGAGTCCGGCGTAGGCGGCGAGGTGCCCGGCGGTGGGGAAGGCAGCACCGTCCCCGATGATGGTGAGGATCTTGAGGGCGGTCCTGACCCCGAGGCCGGGCATGGAGGTCAGGACCTCGGCAAGAGGGTGGGTGGCCAGGCGGGCTTCGACGTCGGCGGCCAGGGCGGTGCGCTCGGTGCGGACCTGCCGTAGTTGGGTTGCGACCCCGGCGATGACCCGCCCGAACTCGGTGGTGCCGGGCACGACCACGGTTTGGGCGTCGGGGGCGGCCAGGATCGTGGCGGTCAGCGTCTTGGCCAACCGTGGTGAGCGGGTGGCCATCACGGTGCGGATCCCGTCTTCGCCGAGCGCGCGCAGGGCCGCTGGGGTGGGAGTATCGACGAGGAGGTCGATCACCCCACCGCGCTCAATGTGCTTGCCCAGCAACCGTTCAACGCTGGGTGCACGTGCAGCAGCGCGTCGCGTAGCCGGTTGGACAGGCGGGTGGATTGGGCGGCGAGGTCGTCGTCGTAGCCCACGAGGACACCGAGCCCGGCGAGGGTTTCGTCGTCGGTGCCGACCCGGCGCAGCGCGTGGGGCATGGTGCGGGCGGCGTCGGCGATGATGTAGGCGTCGCGGGCGTCGGTCTTGCCCTCACCCGGGTGCAGGTCAGCGATCCGCCGCATCGCCAGCCCTGGCAGGTACGCCACGTCGATGCTGAGGTTGCGGGCCACCGCGATCGTGAGCGCACCGATCGAGGCCGGCTGGTCGATGACGACCAGCACCCGGCCGTGGGCCGTCAGCCCACTCAGGACCGCGGTGAGCGCGGCCTCATCGTTGGGCAGCGCCTTGTTGTGCAGCTTCGCCCCGGACGGGTCCAGGGCGCACGCGTGGTGTTCAGCCTTGCCGACGTCCACCCCGCAGAACACCGCGTACGTCGGCGCGGCCGGGTTGTCGGATTCCGACATAAAGATCTCCTCCTCCGTGACGGCAGGCGACCAGGACTCCTGTGCCGGCAGCCACGTTACGAGCAGACCATCTTCTCGAGGTCAGGTCTCTATCAGTGGTCACGGGCGTCCGCCGATCACGGTGACAACACCCCCCAGATCATGGGTGACAGGGGAAATGAGTCATGCCGCGAACGGTGGCCTGCAGCCCCTGCTTCAGGGCTACCAAGAAGGTAACGGGGGTGGGTCGGCGCCCGGAGGTGGCGATGCGGGCCGGGACGCTGATCAGGTGTGCACGCAAGGACGCGGTGGTGGCTTTGCTGTGCAGCCCACCGGCCAACTCCCCGGCGGCGCGGGTGAGGTTGAACGCCATGACCGCGCACTGCAACCAGGCGGCGTTGGCCTGAAAATGACCCGACGGTCGATGCGCCAACGCTCCGGCCCGCAGGTCGGCGTGGACCTGTTCGATGATGGCGTGCCCGCGGTGCTGGGACTCGGCCTGCAGCATCGTGATCGGGGAGTCGGTGAACACGGCGTGGTAGCGGTAGGTGTCGAACAGCACCCCCTGCCTACTGGCCTCCGAGCTGGGTTGCAGGCGTGTGACGCGGCGCACGATCAACCGGGCGGTGACGTGCTCAGCCTTGGCCCGGCTGGTGAACGCGGTGAAGTCGATTTCGGCGACCTCCGCATCAGAAATCCAGCGCTGCTCGGTTTCCTCCCAGATCGCGTTCGGATACTGGATTGGGGTCCACGCGTTGTCGTCGATGGTGGCGATCGCGGCCTGCACCGACCGGTTCTGCCGGGCGGTGATCGAGAAACAGGCCCCGGCGCGGCGGGCGGCGGCCACCACCGCCTGGGAGTAGAACGCCGAATCACCTCGGGCCACGATGAGGCCACCGTCGGCGCCGGCCTCGGCGCCCTTCGCGGTGTGCACACAGCTGGCCACGAACCGGGCCGCACCCCGGGCCGCGCTGGTCGACCCCTTGCGCAGCAGGTGCCCCGCAGATGAGCGGGGCACCGGCCGGGGTGGTGATGGTGCCGAGCAGGGCATTCAATCCCTTGACGCCGTTGTAGCCGTACCCCGCGCCTTGCTTGGCGTAGCCGTAGGTCGCTTTCATGGTGTCATCGATGTCGAGGAAGCTGATCTGATCGGCCCCGGGCAACAACGGGGCGTGCCCGGCCAGGTTCGCCAGCAACCGCCGGGTCACCGCCTGAAGCTGCAGCACGTGCCCGAAGGTGAAGGTACGCAGGAACGTTCCGCACGTGGAAGGGGCACGAATCCCGCCGAAGATGCGGTGCATCCCCCCGTGCCGGAGCAGCCCCATGTCATCGGTGCTGTCGGCGCCGGCGACCATCCCCGCGACCAGCGCGCTGACCTTGACCGGGGCGTTGCACCCGCCGGGTTTGGCCAGGGACACGTGCTCATCGACCAGGTCGGACAGCCCGGCCCGATCAGCCAACGCCATCACCGGGACCAGCCCGACGGCGGACATCAAATTGTCCTCATCGAACCTGCTGGAAATCGTGTGCGGAGCGTGGGAGAGTCGCACTTAGCAGATGCCCTTCCTGAGCAGCGTAATGAAGCCTTCGACAGCACCATTATCGCAGGTCAGGAGGGCATTTGCTCGTTACGACACCCGCCGGAACACCCCGCCAGACGGTGGATCCAGGCTCAGACAGCCGCCAGTCTCGACGCCCCAGATGGAACGACTGCACAAGCAAACCCATCCAATCGCAGCCCCTGCCGCAGCCGACGCCCAAGCGATCCGCGGTTGATCCACCTGCCTGCGACGCCTACTGCGGAGATCGTGTCTGCGCAAGTCCCAGAGCAGCCCGCGCCTCTGTGAGCGTTGGAATCACGGTGTTCTGGAGGTAGGGCATGTTGGTCCATCGTCCCCAGTTCAATTCCGCGTGGGCGGTGGGGTGGGAGAACTCAGCCATAAGGGTGCAAACCCCGCCCATGCTGACTTCGGCCAGGTTCGGTGAGATCTGACGCCTGCTGGTTACCGCCGACGCCAGTGCCTTCGGGATTCTCGTGCTTTGCACGATGCACACGGATGGTTGGAGGATGCGCACGGTTTCCACCAGGTGTCGCACGCAGTTCTGGGTCATGACGGCAGTCGGGTACGACTGTTTGGTTCCCGCCTTGACCGAGGTACACAGCCGAACGTTCGCCATTGCGAACGCATCGAAGAGGTGCACCAAATCGTGTCCCGACCCGAAGTTGAGGTGTTCTCCCGCGGCGTCATCGCCTATTGGTCTACCGAACATCGTCCGGAGTGTGTGGGTGACACCCACCATGTGCGGGTTGCGGGCTCTCGGCGGCAACGCCGCGGAATGATCGAGTACTTGTCGGCGGCGCATGGGAAGGGTGATCCCGACATCGGGTCGACCGGTTTCCATCGCGATCACAAGCACCCGCAACGCCACGTCACCCTCGTAGACGTCGTAGTACTGACCCAGGTGGGACAACTGGCCGGGCGCAAAATCGATCGGTGCCGCACGTTTCATTGCGGAGGCGCGGCACTCATGCGCGGAGGTGCAACAGAACCCGTCCGGTCCCAGAACGTTCCGGTCCATGTAGTCGGTGAGTCTGGTGCGACGTACCACCGAATCATGCAAGTCACATCGGAGAGTCACGGATTCTAAACCGACCGTCCATCGGCATCGATCGGTGCGGGGCTCACGCCACTTACCTCCAGATCCACCAGCTCCGCTTCGGCGATGTCGTCAACGCGCGGCAGCTCGTCGCCATCACTCTGCGCGTCTGCGGAATCGAAGTTCTGTGTCCACAGCGTCGGGTCGAGACCATACTTCTCGGTGAGGAAGCGCAGCCTGTAGGCCTGCATCGACCTGCGGAAGGTCTGGTTGGCCAACTGGTAGTTCATTCCGCCGTTGATCACCGCGCCGAGAACCGGCACGACCTGAGCGAGCTTCTTCTGGGTGAGCCTCACACCTAGCGCCTTGAAGACGACTTCAACCACCTTGACGATCTGATGGCTTTGGAGCTGCTTCCACGTCGGGTTTCGCATCATGAGCTGAGTCAGTCGCGACAGGGACGTGAGGGAGGCCAATTGCTGCTTGGCACCGTGGGCAACCGCGTAGGTCAAGGCACCAGCGGCGAACACCTCTTCCTCCGGGCTGCGTACGTCGTATCCGTAGCGCGCGGCAACCAGCGCCACGATGCGGCCCATCTCGATCATCGTTGCGGTGACGTCAGCCGCAACCGCGCCTATCGCGACGGCAGCAGTAGTCCCCGCAGTCACCGTCGTGGCCACTGTCGCTCCCGTGACCACGACGGAGGCAGACGCACCTTGGATAGCCGCACCAACGGTGTAGCCCTGACGATGCCGCGGCAGCGACAAATCGCATACCTGAAGGTCAAGCAGCCGCAGGTCGCCAAGGACCGTCACGTCGTGGCCATCGGATTGAAAGGACTTCACGACTTTCGCTGTGTTCACCGAGTGCACACCCTGATTGGTCGTTGCTGCGTGGACACCCTCCAGCGCGGTTGCGAACGCCGCATCGAGGAAGGTGGACCCAGGAGTCGCCGCCCAGATTGTTCTCGTACGGCCGGACGCAGCATGCGCGAGTTCACCGACTCGCTGCGGCACGAACTTGCGCACCGCCTTCTCTTCCGAGACGTTCGCTATGAGGCTCGTCCATGCCTTGCGCTCGTAGGTCGACATGCCGCTCAACGATGGTTCGACCGTGACGTCCATTCCGCCACCCTAAACGCCACGCCTGGCGGTGCTCCCGCGGCAACCAAGTGGCATCCATTCGCCTCAATGATTGGCCGCGGTCTTTTCCTATCGGACCACCACAGCTGGACGATTCAGGTAGAGCACCGCGGGAAGCTGGTGACCGTCGAGCAGCTCATGTGGAAGTGGCTTCGGTGCGAGCTGGCGCACCGGAGTGCGCCGCCTCGGGACCTAATCAGGGAGCGCACTCAGGCTGGGCTCGCCGCGGCCCGGGCCCGGGGCCGGCGGGGCGGCCGGCCCACGGTGCTGAGCCCGGTCAAGCGCAAGCAAGCCATCCGCATGATCACCGAGGGGACACCGATCGTAGAGGTTGCCCAGGCGCTCGGGGTTTCCCGGCCCACGCTGTACCGACAGCTGCGGCCGATGCCCGCACCCGGGACGTGAACCCGGACGGCGATCAACGCTCTCCGACGAAGTGGTGGGCAGGGCGGGTGCGTCAGTATGAGTTGGTGACCGATGCCCTAGACAGGCAGGTCGCGCGCGGGTTCGGCCTCGACCCCCAGGTGCGCGATCGGATCGACCTGATTTGCGAGTACGTCCCCAAAAGGAGATGCCATCGACAACCCACTCCTCATGCCCCACCACGCTCATCGCTTCGCGGCCATTCCTCCGTGCGGCACGGAGAACGTTCCGCGGGCGCTTTTCGTCGTGAGTCTCGCCGCGGGGTTGCATCGTGCAACAACGAGGCGATACGCTTCGCGACGCCGCTTTCTTGACATCGTGTCTACTGCATAGGTGGTGCGGATCCAGTCCGGGGAAAGAAAGTGGGCAAGCCATGCCGTTCGCGGGGTTCTCGGATGGAATGCGGATCGCGCCCATTGCGGCCCCGAAACGGCGCCTTCGGGTGCTCGGGTTCGCGTTGGCCGCCGCCATCGTCTCCGTCTTGTTGGCGGCGCCGTCGGCGTCGGCTGATGTGACCACGGTGTCGGTGGACACGTTGCGTACGGGGTGGGACGGCAACGAGCCGAGCTTGGCGCCGTCGGCGGTGTCGGCCTCCGATTTCGGGCAGTTGTTCACGGCCAACGTGGACGGGCAGGTGTACGGCCAGCCGATTGTGGCCGGTGGCACGCTGGTGGCGGCGACGGAGAACAACAAGGTCTACGGCCTCGATCCGGCCACTGGCGCACAGCGGTGGAGCGTGAACCTGGGTTCGGCATGGCCGGCGGCGGCAGTCAGCTGCGGGGACCTGACCCCGAACATCGGGGTGACCTCGACGCCGGTGTATGACCCGGCGACGGGGGCAATCTATGTCTCGGCGAAGGTGAACGACGGGCCGGACGTCGACCATCCCCATTTTTACCTGCACGCCATGGACGCGAGGACCGGGGTGGAGCGGGCGGGCTTCCCGACGATGATCGGCGGCTCGCCGACCAACAACCCGACGAATGTGTTCAACGCCAAGACTGCGATGCAGCGGCCTGGTCTGTTGTTGCTCGACGGGGTGGTCTACCTGGCTTACGGCGGCCACTGCGACACCACCCCCTACGTCGGTTACGTCGCCGGGGTGAACAGTTCCACCGGCACGCAGACCACGCTGTGGTCGGCGGCGGCGAAGGCCTCCGACGAGGCCGGTATCTGGCAGTCCGGTGGCGGCTTGGTCTCCGACGGTCCCGGCCGCATCATCTTCGCCACCGGCAACGGCGTGGCCCCCGCACCCGGCCCTGGGGACACCCCACCGGCGACCCTCGGGGAGTCCGTCGTCCGGCTCGGAGTGAACGGTGACGGATCCTTGACCGCGCGCAGCTTCTTCTCCCCGCACGACAACACGTTGCTCAACCAGGACGACACGGACCTGGGCGCGGGCGGGCCGATGGCCCTGCCGCCAAGCTTCGGTACCGCGAGCCATCCACGGCTGGTGGTGCAGGTCGGCAAGGACGGTGGGGTGAGACTGCTCGACGCCGACCACCTCGGTGGCGCCGCCCAGGGACCCGGTGGCGGCGATGCGGTCCTCGGGATGAGCGGCCCGTTCAACGGGGTCTGGGGGCACCCGGCGTTCTGGGGCGGGGCCGGAGGTTACGTCTACACCGTGGAGAACAACGGCCCGCTGCGGGCCCTGAAGTACTCCGCCAACGGGGACGCGCCGTCGTTGACCTCGGTGGCCACCAGCGCCGGCACCTTCGGCTACACCTCCGGTTCCCCGGTGGTCACCTCGACCGGCACCGACCCTGGCAGCGCCCTGGTCTGGGTCCAGTACTCGACCGGCCCCGGCGGTGGCGGCGCCCAGTTGCGCGCCTACGACGCCGTGCCCCATAACGGGCAGCTGAGCCTGCGGTACTCGGCGCCGATCGGCACCGCCGCGAAGTTCGCCGTCCCGGCCACCGATGCCGGCCGGGTCTTCGTCGGCACTCGCGATGGGCATGTGCTCGGCTTTGGCCGGCCCACCACCGCGGTATTGACCACCACACCCTTCGACTTCGGTTCCGTCGCCGTCGGTGCCACCGGCCAAGGCACCGTGTCGGTGACCTCCAGCCGCGACCAGACCGTCACCGCAGTCTCCACCGCCGGACCGTTCGGAGTCACCGCCGCCGGATTGCCGAGGCACTTGGCCCAGGGTGACACGCTGAGCCTGCCTGTGACGTTCACCCCCACCACCTGGGGTGCGGCCACCGCGAGCCTGTCCTTCACCACCGACGCCGGCACCGCTGCGCTCGATCTCCATGGCCTCGGTACGCAGCCCGGGCTCGGCGCCGACCCCTCATCGCTGTCCTTCGGTGCCGTCCGCACCGGTGCCGCTAAGCAACTCGGTGTGAGCATCGTGAACACCGGCACGCAGCCGGTCACCATCACTGGGGCCACGGCGCCGGCCGGTCCGTTCACCGCTACCGGGCTGCCTGCCACCGGTATTGTCCTGCCGGCCAGCGGATCCGTCGTCGTGCCGGTCTCCTACACCCCGCTGACGGGCACGCCGAGCGGCACCGCACAAACCAGCCAACTCGTCGTCACCAGCGACGCAGGATCGGTGACCGTGAACCTCACGGGCACCGCCCTGCAAGGCCAGGCCGTCCTGACGCTCAACCCAGGCGCCCTGAACTTCGGGGGGGTCGACGTCGGCAGCTCGGTAACCCGCTCCTTCGACGTCACCAACTCCGGCACCATCCCGCTGACCATCACCAAGGCCAAGGCACCGGCCGGTGCGTTCACCACCGCTACCCCACTCGCCGAGGGCCAGGTGATCCCACCCGGCGACACCATCCACCAAGACGTCACCTTCACCCCCACCGACGCCTACCCGGGCACCGCCCAGTACGAGGTCACCGGGAACGACGGTAACGGCGCGCAGTCCGTGCAACTGTTCGGTAACACCGACCCCATCGGCGCCTACTACGCGACGCTCGGCGGTTCCCGCGGCTCCTACCTCTCCGACCCCACCAGCGGCGAATACCCCACCGCCGGGGGCGGCATGGCCCAAGACTTCCGCGGCGGGGCCATCTACTGGTCACCACAAACCGGCGCCCACGCCGTGCACGCCGGGCCGATCCTGGACCGCTACAAGGCGCTCGGCGGCCCCGCCAGCACACTCGGCTACCCCACCACCGACGAGCACCCCGTGTTCTTCTTCTTCGTCGGCAACGACTTCCAACACGGCCACCTCAACTTCTACTGGGTACTCTCCCTCTTCTTCCTCGACCCAGTAATCGTCACGCCAGCCTGATGCCTGCCCTGAGTCACCGCTTGCAGTTGGTGCACAGCGACACCACCGCATCCATCCACTCGAGCAGCCCGGTGAGCTCGGCGACGTCACCACCGCTACGCACCCCTCAGGCCCGGAAGATGATCAGGGAGAAGACCCCGGTGACCGAGGTGGCCCAGGTCCTCGGGGGCAGCCGGACCACCCTGTAACGCAGGGTGCCCGCGCTCGGCGAGACACGGACCCGGCCGGCGGTGAACGAGCCGGATGCTGCGTCAGCGCGTCGCCGTAACTCACCGGGGGGTCAAGGTGGCGATGGCTGATGGTCAGTCCAGCGGCGAGGGCGATCGCCAATGGCCTGCCCGAGGCGGTCGCGGCGGCGGTGCTCGAGTTCATCACCGGGGATCTCCTGCGGGAGCCGCGCCGGGTCGGGAAGCCCTTGCAACGTGAGTTGGGGGGCCGCTGGGCGGCACGCCGGGGCAGTTATCGGGTGCTGTATGCCATCGACGAGCAGGCTGGGGTGGTCACTGTCCTGGCGGCCGAGCACCGTCGTGACGTGTATCGGCGGCGCTGACCCGCTGATCGGACTTCCCCTCCGGCCTGCTCGCGGGCCGATGCCCACCACCTGACCCGCCGGAAGTAACGGGCGCTGCCGTGGCGCGTTACGCGCGATCGCTGTGCGCGGCGACCGTGGACGCCGCGGTCGACGGCGCGGCCATGACCTGTTGGTCCGACATCCACCGCGACGGCCAACACCTCGGCACGAGAAAGACCAGCTGAGCCCACTGGTCGTCCAACTTCTGAGCGTCAGTAACGGATCCTCTAGTGGAGCAGAGTCATGGCTTTGCTTCATCCGGCCCGGCGGGTGGCTGCGAGGTAGGCGGCTAACGCACGCCGCGCCAACGTCGAGCGGGACACACCCTCGACCGCGCTTTGTTCGTCCAGCTGTTCGGCTAGCTCGGTCGGTACGCGGAACGAGACGTGCGGTGAGTGGGTGCCTGGCGTTGACAGTGACGGTCGACCGGGGGTCAGTTCGGGGTGCTGGTCCTGGTAGTGGCGGACCGCTTCCAGTAGTTCGTCGGCGAGCGTTGGGTCGTAGGCGAGCGGTGTCTCGGTGTCGTCGTAGTGGGTCTCGACCGCGCCGCCGGGCAGCTGGAGGCGGGTGGTTCCCTTCTGCGTGGTGGTCATGGGCGCTCCTTCCATCGGTGCGGCATCACGTGGGTGATGATCAGCTGGTCCGGTTCCAGCGCGGCGATCACGTCGAGCACGTTGCCGTCCTGGTCGGCGCCGACCCACAGGACGCCGGGGTTTGCCTGGAGTGGTGGTGATGAGGTGGCCGATCGTGCTGGCCATCACGTGTCGGGCTCGGCTGGGCGGATGCCGTGTCTGGACCGTGCCGCCTGGGTGAACCGCATCCGCACACACCATTATGGCACACGGTTATGGTCCACACAAAGCCGAGCGGACACGCAGAACGATCCTGTTCCGGTCTCGGATTCCGTTCAAGTCCTGGAGCGAAAGCCTGGAGGTTGGACACGTTCGCGAAGTGTTGGCTTGCGGCGAGCAGCGGGTTGCGGGCACGGTGGTGTCATGGCCAAGATCGTCGACCGTGTCGTGGTGTTCACGCAGGAGAATCACACCACCGACAACTACTTCACCTCGCTGCGGGCGTGGGGCGCGAACGTCGCCACCGGCTGGCCGACCCAGCCGAACCCACCCACGCACGACCAGGCGCACACCCGCGCTGCGTACGCGAAATGGCTGCACGCCCAAGCGAACGGCACCCCCACCTCCGCCGCGCACACACAGCTCGACACCGACGCGGTCCTGCCGTACTACGCGTGGCTGGCCAAGACCGCAGCGTTCCTGGAAAACCACTGCTCCGGGTTCGGCACGAACTCCACCCCGAACCATCTGCTGATCATCGGCGGGCAGAGCCCGACGCTGCGCAACCCGCCGCGCAACCAGGCCGACCCAGTCTGGGACATGCCCTCGCTTCCCGGGGATGCCGCCGACCAGGGCCTGAGCTGGAAGGCCTACACCGGCTCGTCCAGCTACCCGGTGAACTTCTACCGACAGCTGAAAGGCTCACCGAACATCGTCCGCTCCGACGACATCGTCACCGACGCCAAGAACGCCACCCTGCCCGAGCTGGCGATGGTGTGGCACGACAGCCCCTACGACGAGCACCCCGTGGCCGACGTGTCCAAGGGCCAGGACAGGGTCTGGCAGGCCGTGGACGCCGTCGTCACCGCCGGGCTGTGGGATACCACGGTGTTCCTGCTGAGCTGGGATGACTGGGGTGGCTACGACGACCACGTCGCCACCCCGAGTCTCGAACACACCCCCGACGGGGTCCAACTCGCCTACGGACCGCGGGTGCCGCTGTTGATGTTCGGCGGTCCCGTCAGGACCGGCATCGACTCGCGTTGGAACGGACACACCACGATCGGCAAAACTGTGCTCGACCTGCTCGGCCTGCCGCCACTGGGCGTGCCCCGCCTTGACGACGCCCCGACCCTCGCCGACCTCGTAGACACCAAAGCGACGCCGGCGGTGACACCGCCAGCGTATGGCACCACGATCACCCAGCCCACGCCACCGTCACCAACACCCACCCCGACACCCGTCCCACCGCCACCGTCACCGTCACCGGACTCGGCAGCTGTCGGCCCGGTGATACTGCGCGATGGCAGCACCCTCCCGCCGCCGAACGACCAGCCCGTCACCTGACCAGGCACCGTCCCGCGCGCCCAGCCCACAACCACCGCACGCCGGACAGACCCCGACAGCTAGCCGATTCCGGATGACGGACCCCGTCCCGGAACAGGCCGAGCCCAAGGTGACGGTGCCAACGCTCATCATGCACGGTGACGGTGACGGAACGGTTCCTCTTCGAGGGCGTTGGCAAGCGTGCTGGAGTTCTTGGCGAAGTAAACCGCCGTCGAAGAGACGCCGAAC
>JAABUM010005653.1_pt1 | contig 12957 bp, 9 predicted proteins | sample 5559161 | NCBI WGS metagenome assembly JAABUM01 (sample SAMN10711868, study PRJNA513369) | rock metagenome | isolation source: Antarctica rocks | place: Antarctica: Victoria Land, Siegfried Peak nord | reverse complement strand
GCGCCCGCGGCCGCCGGCGGCGGTCCGGTTGGCGAGACAATCGACCGCGTCCGGCAGGGACCTGGACTGGACGAACAGCATGGGCCAGAGTCAGCTGAGCCGGCGTCGCCAGCCGCCGATCACCGGGGTATTGCTTTCCAGCTGGACGCGGCCGCTGGTGGACAGACGGTGGCCCTTCAGGTGGGTCAGCAGCTGGTGGTGACTCTTGGACCAGGGTGGAGCCCACCTCGGGCCCAGACCCCGGCCAGCGATGCGGGGGCAGCGATTCAGCCGTTGCGCACGGAATCGACGTCCGACGCCTCAGACTCCGCCGCCGGGTCTACGGTGTTCACCGCGGTCCGGGTCGGTCCGGCGGTGGTGTTCGCTCACGCAAGTGCCGGCGCCGACTTCACCATTACGGTTGTGGTCCAGCCAGTTCCGGGTCAGGGCGCCGGACCGCTACCAGTGCGGGCCGGCGGGTAATTAACTTTGCGGGACAGCCCGAATAGTCGGAGAACGCGACACCGTGGGAAGGTCCAACGGTAGACCACGCGGCTCGATCTGTGAGGGGGTAAGGGCTTACCCCCGAGGGCAGCGATGGGTCTGCTCCGACCCCCCGCCGTGTGTTGCAACGGCGGCGGCCCAGGATGCGCTGGATGTCCCCACCCGGGCGGGGTGGGGACATCCTGGTCCGCGAGGACCTACCGCCCTGTTACGGGATGGGCACCCCTGCGGTGTAGACGTCTTGGTCGTTGGCCAGTGGCGCGTTGGGTGCCGCTCCGGCGCAGACGGTGGGTGGTACGCCGGGGGTTCCGGTGCCGGGGCAGAGGAACTCATCGACGGTGCGGGTGTCCGACCACAACGGGTAGGCGGTTTTGTCGGTGACGGTCAGGCCGGAGTAGTCGCCGTAGAACACGCCGCCGAACTCGGTCGGCGGCGGCATCGAGGAGGAGGTGGCCCGATGGTGCGCGAAGGACACCCGGTTATGGGAGGCCGAGACGGTGATGTCGGAGTACCCGGTGGTGTTGTCGTCGCCGTAGGAGCGGTCGTAGTAGGACGCGACAAGCGTGCCGTCGGGGGTGAACGCGGCGTTCTGCCAGAACTGGTCAGTGCTGGCTTGTTTCGGGCCGTCGGTGATCACCGGCAGCAGACGGGGGTCGAGGGTGGTGCCGGAGAACTCGCCGCCCTTGTTGCCGGAGACGCTGTAGAGGATGTCGTTGTTGCAGCCGCCGTCCTTGACGCCGGTGTAGGTGTTGTCACCGTTGGCGGCGAAGCCGGTCGGTGTGCAGCCGCCCCGGTTCTCGTTGGAGTCCCGGTTGATGTACGAGCCGTAGGTGACCACGACTCGGTTGGGGTCGGTCGGGTCGACCGCGCCGATGGGGTAGTTGCTGGCCCGGAATATGGAGTTGTGGCTGGCGCCCTTCTCCGGCACGCACGCTCGGAACGGGTCGGACCCGACGCCTTGGTAGGTGTCGCAGTCGGGCAGCTCGTAGTAGTCGCCGACCTTGACGGGGTTACTGAAGGTGACGCCGCCGTCGGTGGAGCGGGCCAGCAGCACCTGGTTGCGGTTGTCCTTCCCGGCCACGGCGTTGTTGAAGTTGTTGTAAACCACGTACAGCGTCCCGTCGGGACCGACAAACGGCTGCGAGTCCTGGTTCTGGTTGCATTTGCCCTGCGGGGTGGGGACGCCGAAGGTGTTGCCGCACAGGGCGCTGTTCGTGCTGACCAGCACCGGGGCCGAGAACGACTCCCCGTAGTTGCTGGAGTAGGCCTCGTAGATGTACGCCGTGCCGTCCGCGGCGAAGGTCGTCCAGGTGACGTAGACCCGGTCGGCGAACGGGCTGCCCTTGTGGTTGTCCACCGTCAACAGCTGCTTGTCCAGCAGGTAGTTCCCGGCGCCAGCGGTGTCATTGTGGGTGGCCACGGGACGTCCGGGGAAGTTGAACGACGCACCGGAGGTGCCGGTGGAGCGGTAAACGTAGAAGGCGCTGGACTGGTCCGGGTTCGGCGAGGTGGAACTGCCGCGGTTGAACGTCTGGCAGGACAGGTACGTGTTGCCCTTGGTGTCCCAGGCGACCGAGGTGTCACCGCTGGACTGCCAATACTCGCGAGGCTTCCCGACGAAGTCGCCGCGGGTGAAGCCGTTGGGGGTCGTGGTGTCCGCCCACGTCTTCCCGCCGTTGAGGGAGTACGACACCCCACACGTGCCGTCGCCGCGGCGGTAGTCGTTGTAGCTGCCCACCAGATGCTGGCTGTTGTTCGGGTCCACGGCGATCCACGTCTCGTTCTGTGCCTGACCCCGGCCTTGCAAGTCGGAGTCGGTCAAGTTGAGGCAGTTGACGTTGACCTTGACATTCGGCCCGCGGTTGGCCGGGCAACCGTTCGGGCCCGGCATCTGCGGAACCTGAACCGCAGCGGGCCGAAGCGGCGCCGCGCTACGCGCCGCAGGCTGCCCGGCCATGTCGAGTTCGGAGGAGAGCAGCCCCGACACGTGCCGCTTCTGAATGCTGTTCAGGCTCTGCAGGCCGAACGGCTGCGCCGAGGCCGGGTTCGAGCCCAGCACCAGAAACGAGGTGGTCGCCAGCGCGCCCGTTCCCAACAACGCGGCCCATGATCGCTTCTTCAACATCGAGGACTCCCCTTGTCAACCGTGACTTCAACCGTCAAGCCCTCGGCGCATCCGCGCTCAGGTCCGGCCGCTCAGAACGCTAGACCCGCCCGCCCCCCACGACAAGAGATAAGGCCGCCCCCCCGCCCGCCTGGGCCTCGCCAAGGCCCGGGCGGGCGGGGGGGGTTCTGCGAAAAGGCGCACGTCAAGGTCAAAGACGCGGAGCACAACGTCAACGGTGACCGCCCCGTCCCCCTCCCCCGCCTGAAGCCAGTCTAGAAACTGAGGCAACCGCGTCGAGTAGTCCCACCTCGAGCGGAAGACCACCTAGCCGAACCACGCCCAGTCGACCGCGGCGCCGTCCCAGTCCAGACCCTCGACCGCAAGGTCTGCCGCTCTCACCGCACCCACGGCGAGTGTCTCGCCCACGTCCCGACCACGGGCTTGCCTCGTTGTCGCCCCTGCCAGCCGCGCGCCCACCGTCAGAGGCCACCTCGGCCCTCGCCGCATAACCGTGCCCCACCAAGGCAGAGCGGCTGCCACGTCTCAGCTTGACGAGGTGCCGGTCAGTGCTCCGTTGACCCACGGGGCTCCGCGTCCGTCCCCGGCGTCGATCCAGCTTGTGCGACGCAACTTCACTCTCGGCGAGGTCGACGACGGCGACGCCGAGCTTTCGGCACCCGTCCCGCTTAGCGTTCGGCTTAGGGTCTGTATTGGGCGTGCCAGCGCACGGGTCCGGCCTGGATTGGTGGGTCGAGGTTCGGGTCGGCCTGCGTCCTGTACATGGGAAGGTTCGGTCGGGTGCCGCGAGGAGGTGCAGGGCCGCGGCGGCGGTCGTAGTCGGCTCGGCGGTCCGGGTCTCCGAGCACTGCGTAAGCGGACAGGATCTGTTGCAGGGCGCGGTCGGCCGCGGCGGCCTGCTGGGCGTGTTCGACGGTGCGGGTGTCGGGGTGGTGCTCGCGCAGGAGAGCGCGGTAGGCATGGCTGATTTGCGCGGTGCTGGCCTCGGGGAGCAGTCGGGGCCCCCCGCTCATCATGACCAGGTGAGTGGGGGTTCTTGTCGTCGCGTTCGGTACCCTCTGGCGGCCCAGCCGTTTTCTGGACGGTCCGATAGGCGGCCGGCGTGGCGGGGACCTCCACTTATGAGCGCCTTCGTCGTTGACGGTGGCCCGCCCGGTGCGCGCTCGGGCGCTGCCGCAGTTGCATCAGCGGCCGTGTTCGGGAACGGCGACCCTTCCTCCGGCCCCGGGCCTCCGGGCACAACACCGCTTTGGGTGATGGCGGTGGCCTACCGGCATGGGGACGGGTCAGCGTTCCGGGTCTAGGCGTATCCTCGGTGGGCGAGGGCTTCTTCTGGCCCCGACACCCGAGCCGTCGCCGACCTCGCACCGAGACAGGTTGGGCGGGTTCGCCATGATGACCTTCGTCGTTGTCCTTGCCGTGCTGGTGTTGATCGTCTGTGTCGCCGCCGGCTTCTGCCTGCGGGTGGTGCAGCAGTATGAGAGCGGTGTGGTGTTCCGGCTGGGCAAGGTCCAGGACCCGCCTCGTGGGCCCGGGCTGACGGGGTTGATTCCGGGGGTGGATCGGATGACGAAGGTGAATCGGCAGGTGATGACGCTGAGTGTCCCGGCTCAGGACTGCATCACCAAGGACAACGTGTCCGTTCGTGTCGACGCGGTCGTCTACTTCCGGGTGGTCGACGCCGTTAAGGCGGCCGTCAACGTGCAGAACTATCAGTTCGCGATCTCCCAGTTGGCGCAGACATCTTTGCGTTCGGTGATCGGCAAAGCCGAGCTGGACGACCTGCTGTCGAACCGCGAGAAGCTGGGCGCGGAGTTGACCGAGATCATCGACGCGCCATCCGAGCAGCCATGGGGGGTCAAGGTCGAGAGGGTGGAGGTCAAGGACGTGACCTTGCCGGAGTCGATGAAGCGATCGATGTCGCGGCAGGCCGAGGCCGAACGGGAACGCCGCGCGCGGGTCATCTCAGCGGACGGGGAGTTCCAGGCGTCGAAGAAGCTGGCCCAGGCTGCGGCGACGATGTCAGCCGACCCGGCGGCGCTGCAGCTGCGCCTGCTCCAGACCGTGGCCGAGGTGGCGGCGGAGAAGAACAGCACCCTGGTGATGCCGTTCCCGGTGGAGCTGCTGCGCTTCCTCGAGCGCGCCACCAACCACACCGTGCACGACCTCCAGCCTGGCCTTCCCACCCCGGAGCCCTTCGACCAGGTCCCCACCCCGTCCAACGGCAGCCACCACACCGGAGCCGCCGGCTAAGGCCGCCCCAGATCGCGCCGGAACCGTCGACCGGAGTGCCGGCGATCTCGACATCGACGCGTGTTCTCGCCCCAGGTCGGTCAGTTCGACCGGAAGAGACCCCCCTGCGGGGCGTCACGCGCGTGGACTGACACGGAGTGTCCGCCAGCGCACCCCTTCATCCGCGCAACCGCGTGGGGGGCTGCGACCCCGATCGCCGGTGTCGGCGAACGGCGCTGGCCCAAGCCGCTCAGGTGCCGGCTTCCGGCCCCGGCCGCTGCGGCATCGCAAGAACAATGCCATGGCCCCGGTTGGCAGTAGGATCACGACCCCGGCTCGCAGGACCGGGCCTGGAGACGGCACGCGGCACGCAGCCAAGTCGGGGGGGCGTAGGTAGATGGCGAGCAGGCGCCCGCCCCTGGGCGTGGCGGGGCGTTCTGCCTTATCGGTCATGTCCATACCCGTCCCCCCCCCGGGACGGGGACCAAACCTCGTCGCCGTGGCTGCCGGCGAGACCAGGTTGCTGGGGTGCAGGGTTGGTGGAGTCGCCTCCTCATGGTTTAGTGGCCGTGTTCGGCTGATGGCTTGAGGCCTCGTTTGCGCACCATTTCAGGTAAGGGACGTGAGCTGCAGCGATGACGTCAACGACCGGTCCAGCGGGTGCAGGGTCGTACGGGTCTGCGGCGCGGCGCCCGGTGGGCTCATCGGCTCGTGGCCGGGTGCCGTCGGAGTTCGCGGAGCTGAGCGGGCAGGTGAGGGCTTTGGGGTTGCTGGGCCGGCGTCGCCGGGCGTACGGGGTCCGTTCGGGGGTGCTGGCCGTCGCCGGTGGTGCTACGGCTGCCTGGATCGTGCTGATCGGGCCGTCGTGGTGGCAGCTGGTGCCGGCCGTCGTGGCGGGGGTGATCGTGCCCAGCTTGGTTTCCTGGCCCACGACGCCGCCCACCGGCAGGTGTTCGCCAGCTGGTGGGCCAACGAGTGGGGGGCCCGGCTGCTGTCGACCCTGGGTATCGGCTTGAGCTACGGGTGGTGGACCAGCAAACATAACCGTCACCACCGCAGCCCCAACCAGGCAGGGCGAGACCCGGACGTGGCGTCAGGGGGCCTGGCGTTCACCCCGCAGGCGGTGGAGGCGCGGCCGGCCGGTCTGAGGCTGGTTACCCGCAACCAGGGCTACCTGTTCTTCCCGATGCTGCTCCTGGAGGGCGTGAACCTGCACGTCGCCGGCCTGCGTACTCTCGCCGGGCGGCGCGACCTGTATCGGCGGCTCGAAGCGTGCCTGATCATTGTGCGGTTCGCCGGGTACGGCACGGCACTGACGCTGGTCATGTCTCCGGTACGGGCTGCCGTGTTCCTGGTGGTCCAGCTGGCAGTCTTCGGGCTGTTCCTGGGGGCGGCGTTCGCGCCGAACCACAAGGGCATGCCATGCTTCCCGGGGACGCGAGAGTCGATTTCATGCGCCGGCAGGTGCTGATGTCACGCAACATCCGCGGGGGCTGGCTCATCGACGCCGCGATGGGTGGGTTGAACTACCAGATCGAACACCACCAGTTCCCGAGCATGCCGCGCGACAACCTGCGCCTCGCCCAACCCGTGATCCGCGACTTCTGCCGGGCGCACGACATTGCGTACACCGAGACCTCGCTCACCGCGTCGTACCGCATCGTGATCCGCTACCTCAACGACGTCGGCCTCGGCGCCAGGGACCCCTTCGACTGCCCATTCCTGGCCACCTACCGCACATAACGCCGCCGCGGATACGCGACCTCCGCCGTGATGCGCGGACGGCGACCAGCCACTGGGCGTGCCGCCCGTGGTGTCTCGATGACCGCCACTAGGTGTCCGCGCGCCGACAGGCCGCACTGGTGGCACGGGTGACACACTGACATTCCTTGACAAGGGATCACGTGGAAGGAACCCCAATGATCGTCCTGGCTATCATCCTGATCATCGTCGGCCTGTTGGTCGAGTCCCTCAAGATCCTGTTGACGATCGGCGTCATCCTGCTGGTGGTCGGCCTGATCCTGAACTTCGTTCCCATCGGGGGACGCCGTCGCCGCTTCTACTGAGGCCCGCACGACCCGCACGACCAGCGGCTCCCCTGCGAGAGACCTCCCCGCGAGGATCGAACACGGTGGCTGTCGAACAGGGTTGCTCTAGTGCCCGGGCCCTGCACCGCAGCGCCACCAAGGCGACGAGGGCGACCGCGGCGGCTGGCGTCGTCGATGTCCGCAACGCTTAAGCCCAACATCGTTCTATCCAGGTGAGCACCTTCGGCGGCGGCGCTGATCAGCAGCGCGCCCGCGGCCGTCGAACGCGCAGGCGTGGGCGTTCACCTCGATCACACGCAGGCCAGGGCAGCCCCTCTCGAATGCTGGCCTACGTGGGTGGTCAAGTCGAACACAATCGCGTCACCCGTCTCAAGCATTTGCACCCCGTCGCGATGAACCTCGGACGCCAAAGCGGTCCCCGACTGTCGTGAAGGCGCCGTCATCGACGTGGTCCCGCCTGCGCGCCCATCGGCCTTATGGGCGTCCTGGAGGCGTGTCATCGCGGTAGCGCCTCTGGACAAGAGCACGTTCGCGAGGTCGGGTCGAAAACTATCGGCGTGTCTTGGGGCCGAAGGAGACGAGGCAGCCACCGGGTAGTGGTCGGATGTCGAAGCCGTTGTCGAAGGTGGGGGGTTCGTCGGTGCTGGCTGGCCAGATCTCTTCCGGTGTCGGTGTTGTTCGGAGCTCCCGACGGCTCGGGGTGGGGGGGACGGGTATGACGGGTGGCGTGGTGTTCGGGGTGATGGTCCGGATGGCCGCTCGCAGGGGTTCACTGCGGGGGACTTCCGCGCCGCAGGTCGCGCAGACCCGGCCGCCGCGGTTGACGCCTTCGCAGACGCGGCATCGCCAGACGGCGCTCATGCGGGGGGCTGGGGGCCGGGCTTGCGCAGCAGCTTTCCGACCAACCGGCTGGCGGGTTTGACCATGGACGAGCCGGACTCGAGGGGGTCGGTGGAGGCGGTGCGCAGGCCGCGGCCGCGTAGGGCACCCGACGTGGCCGGCTCGCTCGCTGGTGTCGGCGTAGACCGGGTCGTGGTGGGAGTGGGCGAGGTCGCGGCGGGTCGGATGCGCATGAGGGTGGCGTGGACCTGGCCTATGGTCGGCCGCTGGGAGGGTCGGCCAGGAGCATGGTGTCGACCAGGTCGGCCAGCTCGGGGCGCAGGCCGGCGCGGGGTACGCGCAGCGTCTCGCCACTGCGGACCGCGACGGCCGGTTCGTGGTACGTCGGGGCGTCGAACGGTGGGACGGCACCGCTGAGGTACTCGCTGTAGATCAGCCCGAGGGCGAAGACGTCGGAGGCGACGCCGAGCTCGGTGGGTTGGACGCCGGCCTGCTGGACGTAGCCTAGCAGTTCCGGTGAGTAGTAGTTGATGGTGCCGACGATCTCCTCGGCCGACGGCGGGTTGCCCGCGATGTAGGAGCTGTCGAAGTCGATGAGCTTGGTGGTGTACCCCAGCTCGGTGCGTTTGACCAGGATGTTGCTGGGCTTGAGGTCGCCGTGCACGATGCGCAGGTCGTGCAGGATCTTCAGGCTGTGCGCCACCGACTTCAGCAGCACCAGCTGCCATCGCGGGTCGAGTGCGGCTACACCTGCGGGGCCTAGGTCCTCCGCGTCGACCTTCTCGGTGACCTTGTAGTACTTCGCGCCCCACCGGAAGAAGTCGAGGGTGACGATGAGGTTCCCCCCGTACGCCGACAGGGGCGCGAGGGCCTGCTGCATACCGCGGTGATGGGCTTCGAACGTCGCGCAGCGGGCCCGCTTCCTGGCCTTGGTCTTTTCACTGCCTGGGGCGGCGCCGTCCGGGAAGGTGGGGCTGAGGAACTCCTTGATGAAGAACTGGCGGCCGGCGCGTTCCGCGAAGGTCCACTTGCTCAGTCCGGCGCCGACGACCTTGAAGTCCTCGAGGATGAGGTAGCCGTTGACGACGTCGCCGGCCTTCACCCGGTCGCCCCGCTGGGCACGTCAGCGGCGGTGTCGGACGTCGTCGTGACGTCCGGTGCCGGATCCGGGCCGGTGGCGACCTCGCCGCTGTCGCCTGACGTCGGCGTCGAGCTCTTGTCCTCGGCGTCGTCGTCGGTGCTGGTTTGGGTGCGCAGATAGCGCTCGTAGCCCGGTTGGTACCGCGCCCACAGCTGCTGCGTCTCCTCCACCTGGCGTTGCCGTTGCCGCGTCAGCTCGTTCTCGGCCTGGGTTACGGCACGGCTGAGCTCGTCGATCGGGGAGGTGTACTGCAGCTCCAGCTCCTTGGCCCGGGGGGCGTAGAGCCGCTTCAAGTCGTCCAGGTCGGCCCCCACGCTGACGACCGCCATCGCGGCGTCGTCACCGGTGACCGCGGTCACTGCCACTTGGACGGCGCGCGACCAGGCGTCGACGGAGGAGGCCTCAGCCAGCGCATCGAGCACGAGCCGCTCGAAGTGCATCGGCGTGGGCAGGTAGCCGAAGCACCCGTCCGTGGCGCACAGCAGGAAGAACGGGGCCTTCAGCCCCATCCGCCGGTAGTTGACGTGAAAGTCGGTGTCGGCCGAGATGGCGTTGCTGACGACGGAGTCCCGCTGCAGGTTTACCAGCGCGTCGCTGTCGTCGCGCAGGTCGTCGACGGTGAGCTGCCGCGCCCCGTCCGGCTCGAAGACGTACGCACGCGAGTCGCCGGCCCAGAAGACGTGGCCCAGCCACGTGGACCCGTCCCGTGCGGCGCGCTGCAGACCCAGCACGGCCATCGTGGTCGGCAACGCCCGCAGCAGCTTCGAGCGCAGCCGGCTCGGCGGCGCCTTCAGCTCAGCCAGCCGCAGGGCGAGAGCCTCGTGCATCGAACGGCGGAGGTCCTCGGCTGCCGCGTCACCGTTGAGGTTCCAGTCCGGCACCAGCAGGTCCAGCATGCGATCCTCGACCACGTTCCGAGCGATCCGCGCAGCGAGGTATGCGCCGCTGCGGGGTCCATCCGCGGTCTCGTAGACCGTGCCCCCGGCCCCGCCCATGCCGTCGAACACCCCGAGCAGGGCCAGGTCGGGCCCGTCCCGCAGGATGGGGTCGGAGTCCTCACCGTGGTCCGGGATCTTGCCGAGGTTGAAGCCGAACGAGACGGCGGGTCCGGGGGACGAGGACGAGGCGCTCTCGACGGACCGGTTGAGCTCGGTCACACCGAGTTGCCGATGGAGTCGATGATGGTGCCGTAGTCGACCTCGGACAGCCCGCCACCGGCCTGCGACGGGTTGTGAACCACGTTCTCCCAGACCGCCGAGATGTCGCTCCATCCCGGGCCGTCCGGGGCGAAGAGGATAAGCCGCTTGGAGCTGGACCCCATCAGCCCCTGCTCGTCCTCCCACAGGTCGGTCAGGGCGCTGAAGTCGGCCGGCACCCGCGAGGACAGGTCCGCGGGCACCACGGAGGCAGTCAGCGGGTGGGCAGGTTGGTCCGTCCAGACGACGATGACCTGCCGGCGCCGGTCACCGGTGGTAGTCCAGGGCGAGTTGACCGCCAGTGCCACCGCCTCGAGTCCCGACTCGGGAGCATCCCCACCGCCCTCAGCCACCAACCCGTTGACGAACTCCGAGAAGCCGGAGCGGTCATCCGGCAGGGTGAAGAACGGCGACTCCTCCAGGGCCCCAGCACCGTCGGCCGCGAAGTCACGGAACGCAATCACCCGGACCCTGAGCTGGGCGACGTTCTTGCCCTTCTCGGTCAGGTTCGCCTGCACGTCGTCGTAGAAGCCAAGAGCGTTGGCCTTCACCGCGTCGATGATCGGGTCCATGCTGCCCGTCACGTCGATGCAGAAGACGATGTCGACGGCGTAGCTCAGGCCACGCGGAGCGGCCAGGCTCGACTGCACCGACGGAGCGGGCGATGAGCCGGCAGAGGTTGCAGGAGCCGCAGCAGCCGGGGCGGGGGGGTCGGTAACTGCATCCTGCGGCGTGGGGGGTGCTGGCGTCTCGGCTGCAGCCGGACCCGCAACAGCGGAACCGTCAGGCGCGTCCTCGGGTGAATCTTCACTCGTCGCAGTGTTGTCGGTCATAGCTCCCGTTCAGGTGCCCCGTGGCACCTCGCGCCTGCCCACATGGTGGCTTCGCCGAACGTGGTACCCGCTTCCGGCATCGCTAACCGTGACCGCAGCCGGGGGTTCCCGGCGCCCGTGGCCACAGGAGCGTGCGCCGGCTCCCGGAGCCGGTGCAGCCCCGGAGACGCCCGCCGAGCCCGGCGACCCAGGTGAGCCCGGCGAGCAGCGCGTCGAGGCCTTGATCAAGCTCCGCCCCGCCGCGGACCGGTCGAGATGAAGTATCCGGACACGTGCCCACAGAACCGGCCGAGACGTCGACCCCGACCTGCGTCCGGGTCGGCGGCAAACGTTCGGGGCCCCGCGCACCAACGGCACCCTTGGACGGGGCCGTCGTCGTCCGCCCGCCGTCGCCAGGCCCGCCGCACCGGGTTCCTGGCCACGTCTCCACCGGCATGCAAGTAAGCACAACCGAGCGCTCCAGAACCACGCGGCAGGACAGCAGCCGCGGGCGTCCCCGCGGTCAGGTGGCTGCGTCACTGTGGGCGGTATGCAGCACCTCTGGAACTCGCTCAGAGTCGGAGGAGCGTCCCGGGGTTCTCTCGGGGCGACCGCTACCCACCGAGACGTCTCGGGCTGTGGTCTCTTAGGCCGACCGGCGAGGGTCAGGCTAAGCTAAGTCGACGGGGCGTCCTGCGGTGATGTCGGCCGCGAGTTGGTGCAGCGGTGCCGCGGGGAGGCGTACCCCAAGGGGTGTGAGGGCCTGACGTAGGACACGGTGGACCTGGACGGTGGGTTGTCCGTGCTGGGTTCGGGCCAGCGAACGAAGGACGGCGCGGGCGTAGCTGCGTCGTTGTTGGTTGATCTGGGCCGCCACGCTGCGGTGGGGTGATGGCGTGCGCTGCCGCAACGGGGCCGCGAGGGAACCGGTGTTGGTGGTCGGCGCTGTCGTCATGTGGGCTTCCCCTTTGAGCCTGAATCCACCGATCGGTGAGGCTGTCGGGCGGGCCGTGACGCGTGAATGCCCCTGTGAGACGGCAGGATTGGACTTGTCTAGGGTCTGATCCGAACGGTCCGAAGGGGCATCCGACAAGTGCAAGCATTCCACAGAATGTCCGCGGTGTTCGATGACCCGAACCTGATCGGGTCGGCGGGCCTGGTCCCGGTGATGCGGCTAGCCGAACGGGCCGGCCTGAACGAGCTGCTGCGGGAGCGGTTGAGCGTGCCGTCGGCCCACGCAGGCGCGAAGGCCGCGTGCGTGGTCGCGGGCATGTTGGCCGGGGCGGACTCGATCGACGACCTCGACGTCCTGCGCCACGGCGGAATGGCCAAGGTCTTTACCGGGGTCCGGGCGCCGTCGACGTCCGTGGTTAGTACAGCTAGTTGGCTGGAGGTCCTCGCCCTCGCGCCGGATCGTAGCCGTGGACCTGCCGGATCGTGTCGTCGATGTCGACGTAGGCCACGGTGTCGGTCCCGGTCAGCAGCCGCGGCACCGTCGCGGCCAGTCCGGCCAAGGTCCGGGTGTGGACGGCGTCGAGCTGGCGGACGTGCCCGAACGTGAACGAGCGCAGGAACGTGCCCAAAGTCGACGGGGCCCGGACACCGGTGAAGACCTTGGCCATCCCGCCGTGGCGCAGGACGTCGAGGTCGTTGATGCTGTCAGCGCTGGCCAGCATTCCCGCGAGCACCGAGGCCGCTTTCACGGCACCGTTTGCCGAGGGCACGCTCAGATGCTCCTCCAGAAGGCCGTGCAGGCCGGCCTTCTCCGCCAGACGCATCACCGGGACCAGACCGGCCGAACCAATGAGGTTCGGGTCATCGAAAACCGCGGATACCTTGTGCGATGCTTGCACCTGTCGGATGCCCCTTCGGACGGTTCGGATCAGACCCTAGACAAGTCCAATCCTGCCGTCCCACAGGGGCATTCGCGCGTCACGACCCGCCCAGCCACGTCACCAATCGGTGGATTCTCAATGACGTTGTCAAGCCGCCTGGGCCTCGGGTTTGGCTGGGGTGAAGACGCGGTTGTCGCGCAGGAGGGCCCACAGGACGTCGACGCGGCGGCGGGCAAGGGCGATGA
>JAABUM010005652.1_pt1 | contig 12958 bp, 13 predicted proteins | sample 5559161 | NCBI WGS metagenome assembly JAABUM01 (sample SAMN10711868, study PRJNA513369) | rock metagenome | isolation source: Antarctica rocks | place: Antarctica: Victoria Land, Siegfried Peak nord | reverse complement strand
AGGCCATCGCCTGCACGCTGTCGACGATCAGCAGCAGGGGGTCGTGCGCCTCGACATGGCCGATCAGGCTCCCGAGGTCGGTCTCGTCGGCGAGCAGGATGCCGTCGGCCGTTGCACCGATGCGCCGGGCTCGCACGCTGATCTGCTCGACGCTCTCCTCGCCTGACACGTACAGCACGCAGCGGCCGGGGCTGCGCGTGGCGACGGCGTGGGCGACGGCCGCGAGCAGGGTGGACTTCCCGACGCCGGGCTCGCCGGCCAGCAGCACCACCTGGCCGGCGACGAGCCCTCCGCCGAGCACGCGGTCGAACTCGCCGAGGCCGGTCAGCTGGCGGGGGGTGGAGCCCGCGAGCACCTCTGCGACCCGCCTCGCCGGACGGGCCGGAGCCACGCCGGATCCGGAGCTCCTCAGGCCGGGCAGCGACCGGACCGGCGCGAGCTCGACCACGGTGCCGAAAGCCTCGCAGCGGGGGCACTTGCCGACCCAGCGCAGCGACTCGGCATCGCACGCGCTGCAGGCATAGCCGGCGGATCGCTTAGCCACCGAGCACCTCAGGAGGCCGGTGGCCACCGGCCGATCCGCAGAACATGGCTCGAACGCTAGGGCCGACCACCGACAGAATCGGGTCGTGACTCGCCGGTCAGGGCGAGGCGCTCGCTGACGCGCCAGGTGAGGCACTCGCTGAGGCACTTGCCGATGGGGACGCCGACAGGTCGGCCTCCGGGACTCCCTCGACCGGAACCTCGATCGTCACGCTGCCGGCCCGCTGGAAGATCAGGGTCAGCTGCACCTGCTGTCCGACGAGCAGCGGGCTGCGCAAGCCGGTCAGGCGGGGCGCGCCGCCACCGGGGTTGTAGATCGTCCCCTGCCCCGGGGCGATGGCCACCTGGGACGGCGCCGCGGCCTGGGCGGCGATGGGCGAGGAGACCCCGGTGAGCTGGTCGGGCTCGGTGCCGCCGTTGTAGGCCGCGAACAGCACCGGGATGGACCCACCGGTGCGCCCGGGCCCGCCGACGTAGGCGTTGCGGACGGTGATGTTGCCGACTGCCGCGCCGACACTGTTGATCGTCGGCCGCTCACGGGACGTCTCCGCCTGGATCCCCGCCCCGCAGCCTGCCGCCCCGGTGGCGGCCAGCAGCACGACGGCGAGCGTTGCAGCGCCTCGGGCGCTGGCAGCACTGGCAGCACTGGCAGCACTGGTCGCCCGGCGGGCCGAAGATGTCGCGGCTGGGATCCTCACGCGCCCATTGTGCAATGCCGCCCTCGGGCCATCGGTCAGGAGGTGACGACGAGTGCCCGCCCGCGGGCGACGAGCAGCCCGACGTCGAGCAGGGCGACCCCCAACGTCGCCCGGAACGGGAGCCGGGAACCGGGAGCTGACCCCGACCACCCCCACCGAGCCGAACCGCCGGCTCCCGCGGCGGCGCCGGTGACCCCAAGCAGGACAGCTGCCGCGGAGCCGGCGAGCGCGAGGCGCCCAGGGCGCCCAGGCCCGAAGGTGAGCACGAGCGAGGACGCTGTCATGGCCGCGGCAGCGATCACCCGCGAACGCGCGCCGCCCACCCGGTGCGGCAGGCCGCGCACCCCGGCCGCGAGGTCGTCGACGAGGTCGGGCAGCGCGTTGGCGAAGTGCGCCCCGCTACCCAGCAGCGCGGCGGCCAGCACTGCCCACCAGGTCGGGCGCGGCGCGCCGGGCAGCCCGAGTGCGACGAAGCAGGGCAGCAGGCCGAACGCACCCGCGTACGGCACGACCGACGCGGCCGTGCCCTTGATCCCGAGGTCGTAGCCCCAGGCCAGCACCACGGCAGTCAGGTGCGCGCCGGCGGCACGCCGCCCGGACAGCAGCGAGAGGGGAACGCACGCCACGAGCGCCGACCCGGCAGCGACAGCAGCAGCACCGGCAGGCACCTCACCCTGCGCGACCGGCTTGTCGGTGCGTCCGGCGAGGGCGTCGCGCTCACGGTCGACGTAGTCGTTGCACCACCCGACCGACAGCTGCCCGGCCAGTGCAGCCGAGGCCACGGCCAGGCAGCCGGCCCTCGACCGCCCGGCGCTCGCGGCCAGCGCCGTCGCCACCGCGGTCACCGCTATGACGGGTTCGGGATGCGTCGAGCGCAGCAGGGGGCCGGCACGCAGCCGGGGGCGACGCGCGCCGGTTGGGGCGCCGGCGACAGCAGCAGAGCGAAGCACCAGGACAGGCGGCATTCGGGGTGTCGAGCCGACGCGCACCGGATGAGCCTTACACGCCGAGCGGCCGAGCCCCAGTGCCCGCCCAGTACCTGCCGAAATGCCTGAGTCAGCGGCCACGAACGAGCAGGGCGATAGCGGCTGCGAGCTTGTCCCCGTGGCGGACCGGCAGCGGGGCGCGAGCCAGCCGTCCGTCGGCTCGCACTGCCAGCAGCAACGGCACCGCCCCTGGAGCGAACGTGCGGCTGAGGGCGCCGTCGCCATCGGCCAGCGGTCGGATGCGCTCGCCACCCGAGCCCGGATTGGCAGCAAGCTCGGCCAGCACGGGGTCACCTGTCGGGGCGACCGCCGCCGGCTGCAGGCCGGCACCCGCCGCGTCGACCTGGCCGGCCACCTCGCGCACCAGCGTGGCGCACCTGCACTGCGCCGGCAGGAGCATGAGGACAGCGGGCCGGACGCTGCGCGCGGGAACGGTGCCCTCCTCCCCGGATAGCCTGCTGGCCGGAAGCAGTCCGCCGACCGTGCCCATCCGGCCCGGAGCCGCAGCGAGCGGCTCAAGCGGGCGGCTAACGGGACGCTGGCCCGGAGTCGGCGCGAGGAAGCTGAGCAGTGCGCCGCCTAGCCCGACGACGAGCAGGACGGCCACGACGATCGGGCCGGACAGACCGTAGCGGTACCACCGGCGGGTGAGGAACAGCCGGGCGAGCAGGCTCTGGCGGCGCAGCCGGGCGCGCTCCTTGCGGTAGGCACGCACCTCTTCGTCGAGTGCCGACAGGTCGTCGGGCACGACGATGCCGGGCGGCAGGCCAGGCGGGGCGTCGCCGTCGAAGTAGGAGCCGAGAAAGGGGTCGGATGCGCCCCACTGACCCTGCCCACGACTGTCGTCGTCAGCCGGTGGGGTGGCGGTCACGCCTCCATGGTGCGCCTTGTCGTGGCCAGACGGAAGGCTGGCAGCATGCCACCTTTGCGGTGTTAGGCGGGGAAGGCGCGCTCACGACGTCTGGTCGTGGTGCCGCTCGACCTGCTTCACCAGCCGGCGCGGCCCGGTACTCGAACGTAACGTGGAGCTGAGCCGGTGGCGCGCGGCCTCAGCGCTTCCACCTTCAGCGGCATTTGTCAAGCCCCTGACCTGCGACGATGCTTCCGTGTTACGATGGTCACGGCGAAAGGGGCCCTTTTTTATGTCGTTCACCGTCGGCGAGACCGTCGTTTACCCCCATCACGGGGCGGCCCTGATCGAGGCCGTAGAGACTCGCGTCATCAAGGGCGAGGAGCGGCTGTACCTCGTACTCAAGGTCGCTCAGGGTGATCTCACCGTGCGGGTGCCCGCCGACAACGTCGACATGGTCGGTGTCCGCGACGTCGTCGGCCAGGACGGGCTCGAGCGGGTGTTCGAGGTGCTGCGCGCACCGCACACCGAGGAGCCGACCAACTGGTCACGGCGGTACAAGGCCAACCTCGAGAAGCTGGCCTCCGGCGACGTCAACAAGGTCGCCGAGGTCGTACGTGACCTGTGGCGGCGCGACCGCGAGCGCGGCCTGTCCGCGGGCGAGAAGCGGATGCTGTCCAAGGCCCGGCAGATCCTCGTCAGCGAGCTGGCGCTAGCCGAGGGCACCAACGAGGACAAGGCCGAGACCATGCTCGACGAGGTGCTCGCCAGCTGAGTGTCGCCGCCATCGTCCCCGCAGCGGGTCGCGGTGAGCGGCTTGGAGCAGGTGACCCCAAGGCGTTCCGGCTGCTGGGCGGCCGTACCCTGCTCGACCACGCGGTCCAGCGGCTGACTGCTGCGGCGGCTGTCGTCGTCGTCGCCGTCCCTCCCGGTGCGGAGCAGGCCACCGCCGCGGCGCTCGGGGTGCGGGCGGTAGCCGGTGGGGACTCGCGCGAGGCATCGGTGCGTGCCGCGCTCGCCGTCCTGCCGGACGACGTCGACATCGTGCTGGTGCACGACGCGGCCCGGCCACTTGTGCCGGCCGAGCTGGTCGAAGCGATCGTGCAGGGGGTGCGCGGCGGTGCGCCCGCCGTGATCCCAGGTCTAGCGGTCAGCGACACGATCAAACGGGTCGATGCGGCGGGAGTCGTGCTCGACACGCCCGTACGTGCCGAGCTGCGGGCCGTGCAGACCCCTCAGGGCTTTCGCCGCGACGTGCTCGAGCGCGCGTACGAAGCTGCCGTCGAGGCCGTCGGCGCCATGCCGGCGACCGACGATGCCGGGCTAGTCGAGCGGATCGGCGAGCCGGTGCTCGTCATCCCCGGCTCCCCGGACGCCTTCAAGATCACGCACGCACGCGATCTCGAGCGCGCTGAGGCCCTGCTGCGCACCGGCGCCAGTCCGTGACCGAGCCCGAGCACGTCCAGCCGGTCCGGTCGGTCCAGCCGCCGGCGCCGCCCCTCCTGCCCCGCGTCGGCACCGGCATCGACGTGCATCCGGTGGAGGACGGAAGGCCCTGCTGGCTCGCCGGGCTGCTCTGGCCGGACGAGGACGGCTTCGCCGGCCACTCCGACGGCGACGTCGCGGCACACGCGGCCTGCGACGCACTGCTCAGCGCGGGCGGGCTGGGCGACCTCGGAACCGTGTTCGGCACCGGTGCGCCGCGGTGGGCGGGTGCATCCGGCTGCACGCTGCTGACCGAGACGGCGCGGCTGCTCGGGGCAGCGGGCTGGCGCGTGGGCAACGTGTCGGTCCAGGTCGTGGGCAACCGGCCGCGGCTCGGCCCCCGACGCCTCGAGGCCGAGGGCGTGCTCAGCGCGGCAGCATCGGGGTCAGTCAGCATCTCTGCCACGACGACCGACGGCCTGGGCCTCACCGGGCGGGGCGAGGGCGTTGCGGCCCTCGCCACCGCGCTGGTCTTCCCGCTCTAACACCGCTTCTACGTCAGTCAAGCGAGCCGGCTGAGGGGGCTGACGGCGTTGAGTGAGTCACATTGCATGACGCTTGCGGCTCTACTGCCCGATCCGCCCCGTTCTGCCGGCCGGCGCGCCTCTGTTAAGGCGAAGCGTCATGCAATTTGCCCAGGCCATCAGCCATAGGTGCATCGCTTCCTCGTCCAACCGTGTCCGCTTCGGGATGACAAGGCGAATCGCTGAGGTGCAGGGAGGGCAGGAAGCGTGCCTCTCGAGCAGGAGAGGGCGCCTTCCGGCAGTAACGGCCCGGTGACGGGCAGGTGCCGAGCGAGGGGCACGATAGGTGGGTGCCGGACGACGCCCTCATCTCCAGCCTGCGTGCCGCCGTCGCAGCCGCTCCCGCTGACGCACCCCTGCGCCTGCACCTCGCCGAGCTGCTCCTCGGAGCCGGTCGCAACTCCGAGGCGGTCTCCGAAGCCGCCATTGTGCTGCAACACGACCCTGCATCCGCGCCGGCGCACGAGCTCCTGGGTCGCGCCAGCGCGGGGCTCGCGGGCGCGGGGCGCAGCGACTCGATCGCCCAGCACCCGAGCAGCAGTCCAGCTCCCGAGCAGTCCGACCCCAGCCAGCCGTCGCCGTCGTCGTCGTCGTCGTCGCAGCCTGCCGCCGAGCAGGCGGGCCCGCCACCGTTCGACTGGGCGGCCGCCGAGAGTGAAGTGCGCGACGTCGTCCCGCCCCGCTTCGTCCAGCCGCAGCGGGCAACCGGCGCTCCCGACGGCGACGATCCCGCCGGCGACCCGACGGCCGACGCCGTGGGCGACGTCGAGCAGGCCGGCATCACGCTGGCCGACGTCGCCGGCATGGAGCTGGTCAAGGAGCGGCTGAACATCTCGTTCCTCATGCCCATGCGCAACCCCGATCTGCGGCGGCTCTACGGCAAGTCGCTGCGCGGCGGTCTGATGCTCTACGGGCCGCCCGGGTGCGGCAAGACCTTCATCGCCCGGGCTGTCGCCGGGGAGCTGGGCGCGCGGTTCTACCCCGTCGCGCTCACCGACGTCCTCGACCCCTACCTCGGGATGAGCGAGCGCAAGCTGCACGCCGTGTTCGAGACCGCGCGGCAGAACGCCCCCTGTGTGCTGTTCCTCGACGAGGTCGACGCCATCGGCTTCAAGCGCAGCGACACCCGGGGCTCGGGGCTGCGCACCGTCGTCCAGTCGCTGCTGGCCGAGCTCGACGGCGCCGAGGAAGTCAATGAGGGCGTGTTCGTGCTGGCCGCGACCAACGCGCCGTGGGATGTCGACAGCGCGCTCAAACGGCCGGGGCGTCTCGACCGGATGCTGCTCGTCCTGCCACCCGACGCCCCCGCCCGCGAGGCCGTGCTCCGGCTGCACCTGCGTGACCGGCCGATCGAGAACGTCGACGTCGGCCGGCTCGCGGCCCGCACCGACGGCTGGTCGGGCGCCGACCTCGCCCACGTCTGCGAGTCGGCCGCCGAGCGGGCGATGGCCGACAGCATCCGCACCGGCACGGTGCGCAGCATCCGGCAGGGCGACCTGGAGCAGTCGGTCCGCGAGATCCGCCCGTCGACGGGCGCCTGGCTCGAGCTGGCCCGCAACGTCGTGCTGTTCGCCAACGAGAGCGGCGTGTACGACGACCTTCTCGCCTACCTCAAGCAGCGCAAGCTGGTCTGAGGTGACAGCACCCCCTCCCTCGGGTCCGTCCGCGTACCAGGTCGGCGGTTCCGCCGACCCGGCTGCGCTCGCGCTTGAACGCGCCCGCGCCGCGCTGGAGCGCACGCAGCCGCAGGAGGCGCTGCGCGCCCTGGACTCGGTACTGCGCGACGATCCAGGCGCCAGCGAGGCGTGGTGCCTTCGGGCACTCGCGCTCCTGCAGGTCGACGAGGAGTCCGACGGCCGGGCCGGAGAGGCGACCCAGCAAGCCATGACGGCGGTCTCCCAGGCCGTCGCGCTGCGCCCCCAGGACGAGTGGCCGCACCGGCTCGCCAGCTTGGTGCTGCTGCGGCTGGGGCAGCCCGAGGAGTCGGTGCGGGCCGCCTGGCACGCCGTCGAGCTGGCACCGCAGCAGGCCTGGCCGCGGGTGCGGCTGGCCTACTCCACGTCTGCACTGCGAGGTCCGAGGCGCCCTCAGGCCGGACGCGAGGCGTACGACCATGCGCTCGAAGCCGTCGCGCTGGCCCCCCTCGACCCGGTCACCCACCTCGCGGTGGCGGACATCGCGCGCACGCTCGGCTGGCTGCGCCAGTCACGTGCGGCCTACCGCCAGGCGCTCGCGCTCGACCCGGCCTCGACCACGGCCCGGCACAACCTGGCCGTGCTCGACCTGACCTCCGGTGACGCCGAGCAGGCGCTGTCCGGCTTCTCCGCGGCTGTGGCCGCCAACCCCCGGCTGGTACGCCTCCCGCGTGGGGGTCGAGGCCGGCGTCTGGCGCCTGCTGCTGACCTTGACCCAGCGGCTGATGCTGCTGACCGTCGCGGTCCTCGTCGTGCTGGCCACGACCACGGGCAGCGGGACCTCGAGCCCCTCGTTGACCGGACGGCTCGCGGTACTGCCGCTGCTGGTGCTCGCCGGAGTGCTCGCCTGGCGGACCTGGGGCGACGTGCCGCCGACGGTGCGGCCCTACCTGCGCACGATGCTGCGCCGAGGACGTGGGCTGCAAGTCAGCAGCGCTCTCGTCGTGGTCGCCGTCGTGCTGCTCGCCGTCGCGACCCTCGGCGTGCTCAGCACGGTGCTGACCACCGACACCGGCGCTGCTGCTGCCGCGTGGGGGCTCCTCGCCGCCTTCCTGGCCCTGCTGGTGGCAGGGGTCGCCGCCCGGCGGACCACCGCCCGCCGTCGGCGCTAGCCATCGCCGCGGGTGCCCATGGGCATCGGGGCGGGCGATCTCCGCAGCACCACCCGCTCCGTAGGCTGAGCGGGTGCCCCTGCAGCTCTACGACACCCGCACGCGGTCGGTGCGGGCGTTCGAGCCGCTGCACCCGGGCGCCGTCGGGCTGTACGTCTGCGGGCCCACCGTCCAGTCCTCACCGCACGTCGGTCACCTGCGCGTCGCCGTCGCCTTTGACGTGCTGCGGCGCTGGCTCGCCGAGTCCGGACTCGAGGTCACGCTTGTCCGCAACGTCACCGACGTCGACGACAAGATCATCGTGAATGCCGCCGCCCAGGGTTGCACGCCCTGGGCCCTGGCCGAGCGCTGCACCCGCGAGTTCAACGCGGCGTACGACGCTGTCGGGGTCCTGCCGCCCACTGTCGAGCCGCGAGCCACCGGACACATTCCGGAGATGGTGCGGTTGATCCAGCGGCTGCTCGACGCAGGGGCGGCGTACCCCGGCGATGGCAGCGTATGGTTCTCCGTCGCAGCGCTGCCGTCATACGGGGCGCTGTCAGGCCAGCACCCCGACGCGGTGCAGCCCTCGCCCGAGGGCGAGCCGGGCAAGCGCGACCCCCGCGACTTCGCGCTGTGGAAAGCCGCCCGCCCCGGCGAGCCGACCTGGGAGACGCCGTGGGGGTCGGGCCGACCCGGCTGGCATCTGGAGTGCTCGGCCATGGCCGGCAAGTACCTGGGCGAGCAGTTCGACATCCACGGTGCGGGCATCGACCTCGTCTTCCCGCATCACGAGAACGAGCGCGCGCAGACCGTGTGCGCCGCTACCGCGGATGGCGCGTGCGGTGAGGGGGCGGAGATGGCTCGCTGGTGGGTGCACGCCGGCCTGCTGACGACCGGCGGCGAGAAGATGTCCAAATCGGTGGGCAACTTCTTCCTGGTCAGTGACGCGCTCGCTCAGGCCCGGCCGCAGGTGCTGCGCTACGCGCTGCTCGCGGCGCACTACCGCTCGGGGCTGGAGTACGGGCGCGACACGCTGGCCGAGGCCGCTGCGTCGTACGAGCGGCTCGAGACCTTCGTCCGCTCGGCGCCGGGCGAGCCGGGCGTCGACGAGCCGGGCGGCGTGTGGGAGGCGTTCACGGCGGCGATGGACGACGACCTCGCCATCTCGCGGGCCCTCGCGGTCATCTTCGGAGCCGTAAGCTCGGGCAACCGGGCTGATGCCGGCGAGCGGCGCGGATGGGTCGGTGTGGTGCGCAGGATGCTCGCGGTGTTCGGGCTTGACCCGGTCAGCCAGTGGCCCGTGGCCGACACGGCGCTCGGACCAGTGCTCGACGCCGTGGTCGACGTGGCGCTGCAGGCCCGGGCCGACGCTCGTACCCGCAAGGACTACGCCGCCTCCGACGCCATCCGCGACCGTCTCGGCGCAGCGGGCGTCGTCGTCGAGGACACCGCCGGCGGCCAGCGCTGGCACCTGGCGGCCCGCTGATGGCGCGCGGGGCAGGCGGCGGCAAGGCTGGCGGAGGGGCAAAGGGCAGTGGCGGCAAGGGCAGCGGCGGCAAGGGCACTGGCGGCAAGGGCACTGGCGGCAAGGGGAAGGACCGGCTCGCGGGCAGGGGGCCCACCCCGCCTGGCTCGGCGCGCAAGGGCCACCCGGCGCAGCGGCGGGCCAACACGGCGACGCTGCAGGCCGGCCGCGGCCCGGCTGCAAGCAGCCGCGACGCCTCGGCAGACCGTGCCGGTCCCCCCCGCAGCCGCTACCACGCTCCGGACGAGATCGTCGTCGGCCGCAACCCCGTCGTCGAGGCACTCCGAGCGGAGGTGCCGGCCACCCGCCTGCTGCTGGCAGCGGGGCTCGAGCACGACCCGCGGGTCGACGAGGCACGCTCGCTCGCGGCATCGACGGGTGTGCCCGTCGTCGACGTCGCCCGCGGTGAACTCGACCGGCTGGCCGGCCCCGCCCCACACCAGGGGATGGGGCTGGTCCTGCCCGCCTACGAGTACCTGCACCCCGACGACCTGCTGGAGGCGGCCCGGTCGTCAGCTGCCGAGCAGGGCAGCGAGCCGCTGATCGTGGCGCTCGACGGCGTGACCGACCCGCGCAACCTCGGCTCCGTCGTGCGTTCGGCCGCCGCGTTCGGCGCGCACGGAGTGCTGGTGCCAGAGCGCCGCGCCGCCGGGGTCACCGCCGGGGCGTGGAAGTCGTCCGCCGGCGCGCTGGCCCGCCTGCCGGTGGCCAGGGCGACGAACCTGGTGCGCGCGCTGACGTCCTACGCCTCGGCCGGGCTGATGGTCGCGGGCCTCGCCGCCGAGGCCGACACCACGCTCGACGCGTTCGACCTGGCCACGGGACCCCTGGTGCTCGTCGTCGGGTCGGAGGGGCGGGGGCTGTCCCGCCTCGTCGGCGAGCTGTGCGACGTCACCGTGGCCATCCCGATGATCGACGAGAGCGAGTCGCTCAACGCGGGCGTCGCGGCCGGGGTCGCCCTCGCCGACATCGCCCGGCGGCGTCGCGCGCCCTGAGCCTTGCTCCGCCTGATTTCTGTCGGTGGTCAGCGCCAGAGTGGCCTTATGGCCTCATGGAACACAGTGCTGGCGGCCGAGCCGGAGTTCGCCCAGCACGTGCGGCGCACGTTCGCCATTCGCAAGCACGCCACACTGGCAACCCTGCGGCAGGACGGCTCGCCCCGCATCAGCGGCACCGAGGTGGAGTTCGACGACGCCGCGGGTGAGATCTGCGTCGGGATGATGCCGGGCTCGCGCAAGGCGCTCGACCTGCGCCGCGACCCACGCCTGGCGCTGCACTGCCCGACCGACGACACTCCCGAGTCCGACCCCGGCTCGTGGCTGGGCGACGGCAAGATCACCGGGCTGGCGGTCGAGCTCTCCGATCCGGCGAGGGTCGACGAGGCCCACCGCTTTCGCATCGAGTTCACCGAGGTCGTGCTGACAACCGTCGGTTCGCCTCCGGACCATCTGGTCATCCGGCTCTGGCGTCCGGATACCGGCTTGCGGACCCTTGAGCGCCGGTGATGGCCACGCTGTCGGCTCAGCCAGGCTCCCGGTGGTCGGCCAGCCACTGCGCCGCTAGGTCCTGCTCCTTGGCGATCAGCTTGGTGACCTCGCGGGAGACCAGCTCCTCGGCGCGACCCCCAACCAGGGGCACCGAGGCCGACACCCTCCCGCTGACGGAGCACCGACAGCCCTCACCTGATGCGACGACCCGTTGGGTGCCTGCCATCTTCGCCGGGATGCCGTGCCCCTCGACGCTCCACTCGCCTTCCACGCTCTCGCCGACCGGGTCGAGCGGCCAGGAGTCCGCCTGGACGATGGTGCTGCCGCTCATCACCCGCCGGACGAAGCTGGGCAGGCGCTCCAGAGGCAGCTCGCGCCGGCGGCGCACCACGACGCGGTCGCCCTGCTCGGCGATCTCCGGCTTCGTCGTGCCGCCGTAGCGGGCGCCGACGGCGGCGAGGAACTCGGGGTCGCGCCACAGCAGCACCAGGCGCCGGACGGGGACGTCGTAGGTGCGCTCGGCCGCAAACTCTCGCATGTCCCGACTCTCGCACGCCCCGGCGCTCTCCAGCCTCTACGGCCTGTGCGACCGGCGCACCTGCTGCAGAGCCAGCTGCAACCGCAGCTGTGGCTCCGACTGCTACGCACCGTTACAAAGGGGGCTTGGTGTGACTGGCGCGACATGAACCGAAAGGGCGCCCGCTGCGAACACTCAGCATGGCCGTTGGGTTGACTGGTGCAGTGAGCGCGCAGGAACCCCTTGGCGCCTCGGCCGACGCCCGCAGGGCCGCCGAGCTCGAGGTGTCGGCGGGCCTCGCACAGCAGCTGCTCGAGGGCGGCCCGCAGGCGCTCGGCGCCGTCTACGACACCTACGGCAGCCGCTGCTACGCGTTGGCGTACCGCGTCCTCGGCGACGCCGCGCTGGCCGAGGACGCCGTCCAGGAAGCCTTCATGGCCCTGTGGCGGGCTCCCGATCGGTTCGACGTGACCCGCGGGAGCATGCTCACCTACCTGCTGACACTCACCCACCGGCGGTCCGTCGACGTCCTGCGCCGCGAGGCCAACCAACGGCGGGGGCGCATCTCGGCCGAGGCCCTCGACAATGTGCCGTCCACCGAGCGCGAGGTGTCCGACCAGGCCGAGACCGAGGCGCGGAGCGAGGTGGTGCGCGACGCGCTCGCCGCGCTGCCCCAGGCGCAGCGCGAGGCGCTGGTGCTGGCGTACTTCCAGGGGTATACGCAGCGTGAGATCGCAGCGATCACGAAAGTCCCGCTGGGCACCGTGAAGACACGCATGTTGGCGGGAGTCCGCCGGCTGCGTGCCGAGCTCGGTGGCTGGCACGAGGCGTGGGGGGAGATGTCATGAGCACGCACGACAACCCTCCCGCCGAGGACGCACCGCTTGAGGGGCACGAGGAGTTCGAGGGGTTGGCCGTCGGCCAGGCGCTGCACGCGCTGGAGCCCGGCGACGAGCAGCGGCTGGCAGCGCACTTGATCAGCTGCCCGCGGTGCGCTCGCATCGTCGTCGACGCTGCGGCACTCGGCGCTGCCCTGGCGAGCACGCTCGACCCCGTCGCGCCTCCGCCCGGCCTGCGGGCCCGGCTCCTTGCCGCCGCCGGAGATGACCCACGGCCAGCGCCGACAGGCCCGCCCGAGCCGCGTGAGGGCGCCGGTGCCTCAGAAGCAGGCTTGACCCCGCTGCTGCCGTCACCGTCGTCCCGGACGCTTCACTCCTGGCAGTCCGAACCGGCGCCGGCCAGAGCTGCGCGGGCCAAGGACGCAGCGTCGGTTCCGGAACAGTCGAAGTCGGGACAGTCGAAGCCGCTCTGGCGCCGCCCTCGCGTGCTGGCACTCACCGCTGTACTCGCCGGCATCCTCGGCGCGGGAGTGGCCGTGCCGGCAACCCTGTCCCTCACGCGCTCGGGCAGCGACTCGACCCAGACCGCCCTGGCGCAGGCCATGGCAGCTCCGGGCACCCGCAGCGTCGCCCTCACCGGCGGCGGCGGGGCAACCGGACGGGCTGTCGTGTCCAACAAGGGGCTGTTCCTCGTCGTCGCGGGCCTTCCGCACAAC
>JAABUM010005650.1_pt1 | contig 12960 bp, 5 predicted proteins | sample 5559161 | NCBI WGS metagenome assembly JAABUM01 (sample SAMN10711868, study PRJNA513369) | rock metagenome | isolation source: Antarctica rocks | place: Antarctica: Victoria Land, Siegfried Peak nord | reverse complement strand
CCGGCGATCAGGTCGAGCGTCACGAACTGTTGGAAGACGCGCACGGGGTCGGCGGCGCTGAGCACCGTCACCGCGCTGGTTAGGCGAATGCGCCGGGTAGGCCTGTCGCTAAGATCCTGACGGTTTGGCCCCGGACAAGCCTCCCATGTCAAGGGGTCGGGCGGTCAAGTGATCAAAACGGAGGCACTCCCCCCTCACGACGCCATAGAGTGGGCGATAAAGCGGCGATCAAAGAGTGTTTTTCGATGCCGCGACAGGCCGCAGACCTATGTTACGCGAGTTTCCCTTAATACTTGCGTAACATAGGTCCGTGGCCTGCCGCGGCCACGGGCACAGGCACCCCTGTCACATCCGAAGGGAGAGCGCGTGTGCTGTGAGCAGGGTACCTGGCGGCAAGGGGACAGGCCGGGGTAGATATGGCACAAAGAGGGCGGCGCTCCCGCAGGCGGGATTCGAGAGCCAGTGGCTGTGCCCTGACGCCCCAGGCTATTGCACCCTCTACACCTGGTACTTGGGCCGGTACTCCACCACCCCGGCGGCGCCAGTATACCATGGGCGCCCAGCACATACCGTTGCGCGCTGTCGCGCGGTTTCGCCCAGCGCGCGCCTCGCATCACGCTCGCTAGCCGCGCTCGCGTGATGCGAGGCACGCCTGGGCGACCACAATCGTGGTCAGAGCTCCCTTGCTTAGGCTGCGGATGCCACCGGCACGCCCCGGTCCTGACACAGTGTGCGGTAGAGGACGTCGACCAAGCGCCGCTTCAAGCACCGCATCGCCTCCCGCGCCGTCTTGCCTTCGGCGCGTTTCTTGGCATAGTAGGCCTGGGCGCGCGGTTCGCAGCGCCGCTGACTGAGCGCGATGATGTGGATGGCGCGATTGAGCCGCCGATTGCCGCCACGGTTAAGTCGATAGCCGGTGCGGCCGCCCGAGGAGACGGCCACCGGAGCGATGCCCGCGAGGGCGGCCAACGCTGTCGCCGAGCGGATGCGCGGCGGGGAGCCCAACTCGCCGATCAGGCGCGCCGCCGTCACCTCGCCGACCCCACGCAGCGCCAAGAGGGGCGTCTGTGTCGCCTGGACACGCGCGGACAACTCCGCTGTGATCGCCGCGAGTTCGTCGTCAAGCCGCAGGATCTGGGTGGCGAGTTGATGCACGATCAGCAGCCGCGTGCCGGCCACCCTGCTCGGATGGGCGAGCGTCCAATCGCGGCAATAGAGGATGCCCCGGCGCTGTTTGAGGGGGCCACTGTTGACCTTATACGCCGGATCGAGTTGCACCATCTGGTCGTGCAATTGATTGATCAGGCGTGTGCGCTCGCCGAGCAGGTTGTCGCGGTGGTCGCTCAACAGGCGTAACTCGGTGCTCGCGTCGTCCGCCTGCACGCGCGGGAGTTGCTCCCCCTCCGCCACAAGCAGGCGCGCGATGGCCAAGGCGTCGGCGTGGTCAGTCTTGTCCTGTGTGCGCCCGCGCCGTCGGTATTGTGCCGTCCGCTGGGGGCTGACCTCACAGACAACGGCCTCACCCTGCGCCAGGAGGGATTGGGCCAAGCCCTTCCCCCACGATCCACTGTTCTCTAGACCCCACATGCGTTCGCCCGGCCACCCCTGCGCCCACCGGAGCGCCTCGCCCCAGCCGTCCGGGCTATTCGTGATGTCCCGGGTGCCCAGCGTCCGGCCCTGCTCATCCAACGCGACCAAGACGTGCGCGGCCTTGTGTGTGTCTACTCCGATGTACATAACGTCGTTGTCCCCTTCCGCTGCGCGACACTTACACACCAACACACCGACGGCGACACGTTTATATCCAGTGGTGGACACGCTCCCATTCAGCCTGCCAGCCGGGTGTCGGATTGGTGGAGCGGGCGACACCTTGTCAGTGAAGCGTCAATGCGCAAACGATTCGCGAGTCAGCCCGCTCCACCTCTCACGCTAACATATAAACGATTCCTGTAATCAACAGCCATATGACATAACGTGGAGGCGTTCTCTTCGCGTCGTCCGTCGACACGGCAGTTGTCTCTGTCCCTTTAGCCCGGTCGCGTGCTCAGGATTGGGGCCTCGTAGTCGAGCGCGGTCGGCCGGCGTGTCAGGTCCAGGCTGTAGCGGCCGAAGCGGTTCAGGTGCGCCGTCCGGTAGGGGCTCAACGCCGCGACCGCCTCGGCGTCCACCGGATAGCCCTCCGCCCGTAGGCCGGATAGCGCGCCGCTGAGTGTCGCGACCGTATGGAAGATGAGACAATTCGCCAGGAGGTGGTTGTACTTCACGATCTTGCGCTGCGCGGCACGATCGTTCTCGGCGATCAGCCCCTCGCCGCCGAAGAAGGCCCACTGCGCGTACTGATTGAACGACTCGTTCTTGTTCATCGCCGCCTGGATGGTCGACCGGAGCTCGGCGTCGGCCATGTACCGTAGGAGGAAGCCGGTGCGCACCGCACGGCCCAACTCTCTGAACGCATGGTAGAGCTTATTCTTGCGCGAGTACGTGCCCAGTCGGCGCAGGATCGTCGACGGGGTGAGGCGTCCTTCTTTGATCGAGAGGGCCACGCGCAGCATGTCCGGCAAGTGGGTGGCGATGAGATCCCAGTCGATGGTGTCGGTGAACAGCTTATCGATGTGGTCATACTGGCTCTCGGCGCTTGGCCGGCACCAGGTCAGGTCCTTCCAGCCCCTGATCCGCGGCATCAGGTCGATGCCCAACAGGTACGCGAGTCCGAAGATGGGGGCGCTCTGCCCGTGCGTGTCGCTGTGCACCGCCTCGGGCAACTCGTCGCCCGTGTGCGCGAAGAAGGGGTCGAGGATATAGACGCCCTCGTGCGACCCACAGGGGATGAACCGGGAAAAGAGCGCGATGTAATCGCCCGCGACGTGATAATAGCCGATGCCCCCGTAGCCGTCGTACCGTATATGGCGTTCGCTGAGCAGGTTCTGCTCATATAAGTCCCACTTGGTGCCGTCAGCGCCGACGCGCGTGGCCGAGCCCCAGCACTTGGGCAGCGTGAAGCGGTGATAGGCGTCGATCACGCAGGCGCTCGCCCGATCGAGGCCCTCCTCCGTGATGTGACGCTGATTGATCCAGAGGATCTGCCGGCGGTCGAGGCCGTCGAGCGCGCGGGCCAGTTGCGCCGGCCCGATGTTGGTCCCGTAGCAGAACACCGTGGCCAGGTAGCGGGCGACGGGATCATCGAGCTTGGCGTCGTGGCCGGAAATGGGGCCGAAGTAGCGCGGCCATCTGAGCCAGTAGGCGGTGTCGGTGAGCGCGTCGAGCAGATTGAGCGGCGCGACACGCGCGGCCAGCAGCGCCTCCAGTTCCGGTAGACCCTCGGGCGTCGGCGCCGCCGCGGGACGGGTGATGACCGGCTCGCCATCCTCGATGCGCACCGCCTTGTTCGCGGGGAAGGCCGCGTCCGTGGCCCGGGCGATGTCCTCCAGCCAGGCGCGCACATGGGCGACGAAGGCCGGCCCGTCCACCGGGAACCCCGCGACGCGGCCGTACTCCGCGCGGCTGGCGTCGTATTCCGCCCACGACACCACCTGTCGGTTGTAGTCGGCGAACTGCGCGCTGCCCACGATGCAGAGGTCGCCGGAGGTGAGCTCCCAGAGCACCTGCGAGAAGACGCAGACCTCGAAGTGGCGGCGGTTCACGCGCGCGGGGTAGGTCGCGCGCGTGTGCGCACCGGTGACCAGGCGCCACCACCCCTCCGGTATCCAGGAGAGGTCCAGGAGCGGGATCGCACGCGTCTCCCCGCCGGGCAGGCGTTCGATGCGCACCGTCGGCACGGTATCTCCCGTGCGCCCCGCCTGCGCGCGCAGAAACGCGATGGCGTCCTCCAGCCCCGTGTCCTGACTGGTCGCGCGCAGCGCGAGGCTGTCGAGCAGGCCGAACAGGGCGGCGCGGTGGCCGCGGTAGATCCGCCAGAGGAACGGATAGTAGTTGCTGCCGGCGTGGGCGAGATGCGCGTCGCACTCCTCGATCAGCGCGTCGCCCCGGCCGCCGATCACCGCGTCCATCGCCGCGACGCGCTCCTCGGCCGTCCCCTCCTGCCCGTGGGCCACCACGAGGTCACGCAGCGTGACGACCAGGGCGTCGGTGCGCGGCGCCGCCTCGGTGCGGTAGGCCGTCAGCGCCTCCTTGCCGGCGTGGTGGATGTGCCGCATCTGCCGCGTGAACATCGTGCCCAGGTCGTCGAGGGCCTGTGCCGCACGGGTGGCGAGGAGAGCGGCCGCCAAGGTATACCGTTTGCCCGGCTCCACCAGCGACATACGTGCGGCGTCCAGCGTCATGGCCTCGGCGGCGAGGTGGTGCACCTTGGCCGGCGGGACGTCCGCGAGGGCCTGCACGCCCACGTTGCGCGCCGCGATCCAGCGCTGCGTCGCGATCAATTCCTTGAGGTGGCGGAGCGTGGGGTGGCCGGGGTCGGCCTTGAGGTCGTTCCAGGGCGTGCGGCGGGTGGTGAGGTCGGCGATGAAGAGCGCGTCGATGGTCGACCGCGCCGCGGGCGTGAGCGCCGCGGAGACCTGCCGATAGAGCGCGCGGGCCAGGAGGGCGCGCACATGCCGCGCGGCGCGGTCGAGCGTGGCGAAGACGGGCAACTCATAGCGTTGCCGCACCAGTTCCTCGATGGCCACGTTGATCAGGTCGGCCAGGTCGTGCTTGGTGCGCGCCGCCTCCACCAACGCATGCACCATCGCACGGTGGGCGAGCGGGCCGAAGGGCCGGACCCGCAGGTGGGCGCGGATCACGCTCAGGTGGCGCTGCCGCGTCCCGGACGTGTCGTAGCCGGCCACGCCGACCGGCGTCGCGACCCCGACGCTGCGCGCGATGTGCTCCACAATCGAGGCGGGGACGTCGGCGACGGGGACGCTGTAGCCGAGGCGCTGGTACGTCTTCACGTAGACGAGGAAGCACACGCGGGCCGACGCGCCCTTCGTCGCGCCGTTGGCCAGGGCAACCTCCTCCCAGGTCGGCGTGTAGACCGCCGCCAGGTCGCGCGGGCTCACCGTGCCCGTCAGGCGGGGGTAGGCGGTGTCCTGGACCGTCGGCATGGGCTGCTCCCGTGTGTCGGCGATTAGGGCAGGTACGCGGTCGGCTCGCCCATCAAGCGGGCAAGAGTCGCCGGCGAGGACCGTGTGTAGCGCGCCGTCGTCGCGGGATCAGCGTGGCCGAGTAGGTCCTGCACGGCTGTCAAGGGCAGGGCCGGCCGCTCGTGCCCGTAGGCCGCCGGGTCAAGCAGCGCCGTGGCGAAGGTGTGGCGCAGGGCGTGTGGCGCGAGCGGACTCTCGAGCTTGGCGGCCTGTCCGAGCTTACCAACGATCTGGCGAATGCCGCGCGCGCCAAGCGGGCCGCGCTGGCCCAGGAAAAGGTGTCCATCCGGCCAGGATGCCCACTCCGGCGCCGGCTCACCGCAGACGTGCGCCTGGTGCGCCCAGCGCTCGGCCAGGTCGCGGCGGTGCGCCAGGTAGTCCTGCAGCGGCTCGCGCGCCTCCAGGACTAGGGGGATCTCGCGGTGCTTGAGGCCTTTGCCCTGACGGATGACCAGCAGACCGCGGCGGGCCGAGATCCGCGCGTCGGGTAGGCGCAGGGCGGCGACCTCGCCGACGCGCGGGCCGGCGAAGCGCAGCAGACAGACGAGTGCCAGGGCGAGCCCGTGGTCGCGCGGGACGAGACGTGCGGCGGCGCGGCGCACGGCCAGCCAGTCGGCCTGGGTCACGGCGCGGGGCGCGCCAGCCACGATGTCAATGCGGTCAATTTTGCGAAAGGGATTGTCGTCCGCACGGCTGGCCGCGTCCAGGAAGAGGGCCAGGCTGATTAGGGCGCGGTTGATCGTGGCCGGGGCGCGCCCCGCGCGGAGGAGATGGGCGCGATAGTCACGCGCATCCTGCGCCGTCACATCGGCCGCCGTCGCCTCCGCGTCCTGTCCCTGTAGCCAGGTGACGAAGCGATCCGCGTCGCCGACGTAGCGATCGACCGTGGCCGGGGCCAGCCCGGTGGAGCGGATCATATCTCTCCGCCACGTCGCCAACTCCTCGCGCAACCCGCTCATCGCCGTCCTCACCCCGCTTCGTTACCGCCCCAGTTGTGTTACCGCCCCAGTTATGGTGCTGTTAACATACACGACTGGGCCGGTAAGCCTCCCTTACGCGGGGGAGACTGCGCCGGTAAGAGCACTTTCCGCCCCAGTCCCGTCAAGCGCCCCTTGACTCCTGTTCCCGTCAGATCGAGAGCATAGTTTGGGCATACGGTGATGCGAGGAAAACAAGGTCCGTCGCGCTTCTATACCGCAAGCGCAACAATGCGTCTATAGCCTATTCGGGCCATAGACGGGGGGTACGAATTTCCTATACAATTGTCGGCGGAATGGCGCAGTGCCACACGATAATCGTGTTCGGAGAAGGGGTACGCCCGTGGTCGTATGCATTCGTGTTTGGAATCTGGTTGCTTTGTTTATCCTCATCCTGGGTAGCTTCGCCCCCATCGCGACATCTTCTCCTATGATTGCTTTGGCGTCCGCAGCCGCTAATACCTCGGCGACCTACGCACCTCCGATGCAAGCGTGTGGCTTCATCCAGAATTGCACCTTCTCCCTCCCCACCCCGCTCACCTCGGCAAGCGACGCCAATGGCGCCACCATTGCGCCCGATTGGGTCATGGGCGGGTTCGGCATCGAAACCGACTCCCCGCTGACAAATCACGTTTTTTTGTGCGGATCGGGGTCGTGCAATTTCAAGCAAACCATCGACTACAGCACGATCACTATGCAGGCAGGCGATCTCTACCTGCTGTCGGTCGAAGCGCGCAACTACGCCGGGTGCGGCAACTTCAGCTTCGATGGGTATTCATTCGCCGCCACGGGCACGTGGCAGCGCTTCACCGTCAGCCAAGCGAGCGCATTCGATTCCCTGCAGATCGTCGACGCGCTGAACTGTGGGGACAGGTTCCGCAATCCGACCGGCTGGGTTGTGCATCCGGGTGGTCCTAATCTCCCCCCGATACTGGCGCTAAAGACGTACTACAACGCATCGACGGGCAAGCACTGGACGACAACGGGGACGGTGTCGGAGGGTTTCATCTATCAACAGACGGTGGGCTACTTGTTGGCGTCGGGGGGTGCCGGGTTGCATCCGATCAATGGGTGTGTCCTGGGTGGGTACGACCACTTCTTGTCCAACACGTCCACGTGCGAGGGACAAACTGTCTTGCGCGTGGAGGGGTTTGCCTATGACAGCGCGCCGTCCTACGTACAGACGGCCCAGATGTACCGCTGCTTCAACGGTGGGTCCAGTGGGAGTGACGATCACTTCGACGCGACAAACCCCAGTTGCGGCCCCGGCTTTACCGCCGAGGGAGGGCAGGGCTACATCTTGACGTCTGACATGACCGGCCAGAGCACGACGAATACCATGGGCGGCGGGAGCAAGAGCGTCAAGAAGACGTACTGCATTATGGCCGACCCGGTCAACTGTGCGACGGGCGAGTTCTACGAGACAGTTCACGATTTCTCCATCCCAGGTCGCGGCCTCCCGCTACAACTCGCCCGCACCTACAGTTCACTCAATGCTGCACAGGACGGGCCGCTCGGCCATGGCTGGACGGACGACTACAACATGTCCCTGGCGACGGACGCCAGCGGGGCCATGACGATCACGGAGGAGACCGGCAGCAGCGTCACGTTCACGCCCGACGGATCGGGCAGGTACCAGGCCCCGAGTCGCGTCCTGGCGACGCTGGTCGCCAACGCCGACGAGACGTACACGTTTGCTCGGCAAGACCAGCAGAAGTTTACGTTCACCGCGCCGACCACGACGACAGTCGGCCAGTTGGTCAAGGAGACGGATCGCAACGGCTACGCGACGACGCTCGGTTACGCCAACGGCGAGTTGGCCACAGTGACCGACTCGGCGGGCCGCACGCTGACGTTCAGCTACAACGGCGACGGTCGCATCGCCACGATCGTCGACCCCATCGGCCGCACCGTCGCCTTCACCTACTCCACGGCCGGCGACCTGACCTATGCCACGGACGCGGGCGGGGGCACGACACATTACACCTACGACCCGGCGGGGACGCACCGGCTCCTCACCGTGACCGACCCCAAGGGCGGCGTCGTCACCAACGTCTACGACGCGGCAGGCCGCGTGACGGCGCAAACCGACGCGATGGGTCGAACGACAAGCTTCACGTATACCGCCAATGCCGACGGCTCCCAAACGACCACGATCACCGATCCACGGGGCGACGTCACGGTCGAGCAGTACATGAACAACGAGTCACTCTCGCTGACCAAGGGCTACGGGATGTCCCAGCAGGCGACCTGGACGTACACCTACGACCCGGCCACGCTCGGCGTCGCGTCGACGACCGACCCCAACGGGCACACCGTCTACAACACGTACGACAGCCGGGGCAACCTGCTCAGTCACACCGACGCCCTCAGTCGCACGACCTCCTACGCCTACGACGCGCTCAACGACACCACGGCGATCACCGATCCGCTCGGCGTCACGACCGCGATGACCTATGACGTCAACGGCAACCTGCTGCAAACGGAGCGCCCGCTGACACAGACGGGCCAGACCGCGCTCACGACGCTGGCCTACGACCCGGCGCATCCCGGCGATGTGGTTGCTAAGACGGACCCCAACGGGCACACGTCGCGCTATGCCTACGACGCCGACGGCAATCTCGCCAGCATGAGCGATCCCGCCGGAGACACGACCTCGTACGGCTACGACCTGATCGGCCGCAAGACCAGCAGGGTCGATCCGCGCGGTGCCGCCCCCGGCGCGAACCCGATCAGCTACACGACGACGATGACGTACAACGCGTTCGGCCAGACGACCGCCATCACCGACCCGCTCGGGCGCGTCACCGCCGACCAGTACGACGCCAACCAGAACCTGATCACGACGACCGACCCGCTCAGCCATCAGACGGTCTACGGTTACGACGGCAACAACCACCGCACCAGCACGACGCGCTCCGACGGCACGACCTTGTCCACGGGCTACGACCCTGCCGGCAACGTGGTCACGCGGACTGATGCTCTCGGCCACAGCACGATCACGAGCTATGACGCGCTCAACCATGTGGCCTCCATCACGGACCCGCTCAACCGTGTCACGACCAACGCCTATGATCCCGCCGGCAACATCATCACCATGACGGACCCGCTGGGGCGCCAGACGGTCTACGGCTACGACGCCGCCAATGAGCGGACCAGCGTCCAACACCCCGACGGTGGCATCGCTCGGACCGCGTACGACCTCGACGGGCGCATTGTCGGCCAGACCGACCCGCTCGGCCACACCACAACCGATACGTACGACTCGCTCGGCCGCCTGACGAGCGTCACCGACCCGCTCACGCGCACCACCGTCTACACGTACGACCTCGCGGGCAACCGCGTCGCGATGGCCGACGCCCTGAACCACGTCACGACGTATCAGTACGACGCCGCGGATCGGCTCATCACGACGACCACCCCCCTGAGCGGCGCGACCGTCCTGGACTACGACCCGGCGGGTAACACGCGGGCCAGGACGGACGCGAACGGCCACACGACCCGCCAGATCTACGACGCGGACAATGAGTTGATCAAGGTCGTCCGGCCCGATCAGGGGGTGCTGCTGACCCAGTACGACGCCGCCGGCAACGCGATCACCAAGACCAACGCGCTGGGGCGCGATACCGTCTACAGCTACGACCTGCTCAACCGGCTGACCGGCGTGACCGACCCGCGCGGGGCCACGACGGCGTACCAGTTCGACGCCACCGGCAACGTCATCACCACGACCGATGCGTTGAACCACCAGACGGTCGCCAGCTACGACGCGGCCAATGAAAAGACCAAGGTCCGGCAAGCCGATGGCAGCCTCCTGCGCACGGCCTACGACGCGGACGGCAACGTTATCACCCAGACTGACGCCCTCTCGCGCCGCACGGTCTACGGCTACGACCTGATGAACCGGGTCATCACCACGACCGACCCGCTCACGCGCACCACGGTCTACACGTATGACCTCGCGGGCAACAAGACCGCCCTGACCGATGCTATGGGCCGCACGACCCAGTACGGCCATGACGCGGACAACGAGGTGACGAGCATCACCTACAGCGATGGGACGCCGCCGAACGTGGCCTACACGTACACGGCGACCGGCCAGCGGCGGAGCATGGCCGACGGCACGGGCACGACGACCTACCAGTACGACGCCCTCGACCGGCCCATCACCGTCACCAACGGCGCGGGTCAGAGTATCGGCTACGGTTACGACGCCGTGGGCAACGTGACCAACATGACCTACCCCGATAGCTCCGTGGTCACGCGCACCTACGACGTGCTCGACCGCCTCAGTAGCGTGACCGACTGGCTCGGCCACACCACCCAGTTTGGCTACGACGCCAATAGCAACCTCATCACCGAGACCCTGCCCAACACGACGAGCGTCGTCCAGGGCTACAACGTCGCCGACCAGCTAACGGCCATCACGGACACACAGGCCAGCAGTCCGTTATGGAGCTACGGCTACGGGCGCGACCTAGCAGGGCAGGTTATCACCAGCACCGATCCGCTCGACGGCAAGGCCCACAGCTACGGCTACAGCCCGCTCGACCAGCTCACCAACGATCAGCAGAGCGGCGCGCTGACGGGCACGGCGACGTGGGCGCCCAACGCCGCGCAGGAGATCACGCAGCAGGTCAACCCGACGGGGCCGACCACGACCACCTCCACGTATGACCTCGCCCACGAGCTGACCGCGCTGCGCGTCGTCTCGGGCACGACGCTAACCCAATCCGCGACGTTGAGCTACAACACGGACGGCGACCGCACCAGCCAGGCCGACGCAGTGAGCGGGGCCACGACGACCTTTGGGTACGACCAAGCCGACCGGCTCACCTCAATGTCGGTCTCGGCCACGACAGGCATCACCTCGGCCACCTATAACTACGATGGGGACGGGTTGCGCCAAAGCAAAGTTATAGGAACTCAAGTCCTTACCGAGACCTGGGACACGACTGGACAACTCCCCGTCCTGCTCCAAGACGGGGCCACGCGCTACGTCACCGGCCCTGATGGCCTGCCCATCGAGCAAGTGTCCTCCAATGCACAGGGTGCCGTGCAGGTCGCCTACTATCTACACGACCAACTTGGGAGCACGCGTGCCCTTTTGGATAGTTCGGGGAACACGCTTGCCACCTACAGTTATGACGCCTACGGCAACTCAACGGGAGGCGTCAACGCAGGCACCGTCACAACACCCTTGGGGTTCGCGGGGCAATACACCGATGTCGAGACCGGCTTGCAGTACCTGCGGGCGCGCTATTACGACCCGGCCACCGCACAATTTGTCAGCCACGACCCATTGGAGATCGTGACCAAACAGCCCTACGCCTACACTGCGGACGACCCGCTCAACGCGATCGACCCGTCCGGTCTGGGGTGTGGCTTCTTGCAGAAAGAGTCGCCCGTTGACTCAACACAGTGTGTGGGCCTGCCGACGTGGCTGGCGCTCGAATGGGGTGCGACGCACCGGCCACAGGCGCACCGGATTGCCCAATGGGCGCGGGGCTACCAGGGGCGCGCTGGAGCGTACCGCCTGGCTGTGACAGCCACAGGAGCCCTTGACGCGGTTACGGGTGGCGAGGAATCGCGGTTAGCCAACTGGGCAGGGGTAAGCGTCCTAACTTGCTCGTACGATTACAGATTGGGGCAGCTTGGGGGGCAAGTTGGAGGGATTCCCATCAATATTGCCATGATGGTTGGCAGCGGTGGCAGCGATATTGAGGCTGACGCCTCACTGGTCAGCGAAGGCGAAGATATCGTTGGGACAACCCATAATCTGATCAGGCCGACCCAGGACGCGATCCACCCTGGAAAGGTTGACGACTACGTGCAGCAGCTACAAAACGGCGGGAAAGTGCCCCCGGTGGAAACGGTGCGCCTGCCTGATGGGCGTCAGTTCATCCTCGACGGGCATCATCGATACGTGGCGAGTTTGAAAACAGGCATACCCGTCGATATAAATGTGATGGAAGCTCCCGGTCCAGTTGGATATCCCAATTGGTCTGAGACGTACTACTCGCCGTTCACCATACCGGGTGATTAGGAGGTATCGCAATATGGGGCTCGAATCCGACCTCTACTACTACCAGCCCGCGTCTGAGGGGACACACGAGTTGTCGGCTGTGCTGGAGCGTGTCGGTGCGGAACGGACGGTAAATGTGGAAGCATCCCCTTACTACGTTTTACGGGGGCCGGATTATTGGATCGACATACAAACCGGTATGCCGTCTGAGGGCCTTTATCCCTCCGCTTTCATCCGTGTGGCTCTAACGAATCCGCCGATGGTTCTCAATGTCTTGAAGGACCTATTTTCAGCCCTGCTTGCATCGGGTGGGGGGTACATTGAGGACCGAAACAAAAACGTCTTTGACGTTACTCATCAAAGTGGTCATCAATACCGCCAGATTGACGAGGGTACTTGGCAATCCATCCGCGCTGCTTTCGAGACGAGACGAACGCAGTTCCAGCAGCACTTCGGTAACTTTGTAGCGCCGATAAGCGGCGACGACGTGTTCGAGTACATCCGGCAACACCATACATAAGTTCAACTCATCAGCCGCAGCCATTTCGCGCTGACGCGCGATTTCGCCCGCTCAGCCCGCTCGCCTAGGCAACCCACAATATAGGGCTATGTGCCTGTCCCGATGGGCCGCTCCTCGGCCCCATGCCGACAGCCTTCTGTCCGGCGCTTGCTCGCTGATCTCGATGCAGGACGGCACTTTCGCCATGTTATGTCATATGGCTGTTGATTACAGCAATCGTTGTCTGGGGCCGGTTTGCTACATCGTCCCAGATAACTAGGACACATTGTAGTTCTATCTATGCGCCGTTTACCCTTGCAGGGCGTTCATACACCCGGCACAGGTCCCATATAACAGGTATTATTTGGTACCTCCAGC